>Ga0207647_10004152_pt1 | contig 10740 bp, 10 predicted proteins | sample KBSCornC2_FD_184295 | JGI IMG/M metagenome (GOLD analysis project Ga0207647, IMG submission 184295) | Corn rhizosphere microbial communities from Kellogg Biological Station, Michigan, USA - C2 (SPAdes) (version 2) | ecosystem: Host-associated > Plants > Roots > Rhizosphere ...
CAATAGAATTTGATGGGATAGAAAACTTCGTGTTATGCGCAAGATTCGCAAATAAATTTTCCAGGAGATATGGATTCTCGAATCGGAATGCTAGCGTTATCAGTTCCACCGAACCCGAATAAAATTTATAATATAATATTCAATAATCCATAAAATTTATAGATATTGATTTTTGGTCAGACTAGACGTTAAATGATACCATTTTTAATACCTTTTTAATGACTCCAAATATTCATCTAGGGATTGATGATGATATACTGTTATGACTTCAGCATAATGCTAGGTTAGCTAGGTGTAGTTGATGTCGACGATAGAAATGTATTTAATATCTTAGCGATCTCTTCCGGATATTGATCCATTACTGCATGACCAGCATCTTCTATCTGTACAAGCCAGGCTCCAGGGATCTTTTCTACAATTTTTAAAGAATTAACATGCGGCTGGTACATATTATCATCTGTTCCAGTTATGACCAACGTGGGTTTAGCCAATTTCGCAAGCTCATCACAAGCACCACTCCAGTTTGGATTGTCCTCCCAATGCTTTCCTACGTTATTCTGATTATTCGCTATTTCAGGGGGCAAACCAGGCTTCAATTGTTGTAATGTTGTAATGTTTGCTGGAATGTCAAGAGATTCAGGATGCAGTCTTATCCATCCAGATCCTAATGAAGCAGATACAAGCTCTTTCATCTCCTCGTGAGAAATAGAAACATTATTTAGAGATTTGTTTACAATATCGGATTGCAATTTTATAAACTCAGGTGGTTTAGGTGTATGATCTTTTCCTCCGCATGATGAAGCAACAAGTAAAAGACTGTTTACCTTATCTGGAAACATGATTGCAAGCTGTTCGGCTATATATGATCCAAGTGAATATCCCATAACATCTGCTTTTGGTATTTTCAGAGCATCAAGCAAACCAGCACTATCGTTTGCTAGTTGCTGATAAGTGTATGGTTTGGAACCAGTTGTTGTATTTCCAATACCACGAGTATCAAAAGCAATTACCATGTGATTTGAAGAAAGTCCTTCTAGAAAGGATGGGTCCCAGGCATCCATACCATCAGAAGCGCCATTGAAAAGTAAAACCGGGTCACCTTTACCTAGCATCTTGTATGCGATGTCAATATCTCCTACGTGAACCTTCTTTGCTGGGATATCTTGTATATTCAAGCCTTCATTTTTCGTTATACTTTGATTTGTTTGACCATAAACAAGTGGCGTATTAGTTGCTATTATAGAAGTGGGGATAATCAACACAAACAAGAAGATGACGGATACTACTTCCCTTGATTTTTTTGGGTAATACAATTTTTGCTAATTGATTCATACATGATATCAACTACTATTAAAGTAAGTAGTCTTTAGAATATTCAAGGCTATGATATAATACCAAATGAGCTCAAATCCTAAATGGATTACATACACTAGTGTATTGCATCCCACCGAACCCGAATATTATTGATACCATAATTAGTAAACATGTGCAAGTTTAAAACAACATTATCTCATTTTATAGTTTAATTAAAAATCGATATTGAATTTAGTCTTTTATGTTTTAAGAATCAAACCAGAAAACTATGTGTGATGTGAAAACAAGATAACCGACAACATTTGGTGGAATCGCCATTATTTGTTATTAGTTAAAAATAAGCGCATTATATCAAATACGATTGATGGTTTCTCAGAAAACGGTGCGTGACCTGTATTTTCTATGATTTGAAGTTGGCTATGTTTGAGTAACTTATTAAACCGTTTAGAATGTGCAACTGGTATTAACTTATCACCAGCTCCACACATGATCAGAGCCGGTATATTCTCAATCCTTTGTAATTCTGATGATTCAATATTCTTTTTTGTACTATTATCGAAAGCTGATTTAAATGCATATTTTGCCCCTGCCAAGTTAATTCTTTTAATAAAGACGTCAACGAGCGTAGGATTGAGTAACGCTGGATTTCCAAGCATCTGTTCGAATACATTTTTAACTTTTTCAAACGATGGATTTAATGCAGCATTAAGGTATTGTTCAAGTAGAGGTGTTGGCTCCTTAAGCATTCCAGAAGAGTCTATGAGAACAAGTTTTTCTATCAGATCTTGACCTTCTATGGCTACTTTTGCGGCTATATATCCTCCAAGTGAATGACCTACTATTATTGTTTTGCAACTATCATCATCGATATCATCATCATTTCTCCAAATTTGCTTACAATCAATGAACTCTCTAATAAATTTGCTAAAATACTCTATTGTGTAGTCTAGTGTTACGGGTTTATCACTACCACCAAAACCTATGAGGTCAACGGCTACTATTGGATGGAAATATCTGGATAAAGCATCAGGGATATCCAACCATCTATCCGATGATGATCCGAGACCATGGATAAATAAAATATTTTTCTTTTTCGAACTATTGCTTTTTTCAGATTTCAGATACCTTATCTGGTAACCATTTAGCATTACTTTATTCTCCTTCACATCTTCCACCTAATGTACGTCAGGTCTCATACTGCTATTAATATTTGATGATTGGGTACAAGGAGAAAGTTAAGGCTAAAGAACTTTGTGTCAAGCATTAGCCACTAAGCTTAAAGATGGGCACCTACTGTTCTGTCATCCTTTTTTCCTTCAGTCTCCCCAATTACCAAGTCTATATATTGTCTAACATTGTTATCATCTAACATTGAAGATTCTACGGCTGTTTCTCTTTCCATAGCATCCGCGTGTTGGTGGATATGCTTTACAATCTTTCGCATAATCTCTGCGTTGTCTTGTGCTTTACCTAAAGTACCTAGCAGAGCATTACCCCTTTACATATTTTCTGGCTAAACGACGCAATTCTGCATCGACTTTGTGATTAAATACTAAGGATGTAAGCGTCTTCCTAAACATTCAATTCATCTTTTACTCTTTGACATAACCTATGAATGATAACAGGTTTTTGAGGAATACAATAGATTAAGAAAATCTCTAGAGGTATTATTTCATAGTGTCTTTATATTCAAAAATTGAAACCAAGAAACCTATGAAGCCTGGATATAGTTACTATTAATGCGAGTTCACCCATAGAACTACTACAGTTGCTAGAACCAGCGAACCCGAATTATTGATACTACAATTAGTAATTTTAGATAATGTTTAAATTAATCTTTACAATTTTAATTAGAAATACCTCTTCCCTTTAGCAGGATTAAAACGGAGAGTTTTAAGTAGTTTTTAATCCATAGTGATATCATGTCTAAATTACAAGCTAGGGCAACGTAAAAAATTCTAAAGCTAGTTTCATACTTTGGTCTCGCCAGCAACTGGTCGGAATCATCAAATAATGACATTTATGAATCATTTTGAATTAATCAGTACTACTCAGAATAACGGTAATATAGTTACTTGGTTATCGTATTAATTATTGGATGATTATGACCTCTCTTACTGATGAGACTCAACTCCTCTATCTTCATAGATATTTGTATGGTGGAGCTACAACTTTTACTGCTCATTTGATGCACATGCTATCTAAGTTAAGGGGGAACAATATAGTCTTAAGAGTTTGCAAGACGTCTGAAATGAAGCTGCGTGATTTTGGATACGGATTGAATTACATGAATATTTCTAAAAATGTATTGTCGGACATAGACCATCCATTTATCGTTATATTCAAAGACAAATTTCTTCCAGTACTCAGCTCGCTAAATAGGAAAACTGCAGGATCATCTCCCACAGTAATGGTAATTCATGATTACCGCGATATCTCCGATAGAGTTCTACCGTTTATTATAGATTATAAGTTAATTACTATGAGGAAGAGTGTTCAAAATTTTTTAAAAGTCAAGTACGAACTCAATTCTGACTTCATGTACCATCCTTTCTACGCCTATCCTGTAATCATTAAGAAATCACGACATAGAGCTGTATCGATATCTAGAATCAGTTTTGAAAAAAATACAGATATGATACTAGCCACTAACAAAATGCTGGATGACGACTTGTCTGTAATGATATATGGATGTCCTAGCAGAATATATGTACACAAAATTCTTGGAAGTGCAAAAGCAGAATTCAACAAGTGTTATTTTGGCATGTTCCAAAAATCTTTTTCAGCACTTACCGATATTCTGTCTCAAGCCAAATTCGTCGTAGACCTTTCGGTTCTTAAGCACGATGGGGGAGGCACCCAATATACTTTTTTGGAAGCTATACATAACAAGTGCGCTCTTATTTTACACAGAAAGTGGCTTGAGAATAAAGACCTCAACCCATCTTACTGTGATTTCCGAGAAGGGTATAATTGTTTTGCAGTTGATAACGCGAAAGAACTGGCTGAATTAATCAGGGGGGATCAAGACACGACGAAGATTGTTGAAAATGCAAGCAAATTACTGTACAGGCATATAAATTCTCCATGGTCAAATCTGCTGCATCTATAGCTGTACCGATAGTAGTTCTCTTTCACATTACCATAATTTTTTACTATTAATACAGCAGTTTTCAAAGATAATATTATAGTTGAACTGTCACTCCATGCAGAAGAATCAAAATTTTTGCCACACTCTTTTTAGTTCTTCAATTGGACTAGTGTAAAATTCCACATGGCTCCCACCGAACCCGCTGATCAACGAATTACTTGTAAATATTACAAAATTATATAATGTAAAGTTTGTTACCAATTATACATATACATAATCCGTCATGTTAGACACAATAGTTAAACTTTGACCCTCAGATCCTGACCTGAAGCTGTTATGTTTATTTTCTTTATGAATTTCAATTTCTAGCGTGTTTGTTACTCTGCAAGTGCCCTCGTTTATGATGAAAGCATAGAGTTCAATTTCAGTTTATTTTACGATGAAAACTAAAATAAAGATTGGTAATATATGAAAAGTAGATAATAATTTATAGTAAGAATCAATAATTGACATTACTTAACATTACTATAATAGGAGTTTACTTTATTATTTGTAGCCAAGTATTATATTTTATATAATTAATATGCGTCTAATCAATTGATTACTCTAATTAATGCAAGGAGTAAGGACAGTCAATGTAAATATAATTCAAATCGAGAACAAACAAATGGCAACTATATAATAAAAGGAAGGACATCTAATATTCCTTCTATCTTTAATTTTAATCCAATTGTGAATAAAAGTTTCATAATATGTTTTACCATTTTTAGTATTTTACTACCTATTGGAATACAACCGCAAATAGAATCTAATTATGTATTTGCCGAGATTGATTCTCAAATGACAAATGACGAGGTTGAATATTCTGATGAAGAGAATTCATCACTCTCATCTACTTCTGAATCAAAATCAAATTTGAATGTAAAAAATCCATTTGGTTCTACTGGCGATAATAATAAGAAAGTAAAGACGAATATTCTATCACTTGAAAAAACATCAAGTACCGAATCAAGCTTAACTTCATCTTCGCAAAGTGCTCAAGCTGAATCAAGCAACGAGGTTTACGGTGACTTTAATGGTGATGGATTTGATGATTTGGCTATTGGGGTACCAGGTGAAGATCTAGGTTCTATTTTTAATGCTGATGCGGGTGCTGTTGCAGTAATTTACGGTTCTTCAAATGGCCTGTCGGCTACATTAGCACATGCAGACCAGTTCTGGACACAAGATAGTGCGGATATAGAAAATCAAGCTGAAACAGGTGATCAGTTCGGTCGCTCTTTAGCTATAGGTGACTTCAACGGTGATGGATTTGATGATTTGGCTATCGGGGTATCACAAGAAGATTCAGGTACTGTTGTTAACTCGGGTGGTGTTGAAGTGATATATGGTTCCTCAGCAGGCTTATCGACTTTTTTAGTACATGCAGATCAGTTCTGGACACAGAATAGTGCAGATGTAGAAGGTAGCGCTGAAGGTGGCGATCAATTTGGTTCTTCACTCACAGCAGGTGATTTTAATGCTGATGGTAAAGACGACTTGGCAATCGGCGTACCATTTGAAGGTCTTGGTTCTATTCATGAAGCGGGTGGTGTTGAGGTAATATACGGTTCCTCATCAGGCTTATCGGCTACATTTATACATGCAGACGAGTTCTGGACCCAGGATACTACGAATATAGATAATCAAGCTGAAACTGGCGATCAATTTGGTTCTTCACTCACGGCAGGTGATTTTAATGCTGATGGTAAAGACGACTTGGCTATCGGCGTACGACTTGAAGGCCTTGGTTCTATTTCTCACGCTGGTGGTGTTGAGGTAATATACGGCTTCTCTGCAGTTGGTTTATCAGCAACACTAGCACATGCAGACCAGTTCTGGACACAGGATAGTACAAATATAGATAATCAAGCTGAAGGTAGCGATCAATTTGGCTTTTCGCTCACGGCAGGTGATTTTAATGCTGATGGTAAAGACGACTTGGCTATCGGGGTACCACATGAAGGTCTTGGTTCTATTCTTATCGCTGGTGGTGTTGAGGTAATATACGGCTCCTCATCAGGCTTATCAGCTACATTAGCACATGCAGACCAGTTCTGGACACAGGATAGTGCGGATATAGATAATCAAGCTGAAGGTAGCGATCAATTTGGCACTTCACTCACGGCAGGTGATTTTAATGCTGATGGTAAAGACGACTTGGCTATCGGGGTACCACATGAAGATTCAGGTTCTCCTGGAGGAGTACAAGTAATATATGGCTCTTCATCAGGTTTATCGGCTACATTAGCACATGTAGACCAGTTCTGGACACAGGATAGTGCGGATATAGATAATCAAGCTGAAGATGGCGATCTGTTTGGCTATACTTTAGCTATAGGTGACTTCAACGCTGATGGTAAAGACGACTTGGCTGTAGGAGTACCATTTGAAGATCTGGGCTCTATAGGTAATGCGGGTGCTGTTGAAGTAATTTACGGTTCTTTATCAGGTCTATCAGCTACATTAGTACATGCAGACCAGTTCTGGACACAGGATAGTGCGGACATAAATGATAGCGCTGAAGTTGAGGATCTATTTGCTCTTTCACTAGGATAAGTTATCACTTTTTTTATTTTTAATTGCCCATGGAATATAGATCTGTTCTCGCCAATTTTAATTTCAATTTTGAAATATTAGTGGTATAAACCAAACTGGTGGGAGGAAGGAAGGACAATTGCTAAATTGAGATAATAGCCCACCAATCACTATGCAGTCTTGTATATCTATGAACGACAAAATATTAAAGACCAAGTTGTCAGAACCCGAATACATGACATGTCCGAATCCCATCGAACCCGCAATTCTATGATTGTATATGAAGATATCATATATTGATAAACTCTAAGGTTCTACTAGAGGTATCAAATACAGCTATAGTCGCGAAAAATCCAAAAATCCATCCTTTAGCGGTGCCTGGATTGATAACTCTTGTAGTTCCAATACTTCTATTATCTTTCCTATGCGTGTGTCCATAAATAAAAACATCATACTTTCCAGATTTGATTAACTGTTCTTTTTTTGCAAGGCTAGTGCCATGATAAACAGCAAAGTTCATTCCATCGTATACTGTTTCAAAAATCTCTCCTTTCAGTTCTCCATGTATTTTGTTAAAAGTTGATGTTAGTCCTGGAAGATCTGTGTCATTGTTTCCCAATACCCCAACAAGTTTGACACCTGCGAGAGATTCAACAGCGATGGGACTTACAAAATCGCCTGCATGGATTACAAGATCAACATGATTATCATTAAATTCTCTGACGGCTTTCAGTATATTCTGAATGTTATCATGAGTATCGGATATTAATCCAATTTTCATTGTCTACTATATACAAGTCCTTTTTAATATAGGGTTATGTGAACTCGTAATAGGTGTAGGCTTTTTTATTTGGTAATATAGTATTTGGTTATCTCTATCCGAATCCCACCGAAACTGTTTTGTTCTGTTTTTTGGTAGCAATCAATATCTCTACTTTAATTAATTTTTGTTCGAACAATTGCTAGGAAGAATACAGCCAAAATTGTGAGCGTTAGAGAGGAAATTACTACATCAGTTATCGGAATATCCAGCTCAACAAAAATATCGTCTAAATAATCTATAAATTGCTGTATAGCAAAAAGAGCAAATATAATTATGGCATATATTGTTATCCTAAGATGAGTTTTTCTATAGGCAGTGACGGAAAGAGCTAATAATAAGAGGGAAATTACTGTAATACCTAGAGCTATTGCCTTTTCTAATCCTTCAAATGAGTCGATTTGAGAAATAAATGAGAAGAGAACGGTCAACAATGTTAGCATAAGATCATCACTTATTTCAACTCCCTGCTACTAGATAATGATAGAAACATTTCTACAACTCTCATACTCCACTTGTCCCAAACGTTAGGATAGTAACTCCTAAGAAGTGTTAAGATATCCTTGGCATCATCCTGTAACTGATATCTCTTGTATTTTCCATCTTTGATCTCTCTGATCATTTTGAGAGCAATGAGCCTACCAACATGCCAGCTGATAGATCTAGCGGATATCCTTACACTATTGACAATATCTGTTTGAGTTGGACTTTTTTGTTCTATTATAAACATAAGAATTTTTCGTGCAGTTTCATGAGTCAAAACCTCAAGTATTTCTTTTTCGTTCTCTCTGAAAAGACCAGAAGGAAAGTAATATTTATACAATCCACGCCTAGTAGATGTTACCCTTCCCATTTTTTCCAATTTGTGTAAATGATATTGAACTGTTCCCATTGAAATACCTATTTCCCTTTTAATTCGACGTAAGTGGCATCCTGGATTATCCTGTATGAAAAATAACACTTTGTCAACAGTGTCATCCGATTCATCCATTTAAATAAAGCCACCCAAAAAGAGTAACGAGCAGTAACGTAGTGAATATCCATGTGATAAATTTTTTTGGAAAGATACAATTAGTTGTTTTCAAATCAATCCCTTTATTTATAATGTATTGGTACAAGAGTGTAAGTGATTAATAGCCTCCCCTCTCATAAACGGTAACTTACTGATATATTTGTATCAAATTTCTTAATAGTGATGCAATTTACCTTCATCCAATGAAAAATAAGTTAATTTTGACTTTTGTGGCGGTTATCACAGTGATTGTCAGTGTTTTGATTGTAGCTAGTCTGGGTTCATACAGTCAACAACAAACAGGTATTGGTTTTAATTATGTAGTTGCCACATCAGAAGTGCAAGCACAAACTCCTGCATTTGACACATCCAATTTTAGTAATCCTTTAGAAATTAGTAACAAATATTTTCCTTTAAAACCAGGCACCACAATGATTTATGAAGGTAAAACCGAGGATGAACCAACACGTGATGTGTTTGTAGTTACCAACGATACAAAGGAAATCATGGGTATAGCCACGCGCGTAGTCCATGATGACGCGTACGTAAATGAAGAGCATGAAGAAACGACAAATGATTGGTTCGCACAGGATGACCAAGGAAATGTCTGGTATATGGGTGAATATACTACCGATCTTAGTAACAAGGGAAGCCACGAAGGGTCCTGGGAAGCAGGTGTGAAAGGCGCCAAGGCTGGAATAATCATGGAGGCGGATCCTAAGGTTGACGATACCTATAGCCAAGAATTCTTAAAAGGTGTTGCTGAAGATAAAGGCACAATCCTTAGTCTAGACGAAAAGACTATAGTTCCATATGGCACTTTCTCAAACGTAATAAAAACCAAGGACTTTTCACCACTTGAACCTGACATTGTTGAAAACAAATACTATGCACCGAATATAGGAGAGATAAAGGCTCTTAGCGTAAAAGGCGAATCAGAAGTAGAATCCCTAGTACAAATCAATGGTACCGGCAACAGTAACTCATCAGATACAAACTAAACATTTCTCTTGACAGGATATCCGCACTACTATTTTTAGTAAGTTCAAAAATTAGTGCTAACATTATCAGTTCCATCGCATTCGGACTTAAACTGATATATTCAGAGTGGAATTCCAAAATTTTGCAGGTATTAAGTATACATGCTGTGTCCGAATCCCAGTGCATTTGCAACCAGCCAGAACCTGTAACTAGATTAGATGAATCAAATCCTTTATTGGTAACTTGCTTGCAAGCTGTAATGATCTATTTGAGAAATAGGAATACTTGCAGACGTAAGTATTAATACAAACGGAGCCTTTTCTCCCGAGCGTATGTCAGAAGGATTTGCATATGTAAATTGTGTTCCGACAACTTGATCGTTGATATCATAAAAAATTCCTACGATTCTTACAAATGTTACGGTAGATGGGTAATTATTTTTTATTTCCCCTGCTACATGCAAATAACCTATAGAATCTGTAAATGAGTTATGGCTCAATATTTGAAGTCCGTTGAGATTATTCTCTATGGATTCTTCTGTCAGATTTGTGTTTACCTGTCCATATATGGTGTTTATCTGACTTGAGAAAATAAGCGTTAAAGAAATGATAATTATTGGAAATATTACATAATAAGCGCTCATAATCTGTCATACGGAGTAGTTCATTTAAGGTTTCTCAAGTATTAATTTATTTTATTCAGAAATTACCAAACGTGGATTTTTATCCATCAACCACAGTAACACATCATATGGTTCCCACCGAATCTGAACCTCTAATAGTTCTCTAAGTAGATTCTGTAGATATGAATACAATAATTGTACAATTAGAAGAACAACAAGGAATGCACGCTAGTCCTTATGTAGATATGCTATACTGACAGTCAACAAAATACTAAATACATGTGGGTATATAATAAATCGCTTTTAAGTTGCGTGGGAAAAAG
>Ga0207647_10004155_pt1 | contig 10739 bp, 15 predicted proteins | sample KBSCornC2_FD_184295 | JGI IMG/M metagenome (GOLD analysis project Ga0207647, IMG submission 184295) | Corn rhizosphere microbial communities from Kellogg Biological Station, Michigan, USA - C2 (SPAdes) (version 2) | ecosystem: Host-associated > Plants > Roots > Rhizosphere ...
CAGTGACGTGGTTGTCGGCCTTGCCGATGGTCCAGGCAAAGCCCGCGCTCGATGAGGCAATCGCCTTGAAACCGAGATGCTGCAACGCCTTGGCGCTGCCGACATCGACCGGATTGGGCAGGATGAAGCATCCGCTCTCGTGCATCTTCTTGAACGCCGCGCGCTTGTCAGCGGTTGTCACGTGCATGTTTATCTCCCTTGATAGCAGCGCAGACATAGGCGCCCTCACGCGGCAGCGCCAGAGCGCGCCCGGCAGCGCCAGAGCGCGCCCGGCAGCGCTAGTGCGCGTCGTGCACGGCGCGACTGTCCTTCGGCGCCTGCTCGCGATCATTCATGCTGTAGTCCCTGACGACGCTGGCGATGCGCAGATGATAATCGGCAAAGATCTGCGCCCTGCCCTTGGCCTGGGTGCGGCGGTGCTCCATCGTGTTGCGCCAGGCCTGGACCGCCGCCTCGTCCCGCCAGAACGACACCGACAGGATCTTGCCCTTCTCGGTCAGGCTCTCGAAACGCTCGACCGAGATGAAGCCGTCGATGGTTTGCAGGATCGGCTTCAGATCGGCTGCAAGGTCGAAATAGGTCTGGCGATGCTCGGGCTTGGGCCAGACCTCGAAGATCACGGCGATCATGGGCGTCTCCTGCTGACAGTGTCGTGGCCTACAATACCACCTTGCGCAGGAAGGTGCGCTCTTCCGCGAGGATGAACCTGTGTTCCTCGGCGAAATGAAAGTTCGCCATGCCCTCCGCATCCTGGCGCAGCCGGGCCCGATAGGCCTCATAGGCGGCCAGGCTCTCGAAGGTGATCAGCGCGAAGGCGATGTTGTTGGTGCCCTCGTGCGGCATGAAATAGCCGATCAGGTCGCCGCCGCATTTCGGGATGATGGTGAGCCAGCGTTTTGAATATTCCTCGAACTGCGCGCGCTTGAACGGATCGAGCTGGTAGCGGATGAAGACGGTGACGGACATGTGAGGCTCCTGTGTTTCCACATCGTCATTGCGAGCGCAGCGAAGCAATCCAGGTTGTCAGCTCCTCATCTGAGCAGCGCGGAACGCGCGTCTCGAAGGATGAAGGCCCCGCCGGTGGCCTCGCCCTTCGAGACGCGCGCAAGGGCGCGCTCCTCAGGGTGAGGATCGGGCTTCCGATGTTGCTTCGTCATTCGTTCGCAACGACGATGTGGCAACACGCTACGCGCTTGCCCGACCGCAATGCTTCGGCTACCATCGAAGCATGAAATCAGGACCCGACATCGCCATGGTCGCCGCGCTGGTCGGCGACCCCGCCCGCGCCAACATGCTCACGGCGCTGATGAACGGACGCGCGCTGACCGCGAGCGAGCTCGCGCAGGAGGCCGGCATCACGCCGCAGACCGCAAGCTCGCACCTGGCCAAGCTCGAGGCCGGCGGGCTGGTCGAGCCGGAGAAGCAGGGCCGCCACCGCTACTACCGCCTCACCGACGACGACGTTGCCGGCGTGCTCGAAGGCCTCGCGGGGCTCGCCGCGCGCACCGGCCACATGCGCGTGCGCACCGGGCCGAAGGATCCGGCGCTGCGGCGCGCGCGCATCTGCTACGATCATCTCGCCGGCGATCTCGGCGTGCAGATGCTCGACACCATGCGCGAGAGAAACCTGGTCAAGCAGAAGAAGCAGGACATCGAGCTGACCGCCGAGGGCGAGCGCTTCCTCGCCAGACATTTGCAGATCTCGCCCGACATGCTCGCCCATCCGCGGCGGCCGGTGTGCAAGGCCTGCCTCGACTGGAGCGAGCGGCGCCACCATCTCGCCGGCACGCTGGGCGCCACCATGATGCAGCGCTTCACCGAGCTGAAATGGGCCGCGCGCGACGCCACGCCCGGCAGCCGCGTGGTGAATTTCACCCGCACCGGCGAGAAGCAGTTTGCGGCGCTGTTCGGAAATGGGAAGGACTGATCACGCCGGGCGCATGAGATCGCACGTTTGCGTGTGAATTCGTGTGCTCGTCATGGCCGGGCTTGACCCGGCCATCCATCGCTTTAAGCGCAGTGTCGTTCCGGGCGATGCGAAGCATCGAACCTGGAACCTCGAGACTCCGGGTTCGCGTCTTCGGCGCGCCCCGGAATGACGGCTCCAATTACGAGATCTTCATGAACCGCTTCCTCCCGGCCGCGCTTGCCGCCGCCCTTCTCGCCGCTCCTCTCGCCTCTCACGCCGCCGACACCACTCCGCGCGAACCCTACGGCATCGCGCTCGAAGGCTTTGCCTATCCCTATCCCGTGCACCTGCTGCCTGTTGTGAACGACGGCGAGCAGCTCGCCATGGCCTATATGGACGTCGCGCCTCAGCAGCCGAACGGCCGCACCGTGGTGCTGCTGCACGGGCGCAATTTCCCGTCGAGCTACTGGGCGCCTGTGATCAGGATGCTGAGCGAAGCCGGTTTCCGCGTCGTGGTGCCCGACCAGATCGGTTTCGGCAAATCCTCCAAGCCGGCGGGCGAACTGCATTTCGACACGCTGGCGCGCAACACCATCGCGCTGCTCGACCATCTCAAGATCGACAAGGCCGAGATCGTCGCCCATTCGCTCGGCGGCATGCTGGGCGTGCGCATCGCCCGCGCCTCTCCCGATAGAGTCGCCCATCTCGTGCTGACCGCGCCGATCGGGCTGGAAGACTATCGCCTCTACGTGCCGCCGACGCCGACCGAGAAGATCATCGAGAGCGAAGACAAGCTCACGGCCGAGGGCTATCGCAAGCAGCTCCAGACCAATTACGCGATCAAGCTGCCGCCGGATCAGATCACGCCCTTCATCGACGCCCGCTTCAACATCAAGGGCAGCCCCGACTATCCGCGCTGGCTGCGCGCCTTCGTCAGCTCCGGCCAGATGATCTATCGCGAGCCGGTCGCGCACGAGGTCGCGCTCGTTTCCGAGCCGACGCTGTTCATCATGGGCGCCGACGACCACAACGCACCGGGCCGTCCGAACGCACCGGAGGCGCTGCGCGCGAAGATGGGACAGAACGCCGAGCTCGCGAAGGCGCTCGCCGCGAAGATGCCGAATGCGCGGGCCGAAGTGATCCCCGACACCGGCCATCTCGTCTTCCTGGAAGCGCCGGAGAAGTACCGGGAGCTGGTGCTCGGCTTTCTCGGCCGCTAGCGACGCCGGCGTGTCGCCTGGAGCAGGATGCGGGCGATGTTCATGCCGCATTCAGGTCATGATTGACAGATTTGGATCGCGACGTGCCGGCACGTATCTCCCCAAATTTTAACGTGTCGAATCGTGTCTTTTGATTCATTGTGCGCCGCAAGCGCGCTGTCCCAAGAATCTCCCCCAAGGACGAGAAGGAAGATCAGATGAAATATCTCTTCGCCGCCGTGATGCTCGCCAGCGCGGTCGTTGGTTTCAGCGAGGCGGCCAGCGCCGCGGAGGGCTGTGGTCCCGGCTGGTATCGTGGCCGCTATGGCAACTGCCGTCCGATGGGCGGGCGTCCGCCGGTCGTGGTCGTGGCGCCCCGCCCCGCACCGGTCGTCGTCGTGCGTCCGCGCGGGTGCCCCTATGGCCTGCGCTGGTACGCCGGCCGCTGCCGTCCGTTCTGATCCCGTATTTTCGCATGGCGAAATGGCCGCGCGGCGAAAGCCTGCGCGGCCTTTTTCTTTTGAGCGCCCTCCAGCACATTGGCTTGCAGGAGCACCGAATCAAAACGGGGACCGCGAACCGCGATCCCCGTCCGGATTTCGATTGCCGAGCACTTACCAGTGGCGGCGATGCCAGTGCCGGTGGCGCCAGCCCCAGTGCCTGTGGCGCCAACCCCAGTGATGGCCACGACCGTGCCAGTGCACCTGTTCGGGCTTGAGCTGTGCGGCTTCATCGCTGGTGGTGACGGCGGGACGAGCGTCCGGATTGCCTTGCGGCATGCGGGGATCACCGAGCGGCTGCGGCGCCAGCGGCGCGGCCTGTGCGGCGGCGGTGAACGCGGCGGCTCCCGCCGCGGCACCGAATGCGAGTTTCAGAAAATTGCGGCGTTCCATGACGTCTTCCTCTCGGGCAAGCGTTGATGATGCCGAGCGAGTGTCGGGCCCGCGATATGAACTGCGGCTGAATCGCGCGTTCAGATTCGTTGCAAAGGTGACAGGAGAGCCTGTGGCCCTACTTCTCAAACTCCTGCGCCAGCACTAGCGTCTCGCGCGTGCGCATCACCTCGGGCCAGTCGCGGTTGAAATCGGCGACGAGCCTTTTCAGTGCGTCACCCCTCAGCATCGCCGCGAGCTTGGCCTCGTCGTCGAACTGATACATCGCCTGGTGCAGCGAGGGATCGTCGAGGCTCCAGAAGCGCCAGGCTTTGCTCACGCCGAACGCCTTCACCGCATCGGGCACATGCTCGGTCTCATACCATGTGTCGAAGGCGGCACGCTTGCTCGCGTCGGTGACGGTGGCACGGACAACGAAGAACGCTGCGGGCATGTGTTTCCTCCTGTTGTTCACAGCATAGACGGTTATAGTGGCGGCAACAAAAAGCCCGCGCGACGGACAATGCCGTCGCGCCGATAAGGGAGGAACGGCCATGCGCAGGATCATCACGGGGCTCGTTGCGATCGCCTGCCTGTGGCCCACGGCCTCGCCGGCCGAAATCGTCCGCTTCGACATCCTGGAACGCGTGCCCGCCTTCGCCGGCCGCAGTTTTGGTAACGTCGGCACCTATGAACGCATCACCGCGCGCGCGACCTTCGCGCTCAACCCGTCCGACGACCGCAACGCCGTCATCACCGATCTGTCGCTCGCGCCGCGCAACCCCGACGGCAAGGTCGAGGCCACCGCCGACGTCGTGATCCTGCGGCCCAGCGATGCCAGCCACGGCAACGGCACGCTGCTGCTGGAAGTCCCCAATCGCGGCCGCAAGCTGGCGCCGCAGCTGTTCGACGATTCCGCCCAGCCCGGCGCCAACATTGCCGACAAGGCCGAGGACGCCGGCATCGGCTTCCTGCATCGCCAAGGCTACACAATGGTCTGGGTGGGCTGGCAGGGCGACATTCCGTCGAAGCCGGGACAGCTCGCGATGACCGCACCGGTGCTCAAGGGCGTCACCGGTCCTGCGCGGGAAGAGGTGATCTTCGACACCACGACCAATCCCGCGCGCGCAACGCTGACCTGGCCGGCGGCTGAGGCCGCCGATCTCAACGTCACCGTACGCGCGGCCTGGGCCGACGCGCGGCAGACGCCGCTGGGCCTCTCCGCAAAACCGGTCGATCCCGTGACGGTGGAGATCGCCCGCCCCGACGGCTTTGACGCCGGCGCGCTCTATGAGATCACCTACACCGCGCGCGATCCCGTCCCGCTCGGCATGGGCTATGCGGCCGTGCGCGATGTCGTCAGCTTCCTCCGCCACGACGAGACGCAAGCGAACCCGCTGCTCAACGGCCTGCATCCATCAGTGAGCCGCGCCATCGGCTTCGGCGTCTCGCAATCCGGCCGCTTCCTGCGAGACTTCCTCTATCTCGGCTTTAACCAGGATCTCTCCGGCCGCACCGTGTTCGACGGATTGATGCCGCATGTCGCGGGCACGCGGCGGATGGCGACCAACGTCCGCTTCGGCCAGCCCGGCCGCAACCCGCGCCATCTGCAGGATCCGGCGTGGCAGGCCGACCTGTTCCCTTTCACCTATGCGAGCCTGAGCGATCCCTATTCCGGCAAGACCGACGGCCTGCTCCGCCGCTGCTCGCTCTCCGCCACCTGTCCGCGCGTGATGCAGACCGACAGCGAGCACGAATGGTGGGCCTCGCACGCTTCGCTGCTGGTCACCGATCTCGCCGGCAATCATCTCGACCTTCCCGACAACGTCCGCGCCTACATGATCGCGGGCACGCCGCATTTCGCGGAAGCCGCCGACGTGATGCGCAAGGGCTTGCCCGCAATGTCGCTGCCGCAGAATCCGATGCATGCGGGCATGCCGATGCGCGCGCTGCTCACCGACCTCAACGCCTGGATCAGCGATGGCACCAAACCGCCCGCAAGCCGCGTCCCCATGCGCGCCCACGGCACGCTGGTGGCTGCGAAAGGCGCGGTGCCGGCGGATATCCCCGGCCTGCCCTACGCCGGCATCCATACGCTGGCCGCCTTCTCGGATCAGAGCGTGTTGCCGCCCAAGGAGATCGGCCGCTATCCCGTGTTCGTGCCGAAGGCCGACGATGATGGCATGGCGATATCAGGTATCCGCCAACTCGCCCTCGTCGTCCCTCGCGCGACCTACACGGCGTGGAATCCGCGCGCGCAGGGCTTTGGGCCGACGGCGCTCTATCCGCTGCAAGGCGCGGTGGTACCGTTTGCACCGACGGAAGCCGCACGGAAGGAAGTGCACGATCCCAGGCTGTCGATTGCGGAGCGATACGCGGACGACGGGGCGTATGTGGCCGCGGTGCGCCGCGAGGCGGCAAGGCAGGTGGCGGAGCGGATATTGCTGCCGGAAGATGCGGAGCGTGCGGTTGAGGCGGCGAAGCAAGGGAAGCTGGCGAAGCTTGGGCCGTGAAGGCGATAGCATCTTCGGCTTCAATGTCGCGGCGCGGTTCGGCCTTTCCACAAACTCGTCATGCGCGGCCTTGTGCCGCCACGTCCTCGGTTCCAGCGCAACGATAGGCGTGGATGGCCGGGACAAGCCCGGCCATGACAAGGTGGAAAAATCTCGCACGCCTGTCGGAACACCCGCTCCTCATCCGTCCTATGCCTGGACAGCACACGGAGACACCGCATGGCCGACCTCACCCTCACCACCTTCGACTGGGTTCCCGAGATGCCCAGGGGTTTCGTGCGCGACCTTCGCGTGCGCTGGGCGCTCGAAGAGGCTGCCTTGCCGTACCGCGTCGCGAGCGTGCCGTTCGGCCCGCGGGACGCCGCGCATTTCGCGCACCAGCCCTTCGGCCAGGTGCCGTGGCTGACCGACGGCGACCTCTCGATCTTCGAGAGCGGCGCGATCCTGCTGCATCTGGGTGAGCGCAGCGCGAAGCTGATGCCGACCGACCCGCACGGCCGCACCAAGGCGATGGAGTGGGTGCTCGCTGCGCTCAATTCGGTGGAGATGCCGGCCCTGCCCTGGACGATGTTCAAGTTCACCGGCAGTGACGATGGCTCACCTGCCGTGAAGTTCGTCGACGACTTCCTCAAGCTCCGCCTCAAGCACATGGAGACGGTGCTGGCCGGCCGCGAATGGTTGGCGGGGCCCTTTTCCGTCGCCGACATCCTGATGTCGGACGTGCTGCGCGTCGTCGATCGCTTCGATGGGTTGGCGGCACATCCGGCCTGCCGCGCCTACGTCGCGCGCGCCACGGCCCGCCCGGCCTTCGCCAAGGCGCACGCCGACCAGATGGCGCATTTCGCAGCGGCAGATGGGGCACGCTAACGCAGACGGATTAGCAAAGCGCAATCCACCAATCTCCGCCTCAACAAAATTGGTGGGTTACGCCCAGCGAACTGCGCTTCGCGCAGTCGCAAGGCTCACCCACCCTGCGCGCTCAACCTGTTCCACCCTGGCTTCTAGTTTTGCGAACGCGTAAAGGGGACAAAACGCACGAGAACGACGCCGCGCGTCGTCGTCTTGCCGGGGGCGATTTTTTCGACGACTGTGAGCTGCTGAGTGGTGTAACCGGGTCCCAACGGCATGACGAGACGGCCCCCCACTTTGAGCTGCTCAATCAGCGGCGACGGTGGCTGCCCGAGCGCGGCAGTCACGACGATGGCGTCAAAAGGACCGCATTCGGGCCAGCCGTCGTAGCCGTCGCCAAGCCTGACGCTCACGTTGTCATACGCGAGGTCTCTTAGTCTTTTCGCGGCGGTCTCGGCCAATTGCGGGATGATCTCGATGCTGCAGACCGTTCGCGCGAGCTGCGCAAGGATGGCGGCCTGGTAGCCCGAACCGGTACCGACTTCGAGCACAACGTGATCGGGCGCGACCTCGGCCAACTGGGTCATCAAGGCCACAATGTACGGCTGCGATATGGTCTGGCCGAGGCCGATTGGTATCGGTCTATCGGCGTATGCGATAGAGCAAGATTGCTCAGGGATGAACAGGTGGCGTTTCGTTTGCGCCATGGCCTCAAGGACCCTCTCCGACAGGCCTTGCTGTCCCAAAACACCGGCAGCGGACCGGGCGTAGGCCCGGATGGTCTCGACCATGGCGGCGCGTTCGCGGACGCATTGTGCGTCCTGTGCGGTCGCTTCCCACGCGACGACGCCCATGGCGAACACGAGCAGTGGCAAGACCTTCATGATCGTGCGCTCTCCAAGAGGGACACAATTCACGTCGACCGCTTGAGCGCTAACCCTGCGCGTACGATCCGACCTCGCCCCGCAAGCGAGGCGAGGTTTGCTTAAGCTCAGGTGCCCTCGAACTTGAACGACACGTTGAGTTTAGCGCGATAGGCCTCTACTTTTCCTTTGGCGTCCAGCTGAATATCGAGCTTGACGACCTCTGCGACACGAAGGTCACGAAGAGATTTTGCAGCCTGCTCGACCGCGTTGGCGGCGGCCTTTTCCCAGGAATCGTTGCTGGTGCCGATCAGTTCTATGACCTTGTAGACGCTCTCAGGCATGTCGTCCTCCCGTTCGGTATGAAGCAGGAAGCAGGTGCTCCCTGCCACAGTCGAGCCTAGCACGATATCGGCGCTGAAAGGACGGTGCCAAGACCAGGTAACCAGCGGGTCCAATGATCCAATGCCCCTCCCAACCCGGTCGGACTCGGCTCATTGCGCCCGCGCCGCAACAACGTCGCGGTAGCCCGTTAGCCCGTATTCCTGACCGCTTCAGCTAGCATGGCGTAAAGCTGGTGCTTGCTGAATTCCTTGGGCTGCTTGTTTGTTGTTTTCCGCGACACCTTCTTGGCTGCCGGCTGGGCACAGGCAACCAACAACGCCGGCTCTCGCTTCCGGACCGACCTTATCTTGGGTTTTGCTGTTGGCGGCTTGTGGCCACGCGTCAGGCCCAAGCGAGTTAGCCTGCCGCAGACAGCGTTACGGCTACACCCGAGACGGCGCGCGATCTGCGCGGCACTCTGTCCTTGGACCCAGAGTTTCTTGAGCAGCGCTACGTCTTTCGCATCCCAACTCATGGGAGACATTGTACGCCAACTGCCATCCACTTTTCTAGTCTTCGTCCGGCTCGCGTACGACCGCCGGTTCGTCGTCGTCCCCCTCCTCTTCTTCCTCGTCTTCTCCCTCCTCGTTCTCTTCATCGTCATCAGGATCCCGGGGCGGCATCTTGCTGCCCTTGATCACAAAGCGACTCCAATCCATCAAGCCGGTGGAAAATTCTTCGGGGATGTTTTGCTTCATGGTGTTGCTCCTCGGGTCTGGAGCTTGAGGGCGCCGGTGTGCCGGGCATCTTGCGGTCGTGAGTTCGACGGTCTTGTCGATGCAGGCCCGTCGCTTCGGCTGCATCCAGCCGCTACAGCTTGTAGCCGATCTTTCGCAGCAGGTCTTTCCGCCACGCAATGTCCTCGTCGGTTTCGACACCCAGCGGTGAGGCGCCATCCACCACCCCGAGCACGCCGCGGCCCTGCTCCGTTTGCGCGACGATCACCTGTGTCGGGTTCGCCGTCGCGCAGTAGATGCGGCAGACCTCCGGCACCGCGCGCACCGCAGCCAGCACGTTGACTGGAAAGAATCCGTCGCCCAGGAAGATCAGGAATGTATGGCCGGCGCCGATGGCCATTGCATTGTCGCGTGCAAGCGCGATCGCGGCTTCGTCGTTCCCCGACCAGCGCACCAGCCGCTTGCCGGAGGCCTCGCAGAAGGCCAGCCCGAAGCGGATGCCCGGAACTGCGCCCACCAGCGCCTCATGGAGGTCTTCCACGGTCTTGATGAAATGCGACTGGCCGAAGATGAAGTTGGTTGCGTCCGGCTTGACGATCGGCACCACGGTGAGTTCCATGGCTGCGCTCCTTCAAGGTCCCAACGCCGTTCATGGTAGGCCCCCAGAAGGCAATTGCAAGCGGCCAGAGACAGCCGATTTCGCGCAGGAAGCCACTGGCAACGAAGCAAGGGACGCCGAAGCTGGGGCAGTGAACGATGCCTTGTCGATCGCTTCGACGGGCTTACGGAATATCCAGCCTGTCGCGACTACGTCGCCCGCGCCACGGCCCGCCCGGCCTTCGCCAAGGCCCGCGCCGACCAGATGGCGCGCATTTCGCTGCGGCGGATAAGGCGCGCGCTGGAGCGTGACGAACCTCACATAATTGATCCGGTGTTCGGCCTAGGCTCACCTCCATCGGAACGAAGCAATTTGCATCAAACTATTCCCGCGGAAGGTGGCACATGGCCCGCATCGAATTTCTGAAAGAGCAGCTTGCCCGCGCAGAGAGGCTGGCAAAGGCCATCCTCGACCAGCACACCGTGGAGCGGCTTCAGGCGTTTGCAGCCGAATGCCGCGAGGAGTTGCAGACCCTGACGCGCAGGGCTGCGGCGTGATGCGAGTGAGCGCCCACCAAGGGGCGCGTCACACCAGCTTCATCGGCGCATCGGCAACCACGCGCAGGTCGATCCTGCCGATCAGCTGAGATCGAAGCGCCTCCGCATCACCGATTGCGCTCTCCGTCTGCCGCAACGTGCTGACATTCGAGCCAAGTGACACGATCCCGCCCAGCACCAGAGCGATCGATCCGAGCGCGGCGGTCTGCCCTGTCCCGAACAGGCCGAAGATCGCGAACAACAGCAGCGCGCCCCCGCCGCCGATGGCGATCTTGGACGCCAGAATGTACTTCCGGCAGCGCTCGGCGATCTCGGCGA
>Ga0207647_10004156_pt1 | contig 10738 bp, 8 predicted proteins | sample KBSCornC2_FD_184295 | JGI IMG/M metagenome (GOLD analysis project Ga0207647, IMG submission 184295) | Corn rhizosphere microbial communities from Kellogg Biological Station, Michigan, USA - C2 (SPAdes) (version 2) | ecosystem: Host-associated > Plants > Roots > Rhizosphere ...
GCGTGGTGGAATGCGCCGTGGCGGTTGACGGCCAACGCGTTGCCGGGCTTGCTGCTGGCGTTCGCGTTGCTCGCGTGGACGCGTCGTGCGATCTGGTCGTTCGCGCTGGCGTTCGGCATCCAGGCGCTGATCTACGGCGTCAACGCGCTGAAAGTGCAGAACCTCGCGATTCCGCTGATGCCCGCGGATTTTCGCATGCTGGGGCAACTGAAGCACGGTGGCGCCGAACTGCTCTCGGGTTACCTGCCGCACATCGCGCTGCTGATCGTGGTCGCGATCGTCCTGATTGCACTGCTGGTGGCCTGGTTCCGCTTCGAACCGCCGGTCTGGCACAAGCGCCCGCGCCGCTGGCGCGCGCTCGCCTCGGTGGTGCTGTTCGCGGCGATCGTCACCCTGATCGCCGGTGTGCCGCTCTGGCGTGGTGTCTACAACCAGAAGCTGCTCGGCATGCAGCCCTGGTCGCCCATCGCGACCCGCCAGCACGACGGCCTGATCGGCTCGCTGTTGATGTTCCACCTGCAATTCGGCGCGCAGCACCGCAAGGCGGACGTGCCCGCTGCGCTGGCGTTGATGGCGCGCTACGAACCCGAGATCGCCGCACAAACCTCCCCGCCTGCCGCCGGTGACCCACAGAAACCCGACATCGTGGTGATCCTGTCCGAGTCGTTCTTCGATCCCACGATCATGAACGGCTACCCGCCCGGCACCGACCTTACGCCCAACCTGCACCGCCTCGAACAGCATGGCATCTCGGGTTGGCTGCACGTCCCCACTTTCGGTGGCGGCACCATCCGCACCGAGTTCGAAGTGTTGACCGGGTTGTCGCTGCGCTACTTCCCTGAAGTGCAGTTCCCGTACCTTCAGATCCATCAGAAGAGGATCCCCGGCATCGTGAAGCTGCTGGCCGGTGACGGCTACACCACGCTGGCGGTGCACGGCAACGATCCCGGTTTCTGGAACCGCCGCGAGGCGTTCAAGGAGCTCGGTTTCGACAAGTTCATCTCGATCGCCGACTTCCCTCCGGACGATTCGATCAACGACGGCAAATACATGTCGGACAAATCCTTCACCGACGAATTGCTGCGCCAGTTGCCGGATTCCGGTCCGCCGCGCTTCCTGCTGGGCATCAGCATCGAGGCGCACGGACCGTACGACCAGGGCTACGGCATCGATGAAAAGGCACGCAACGCGATTCCGGTGCCTGCAGCCGTCACCGACCCGCAAGCCAAACTGGAACTGCAGAACTACATCTACCACATGCAGCATGCCGACCAGCAGCTCGGGCGGCTGGTCGAGACCCTGTCGCAGCGCAAGCGGCGCACCCTGGTGCTGTTTTTCGGCGACCACCTGCCCGCGCTGGTGCCCGCGTTCCAGCAGGCGGGTTTCAGGAACGGACAGGGTTTCCTGACGCAAACCGTGCCTTACATCCTGATCGATACCGCGCACATGGATCGCGCGACGAAGCAGAACGCGGCCGCGTGGGAATTGCCCGGGATGGTGTTGAAACAGGCGGGAGTCGGCAACGATGCGTACTTCGCGCTCACGCGTCTGGTGGCGCCGCAACTTGCCGATCTCACCCGCGCCTTCGATGCGCCGGTGGCCCCGGAAAACGTCGAGCAGAAGCACCTCGACGAAGGCATGCGCAACATCGCCGACCTCAGGCTAAAGAACAAGCTGGACAAGCTATGGCCGAAGGCGGCGGCAATGGCACAGCGTGCTCCCGCGACCGCGGGCGCCATGCCGACGACGCACAGCATTCAATGAACGGGCAGTGCCCATCCCTTTCGGGGAATGGGCTCGCCATGACGCGGCACCTCGCTGGTCGCCGAGCCGCCGCGACAGCGCCCCCGCCACCGCATCGGGACCGCCGGGCCTTGCGCCCCGCCCGGCGGTCGTGACCCGAACGTCTGCGGCGGATCGCGCTATCGTGCCGGGTGTAATTCCGCGCGGGAAGCGTCATGCGAAGATTGTTCGGCCGCGGCGTGCTGGCGGTTTGCACACTGGTTGCAGGCATCGGACCCTGCCTCGCGGGCCCACCGTTCTTCACCGACGATCCCGAGCCGGTCGAATTCCGGCACAACGAGTTCTATGTATTCGGAACGCTGGACCACACCGATGGCGCCAGCGCGATCGCGGGCCCCGCGATCGAATACAACCGCGGGATCGCACCGAACACCCAGTTCCACATCGTCCTGCCTTACGCATGGAACCTGCCGAATCAAGGCGCCACCGCAACCGGACCCGGTGATGTCGAGCTCGGCATCAAGTATCGCTTCCTGAATCTCGACGACGATGGCCTGCAGATCGGCGTTTTCCCGATGGCCGAGCTCGGTACCGGCAGCGCGCGGCGCGGCCTCGGCAACGGGCAGACGTGGTATCGCCTGCCGCTGTGGGTGCAGAAAAGCGTGGGCGCGTGGACGTTCGATGGCGGGGGCGGTGTCATCATCAATCCCGCGCCCGGCATGTATGACGCGAGCTTCGGCGGAGCGCTGGCGCAGTACACGTTCAACCCGCGCTGGACGCTGGGCCTGGAACTGTTCCGCCAGAACGCACTGGCCGCCGACCAGCCGGGCTACACGCTGCTGGACGTTGGCGGGTATCTCAATTTTTCGCGGAACTTCAGCCTGCTGTTTTCCGCCGGCGGCAGCCTGGCGGGCGCATGCCACACCGTCGCCTACCTGGGGCTGTACTGGACCTGGGCCTCACACGGCTGAACCGCAGGCTCGGTTGTCTTGCGCTGGCGCCGATGGGCTATGCCGCGGAATGGGGACAGACGTTCGCCAGCGTCGAGATGCCCAGCGCCCAGGTTTTCACCTTGATCCGCTCGATCGGGCGGCCGTCGTAGGCGTTCACCAGCTGCCAGTGGTGCGGCCCGAGTTTCTGCAGGTCGATGCGGCACTCGGCCCAGTGGCGGAACACGCCGTTGGTCAAATAGCGAATGGTGAGCGAGCCGTGGCCATCCTGCGACGCGATGTTTCCGCGCAGGAAGATCGCCTTGACGCCCTGCCCCTGTCCCAGCACCACGCCGTCATGGCTTTCGATGCCGGCCAGCGGATACACCTGCGACTTCGCGTCGGCCGGATCGCTCTCGGCGTTCGCGCTGGTTTCCATGTAGATGCCGCTGACGGTAGCGTCGCTCACCATCAGGTTCATCCGGCTGACGCTGGTGTCACGATCATTGGTGATGACCGCAAGCGGCACGGCGGTGGTGCCCGCCGGCAGCGGCAGCGTGGCGGCGGATGCAACGCCGCCGGTCAGCAGCGTGAAAGCGAGAATGGACGCGAGACGTTTCATGAAGCGTGTACCCGGGATTCAGTGGATCGGAGGTGCGGCAACGAAAGTACGCCGCGCACGGCCGCGTGCGCGCGACGGCCATCGGGGATGGCACGTGGCTTCCATGCATCAGGGATGCCCATCGGGCGGTGAACGGACGGAACGGGGAGCGACAGCTCCAGCGCAAGGCGCGCGGCAAGAAGGAATCGGGCAGGAATACCCGGATTGCTGCAGTGCAGCATAGCGGTATCGCGCCTCGTATGCAAGCGCCGCCTTCAGCGGTCGCGCATGGCCTTCATGAACGGTTGGGCTGCTGCGTCGCCAGCCAGTCCCGCACCTGCTGCGCGAAGTCCCGGCTCGCGGCATCGAGCGCCTTGACGCCGCCCGCTGCATCGGCACTGGGCGCGGCAACCCGGAAACGGAAGCGCCGCTGCGCGATCACGGCGTCGTTTGCACCGACCAGGGTCGCCGCGCCGTCCAGCACGCCGACGCTTTCGCCGGGCGATGTGAATACCTGGCTGAAATCATCCAGGCTGATGTGCAGGGTGAAGCCCGCCTGTGCGGTGTTGCCCGGGCCGATGACTGCCCGCCAACCACCGTCGGCGAGCGCATTGCGCAGCCGTTCCTCCAGCATGCCGGCCGGAGGCGCCGCCCAATCCGAATTCGCGTAGGCCGCGACCACGTTGCCGTTGCGGTACGCAAGCCGGTAATACAGCCCGGTGCCCTGCAGCCATGCCGGCATTTCGATGCGCGCGATGCGCAAGATCGCACCGTCCGGGTGCGGCGATGTTTGCGTCGCTGCGGGCGCCAACTGGCTGAGGGTGTAATGCCGCGGCACGACGTTCTGCCTCGATGCCGCACCGCAGCCGCCCAGCGCGAGCGTGCACAGCGCCAACACGACGCGTATGCGTTTCATGGCCGACGCGGCTCCTTGTCCTGCTTGCCGAATCCCGGCTCGCCGGGGCCGGGCGGCCGCGTGGGCGGCCCGAAGATCAGGCTTTGCGGCTTGGCTTTCAGTTCGCGCAGCAATTCGTCCAGCTGCTCGGACGTGCGCTGCAGGCTTTGGCTGAGCGTGTCGAAGTCGGGCGCCGTCTGGCGATCCAGTCGCTCGCTCAATTGCCGGCTGGAGCGCGCCAGCGCATCGATGGACGCTTCCAGTTCGGTGGCGCTGCGAACGGGCGTCCGCGCGGTGCGCACCAGGCGATCGGCGTCGGTCACGCTCCGTTGCACGCCCGCGAGCAGCGCGGGCAATTTCGTTTCGATCGCCGCCAACTGGCGGGTCACCGCATCGATCTGCGCGAGCGACGCGGCGACATGCTCACGATTGCCGCTGTCCAGCAACTTGTTGGCGTTGCCCAGCACGGCTTGAAGATCCTGCATCACCTTCGGTGCTTCCGTCATCAGCGACGCCAGCATGCCCGCCTGCATGGGAATGCGCGCCGGATGCGCGTCGCTGGTCGTGAGCGGCGCAGCGCTGCCCTTGCCCAACTTCAATTCCAGCACGCTGCCACCGGTCAGGCCCTGCATCGCGACCACCGCGTACGTGGCATGGGTGACGTAGGTTTTCGGCTGCAGTTGCAGGCGCATCACCACGCGCGCACGGTCGTGCGGGTCGAAACCGATGCTGGCGACGTGGCCGACCACGATGCCCTTGAACTGCACTTCGGATTGTTCCGACAGCCCGCCCACCGATTGGCTGGTGACGATTTCGTACGCCAGCGGCTCGTTTTGCCGGTTCGCCAGCCAGTAATAGACCACGACCGCGCCGATGGAAAACACCAGCAGGAAGGCGACGGCGGCGATGGCGTGCGCGCGGTTTTCCATGCTCAATGGCTCCCGTACACCGGCAGCGCGCGCAAGCGTTCTTCACCGTGGCGCGAACGGAAGAAACTCGCGACGAAGGGATGCTCGAAGCGGGTCACGTCTTCCAGCGCACCGTCCGCAATCAACTTCCCGTCGACCAGCACCGCGACGCGATCGCTCAAGGTCGCTACGCTGTAGATGTCATGCGTGATCATCAACGCGCTGAAGCCGAGTTCCGCGTGCAACTCACCCAGCAACGTGTCGAACTCGGAAGCCGCCGCGGGATCGAGGCCGGAAGTGGGCTCGTCGAGGAACAGCAATTCCGCTTCCAGCATCAATGCGCGCGCCAACGCCGCGCGCTTGGCCATGCCGCCGGACAACTCGAACGGAAACTTCCATGCGTCTTCCGGCGCAAGGCCGACCATGTGCAGCTTCAGCGCGATGCCTTCGCGCAGCATGTCTTCGTCGACCCGCAAACCTTCCTTGCGCAGCTCGCGTACCGGAAACGCGAGGTTGTCGTACACATTCATGGCACTGAACAGCGCGGACTGCTGGAACAGCACGCCCCAACGGCGGCGCAGCAATCGTGCTTCCCACGGTTCGAGTTCGTTGATGGTCTGGCCCAGCACCCGAATGATGCCGCGGTCGGGCCGCAGCAGGCCGATGATCTGGTCCAGCAGGATGGTCTTGCCCGCGCCCGAAGCGCCGATCACGCTGACCAGTTCGCCGCGCCCGACTTCGAGATCGAGACCGTCGTGGATCATCTGGCCGCCAAGCTGCTTGTGCAGGCCCTGCACCTCGACGACCACGTCGTCATTGGCGGCTGGCACGCGCATCGCCATCACAGCAATCCCACGTGGGTAAGCAAGGCGCCGGAACTCGCGTCGAACAACAGGATCAGCGTCAGGCTGGTCACCACCGACAATGTGGTGTGGCGGCTCAAGGCCGCGGTGTCGGGCGGCGCACTCATTCCGAAGTAACAGCCCACCAGTGCGATGGTCAGGCCGAACAGCGCGCCCTTGGCCAAGCCGATCCAGAAATTCACGATCTGGATTTGCTGCGGCAATTGATCCAGGAAAAGTTTGAAGCCGACACCCAGATCCATTTGCGCCGTCACCGCACCGCCAATCAACGCGGCGAAATCGGTCCACACCACCAGCAGCGGCAAGGTGACCATCGCGCCAACCACACGCGGCAACGCAAGGCGCAGGCTCGGCGATGATCCGAATGCGCGCAACGCGTCGTACTCGCCGGTCAGGTGCATGGCGCCGATGCCCGCCGTCATCGCCGAACCCGAACGTCCCGCAAGGATTACGCCACAGATTACCGGCCCAAGTTCGCGCAGCACGGCCAAACCCATCATGCCGACGATCATCGTCGACGCGCCGAACTGGCGCAGCGCCATGCCGATCTGGATCGCCATCACCACACCGATCAGGAATCCCACCACGCCCAGCAGCAGCATCGAGGTGGCGCCGACGCGATAAATCGTCGCGGTCGTTTCCTTCCACGGGATCACGCGCGGGTGGCGCACGCAGGCCGCCACGTCCACCATCAATTGGCCGATCAGCAGCAGCACGCCACCGACGGCGCGCGCGAAACCGAGCACGCCGTTGCCGACACGTTCGAAAGCGACATCCAGCCAGCGCCGGTCGGGTCGCGGTGGAAACCGGGTCTGCTCAAGCCAGCGAAACCAGTGCCGATGATCCTCCTGGCACTCGAATCGATCGGGCAAACGCTGGCCCCAGACCTTCCACAGCACGCGCGCACCGGCACTGTCCAGCGCATCGAGCCGATCCAGGTTCCAGCGATAGCGCAGCGGTGCATCCAGGTCGCCCAACTCCCGCGCGAGGCGCCGCCGCTGCCCGGCATCCAGCAGCAATGTCCACGAGCCCGTCAGCCGGATCTCGTCGTCGTCGTCGCGTTGCCAGCGTGCGTCGGATGGAGTGTCTGCCATCGAATGCATCCTCGCCGCGGCGTTCCGGCGCGGCGCGGACCGCTCGCAGTCAATGCACTATGGCAATGGTTTGGTGCAGGCGGGGTGAAGTCTTTGCCGCACCGCGTCAACGCGCGGTCTTCCGTGACGCTGATACGCCAGCAGGCCGAAGTTGGACACGATGATCAGTCCATGGTCGACCACGAACGCGATCAGCGGCGTGCGTTTCAACCGCACCAACACGGCCACTACGCGAGCGAAGGTTCGGAATGTCGCGAGCAGCGCGTGAGGACAGCGGCACGAGGTAGGCGGGATCCCGCGCAGCGGAATCGGACTTCCACCAACCGAGTGCTTTGCACGCCGTCACGGGCCATCGAACGCGGCAGCCAGGCGGGGCGCACTTGAATAACAATCGATTCAGCAACTGGTCTGCTCCCTGAACCCTTCGGCGGGTGATTCAGCGGCCGGTCGGACGGCCATGCATAGGGTCGCCTTCACCGTGCGCGCTGTCGCACGCCGTTCCCTCGGAGGATTTCATGCGCAAGACCCTATTCGCCATTTCCATCACCGCGGCGTGCGCGCTTGCCGCGCCGGCATTCGCGCAGGTGCATCTGGGTGGTGGCGGCCAGCTCGGAGGCCAGCTTGGAGGCAACCTCGGCGCCAACACCGGCCGCATGCTGCAGAACACCGTGCCGCAGACCATGCAGACCGTCCAGCAAACGGATCAGCAAAGCGACCGATTCACGCATCGCGCGACGCACAAGGTGCGCAAGACGGCGGACCGTTCGTCCAATGCACGTGCCGGTATTGCCACTGATCAGCAGGCCGGAGTTTCCGCGACCACTCCCGCCGGCGATGCGCAAGCCGGTGGTTCGGCCCACGCCGATGCCGGGCTGGACACCGCGGCGGTCGCGGGCAAGGCCGGCGATGCCGGGCGCGGCGTCGGCGGCACGGTGCGCAACACCGCCAACTCTGCGATCCAGTCCACCGACCGTACCGCCGGTTCAGTCGGAAGCGCGGTGAACGGCATCAACGCCGGCGGCAACGCCAATGGCTCGGCAAGCGGCAGCGCCAATGGCGCGGCCAACGGCAACGCCAGTGGTTCGGCAACTGGTGGCGCAATGGCCGGCACCGGACTCGATACCGCGGCCGCTGCCGGCAAGGCCGGCGACGCCGGACGCGGCGTCGGTGGCACGGTCCGCAACACCGCCAACTCCGCGATCCAATCCACCGACCGCACCACGGGTTCGGTCGGCAACGCGGTGAGCGGCATCAATGCCAGCGGCAACGCCAGTGGTTCGGCCAGCGGTTCCGCGGCTGCGCAGACCCATTCCGCGAGCGATCACGGGCATCGCCAGAACCAAACCCCTCCTTCATCGGGCGGTGAGCAACCATAACAACATCGAGGCCAGCCCGATTACGGCGCTGGCCGCACGGTGGTTGTACACACTGCCCCCGGAAGCGATTCCGGGGGCAGTTTTTTGGACTGCGGGCCGAACAGCTGCGAGTGATTCCTGCAAGCAGCGGCGCACTTGCCGGCACAGGCAACGAAGCCATCACGCTCGCATTGCGGTCAGTGCCGCTGGTGCGCCAGCAGGCCGAAGTTGGACACGATGAAAGGCGTCAGGTAATTCAGCGCCAGCTTGACCGCAAGCGGTGCGCTCATCGCGCCGCGCAGCAACTCGTCGCCGTGGTTGAAGAGGTTCAACCAACTGCCGACCACGAACGCGATCAGCAGCGTGCGTTTCAAGTGCACGGGTGTGAACACCACGCACGCAAAGGTTCTGAGGGTCGCGATCATCGCGCGAGGATAGCGGCGCGCGCGACGCGCAACCCAACGGTGGATGCCGGACATGCGCCGGGAGACGGCATGAAAAAAGCCCCGCGATCGCTCGCGGGGCCTTGTATTTCAGTGCCCTTCGACTTCGCCGCTTCGCGGCTACGCTCAGAGCAAACGGCTTTGGACTTCCGGCGAGTTGAGCGGCATCCATGCCGCTCGAACGAGCCGATCCGCCGCGAAGTGGCGGATAACACCGTAGTTGATCCGTCGCCGCAAAGCGGCACCGGATAACTCAGAAATCCATACCGCCCATGCCACCCATGCCGCCCATGCCACCGCCGGCGCCGCCGTGGTTGTGCTCTTCCTTCTTGGGCGCTTCGCCGATCATCGCTTCCGTGGTGATCATCAGGCCGGCGATCGAGGCCGCGTTCTGCAGCGCCGAACGGGTGACCTTGGTCGGATCGAGAATGCCCATCTCGACCATGTCGCCGTATTCGCCGGTGGCGGCGTTGTAGCCGTAGTTGCCCTTGCCTTCGGCGACCTTGTTCAGCACCACCGACGGCTCTTCGCCGGCGTTGGCGACGATTTCGCGCAGCGGGGCTTCCATGGCACGGCGGGCGATCACGATGCCGTGTTCCTGGTCCTCGTTGTCGCTCTTCAGCTTGCCGATCGCGTGTACCGCACGCACCAGTGCCACGCCGCCGCCCGGCACCACGCCTTCCTCCACCGCCGCACGCGTGGCGTGCAGGGCGTCTTCGACGCGGGCCTTCTTCTCTTTCATCTCGACTTCGGTCGCGGCACCAACCTTGACCACCGCGACGCCACCAGACAACTTGGCGACGCGTTCCTGCAGCTTCTCGCGGTCGTAGTCGGAGGAGGTTTCCTCGATCTGCGCCTTGATCTGCTTGATGCGGCCCTCGATGCCCTTGCTGTCGCCGGCGCCATCGATGAGGGTGGTGTTTTCCTTGGTGATGACGACCTTCTTGGCGCGGCCGAGATCCTTGACGGTCGCCTTCTCGAGCTGCAGGCCAACCTCTTCGGAAATCACGGTACCGGCGGTCAGGATCGCCATGTCTTCCAGCATCGCCTTGCGACGATCACCGAAGCCCGGCGCCTTCACCGCGCACACCTTGACGATGCCGCGGATGGTGTTGACCACCAGGGTCGCCAGCGCTTCGCCTTCGACTTCTTCCGCCACGATCAGCAGCGGCTTGCCCGACTTGGCGACGCCTTCCAGCACCGGCAGCAGGTCGCGCACGTTGGAGATCTTCTTGTCGTGCAGCAGGATATAGGGTTCCTCCAGCTCGCATTGCATCGACTGCTGGTTGTTGATGAAGTACGGCGACAGGTAGCCGCGGTCGAACTGCATGCCTTCGACGACATCCAGCTCGTTCTCGAGGCCCGAGCCGTCCTCGACCGTGATCACGCCTTCCTTGCCGACCTTGTCCATCGCCTCGCTGATCAGCTTGCCGATGTTCTCGTCGCCGTTGGCGGAGATGGTGCCGACCTGCGCGATCGACTTGGAATCGGACGACGGCTTGGAGATCTTCTTCAGCTCCTCGACGGCGGCGGTCACGGCCTTGTCGATGCCACGCTTGAGATCCATCGGGTTCATGCCGGCGGCGACCGCCTTCATGCCCTCGCGGATCATCGCTTGCGCCAGCACGGTCGCGGTGGTGGTGCCGTCACCGGCGGCGTCGGAAGTCTTGGAGGCGACTTCCTTCACCATCTGCGCGCCCATGTTTTCGAACTTGTCGGCGAGCTCCACTTCCTTGGCCACGGACACGCCGTCCTTGGTGATGGTGGGGGCGCCGAAGCTCTTCTCGAGCACGACGTTGCGGCCCTTGGGGCCGAGGGTGGCCTTGACCGCGTTGGCCAGGGCGTTGACGCCGCGCACCATGCGGCTGCGCGCGTCTTCGGAGAAACGGATTTCTTTGGCTGCCATG
>Ga0207647_10004157_pt1 | contig 10738 bp, 18 predicted proteins | sample KBSCornC2_FD_184295 | JGI IMG/M metagenome (GOLD analysis project Ga0207647, IMG submission 184295) | Corn rhizosphere microbial communities from Kellogg Biological Station, Michigan, USA - C2 (SPAdes) (version 2) | ecosystem: Host-associated > Plants > Roots > Rhizosphere ...
CGTGCACGATGTTGATCGCGTTGGACGAGCCGAGCGACTTCGACAGCACGTCGTGGATACCGGCGCACTCCAGCACGGCACGCACCGGGCCACCGGCGATAACGCCGGTACCGGGGGACGCGGGCTTGAGCAGCACGACGCCGGCAGCCTTCTCACCCGTGATCGGGTGCGGGATGGTGCCCTGGATACGGGGGACCTTGAAGAAGTGCTTCTTGGCCTCCTCAACACCCTTGGCGATGGCGGCCGGCACCTCCTTGGCCTTGCCGTAACCGACACCCACGGTGCCGTCACCGTCGCCCACCACGACCAGCGCGGTGAAGCTGAAGCGACGACCACCCTTCACAACCTTGGCGACACGGTTGATCGCGACGACACGCTCAACGTAAGCGGTCTTCTCGGCGGCAGCAGCGCCACCGTCACGACCCTTACGGTCCCGCCGCTCGCCGCCACCGGCACCGCTTCCGCGGCGCTGGGGTCCAGCCATTGGATTACCTCTCTCTTTCCGCTAGCTACGAGCGGCTCAGAACTTGAGCCCGGCTTCGCGGGCGGCGTCCGCCAGGGCGGCGATGCGCCCGGCGTACTGGTTGCCACCACGGTCGAACACGACAGCCTCGACACCGGCAGCCTTGGCGCGCTCGGCGACCAGGGCGCCGACCTGCTTGGCCTGCGCGGACTTGTCGCCCTCGCCACCGCGGATCGAGGTGTCCAGGGTGGACGCCGACGCAAGGGTGTGACCCTTGATGTCGTCGATCACCTGGGCCACGATGTGGCGGTTCGAGCGGGTAACGACCAGACGCGGACGCTCCGCCGTTCCGTTGATGTTCTTACGGATCCGGATGTGGCGGCGCTTGATCGCGGCGCGCTTGTAGGCGTCGCCCTTGAGGATCTTCTGTCCGTATGCCATGGCTTACTTACCCGCCTTTCCGACCTTGCGGCGGATGACTTCGCCCTCGTACTTGACGCCCTTGGCCTTGTACGGGTCGGGCTTGCGCAGCTTGCGGATGTTGGCCGCAACCTCGCCGACCTTCTGCTTGTCGATGCCCTCGACCGAGAACCGGGTGGGGGCCTCCACCTTGAAGGTGATGCCCTCGGGGGCCTCGACGGTGATCGGGTGGCTGTAGCCGAGAGCGAACTCGAGGTTCGAACCCTTGGCCTGCACGCGGTAACCGACACCGCTGATCTCGAGCTTCTTCACGTAACCCTGGGTCACGCCGGTGATCATGTTCGCCACCAGCGTGCGGGACAGGCCGTGCAGGGCCTTGTTCTGACGCTCGTCGTTGGGGCGGGTGACGTTCAGGACGCCGTCCTCAGCCTTGACGATCTCGATCGGCGCCGCGACGGTGTGGGTCAGTTCGCCCTTGGGGCCCTTGACCGAGACCGTACGGCCGTCGATGGTGACGTCCACGCCGGCGGGAACCGTGATGGGGAGCTTGCCAATACGCGACATAGCTGTTTCCTCCGTTCCCTTCCGCTACCAGACGTAGGCGAGGACTTCCCCACCCACGCCCTTCTTGCCGGCCTGCTTGTCGGTCAGAAGACCGTGCGACGTGGAGATGATCGCCACGCCGAGGCCACCGAGGACCTTGGGCAGGTTGGTGGACTTCGCGTACACCCGGAGACCGGGCTTGGAGATCCGCTTGATGCCCGCGATGGAGCGCTCACGGTTCGGGCCGAACTTCAGCTCGAGAACGAGGTTCTTGCCGACCTCGGCGTCCTCGACCTTCCAGCCCGTGATGAAGCCCTCCTGCTGGAGGATCTCCGCGATGTGCGACTTGATCTTCGATGCCGGCATCGACACGGAGTCGTGGTATGCCGAGTTCGCGTTCCGCAGACGCGTAAGCATGTCTGCGATCGGATCAGTCATGGTCATGAATTGGCCTTCGGCCTCTCTCGCCGGGGTTTCCAGGTGCCCATCCCTCTCCTCGATCCGAGACGAGGCGGGTGCGGTGCGGTGGACCTACGGCGTAGTAAGTCGTACGGGCGTCAGGGCGCCCAACCCTCCCAGCCTAAGCCATGGAGGGGTGGGCCCCTGACCAAACCCTTTGCTTACCGAGAGCTTCAGGTATCCCCAAGTAGGGGATTACCAGGAGCTCTTGGTCACGCCCGGCAGCTCGCCACGGTGAGCCATCTCACGAAGGCACACGCGGCACAGGCCGAACTTGCGGTACACGGAGTGGGGACGGCCGCAGCGCTGGCAGCGCGTGTAGCCACGCACGCCGAACTTGGGCTTGCGAGCAGCCTTCGCGATCAGAGCCTTCTTCGCCATCTCGCTCACGCCTCCTTGAAGGGGAAGCCGAGGTGACGAAGGAGCGCACGGCCCTCAGCGTCGTTGGTCGCCGTGGTCACCACGGTGATGTCCATACCCCGGACGCGGTCGATCTTGTCCTGGTCGATCTCGTGGAACATGACCTGCTCCGTGAGACCGAAGGTGTAGTTGCCACGGCCGTCGAACTGCTTGGGGGACAGACCACGGAAGTCGCGGATGCGCGGCAGCGCGAGCGACAGGGTGCGGTCCAGGAACTCCCACATGCGGTCGCCACGGAGCGTGACGTGGGCACCGATCGGCTGACCCTCACGCAGCTTGAACTGCGCGATGGACTTGCGGGCCTTGGTGACGGCCGGCTTCTGACCGGTGATCGTGGTGAGGTCGCGGATGGCGCCCTCGATCAGCTTGGAGTCGCGGGCGGCGTCGCCCACACCCATGTTGACCACGATCTTGACGAGGCCGGGGATCTGCATGACGTTCTCGTACTTGAACTCGTCACGCAGCTTGCCCGCGATCTCCTCGCGGTACTTCGTCTTGAGACGCGGAGTGGTGGTGGTAGCCATCAGATGTCCTCACCCGTCCGCTTGGCAACGCGGATCTTGTTGCCCTCGTCGTCGAAGCGGTAACCGACACGCGTGACGACCTTGTTGCCGTCCTTCTCAACGACCAGCTGGACGTTGGAGACGTGGATCGGCGCCTCGGTCGTGACGATGCCGCCGGCCTGCGAACCGCTGGCGGTCGGGCCGGCCTTGGTGTGCTTCTTGACCCGGTTGACACCCTCGACCAGGACGCGCTCCTCGCGCGGGTAAGCGGCAATGACCTTGCCCTGCTTGCCCTTGTCCTTGCCGGTGATGACCTGGACCAGGTCGCCCTTCTTGATCTTCATGCTTACAGCACCTCCGGAGCCAGCGAGATGATCTTCATGAACTTCTTCTCGCGCAGCTCACGCCCGACCGGGCCGAAGATGCGGGTGCCGCGAGGGTCACCGTCGTTCTTCAGAATGACGGCGGCGTTCTCGTCGAAGCGGATGTACGAGCCGTCCGGACGGCGGCGCTCCTTGACGGTGCGAACGATGACCGCCTTGACGACGTCACCCTTCTTCACGTTGCCACCGGGGATCGCGTCCTTGACGGTGGCGACGATGACGTCACCGATGCCCGCGTAGCGGCGACCGGAGCCACCGAGCACACGGATGCAAAGGATCTCCTTCGCACCAGTGTTGTCGGCGACACGCAGTCGCGACTCCTGCTGGATCACGTCTATCTCCTGTTTGTCTGCCGGTTCCCGGCAGGGGCCTTGTCCCTTGCGGGAGTTGAGCCCCTGCCGAGCCTGGCGGAACTGTCCTGCGAGGAATGCCTCGCAGGCGTACTTACTGGAATTCCCTTGCGGGAATTACCTACTTGGCCTTCTCGAGGATCTCGACGACGCGCCAGCGCTTCGTCGCGGACAGCGGCCGGGTCTCCGCGAGGAGGACACGGTCGCCGACACCCGCGGCGTTCTGCTCGTCGTGCGCCTTGAGCTTGTTCGTACGGCGGATGACCTTGCCGTACAGCGCGTGCTTCACGCGGTCCTCGACAGCGACGACGACGGTCTTGTCCATCTTGTCGCTGACGACGAGACCCTCACGGGTCTTGCGGGCGCCACGTGCCTCGGTCGTCTGCTCTTCAGTCACATTGCTCTCGCTCATCAGGCGTTCTCCACCGTTTCGATGCCCAGCTCACGCTCGCGCATCAGGGTGTAGATCCGCGCGATGTCCTTGCGGACCGCCTTCAGACGGCCGTGGTTCTCGAGCTGACCAGTCGCCGCCTGGAAGCGGAGGTTGAACAGCTCTTCCTTGGACTCGCGGAGCTTCGCCAGAAGCTCCTCGTTGCCCAGCTCGCGCAGCTCGGACGCCTTGGTACCGGCCGACATCACGCTTCACCTGCCTCGCGCTTGACGATCCGGCACTTCATCGGCAGCTTGTGAGCGGCACGAGTGAGGGCCTCACGCGCAATCTTCTCGTTGGGGTACGACAGCTCGAACATCACGCGTCCGGGCTTGACGTTGGCGATCCACCACTCCGGAGAACCCTTACCGGAACCCATGCGGGTCTCGGCAGGCTTCTTGGTGAGGGGACGGTCCGGGTAGATGTTGATCCAGACCTTGCCACCACGCTTGATGTGACGCGTCATGGCGATACGAGCGGCCTCGATCTGACGGTTCGTCACATAGGCCGGGGTGAGCGCCTGGATGCCGTACTCGCCGAACGCAACCTGCGTGCCACCCTTGGCAGCGCCGGAACGCTTCGGGTGGTGCTGCTTGCGGTGCTTGACCCTACGGGGGATCAGCATGTCGGTCAGGCCTCCGTTCCGGTGCTCTCAGCCGGAGCGGCGGCGGGGGCCTCGGCCTTGGGGGCCTCGGCGCCGGCAGCCTGCTGCGGCTTGCGACCGCGCCGCTCGCCACCGCGGCCACCACGGGCCGGGCGGTCGGAGCCGCCACCGCGAGCCGGGCGGTTACCCGCACGGGCGGCAGCGTTCTCGGCGCGGACCTCGGCGATGTTCTTGACGTCGCCCTTGTAGATCCAGACCTTCACACCGATGCGGCCGAAGGTCGTCTTGGCCTCGAAGAAGCCGTAGTCCACGTTCGCGCGGAGCGTGTGCAGGGGCACGCGGCCCTCGCGGTAGAACTCCGAGCGGGACATCTCGGCGCCGCCGAGGCGGCCACCGCACTGGATCTTGATGCCCTTGGCGCCGGCCTTCATCGCCGACTGCATGCTCTTGCGCATGGCACGGCGGAAGGAGACGCGGGAGGAGAGCTGCTCGGCAACGGCCTGAGCAACCAGCTGAGCGTCCGTCTCGGGGTTCTTGACCTCGAGGATGTTCAGCTGGACCTGCTTGCCCGTGAGCTTCTCGAGGTCACCGCGGATGCGGTCGGCCTCGGCGCCACGGCGGCCGATGACGATGCCCGGACGAGCGGTGTGGATGTCCACACGCACGCGGTCACGGGTGCGCTCGATCTCCACCTTCGAGATACCGGCGCGCTCCATGCCGGACGTCATCATCCGACGGATGGCGACGTCTTCCTTGACGTAGTCCTTGTACAGCTTGTCGGCGTACCACCGGGACTTGAAGTCCGTGGTGACACCGAGCCGGAACCCATGCGGGTTAACCTTCTGGCCCATTACCGGGTTCCTTCCTTGCTGCTGACGACCACGGTGATGTGGCTGGTCCGCTTGCGGATCCGGTAGGCACGGCCCTGGGCGCGCGGACGGAACCGCTTCAGGGTCGGGCCCTCGTCGACGTACGCCTCGGAGATGAAGAGGCTGTCGGCGTCGGTGTGGTCGTAGTTGTGCGCGGCGTTGGCGATGGCGCTGTCGAGCACCTTGCCGACGGGCACGGAGGCTGCCTGCGGAGCGAATCGCAGAACAGCCTGAGCCTCCGTGGCATCCATGCCACGGATAAGGTCCACCACGCGGCGGGCCTTCATGGGCGTAACGCGGATGTACCGCGCCTGGGCCCTGGCTTCCATGGTTGTCCCTCTCAGTTACTTACGTGTCTGAATGCGATCCGCTACTAGCGGCGCTTCGACTTCCGGTCGTCCTTGACGTGGCCCCGGAAGGTGCGCGTCGGCGAGAACTCGCCGAGCTTGTGGCCGACCATCGACTCGGTGACGAACACCGGGATGTGGGTCTTGCCGTTGTGCACCGCGATCGTGTGGCCGAGCATGGCCGGGACGATCATCGAGCGACGGGACCAGGTCTTGATGACGTTCTTGGAACCAGCTTCGTTCTGAGCATCCACCTTCTTGGCGAGGTGCTCGTCGACGAAGGGCCCCTTCTTGAGACTGCGCGGCATCTAAACCCGCTCCTAGCGCTTCTTGTTCGTCTTGCGGCGGCGGACGATGTACTTGTTCGACGCCTTCTTGGGCGAACGAGTACGACCCTCCTTCTGACCCCAGGGGCTGACCGGGTGGCGACCACCGGAGGTCTTGCCCTCACCACCACCGTGCGGGTGGTCAACCGGGTTCATCGCCACACCGCGAACGGTCGGGCGGACGCCCAGCCAGCGCTTGCGGCCGGCCTTGCCCCAGTTGATGTTGCTCTGCTCGGCGTTGCCGACCTCGCCGATCGTGGCGCGGCAGCGCTGGTCGACCAGGCGGACCTCACCGGACGGCATGCGGAGGTGGGCCATCGAGCCCTCCTTCGCGAGCAGCTGCACGGAGGCACCGGCGGAGCGGGCGAACTTGGCGCCGCCGCCCGGACGAAGCTCCACGGAGTGGATCGTCGTACCGACCGGGATGTTGCGCAGCGCCAGGTTGTTGCCGGGCTTGATGTCGGCGCCGGGACCGTTCTCGATCCGGTCGCCCTGGGTCAGGCCCTTCGGCGCCAGGATGTAGCGCTTCTCGCCGTCCGCGTAGTGGAGCAGCGCGATGCGCGCGGTGCGGTTGGGGTCGTACTCGATGTGCGCGACCTTCGCCGGCACGCCGTCCTTGTCGTGACGACGGAAGTCGATCACTCGGTAGGCGCGCTTGTGTCCGCCACCCTGGTGGCGAACGGTCACACGACCGGCGTTGTTACGGCCGCCCTTGCTGTGCAGCGGGCGGACCAGCGACTTCTCCGGCGTGGACCGCGTGACCTCGACGAAGTCGGCGACGCTGGAGCCACGACGGCCCGGCGTAGTCGGCTTGTACTTGCGGATTCCCATTTCTCAGTCCTCGTCCGATATCGGACGATCCGACCCGCTTACGCGGTCGGACCGCCGAAGATGTCGATACGGTCGCCCTCGGCGAGGGTCACGATCGCGCGCTTGGTGGCCGCACGCTGGCCGAAGCCGGTGCGGGTCCGCTTGCGCTTGCCGATGCGGTTGATCGTGTTGACCCCGGTGACCTTGACCGAGAAGACCGCCTGGACGGCCTGCTTGATCTGAGTCTTGTTGGCACTCGGGGCGACGATGAACGTGTACTTGTTCTCGTCGAGGAGCGCGTAGCTCTTCTCGGAGACGACCGGCTTGAGCAGCACGTCACGGGGGTCCGTGAAGGACTTGCTCAGCGGCGTCTCGACAGTGGCCTTGCCCTCGGCCTCGTGGCGACGCGCCTTGGCGACGCGCGCGGCCTTGGCCGCCTTCGCGGCCTTGGAGGCAATGCTCGGGTGACGCGTAGCCATCAGGCCTCGCTCCCTTCGGTGTCGTTGGCCTTCGGGCCGGCGACGAAGGACTCGAGAGCGGCCTGGGTGAAGACCACGTCGTCCGAGACGATCACGTCGTACGTGTTCAGCTGGCCCGGCTCCAGGATGTGCACCTGGGGCAGGTTGCGGGCGGACAGCCACGCGGCCTCGTCGGCGCGGTCGACGACCAGGAGCAGGTTCTTGCGCTCCGAGATCTTGCCGAACAGCGTCTTGGCGGCCTTCGTGGACGGGGTCTCGCCCTCGATCACGCCGGAGACGACGTGGATGCGGTTGTGGCGGGCCCGGTCGGTGAGGGCGTGACGCAGAGCGGCAGCCTTCATCTTCTTCGGGGTCCGCTGCGAGTAGTCACGCGGCTGCGGGCCGTGGACGACGCCACCGCCGGCGAACTGGGGCGCGCGGGTAGAGCCCTGGCGCGCACGGCCGGTGCCCTTCTGACGGTAAGGCTTCTTACCGCCACCACGAACCTCGCCGCGGGTCTTGGTCTTGTGCGTGCCCTGACGGGCAGCCGCGTTCTGCGCGACGACGACCTGGTGGATCAGCGGGATGCTGACCTTCTCCACGCCGAAGATCTCCGCGGGGAGCTCGACGCTACCGGTCTTCTCGCCGGCAGGCGAAAGGATGTCAACAGTGCTCATCGGTACCTCAGGCCCCCTTGGCCGCGGTGCGGACCAGGACGAGGCCGCCGTTCGGACCGGGAACCGCGCCCTTGATGAGCAGCAGACCCTTCTCCGCGTCAACGGCGTGGACGGTCAGGTTCTGGGTGGTGACCCGCTCGTTGCCCATACGACCCGCCATGCGGAGGCCCTTGAACACACGGCCCGGGGTGGCGCAGCCACCGATGGAACCGGGAGAGCGGTGCTTGCGCTGGGTGCCGTGTCCGGCGCCGAGGCCCTTGAAGTTGTGACGCTTCATGACACCGGCGAAGCCCTTGCCCTTGCTCTTGCCGGTCACGTCGACCTTGATGCCGGCCTCGAACACCTCGGCGGTGATCTCCTGGCCGAGGGTGTACTCGCTGGCGTCAGCGGTACGGATCTCGACGAGGTGGCGGCGGGGAGTGACGTCGGCCTTGGCGAAGTGGCCCTTGAGGGGCTTGTTCACCTTGCGCGGGTCGATCTCGCCGAACGCGATCTGGACGGACTCGTAGCCGTCGGCGTCGTTCGTACGGACCTGGGTGACGACGTTGGGGCCGGCCTTGACGACGGTGACCGGAACAACGCGGTTGTTCTCGTCCCACACCTGCGTCATGCCGAGCTTCTCGCCCAGGATGCCCTTGATCTGCTTAGCCATTCTCAGATCACCGACCCTCAGAGCTTGATCTCGATGTCGACACCGGCCGGGAGGTCGAGTCGCATCAGAGAGTCAACGGTCTTGGGCGTCGGGTCGAGGATGTCGATCAGGCGCTTGTGCGTGCGCATCTCGAAGTGCTCGCGCGAGTCCTTGTACTTGTGCGGCGACTTGATGACGCAGTACACGTTCTTCTCAGTGGGCAGCGGCACCGGGCCCGCGACCGACGCACCAGTGCGAGTCACCGTCTCGACGATCTTCTTCGCCGAGGAGTCGATGACCTCGTGGTCGTAGGCCTTGAGCCGGATGCGGATCTTCTGTCCCGCCATGGCTACTCAGTAGTCCTTTGTCTCTTCACGCTCTGGAACCCGGTCCTCCATACGCTCCCTCGCCGACCCACGCGGTCGGGCGTGTCGCGCTTCCGCTGACACAGATGTCCCTTGTTCGAACATCCCTTGCCTGGGAAAGAGGTTTACCCGGGTGCCTGGCCAGTGCCGCACTGACACTTCCCGGAAGATTCCCGTACGTCCGCCCCAGTGCTGCCTTATGGCAGTTAGGGCGACGAGTACTGTGGGACTCGCTTCCGGTCCCCCCGGCGGGAGGCGCGCAGCATCAACACTCGACCGAGCAACTCCGACAGTCTGCCATACGGGGCAGGGGCCTGGCCAATCGAGCCGGAGAGAATACCCCCAGGGTGACGCAGGTCAAACCCTCACCCTCGACGCCGGTCGGACGAACCCCGGACGACCCCTCGCTCGCGTTCATGTCCGTGAATAAGAATCAAGCACCTAACTATTGACGCGTCCATAGCAAGCGCTTACGTTCCCCATCGGCAGTTCGGAAAGCGCTTTCCCTTGCACGGCACCCCTGGTCACGGACGAACCCGGAGGCACCACCATGCAAGTGAGACCCGTCATCGCGTGTGTCAGCCTGCTGTCCGGCGCGCTCGTCGCGCTGTCCGGCACCCCGGCACAGGCCGCGAGCAGCACGCAGTACGTGTCCCCGAGCGGCACCGCCGGCGCGGCCGGCACGCAGTCCGCCCCGACGACGCTCGCCACCGCGATCAGCCGCATCGCATCCGGCGGCACCATCTATCTGCGCGGCGGGACGTACAACTACTCGTCGACGATCACGATCCCGGCCGGCAGCAACGGCACCTCGAGCGCCCGCACCACCCTGTCCGCCTACCCGGGCGAGACCCCGGTGCTCAACTTCTCGGCGCAGAGCGAGAGTTCGTCGAACCGTGGGCTCCAGCTGAACGCCAACTACTGGCACGTCTACGGCCTCACGGTCGAACACGCCGGTGACAACGGGATCTACGTCGGCGGCAGCAACAACGTCATCGAGCGCACGGTGACGGCGTACAACCGCGACACCGGTCTGCAGCTGGGCCGGATCTCCTCCAGCACCCCGAGCAGCCAGTGGCCGTCGAACAACCTGATCGTGAGCTCGGAGTCGCACGACAACGAGGACTCCGGCGGCGAGAACGCGGACGGTTTCGCGGCAAAGCTGACCACCGGCACCGGAAACGTCTTCCGCTACGACGTGTCCCACAACAACATCGACGACGGCTGGGACCTGTACACCAAGACCGACACGGGCCCGATCGGCCCGGTGACCATCGAGTACTCGCTCTCCTACGGCAACGGAACCCTGACCGACGGCACGCAGAACGCGAACGGCGACCGCAACGGCTACAAGCTGGGCGGCGACGACATCGCCGTGAACCACGTCGTCCGGCACAGCATCGCCTACCGCAACGGTCATCACGGGTTCACGTACAACAGCAACCCCGGCACGATGGCGATCTCGAACAACGTCGGCGTCGACAACGCCGAGCGCAACTTCTCGTTCGACAAGGGAACGTCCGTGTTCCGGACGAACACCTCGTGCCGCTTCGGCGTGAGCGGTTCGAACGACAAGACCGTCGGTGACGCCGACAGCTCCAACCAGTTCTGGACGGGCACGAACGGCTCGCGCTGCTCCTCCTACAGCGGCTCCCTGGGCTGGTCCTTCGCCTCGGACGG
>Ga0207647_10004160_pt1 | contig 10731 bp, 10 predicted proteins | sample KBSCornC2_FD_184295 | JGI IMG/M metagenome (GOLD analysis project Ga0207647, IMG submission 184295) | Corn rhizosphere microbial communities from Kellogg Biological Station, Michigan, USA - C2 (SPAdes) (version 2) | ecosystem: Host-associated > Plants > Roots > Rhizosphere ...
CCCAGCGACCGGATCTGCGGCCAGGCGCTGATGACATACCACAGGCTGACGATGAACCAGGCGAGCAGCGCGTATTTGATCCAGTGCCGGTCGAGTTCAGCGACCAGGTCGGACCACCAGCTTTCGATCTTGCTCAAAATGCTTCCCTCGCGCCTTGGCTCGCTTTAGGGGGACCCCCACTCCCGGGGCAAGCGTGTGACGGCAATTCTCAAACAAATCGATACGTGGCGGGAAAGCGGCCTCATGGGCCAGCTGGTGCGCTTCGGCGTCGCCGGCGGGATTTCGACGCTGATCTATTCGGTGGTCTATCTGCCGCTCACCACCTGGGTGTTCCGCGGCGCGCACGCAGTCTATGCCGTTCCCTTCGCCTTTGCCGTCGCGGTGACCGCCGGTTTCTTCCTGCACAGCCGCTGGAGCTTCAAGGGCCACGGCACGCGCCAACCGGGCGGCGCACAGCAGGTCAAGTTCGTCATGGTGCAGGCGTCGGGCATGGGGCTCAATGCCCTGATCACCTGGGTCGGGACCGCGTTGCTCGGCTATCCCGCCTGGGCACCGCTCTTGCCGGCGATCGCCTTGGCAACGATCTTCACGTTCATCCTCAATCGCTGGCTGGTGTTCGCTTAATGGACCGTATCGTTTACGACCGCATGGCGGAGCATGATTCGTCGCATTGGTGGTATGTCGCGCGTCGCGATATCCTGCACGATTATGTCGCGCGCTACGCCGATCTGCCCAAACAGGCGCGTATCCTGGAGATCGGCTGCGGCACCGGGCACAATCTGGCGATGTTGCAGCAATTCGGGGATGTCGACGCGATCGAGATCGATCCCGCCGCCGCCGCGATCGCCAGCAAAAGGCTCAACAAGCCGGTCAGCAACGCGCCGCTGCCGACGCTGCCGGGGATCGAACGCGGCGCCTATGACATGATCGCGGTGCTCGACGTGGTCGAGCATATCGATGACGACGTTGCCGCGCTGCACGCGATGAAGGATTGCCTGAGGCCCGGCGGCAAGATCCTGATCGCGGTGCCCGCGCACCAATGGATGTGGTCGGCGCACGACGTCGTGAACCATCACCATCGCCGCTATTCGAAGGGGAGCTTGAAAAAAGCGATCCATGCCGCCGGGCTGGAGACGCGCAAGTTCGGCTATTTCAACTCGCTACTGTTCCCGCTCGCCGCCGCCGCGCGTGTCGCCGGCCGGATGACCGGTCGCGACGACAGCGACGATTCGCCGCCGCCAGGTCCGGTCAACAAATTGTTCGAGACGATCTTCCGGCTCGAGCGTCACATGGTCGGACGCGTGCCGATGACGCCGGGTCTATCGATCCTGACGCTGGCAATGCCGAAGGGGTAAAATCCTCCCCGCATTGCGGGGAAGGGGACCGCGCGACGAAGTCGCGTGGTGGAGCGGGTTCGCCTCCTCGGATTCCGGCAGCCGCCTGCCCCCTCCACCAACCCGCTACGCGGCTTGGTCCCCCTCCCCGTGAACGGGGAGGATTTTAGCCGTCTGCTCGCGATCTTCCGCGCGATAGCCCAAGGTCGCCTTGCCCTGCACCGGCCCCGCGACATCCGACACCAGATACAGCGGCCGTCGCTTCGACTCGACGTACAGCCGCCCGAGATACTCGCCGATCATCCCCAGCACGAACATCTGCACCGCGCCCAGCAGCACGACGATGAACGCGAGCGACGTCCAGCCCGGCACGGCGCTGCCCGAGAAGAACCCGAACGCGATATAGATCAGCAGCAGGAACGACGCCCCGGTCAGCGCGAGGCCGACATGGCTGGCAAAAGTCAGCGGCTTGGTCGAAAATCCGGTCATCGCGTCGAACGCGAGTCGCAGCATCTTCGACAGCGGGTAGTTGGTCTCGCCCGCGAACCGCTCGGCGCGGTCATAAGGGAACGGCACCTGGCGGAACCCGATCCAGGCGACCATCCCTCGAATGAAGCGCGCCTGTTCGGGCAGCGACAGGAATGCGTCGAGCGCCCGGCGCGACATCAGGCGGAAGTCGCCGGTATCGAGCGGAATCGGCGTATCGGTGACGCGATCGAGCAGGCGATAGAAGGCCGCGGCGGTCGCCTTCTTGAACAGGGTTTCGCCTTCGCGCTTGCGGCGAACGGCATAGACCACGTCGGCGTCCTCCGCGGCCATCATCTTGCGCATATCGCCGAGCAATTCGGGCGGGTCCTGCAGATCGGCGTCGATGATCAGGATCTGCTGCCCCGCGCACAGATCGAGCCCGGCGGTCAGTGCAAGCTGGTGGCCGTGATTGCGCGACAGGTTGATCGCGACCAGCCGCGGGTCGCTTTGCGACAGCCGGCGCATGATCGACCAGCTATCGTCCTTCGATCCGTCATTGATCAGGACGAGTTCGTAATCTTCGCCGACCTCCGCCTTGGCGGCGGCAGTGACGCGGCCGTGCAAAGTCTCGAGGGTGAGCGCCTCGTTATAACAGGGGACGACGATCGACAGTTTGGGACGGTGCATGGCGGTGCTGCTTAATCGTCTGCGCGGTCCGCGTCATCGCCTTTCGTGGTTTCCACGGCCACGCCCTCACGCGCCTGCGCCTTGCGACGGCGCAGATTGGCGCGCAATTGCTCGGCCAGGCGGGCGGCACGGTCCGGTTTGTCGTTCTTGGCGGTCATCAGGCGGAATCACCTAAACCCGCCGACCGCGCCTTGACAATATCCGGGTCGACGGACATAGGCGCGCCTCCGTCGGGGCCTTTGGTCCCGCGTGAGTGCTGCCGTAGCTCAGTGGTAGAGCGCATCCTTGGTAAGGCTGAGGTCGTGAGTTCAATCCTCACCGGCAGCACCATTTTTCCGATAATTGGCTGATATCAAACCCCTGCCGTCGCCTCCCGGGCGGCATGGGCAACGCATGAGACAATGCGCGCCCGATGCCGGCATTGGATTGACCTGGCGTACCCAGCCTCCCATTCTCGCGAACGAGCGGACGAAAAGCCGCCATGATCGGGGCGGCAATGGGCATGGATATCGGCAAGGAACAGGACGCGGTGGATCCAACTCACCCGACGACCGCCGCGGAAGACCCTGAAGACCGCGCGTTCAAGGCGCTCCGTGGACCCTGGGCCGGTACGCCGCATCATTTCGATGCCCCCTTCTGGCCGACGCCCGAGCCGCTGGTCGAGCGCATGCTCGATCTCGCCAGGGTCGGGCCCGGCGATCATCTCATCGACCTCGGTTGCGGCGACGGCCGCGTCGTCATTGCCGCCGCGCGGCGTGGCGCCACCGCGCTTGGCGTCGACATCGATTCGGAGCGCATCGCCGAAGCCGAGGCGGCAGCGCATAAAGCGGGCCTCGAGCATCTCGTCGGGTTCCGCTGCGAAGACCTGTTCGCGACGCGGCTGGACGGCGCCAGCGTGGTCACGCTCTATCTGCTGCCGCTTCCCAATCGACTGCTCGCCGCGCGTCTGCGCGCCGAGCTTGCCTCGGGCAGCCGCGTCATCAGCCATGCCTTTGCGATGCCCGACTGGGCGCCGCGCGCCCACGAGACCGTCGATGGACGCGAAGTATTCCTCTGGGTCGTCGACTGACCCCGCTTACGGCTTGAACTCCGCGACGAGATCGTAGCGATCGCCGCGAAACAGCTGGCGCACGTGTGTGACGACCTGGCCGGCGCGCCAGGTCGTGCGGTCGAGCTCGAGGCAGGCGCCGCGCGGCCGCAGCCTCAAAGCCCTCGCCTCCGCTGTCGTCGCCTCGACCGCGCGGATTCGGTGGCGCGCGGCGGTCCAGGGGACGTGGTGGAGAAGCCAGGTGCCTGGAGCTTCGTCGGCGAAACTCTCCTGCGCGGCGTCGGGGACCGCGCCCAGCGCGATCAACCGGTGTTCGAGCGCGAAGGGTTCGCCGCCGCCATGATGCACGCCTTCGACCAGCAAAGCTGGAAGCGGGACGTCTTCGGCGTGGTCTACGATGCAGCGATTGGTCAACTGCCAGCGATATTCCTCGCCTCGCGCGGCGATGACTTGCGCGAGATCGGGGACTTCGAGCACCGCGGAATGGACCTGGGGATACGCAACGAACGATCCGGCCTTGCGGCGGCGTTCGATCAGGCCGTCCTTGGCGAGACCGCCCAGCGCCTTGCTGACGGTCGCGCGGGCGCAGCCATAGGTCGCGACCAGCTCGTGTTCGAACGGGATGCGATGGCCGGGCTTCCATTCGCCCGAATGGATGCGCGCCTCGATATCGTGACGGATGCGCGCCTCGACCGTCATGCCAGCAGAGCGGCGACGGTGCGGCGATAGCGGTCGGCGATCGTGTCGGCCGCTATGTGGCGGCCGTGGTCGACCAGCTTGCGACCCGCGCGCCAGACCGAATCTATCGCGCCCGGCCGCGCGGCGAAGATCCAGCGGTCGAGCAAGTCGCTGCCGGCTCCGACCAAGGCGGGGTGCTGGAGGTCGAGCGAGACGATGTCGGCGGCGTTCCCCACAGCAATGCCGCTGGCCACGCCGAGCGCCTGCGCCCCGCCGGCCTGCGCCTTGGCGAACAGGGTCGCGCCGACCGAGGGCTCGGCCCCGTTGACCAGCAGGGCGCGCTTTCTGAGCGTCAGTCGCTGCGAATATTCGAGTCCGCGGAGTTCGCTAGGGGCGTCGATCAGGATGTTCGAATCGGTGCCGACGCCGAACCGCCCGCCAGCCGCGAGATAGTCGACCGCAGGGAAGACGCCGTCGCCCAGATTGGCCTCGGTCACCGGACACAGGCCGGCAACCGCGCCGCTTGCCGCGAGACGCGCGGCCTCGTGTGCATCGACATGGGTCGAGTGGATCAGACACCAGCGATGGTCGACCGCCGCATGATCGAGCAGCCACTCGACCGGCCGCGCGCCGCTCCAGGCGATACAGGCCTCGACCTCGCGAACCTGTTCGGCGGCGTGGATGTGGAGCGGACCGCCATCGGCCAGCGGCAGGATCGCGGCGAGCTCGTCGGGCGTCACCGCGCGGAGCGAATGCGGCGCGATGCCAAGCGCGGCATCGGCGGGCAATTTGGCGCGGCTCGCCTCGACCAATTGGGCGAACCCATCGACGTCCGAGATGAAGCGGCGCTGCCCCGGCGCGGGCGGAGCGCCACCGAAATCGGCATGCGCATAGAAGACCGGCAGCAAGGTCAGACCGATGCCTGTCGCCTCCACCGCGCCGACGATCGCGCCCGCAGTCTCGGCCGGATCGGCGTAGCGCGCGCCGTCCACGTCGTTGTGGAGGTAATGGAATTCGCCGACGCGAGTGAACCCGCCCTCGAGCATCTCGACATAGGCCTGGGCAGTGATCGCTTCGATGTCGTCGGGAGCCAGGCGGTCGAGGAAGCGATACATCACCTCGCGCCAGCTCCAGAAATCGTCGTCGGGGCGGCCGCGACGCTCGGACAGGCCCGCCATGCCGCGCTGGAAACCGTGGCTGTGGACGTTGCACAGGCCGGGGAGCGCCGCCCCATGCCGCTGATCGCCGGGCTGGGGCATGACGCCGGTGTCGATGGCGAATATGGTCGCCCCATCGATCGCAATGCGGACCCGTTCGGCCCAGCCATCCGGCAGCAATGCGCGTTCGAACCAGAGATACGGCATCGGGTCCTCCTGTCGATTATGTCTAGACATAATAATGCGCCCGGGCAAGGATGGAGGTCATGGAGCGGACCTGGACCAATGCCCGACTCGCGACCATGGCCGGCGACGGGCTGGGCGTGATTGAGGACGGCGTGGTCGCGAGCCGCGACGGCGCGATCACCTACGCCGGCCCGCGTGACGATGCGCCCGCGACGGCCGGTGAGATCGTGGATTGCGGCGGACGCTGGATCACCCCGGGGCTGATCGATTGCCATACCCATCTGGTCCATGCCGGCGACCGATCGGGCGAATGGGCAATGCGGCTCGCCGGCGCGTCCTATGAGGAGATCGCGCGGGCCGGCGGCGGCATCGTGTCGACGATGCGCGCGACGCGGGCGGCAAGCGAGGCCGATCTGATCGCGACCGCTCTGCCCCGGCTCGACGCCTTGCTCGCCGAGGGCGTAACGACGATTGAGGTCAAGTCGGGCTATGGCCTGACCGTCGCCGACGAACTCAAGATGCTGCGCGCCGCGCGGTCGCTGGGTGAGCAACGCCGGGTGCGTGTCGCGACCACGTTGCTTGGCGCGCATGCGTTGCCCCCCGAATATGCCGGGCGGCCCGACGATTACGTCGCGCTGGTCACTGAGGAGATGATCCCCGCAGCGAACGGCCTCGCCGATGCGGTCGACGCTTTTTGCGAAGGGATCGGCTTCTCGCCCGAGCAGACCGGGCGCGTATTGGCGGCGGCGCGTCAGGCCGGCTTGTCGGTCAAGCTCCATGCCGAGCAATTGTCGGCGCTCCACGGCGCCAGCCTCGCCGCAAGCTTTGGCGCATTATCCGCCGATCACCTCGAATATGCCGATGAGGCCGACGCCAAGGCGATGGCGGCGGCGGGGACGGTTGCGGTGCTGCTGCCCGGCGCCTTCTATTTCATGCGCGAAACCAAATTGCCGCCGGTCGACCTGTTCCGCGCGCACCACGTGCCGATCGCGATCGCCACCGACTGCAATCCCGGCACCTCCCCGACCACTTCGCTGCTGCTGATGCTCAATATGGCGGCGACGCTGTTCCGGCTGACCGTGACCGAGGCGTTGCGCGGCGTGACGGTCAATGCCGCCCGCGCTTTGGGTCTCGCCGACACGATCGGCACGCTCGAACCCGGCAAGGCCTGCGACCTGGCGTTGTGGGACATCTCCGCGCCGGCGGAGCTGGTCTACCGGATCGGCTTCAATCCTCTCCATCTACGCGTGAAGGACGGTGCATGCTGCTGACTCCCGGTGCCGTCCCCTATTCGGCGTGGCAAGCGATCTATGAAGGTGCCGTGCCGGCGCTCGATCCCGCCTGCCGCCCGGCGATCGCCGAAAGCGCGGCGGCGGTGGGGCGCATCCTGGCGCGGCATGAGCCGGTCTATGGCATCAATACCGGGTTCGGGAAGCTCGCCAGCGTCAGGATCGGTGACGAGGATCTGGCGAGGCTCCAGCGCAACATCGTGCTGAGCCATGCCGCCGGCGTCGGCGATCCGATGCCGGTGCCGATCGCGCGGCTGATGATGGCGCTGAAGCTCGCCAGCCTCGCGCGCGGCGCGTCGGGCGTGGCGCCGGCGACGATCGACTTACTCGAGGCGATGCTGACTAAGGGACTGGTGCCGGTGGTGCCCGCGCAGGGGTCGGTCGGCGCGTCGGGCGACCTCGCCCCGCTCGCGCACATGACCGCGGCGATGATCGGGGTCGGCGAGATGTTTGTCGGCGACCAGCGCCTGCCCGCGACGGACGCACTGGCGCAGGCAGGACTCGAGCCGCTCGAACTCGGCCCCAAGGAAGGGCTGGCGCTGCTCAACGGCACGCAGTTTTCAACTGCTTATGCGCTCGCCGCCTTGTTCGAGGCCGAGCGACTGTACCGCGTCGCGCTGGTCACCGGCATCCTGTCGACCGAGGCGGCCAAAGGCTCCGACGCGCCGTTCGACCACCGCATCCATGCATTGCGTGGCCATCGCGGTCAGATCGAGACGGCGGACGCGCTGCGCCGGATAATGGAGGGGTCGGCGATCCGCGCCTCGCACCGCGAAGGCGATACGCGCGTCCAGGATCCTTATTGCCTGCGTTGCCAACCCCAGGTGATGGGTGCGGCGCTGACCATCTTGCGCCAGGCAGGTGAGACGCTGGTGACCGAAGCCAATGGCGTATCGGACAATCCGCTGATCTTCCCGGAAACCGACGAGGCTTTGTCGGGCGGCAATTTCCATGCCGAGCCGGTCGCCTTCGCCGCCGACATGATCGCGCTTGCCATTTGCGAGATCGGGAGTCTCGCCGAACGCCGCGTCGCGATGCTTGTCGATCCGGCCTTGTCGGGGCTGCCGGCGTTCCTGACGCCGAAACCCGGGCTCAATTCGGGCTTCATGATCCCGCAAGTGACCGCCGCCGCCTTGGTGTCCGAGAATAAGCAACGCGCGACGCCCGCCAGCGTCGATTCGATCCCGACCTCGGCCAATCAGGAGGATCATGTCTCGATGGCGGCGCACGGCGCGCGGCGGCTGATCGAGATGGCGGCGAATGTCGACGCGGTGCTGGGGATCGAATTGCTCGCTGGCGTGCAGGGCTGCGATTTCCATACGCCGATGCTGTCGAGCGAGCCGGTCGAGCATGTGCGGCGGTTGCTGCGGGAACGCGTGCCGATGCTGACCGACGACCGGCACATGGCACCCGACATGGCGATCGCGACGGAGTTGGTGCGATCGAAACGGCTGTTGATGGCGGTAGGGGAATTGCCGGGAGTGGTGGGGTGATGCGGCCTGCTCTCCTCCGTCATCCCGGCCTTGTGCCGGGGTCCACTGCGCAACCGAGCGCGAAGCTTGAGCCCCTTGTCCAGGGTTCGCGGCACGGTGGATCCCGGCACAAGGCCGGGGTGACGGTTGAGGTTGTGGTGAGTGTTGGAGAAATCGCATGACCTGGCTCCACGTCCAACGCAGCGACTCCCCGCTGATCCTCGCCTTCCCCCATGGCGGAACTGAGATCCCAGACCTCCTGCTCCCTGATTTCCGCTCGCGCTGGTGGGCGATCCGCGATGCGGACTGGCATATCCGCGCGCTGTACGACGGCCTCGCCGACGCGACGTTGATCTGGACCGACGTGTCGCGCAGCGTGATCGACTGCAATCGCGATCCCTCCGGCGCGTCGCTCTATCCCGGGCAGGCGACGACTGGCCTGTGCCCGACGGAGACGTTCGATGGCGAGCCGCTCTATCGCGACGGTGCCGCGCCCGAGGTCACGACGCGTCGCGATACCTGGTTCACGCCTTATCACGCCGCGATCGCGGCCGAGATCGCGCGCCTCCGCACTCTCCATCCGCGCGTCGTGCTGTACGACTGCCACTCGATCCGAAGCCACGTCCCACGGCTGTTCGACGGCGAGCTTCCCGAACTCAATATCGGCACCGACAACGGCGCGACGTGCGATCCGGCGCTGAGCGATGCGGTGGTCGCCGCCTGCGCCAGCCGCAGCCACGTCCTCAACGGTCGCTTCCGCGGTGGCTGGACGACGCGCCATTACGGCCAGCCCGAGCAAGGCGTCCACGCGATCCAGATGGAGATCGCGATGCGCGCCTATCTCGACGAGCCGCAAGGCGAGCCCGACGAGAGCAACTGGCCGCCCGAATACGACCCAGCAGTCGCCGCTCCGCTCCGCTCCGATCTGGCCCGCGTGCTCGCCGCCGCCCTTTCCTTCGCCAAGGACCCCGCATGACCCGCATGGACAATCAGCGCCACATCCAGGCCACGACCGGTACCGAACTCACCGCTAAATCCTGGCTGACCGAAGCGCCGTTGCGCATGTTGATGAACAATCTCGACGCACGCGTGGCGGAGAACCCGCAGGAACTGGTTGTCTATGGCGGCATCGGTCGTGCCGCGCGCGACTGGGAAAGCTATGACCGCATCGTCGAGACGTTGCGCCGGCTGGAGAGCGACGAGACCTTGCTGATCCAGTCGGGCAAGCCGGTCGGCGTGTTCCGCACGCACGAAAATGCGCCCCGCGTACTGCTGGCGAACTCCAACCTCGTCCCGCATTGGGCGACCTGGGAGCATTTCGCCGAGCTCGATCGTGCTGGGCTGATGATGTATGGCCAGATGACCGCCGGGTCGTGGATCTATATCGGCACCCAGGGCATCGTTCAGGGCACTTATGAGACGTTCGTCGAAATGGGCCGCCAGCATTATGACGACGACCTGACCGGCCGCTGGCTGCTGACCGCCGGGCTCGGCGGGATGGGCGGCGCGCAGCCGCTCGCGGCGGTGATGGCGGGCGCGTCGTGCCTGGCGATCGAATGCCAGCCGAGCCGGATCGAGATGCGGCTGGCGACCGGCTATCTCGACTATAAAGCGGCCACGATCGAGGAAGCGATGGCGATCCTCGACCGCGCCAAGGCCGAGGGCAAAGCGGTGTCGGTAGGCCTGCTCGGCAATGCCGCCGAATTGCTGCCCGAAATGTTCCGCCGCGGCATCCGCCCCGATCTGCTGACCGACCAGACCTCGGCGCACGATCCGGTCAACGGCTATCTCCCCATCGGCTGGACGCTCGACCAATGGTTCGAGGGGCGCGAGCGCGATCCCGAGAGTGTCGCCAAGGCGGCCAAGGCATCCATGGCGGTCCATGTCCGCGCAATGCTCGATTTCCAGGCGGCGGGCGTGCCGACGGTCGATTATGGCAACAATATCCGCCAGGTTGCCAAGGACGAAGGCGTCGCCAACGCCTTCGATTTCCCCGGTTTCGTCCCCGCCTATATCCGCCCGCTATTCTGCCGCGGCATCGGCCCGTTCCGCTGGGTCGCGCTGTCGGGCGATCCCGAGGATATCTACAAGACCGACGCCAAGGTGAAGGAGTTGCTGCCCGACAATGCGCCTCTCCACCGCTGGCTCGACATGGCGCGCGAGCGGATCCACTTTCAGGGCCTGCCCGCGCGGATTTGCTGGGTTGGCTTGGGCGACCGCCACCGGCTCGGCCTCGCGTTCAACGAGATGGTCGCCAGCGGCGAATTGAAGGCACCGGTGGTGATCGGCCGCGACCATCTCGATTCGGGATCGGTCGCCAGCCCCAATCGCGAGACCGAGGCGATGCGGGACGGCTCCGACGCGGTCAGCGACTGGCCGCTGCTCAACGCGCTCCTCAACACCGCCAGCGGC
>Ga0207647_10004161_pt1 | contig 10730 bp, 8 predicted proteins | sample KBSCornC2_FD_184295 | JGI IMG/M metagenome (GOLD analysis project Ga0207647, IMG submission 184295) | Corn rhizosphere microbial communities from Kellogg Biological Station, Michigan, USA - C2 (SPAdes) (version 2) | ecosystem: Host-associated > Plants > Roots > Rhizosphere ...
TTGCCCCACGGGTCCTTACCTGGCGTGCTCGGACCTTCTACGGCGAAGGTCACCGGCTTGGTGACTCCGTGAAGGGTCAGGTCACCCGTGACGGCATACTCTTCGTCGCCTTTCTTCTCTATCCTGGTGGACTTGAACGTCATCACCGGATGCTGTTCATGATGGAAGAAGTCCGCGCTCTTCAGATGAGTATCACGCTGTTCATCGCCGGTGCTGATGGTGCTGATTTCGATCGTGGCTTCCACCCGGCTGCGGGTCGGATCGGCGGTGTCCTCGATGAGCGTTCCGGCGACGCCATTGAAGCTGCCCTTAACATTCGAGATCATCATGTGCTTCACCTTGAACTCCGCACGGGAGTGTGCAGGATCGATCTTCCAGGTGATCGTGGAGGTTGGAGCGGATGTGGCTGTAGACATGCTGAGTAGTCCTTTCAATAGGTCGTTCGTTGCTATGTGGGGAACTGATCATCGGAATCAGTCCAACGTTGATCCTGCGAGCTAGTGCCTGTTGCCGAGTTGCAAAAGCAAGTTGCGGGCAAGCTCCAATTCTTCCTGCGTGACCGTGTGGGGCCGACCGGGGTAGCGCTTTGTTGTGACCGCTGCACCCATGGCGCTCAATATCGCCGCTGATTCTTCCACTCGTGCCCAGGGAACATGCGGATCGGGGTCTCCGCTGCACAGTAATGCAGGTGTGCCTTTGAGTTCTCCGGACGGCGAAGTCTGAAGCGAGCCTGGCGGTCCTATCAATCCGCCTGTGAAGGCGATCAACGCTCCGTAACGTGCAGGGTGGCTGGCGACAAACTCTGTTGCCAGGCATGCGCCCTGGGAAAATCCCGCGACCACAATCCGTTCGCGGCCAAGCCCAGACTGCTCAAGATTGTGGACAAGGGACTCTATCTTGACCAAAGCAGAGCTGAGATACGGCTCGTTCGCGTTTCGCGGCGCTAAGAACGAGAGCGGATACCACGTGTGACCCGCAGCCTGTGGGGCAACGTACGCGACATTCGGCAGATGAAGCGCGGAGCCCAGCTGGAGGATGTCTTCGGCTGAGCCGCCGCGCCCATGCAGCAGGACCATGGCGAGATCGGCCGTTTCAAGCGGAGCTCCAGCCTGAAGCACAGAGTCCGCGGCATGTGGATCGTTCGTCATGCCCGAACCTCCTCGCCGGCCTTGTGCAGCGTAACGACAGGCAAGTGCCGCGTCAGTTGGGCCAGATTCGCGCCCAGCCACTGGGGCACGCGGAGCTCCTCACCCAAGGACTCCAACGGTTCGTCGATAGCAAAGCCCGGAATGTCCGTTGCCAGTTCGAAGAGCACACCGCCGGGCTCACGAAAATAGATCGACCGGAAGTAGTCGCGCTCCATCACCGGCGAAACGCGCAGATGCTGACTGATCAGCTCGTGCCATTGCTTCTGGTCCTCGTAATCCTCCGAACGGAACGCAATGTGATGCACGGTGCCAGCGCCAGGACGGCCGTGACGGGCCGCGGGGTCGACTACGATGTCGAGATGATTGCCAAGGGCATCGCCGGCGGCTGAATACCGAAACCGGTTTCCCTCTTCCGCCACCTTGCGGAAGCCGAGCAGTGCAAGTGCCGCTTCGGTCTGGTGTGCGTCGCGCTCGAGCATCGTCACTCCGAAGAAGCCCCGAATCGCATGCTCCACCGGAACATCGGAAAAGCGTGGCGCCTTTAAATTGACCGACTCGGCATGCCCTACAAGCTCAATCTTCATGCCGTCCGGATCGCTGAATGTCAGGACGGTCTCTCCCATGCGTTCTGCTTTGCCTTCCAAGGAGACATTCTTTGAGGCAAGCCGCTGCTCCCAGTACGGGATTGAATTCGGCGAAACGCTGAATGCGGTATGTGTGACTTCCCCAGCCCCGACAGTTCCGCGGGTGGCATGGGGCCAGGGGAAGAACGTGAGGATGGTGCCGGGGGTCCCGGCATCATCCCCAAAGTAGAAGTGGTAAGTTCCAGGATCGTCGAAGTTTACGGTCTTCTTGACGAAACGGAGACCGAGTACATCGGTATAGAAATCCAGATTGCGCTGGGGGTCGCCTGCTATGGCGGTCACATGATGCAGGCCAACGATAGCTTTAGTGGGCATCGAGATCGCCTCCTTCGCCTTAATAAGATTCGATATCGAAGTAAAAGATTCAGGATTCCTGTGTTTTGGGGAATATTCGTGGACCTTATTTCGATGCCGAAGCATCTTTTGAGTTGAGGTGGCCATGCAAAAACTCACCCAATCCGAAGCCTCGACGACTGGCCCTAAGCTCTGGGTGGTCCTGGCTCGAGCTCACGGAGCACTGGCCGCCTATGTCGAAAACTGCATAGCGGCCGAAGGGCTCTGCCTGAGCGATTTTATGGTGCTGGAAGTTTTGCTGCATAAAGGTCCAATGACGATCTCCGGCATCGGTGAGAAAGTGCTACTCGCAAACGCTTCCATGACGGCCGCCGTAGATCGGCTTGAAGAGAAAGGCTGGGTCGTCCGGCAGAGCTCAGAGAGCGACCGGCGCAGCAAAATAGTGGCGCTCACGCGTGAAGGCCGGGTTTTCATATCCGAGCTGTACACACGGCATGCGCGCGACATCGAAGCGGTGACTTCCGTGCTTTCGCAGCGAGAACAGGATCAGTTGCGCTCGCTGCTCAAGAAGCTAGGACTCTCGGCCAAAGCAGCCACATGGCAGCGCGCACAGGAGCCCCGTCCGCCATCTCCGAAGCAGTCCTCGAAAGAGAGACGGCGCGGATAACAAGCTCGTCCGGGAAGATTCAAGGCGAATTGATGAGCGGATTCACGAATGTGGCCGGATCGGTTGTGGCATTGGGGATTCCGGCGTCGGCGCGGCTATGGCGCCCACCATCAGGACCAGCTGACCCGCCGAACATACGGCGTTCCAATTGTTCCAACGCAAGTTGTGCATCATCGCTCCCTACAGGATTTACACGCGGAATCTACGGCGGTCTCTCCGGCATTGTAGAGAGCGTTCCTGTTTCTATCTCTGAAGGGCATTCATGACATCAAGGGGCCTGAGAAGGTTTCGAACTCGCTCGAATCCCATTCATGACGCGATGAAGCCTCGTCATGAATGGGTACTCGGCGACTTACTTTCTAAGCAGATTGGGCGAGCCAGTCGTCGAACCGAATCGTTCCGAGGCTGGCGCTCTTTTCGGGAACGAGTTCGCGTTCGGTTAGCTTGATGCCGTAGTACCGCGCCTGCGGGTCAGAGACAACTTTTCGTGGATCCTTGCGTGAGGCCAGACCATGCCGTATGAGCTCATCGAGGCGGAACTGTTCCGGTCCTCCTACTTCTACGATGCCATTTACGGGTGGGCCCACTGCGATGCGGCCTACCGCACTGGCGACGTCGTCAGCGGCCATCGGTTGGATCAGCGCAGGTGGCAGGTGTATCTCATTGTCTTTGGTGGAGAGGTCGGCGATGCCTTTGACGAACTCATAGAACTGCGTTGCGCGGACGATGGAATAGGGGATGGAAGATGCCTTGATCAAGTTCTCCTGGGCGATCTTGGCGCGGAAGTAGCCGCTTTCGAGCAGACGTTCCGTTCCTACGACCGACAACGCAACGTGATGTCCTACGCCCGCGGCCGTCTCGGCAGCGAGGAGATTCCGGGTGGATGTCTCAAAGAAGTTCATCACAGCCGCGTCTTCCCACGAGGGGGAGTTCGATACGTCGACGACGACCGATGCGCCCTTGAGCGCTTCGGCCAACCCTTCGCCGGTGAGCGTGTTTACGCCAGAGTTGGGCGATGCTGCTACCGCTTCGTGTCCGTGCTCACGAAGTTTGTTGACGAGCTTTGATCCGATGAGTCCACTGCCACCGATGACTACGATTTTCACGACTAAATCCTTTCGTCATGCCCTGAGACGAGCACGTTGTAAATCCGATCTCTCGGAGGGAAGTGATGGAATTCTCGATACCGGGTCAGCCGTAGAGGCTACTTCACCGGAATCAGAACAGGCGCATTCTTGTTTTTGACCAGGAACACGATAAATTTGGCCGGTTTGGTATTGCTGGCGTTGTGGCCGACGATGTGAACATCGTTGGGCCCTTCGTAGAAGGTTTGTCCGGGTGTAAGGGTGACCTGCTTTCCGCCCTTGACCTGCATCACGATGGAGCCTTCGAGTACGTAGAGAAACGCGTGAGCATTATGCCGATGAATGGGGTCCGCGCTGCCCGGCGGATATTCCACCATGATCATCAGGCCTTCCTTGCCTGGGAATTCCGCTAAATCTTTCGACATAAGCGGAGTGACCTTTGCCTCCTGGGCCATGAGGGGACCCGTCATAAGGCACAGCAGCGCCAGGGTTGTTTTCAAGATGGTTTTCAAGCTAGGACTCCTTTCTCGATAGGCCGAAGCACCTGCGGATTGCAGTCTGGGCGTATGAATCAGCAACGACATGGCAGAGGAGCGTTTTGTGACAGGAATTTTCTGACCTTGTCCTGACCATCCAGACGATGTTCTCCCACTTCGTCGTGACGATTCACGGCCAAAGCTACACTGCTGACGGGGTGCCTGCCAATGCCGAGATCGAAGAGCTTGCACATGGCGGCCCCCCAAACTTCTATGAGATTTAAAGACAGGGCCCAGCTACTTATCGTGGCCGGAGAGCGTACGTGATAGATAACGAGACGTCGGCTCCTGTTGACTTGAAGCCGGGTTATGGCTCTTCATCTTGTTTCTTGTGATCGGCCGCCGCGCGGTGGGACAATACCCCAGCGGCGGACGGATTCGTATAGTCCCAGCAAGGTAAAGGCGTCGCGTTCGCGCTTACAAGCGTTTCGATTTTGCGTGGATGCATGTGTGACCGCCCTGCGCATGCAACGGCGACGTGTTTCACCGGTCTCTATGGAGGCCACCCGTCGCTCGAGAGGGTACTCCATGTACCTGCTAACTCAGCGTAAATGCCTAAGGCTGACGGCGGACGCCATTCGGGTTCTCGTCGCAATTCTGGTTGCATTGCTATGTGGGCCTGATCTTGAGGCGAAGACTGCCACGGTAGGCGGCGTCATATTTACGCTGGACTCGGCTCGAGTACAAATTGTCTGGCCCAACGCGCGTGTCACTCTAAAAAGCCTCGATACAAACAACGAAGTTGCCACAATTTCCAATGATCTCGGGACATATGCGTTCACCGGCGTTTTGAACGGCCACTATGACATCACTGTGACACTCGCTGGATTTGAGCCGATCAGCAGACGGCTGGTGATCGGACCGGACAACAACACGAAGGTCGATTTCCAGCTGGTCCCTCAAGGGCGAACGGAAACGATCACAGTGAAGGCCGAGGACTCGGGCGTCGATCTGACCTCGAGCTACGGCGGCGCTCCGGCATTGAACGCGAACGATCTTAAGTCTCTCGTTCGGCTTAACCAGGACTTTCAGGATGCTTTGCCGATGCTGCCCGGCGTGGTGCGGGGGATCGATGGGCTCATTCGCATCAAAGGTGGGCGGACGAACCAGGCGAACACCCTGGTGAATTCAGCCAGCGTGACAGATCCTTTTACCGGCCAGGCTGCGCTGAGCCTTCCGGCGGTAGCGATTCGATCCGTGCAGGTGCTTTCCAATCCCTTCTCATCCGAGTATGGGCAGTTTGCCAGTGGTGTGGTCGACGTGGACACGCGTGGCGGGACCGACGAGTGGAAGTGGCTGTTCGAAGATCCGGTACCGCGCTTCCGCTGGATCGATGGCAGCACCCACGGGGTGGAGAGTGCGACGCCACATCTGACCTTTGCCGGCCCACTCAAGAAGGGCAAGGTCCACATCTTTCAGGCGACGGGCTATGGATATGACACGGTTCGGGTTCCGTCTCTGCCGAATCCCAACAACGTTCGCATCGTGGAAAAGATCAATACGTACACGCAGCTTGATTGGGATCCTTCCGCCAGCCACCGGTTGACTGCGGTGCTAGCGCTGGATCCCCAGAACATGGAGTACGCAAATATCAATACATTCAATCCCCAACCGGTGACTGCCAACGATCGCGAGCGTGACTACTTCCTCTCCGCCACACACCGCTGGATCCTGGCGAATGGTGGTTTCGTCAGAACGTTGTTTTCGGCCAAGCGTCTGGACTCGCGCGTCTATCCGGCAACGTCCGCGGGAGAGATGGTTCTCTTCCCCGAGCAGAACTCAGGCAGCTATTTCGAACAGCAGCAACGGAACACGCAGCTCTATCAGTGGTCGCAAGCCCTTCACCTGAGGCCGATCGAGCATGTCGGGCGGAGGCATCTGTTCACCGTCGGTTACTCCTATGCTCACTCTTCCTACCAGGGAGAAGTGAGTAACTTTCCTCTACAAGTCCTGCGTCAGGACGGCACACGGAGCAGCAGCATCAGCTACGGGGCGGCGCTGGATTCGAACGCGGCGGTAAGCAATTTCGCCTTCTTTGTGCAAGACAACTGGCAGGTGCATCCACGCCTTACCGTCGATCTTGGTCTGCGCCTCGACCACGATAGCCTTTCCGCGGATGCCGTGAACGTTGCTCCGCGGATCGGCTTTGTCTTCGCACCGACGCGCGACAATCGCACGGCCATTCGAGGCGGCTTTGGGGTCTTCTATGACAAGATTCCCGTCAACGTTGCCATCTTCAACAGATTCCCGGCGCAGACCATCACCAACTATGCTGCCGATGGCAGGACGATCGTGGGTGGTCCGTCAATTTATACCCACACTGCATCCAACTCGCTGCACGTCCCTTACAGCCTTGGCTGGACATTGCAGTTCGATCGCGAACTGCGTCCGAATCTATTGTTTCGCTTCGGATATGAAGACCGCCGTGTCTCGCGGGAATTTTATGTAAACCCGTCGCAGTCGACGGATGCCAGCCAACTATTCCTTCTGAACTCGGGCACGCAATCGTATCGCGAGTTCCTGACCATGATGCGCTGGCGAGTCAACGAACGCTCCACTGTGTTTGCCAGCTACGTTCACTCGAAGGCCTATGGCGAACTCAACGATTACAACCGATTCTTCGGCAACCTTCCTTATCCGCTGATTCGCCCGAACCAGTACGGCCCACTCGCGTCGGATGCGCCGAACCGCGGTCTGATCTGGAGCGTGATCGGGTTGCCGCACAAACTCGACTTTGTTCCCATCCTGGACGTGCACACAGGATTTCCGTTTTCACGGCTAGATCAAGATTGGAATTTCATCGGCCAGGAAAACGGAGCAGGGCGTTTCCCAGCATTCATAGGCATGGACACGAAATTCCAGTACCCGGTGGACTTCACATTTCGCGGTCACCGCATCCAGTTTCGTGCTGGGCTGAGCGTCTACGACGTAATTAACCACTTCAATCCGCGCGATGTTCAGGAGCACGTCTCTTCTCCGTACTACGGCACTTTCTATAACTCTGTCGGGCGGCTTTTTCGACTCGACGGCGATTTCGATTTCTAATTCTCTCCGCAGTTCCTGCTCGCAATCGCATGAGATCGCAGTAGCGACCACCACTCTTACCGGCCAAAGAAATAGTTCACTGAGACGGCCGCGTAGGAACGAAGAGGGACGCCGACGATGCGTTCGAAGGCGACCGGCTCAGCACCGACGGCGAGAGCTTCGAGCGTCTGGCCGGAGTAGCCGTTGTTCAACTGACCGTTGACTGCGAAGAGCCAGCGGCCATCACTGAAGCTGCGGTTGAGCTCCAGCCGGATCTGACGCACGGGCACACCGGTGAAGCCGTCGCCGAGCGGCTTAGCCTTGACGTATCCGAACTCTCCTTTGGCATTGAGGCCAAAGGGCAGGCGGTTCCAGCCGCCGGTGGCGTCGACGATGGTTCGCGGTGCTTCCGGGATCGGCTGGCCGGCGATGCGGTCCCGAGCATCGGCCTGTGACCATGACATCTGAAGCCAACCGGAAGAAATGCGTCTTCTTGCGGAGACAGTGAGAAAGCGATTGATGGAAGGCCCGACGTTCTCCTGGAGGCCGTTGTCGGCGTCAATCTTGGCTAGCTCGGCGGAGTTGGTGACCTTGCTCAGGACGAGTCGGAACTCTGTACCTGCGATCGTCTTGGTGGCCACTGCCTGATACTCACGCGCCTGGATGATCAGGTCGGTGCGCCCGGAACCGGTGCCGATACGCGGATCGTTGGCGTGAAAGGCCTTGCCGAAGCTGAAGGAGAGTTGGGGGAGACGTGAGTCCTGCTCACCGAAGGTGATGTTGGCCTTTGGACTGGTCACACCCGGCCAGCGGTTGTAGGAGTTCGCAGGAGTAAGCAGGTCACGGTTGTCGAATTTGAGCTGATCGCGACGGAGTCCGAGATACACCCGCACATGGCGAATCGGTGTTCCGCTGACGGCGAAGAAAGGCGCGGCGGTGGTGATCGTGAGATCGTTGGACGTGACGAGCTGAAAGGCCCCGGATGCATCCGCACGCTCGAGGTCCAGTCCATGCGGGGCGTCGCGGCGGGTCTCGACACCGGCGAGGATCTGCCATTTTGGAGAGAGCGTTTGCGAGTAGGTTGTGCTGCCGCCGATGACGGTGCGGAACTCGCTCTGCCGGATCAAGCCATCGCCGAAGTTCGAACGCAGGTCGAGGCTGTAGGTGCGGAAGTATGCGCCGGAGACGAGCGTCCTTCGCTGGGCTAGTTGCCAATTGTCGGTGACCAGCGCGAGTGTGGAGTGCGTGAGATCGGCCTGGCGCGGATCGATGGTGTCGTCTACGACAGGCGCATCCAGTGGAATGAGCCCTGGAATGCGGGAGAAGCCGTAGTATGCAATGCCATACGCGGTGAGTTGGTGACGGCCGACCTGCCAGGCACGCAGCGCGTTCAACTTATATTGCTGTCGCTCTTCAGGCCGTTTCAGGAAGCCGTTGCCGAAGAGGGCCTCGCCGGCAACCCATAGCTTCCGATCGTCAGCGGGACTCCAGCCGGCCGAGATGGCACCGTCGCGACCATCGCTGCTGAGAGCGAGAAAGCGGGGAAGGCGATCGCGAACCGCATACGTGACGGCGAGATCGATCGAGTGGTCGCCATAGCGGGTGTTGTATCCGGCGCTGTCCACGAGAACGTCACCGACGGTCGGCGTAATGAGGAAGTTGGGGTCGGCGTATCCGTTGCCGTGCGCGTTCGCCGTGAGATTGTTCTGGAAGAGGAAGGAATCGACTTGCAGGAACTGCGCGATGGGCTCGCCGTGATCACCGGCCACTCCGGGCGCAAAGTACTGGGGCGCCTTGATGCCGCCGGAGGCGGTCTCCACGGGGTAGCCGGGCACCGAGAGAGGGACGCCGGGCCGGCCGGGGTTGGCGGAAAGCAACTCGTCGCGTGTGTATCCATGGGTGGAAGGATCGGGCATGAGGGCATCCTGCTCGGCCTGGACGGTGACAGTGCTGCCGATCTTCAGTCGGATGTTGAGTTCGCGATCCTGTGCCAGGTCGACCATCAGGCGGAACAAAGTATTTTGCCCGACCGCAACCTCCAGGCTGGCGAGCCCCGGAGAGGCGCTTAGAAGATAGTGCCCGGAGCTGTCCGAAATGGTCTTTGCCCCATGAGCGCTGACGGAAGCGCCGGCGACCGGCACACCATTAAGGTCTTGGACATATCCGGAAATTTGAACAGTACGCGGGTTCTGAGCCTGAGCAAAACAGAGGGCACATGACAGGGCCATGCAGATTGCGGCCGAGATGTCGCAGAAGTGCTTCAAGCGCCGACCACACTACTGATTTGCTCGATGCTTTTTAAGCAGGGGGCTTTTCATAATACGAATTTCTTCCTCAAACCGATTGGTACCGCTGAGGCGTGCTGAGGGCCGATCGCTCCGCGAAGTTTGTGGGGACACCGAATATCCCTTTGTCGCCTTAAATCCGTGAGTAAATTTGACGAAGTGAGACTCTTTTTTGTCTGGAGTTCGCGGTCCGGTCGGAAGCAAACCGGACCGACTTGGTCGACGATTTGTGTTCACAAGCGTTGACAATTGAGCGGTCGAAACCGGCGTAGAATGGCCGCGTGGATCGAATCCGATCTTCGAGGCTCTTCTATGGCTGACTCGAAAAAGATGCAATTTTCGCGGCGCGGTTTTCTGAAAGGCGCCGGGCTGACTGCTGCCGGGACCCTGCTGGAACAAGCGCAGGCGCTGACGGCGGAGGTCAAGAGCGCGACGCCGAGCGCGCTGGGACCTGGGGCGGTGGCTGTGCGATTGCACGTCAACGGGCACGTGCATCCAACAACCGCGGAACCGCGGGACACGCTTGCCACCACTCTTCGGGACAAGCTGGGACTGACCGGAACAAAGGTGGTCTGCGATCGCGGCGCTTGTTCGGCGTGTACCGTCTGGGTGGATGACAAGCCGCAGCTTGCCTGCATGACATTGACGCTGGACGTCGGTGACAAAAAAGTTACGACGATCGAAGGGTTGTCGGAGGGCGCATCGCTGCACCCGGTACAGGCGGCCTTTGTGAAGCACGATGCGATGCAGTGCGGGTTCTGCACGCCGGGCATGGTGATGTCATGCGCTGCGCTGATGAAACGCAATGCGCATCCGACACGGCCCGAGGTAGCGCACGCGATCAGCGGCAATCTGTGCCGGTGCGGGACGTATCCGAGGATCTTTGATGCGATGGATGATCTGGCGAAGAACGGATCCACCAAGAGCGCCGGCCTGGTGATGCCTCGCGCGATGCAGGAGGTCTAAATGGCAGACGACATGATGGTTTTGGACCCGCAGGCTGACTCGGAGGATGAGAAGAAACCGGCGGCCAAGGGGGAGACAAAG
>Ga0207647_10004162_pt1 | contig 10729 bp, 12 predicted proteins | sample KBSCornC2_FD_184295 | JGI IMG/M metagenome (GOLD analysis project Ga0207647, IMG submission 184295) | Corn rhizosphere microbial communities from Kellogg Biological Station, Michigan, USA - C2 (SPAdes) (version 2) | ecosystem: Host-associated > Plants > Roots > Rhizosphere ...
CGACTGCGGGCCGTCGATCACCGCTTCCACCACTTCCTCGCCGCGATGGGCGGGCAGGCAGTGGAGGAATTTCGCCGTCGGCCGGGCCAGCGCCATCAGTTCGGGCGTCACCTGATAGGGCATCATCGCCCTCAGCTTCTCCTCGGCATGGGCCTGCCCCATGGAAATCCAGGTGTCCGTGACGACGATGTCCGCGCCCGCGACCGCCGCCTGCGGATCGCGGGTGCGCAGGATGTCAGCGCCACAGGCCTGCGCCTCGGCTTCGAAGGACGGGTCGGGATCATAGCCCTCCGGCACGGCGATACGCACGCCGAACTTCATGAGGCCCGCCGCCTCGACGATGGAATGGAGCACATTGTTGCCGTCGCCCAGCCATGCCCACTGGCTGCCGGGCAACGCCACGCCATGCTCCACCACGGTCAGCAGGTCGGCGACGATCTGGCACGGGTGCGACAGGTCGGTCAGGCCGTTGATCACCGGAACGCTGGCATGATGGGCCATTTCCTCGATCTTGGCATGATCGTCCGTCCGAATCATGATGGCGTCGCACATGCGGCTCAGCACGCGGGCGGTGTCGGCGATGGTCTCCCCGCGGCCAAGCTGGCTGGTCGCGCCGTCGAGGATCAGCGACGTGCCGCCAAGTTGGCGGATAGCCATGTCGAACGACACGCGGGTCCGGGTGGAATTCTTCTCGAAGATCATCGCCAGCGTATGGCCGGCGAGCGGCGCATCCGCATCGGCCCTGCCCTTGGGCCAGCTCGCGCGCGCCGCCTTCCGATCGATGGCGTCGGCGATCATCGCGGCGATCGCATCGCCGCCCGCGTCACTCAGATTCAGGAAATGTCTGGTCATTGAAGGTCTTCCTTCAAATCGCCGTTCGTCCCGGGCAGCCCGTCGAGCATGTCGCGTTCACGTATCGAAGGGTGGATGTTTCGATACAGGTCTTCGACGTCGCCCACTACCCACGCGGCACGAACGGCAGGAATGTCAGGCCGCAGCCTCCGCAAAGCTCCGCGCACCGGCCGAAAGCCGTTCGACGCATTCCGCGACATGGCTTTCCTCGATCACCAGCGGCGGCAGGATGCGCACCACATTCTGCCCCGCCGAAACGGTCAGCAGGCCGTGATCATCGCGCAGATGCGCCACGAAGGCGCGGGCGTCGAAATCATCCTTCAGCTTGACGCCCAGCATCAGGCCCAGGCCGCGCACATCCTCGAACATGTCATGGTTGGGTATGAGCTGCTCCAGCGCGGAACGCAGGCGCGCGCCCATGGCCTGCACATGGTCGAGGAAACCCTCGCCCAGCACCTCGTCCAGCACGGCCATGCCCACCGCCATGGCCAGCGGATTGCCGCCATAGGTGGAGCCATGGGTGCCGAACACCATGCCCTTGGCCGCTTCCTCCGTCGCGAGGCAGGCGCCCAGCGGGAAGCCCGCGCCAATGCCCTTGGCCACCGCCATGATGTCGGGGACCACGCCATATTGTTCATGGGCGAAGAACGTGCCGGTGCGGGCATAGCCGCACTGCACTTCATCCAGGATCAGCAGCAGCCCCTGCTCGTCGCACAGCTTGCGCAGGCCGGAGAGGAATTCCTGCGTCGCCGGGGTTACGCCGCCTTCGCCCTGCACCGTTTCCACCAGGAAACCGGCGGTGTCGTCGTCGACGGCGGCCGTCGCAGCCGCCAGATCGTTGAAGGGCACCACGGTGAAGCCGGGCAGCAGCGGTTCGAAGCCGTCACGCATCTTGGGCTGGCTGGTGGCGGAAATCGTCCCCAGCGTCCGCCCGTGGAAGGCGTTGTCGAAGCTGATGATCTTGTGCCGGTGCGCCTGGCCATTGACATAATGATAGCGGCGCGCGGTCTTGATCGCGCACTCCACCGCTTCCGCACCCGAATTGGTGAAGAACACCGTGTCGGCAAAGGTCGTGTCGACCAGGCGCTGCGCGAACTTCTCGCCCAGCGGCATGCCGTAGAGGTTCGACGTGTGCATCAGCGTCGCGGCCTGATCCGCGATCGCCTTGACCAGCCTGGGATGGCCATGACCCAGCAGGTTGACCGCGATGCCGCTGGCGAAATCCAGATAACGCTCGCCGCGCTCCCCGATCAGATAGCAGCCCTCGCCTCGGACCGGGCGTACATCGCACCGGGGGTAAACGGGCATGAGCGGCGTAATCGACATGGTCCTTCCCTTTCTGGGCTGATGCAAACAAAGTCTGAAACGCAAAAAGGCGGCCCCCGCCGGGCCGCCCTTTGCGAGCGCTGCCTATACAGGCGCACCTTTGATGGCGCAACCCCGCAGGATGCCCCTGTCTTCAGCCGATCTGGTCCCACGCCTCCGCGATCTCGCCGACCATCAGGCGGGCCTGCTCGACCGGCGCGGCATCATGTTCCTTGGCGCCGACGAGCAGCAAGCGCCGGGCCTCGCGGTAGATCTGGGCAAGGCCGGTGGCGATGTCTCCGCCCCTGTCGAAATCAAGGCTCGATTCCAGCGCGAACAGGATCGACATGGCGCGGGCCTGCTTGTCGGAAACCTTGAGCCGGTCGCCATTGCGTTCCGCCAGCGCGGCGGCGTCCAGCGCCAGCAGCAGCTCGTCGAACAGCACCTTGACCAACGCGTGCGGCGTCGCTCCCTCGATCCGGCTGCCCGAATGGACCGCCGCATAGCGCCGCGCCGCTGCCGTGCCGCCGAACCCGCCATGATTGTAGAACATGATATTCCGACCCCTTTGATATTCATTTTCCGCGATTTCTCAGTCAGCGATCGGTCCGACCGCCTGGAAATCAGTTGTCGTTCTTGGTCCAGAGAGCGACCTGCTGCTGGAGATAGCTCTGCGTCGCCTTCAGTGCCGACAGGCGCGTCTCCATGGCCGAATAGACCTTGGTGAGCTGGTCTTGATAGTTGGTCATCTGGGTATCGAGCTTGTCGAGCTGATCCGTCAGTTCCTTCGCCAGCTGCTCATATTTGTCCTGCGTGGTGGCGAGCGGCCCGCCATCCTTCTTGATGTTGTCGCGCACGCTGTCCATCAGCCCGGCAATGCCGACATTCGTGGCTGTCTTGACCGACGGGTTCAACAATTGCGTGATCGCCTTCGGATCCGCGGCGATCGCCTGGTCCAGCGCCTTGGTGTCCAGCGACAGCGTGCCGTCGCGATTGGTGCTGACGCCCAGGTCGTTCAGCGTCCTGTAGGTGCCCGTGCTGCTGAGCGCGGTCGACACCATCTGCGACAGCTGGCGCTTCATGTCGCGGATCGATGATTCCCCGTTCAGCACGCCCGCATTGGACGAGTCGGTACCGGTGGAGGTCGCCGTGTTCAGCGCCTTCATCAACGTGTTGTAGGCATCGACGAATTCGACCATCAGGTCGCGCATCGACGTGGTCGGCTCGGTCGTGGCGAGCGTGACGCTGGTCCCCGGCGCCGCCTTGTTGAGGTCGATGCGCAGATAGGGGATCGCGCTGTCGATGGTGTTGCTGGCATAATGCTGCTCCACGCCGTCGAGCAGGATCACGGCGTCGCCCGGATCGGCGGCGCTGGCCATGGTGCTGCCGGCGGGCAGGCTGGTCTTGGTCCAGGCGAACTGGTCCAGCGACGCACCACTGGCGTCGGGCGTGGAGGAGGAAACCGTCAGCGAGATTTCATTGGCCGCGCCGGTCGGCCCCTTCATCATCAGGCGCGTTCCCTGCGAATCGGTGATGACGGAGGCGGTGACCCCGGTGCCCGACGCGTTGATGGCGGCGGCCAGGCCGGCATAGCTGTTGTTGGACGAGGTGATGGTGATGGGAACGGCAGCGCCCGAACCCACTTGCAGCATCAGCGTGCCGGTGCCGACGGTCGCCGCAGCGCCGCTCGCCGCATCGCTGTTGGTGTTGACCGCCGATACCAGCGTCCGGCTGGTCGCCAGGTTGCGTACCTCAAGCTGGGCGGGAAGGCCGCTCGGCGTGCCGCCGGGCAGCGCGCTGACCGCTGCGATGCTGGGGTCGTTGGAAGCGGGCGTCCCCGAATAGCTGGTGCCCGACAGCAGGCTGTTCATCGCGTCGGCAAAGGTATCGAGCGAACTGGAGGCCGATGCCAGGGCGGAAATCCGCGCGGTATTCAACGTCTGGCGGCTGGTGATGGCCTGCTGGCGCGGTTCCTTGGTGGCGCTTACCAGGCTGGAGACGAGCGACGCGGTGTCGATGCCCGATCCCGCGCCTAGCGCCGTCAAGATGCTGCTGCTCACCGAAGTCATTGGGCCGTCCTTTCAGAAGAGAGAACGGCCGTAGCGCGAAGACCTTTAGGAATGATTTTCGCGCTCTCGCAGGCGCCCTGTTCAGATGCCCGGCGAAAGGATCTGGTCTACCGCGCCCCGGCGGACATTGGCCTGCGCCGCATGGGCATAGGTGGCCTGCTCCGCGATGCGCTTGGCGATGCGGATGGTGCTTTCCACCGCTTCCTTCGAAGCGGGAGGCAGGGGAACCAGCACCTGCGGCGCCGGCAACATCGACTGTATCTCATCGGCCGCGCCCTGGACCGTCGCGGTGCCGCCCTGGCTGCGCAGATCACCCAATATGTCGGCTATGCGGGCATGCACCTTGGCATATTCGGCGCTGCTGGCGATGCTTTCCTCGGCGGCTGGCTGATCCTCGGGCATGGCCCGCCTGGGGGATTGTCCACCCTGCTGCGTGGCAGCGGAGGACGAAACCGGCTGGATCGCGGACACGGCAGAGGGTGCGCGGGCCGCGCCGCGATCTACCGACAATTCTGTCCGCGAAATATAGTCGTTCATGACGCACCATCTTAATGCGTCCCCATGAATATTATACGGATATTAAGTCCTAAACTTAAGTTAAGGACGACCGGTTTTCATCAAGCATATGATTATCAAGAAGATTTTTTGCCGTCCGCATCGAAACGCAGATCGTCCGGCACGGTGATGAAGGGACGATCCATCTCGCTAGCCATCCGATTCTCGACCCGGAAGACGAAGGCGAGCACGGTCGCGACCGCCATGTACAGTCCCTCATTGACGACCTGCCCCGCGCGCGAGGTGAAGTAGATGGCGCGCGCCAGTTCAGGATATTGCAGCACCGTGACGCCATTCTGGTCCGCCAGCTCGCGGATCGCCGCGGCTATCGCGTCGCAGCCGCGCGCCACCACGACCGGCGCGGCGTCCTGCCCGGGCTTGTAGCGCAGGGCAACGGCGAAATGGGTGGGGTTCGTGACGATGACGCTCGCCTCCGCCACGGCCTTGCGGGTCGAACCGCTCAGCACCTCATATTGCTTGCGGCGGATATGCCCCTTCAGTTCGGGCGAACCTTCGCTCTCCTTGTGCTCGTCCTTGATTTCCTGCTTGGTCATCGAAAGCCGCCTGGACCGCTGCATCAACTGGGCGGGGACGTCGATGCCCGCGATCAGGAACAGGCCGCCCGCCATGACCAGGCATGTCAGGATGAACATGTTGCCGAGATCCGCCATGGCGGGCGCCAGCCCCGCCCTGCCCAGCCCGACGATCTCCGTCAGCCGGTCCCAGATCATCCAGACGCCGATGGCGCCCAGCAACGCGACCTTGGCAACGGATTTGACGAGTTCGATCAGCCCCTGGAGCCCGAACATCCGCTTGAGGCCGGCCGCGGGATTGAGCTTCGAGGCCTTGGGCGCGAAGGCGCCGGGGCGAAACCCGAGCGAGCCGAGCAGGGCCGGCCCCGCAACGGCCGCGAGCAAGGTCGCCAGCAATATCCCCGCGACCGGCAGGGCAATGCCGGAGAGCAAGGCGAAACCCCGGTCGGCCGGAGCGAAATTGACGATGTCCTCGCGCCGGAAACGCAACGCCTCTATCAGCATATCGGACAGGGATTCGACCATCGAAGGCCCGGTGACCGCCATCCAGCCGATGCCCGCCATCACCACCAATGCGGTGGCGAGATCGCGGGACTGGAGAATGTCGCCATTCTTCGCCGCGTCCTTCAGCTTCTTGGCTGTCGGCCTTTCGGTCTTTTCGCCGCCGCCATTGCTCTCGGCCATGGTCAGCGCCCTTCCGCGATCATCTGGGCCTGCTCCAGCCCGGCCTTGAGCGCGGCGGTGATCCCCTCGCCCATGATCGGCGCGGTGACGGCAAGCAGGATGAGTCCCGTCATCAACGCCACCGGCATGCCGACCGCGAACAGGTTGAGCGCAGGCGCGGTGCGGGCCAGCATGCCCATGACGATCTGCACCAGCACCAGCGCGAACCCGACCGGCAGGGCGATGGTGACGCCCGCGCCCAGCAGTGCGCCGCCGAATTCGATCAGGTGCCAGACCGCATCGTTGCTGAGCATCGCGCCGCCCGGCGGCAGCGCCTGATAACTTTGCACGACGAAGCTCACCAGCATCAGATGCCCGTCCATGGCGAGCAGCAGGAAGGTCGAGAGGATGGAGAGGAACTGGCCCACCGCCTGGGTCGCCTGGCCGGAGGACGGATCGACCATCGCCGCGAAATTGAGGCCCATGGTGTTGCCGATGGCTTCGCCCGCGACCAGCGCGGCGGCATAGCCGATCTGCACCGCAAAGCCGATGGCAAGTCCGGCAAGCACCTCGCCCGCGACCATCATCACGCCCTGGAAGCTGGCGACGCCGTCGGCGGGAAGCTGGATATGCACGCTGTTGAGCGCCGCCATGCCCAGTGCCAGCGACAGGATCAGGCGCAGTTGCAACGGCACGGCGGGCGCGCCGAATACCGGGGCGGCGATGAACGCGGCACCGGGGCGGATCATGGCGATGAGCCAGATCCACAGCTGGACTTCGACATTGGCGAAGCCCGGCGCGATCATTGGAGCAGGTCCGGAATGCGCTCGAAAATCTCGCGCGTGAAATCGGCGATCAGCACCATGATGGAACCGCCGAACAGCACCAGCATGGCGCCGACGACGATGATCTTCGGGATGAAGGCCAGCGTCTGTTCGTTGATGGAGGTCGCCGCCTGCACCATGCCGATGACGACGCCCGCGATGAGGGCCGGGATCAGGATCGGCGCCGCCGCCAGCGCCGTGATCCACAGCGCCTGCTGCGCCAGCCCCATGAAGAAATCGGCGTTTTCCATCCCCTTGGCCCTATGTCGCGAAGGAGCCGGCCAGCGACCCCATCGTCAGCGCCCAACCGTCGACCAGCACGAACAGCAACAGCTTGAAGGGCATGGAGATGATCGTGGGGGACAACATCATCATGCCGAGCGCCATCAGCGTCGACGCGACCACAAGGTCGATGATCAGGAAGGGCAGGAAGATCATGAAGCCGATCTGGAACGCGGTCTTCAGTTCCGACGTCACAAAGGCGGGCAGCAGGATGGAGAAGGGAATGTCGGCGGCCGAGCGGAAGGCGGGCGCCTCCGCCAGGTTGGAAAAGAGCTTGAGGTCGGTCTCGCGCGTCTGCTTGGTCATGAAGCCATGCAGCACCTTGCCCGAACGGCCCACGGCCTCCTCGATCGAAATCTGCCCCTTGCCATAGGGGTCGAAGGCCTGGGCGTTGATCTGGTCGATGGCGGGCCGCATCACGAAGAGGGAAAGGAACAGCGACAGGCCCACCAGCACCTGATTGGGCGGCGTCTGCTGCAATCCCAGCGCCTGGCGCAGCAGCGACAGGACGATGATGATGCGGGTGAAGCTGGTCATCATGAGGATCAGCGACGGCAGCACCGTCAGCAGGCTCATCAGGATCAGGATCTGCAGCGACAGCGAGAGCGAACGCCCGTCGCCGCTGATCTGCCCCATGGCGCGGCTCAGCGCGCCGCCATTGTTCACCGGGGCCGGGGCGGCAGGCGCGGCCTGCGCGAAAGCGGGAATGGCGATGAACAGGGCAGCAAGCAGCAGCGCGGCCAACGCCCATTTCATCATTCCCGCATGGGCCGTCGCCGCCCTTCGGGTCGCGGGAATGACGGTGGACAGGCTGTCAGCGCCCGGCACGATAGGGGTCGCCTTCCGCGATCTTCTCGATCCGCCCGCGCGTGACGGACAGCAGGATCTTCTTCCCCTCGAACTCCACGACGGCGAGCTTGCCGAACGTGCCCATCGGCAACGCTTCCAGCAGCTTGAGCGATCGATCATTCTGCCCGACCATCATGCCGGGCTGATATTTGCGCCACAGCCAGAGCGCGCCGAAGGCCATGCCCCCGACCAGAGGCAATAAGATCAGCAGCTTGACGAAATACCAGATCATGAGGGCTTTCCGCGAAGATGGTTAATTCGTCATCCGTTCCGAAAGATTGGCGCGCAAGGCAAGCGGTAAATCAGCCGCCCGCGTTTCAGCCGCGCCGTTCCACGCCCGCAAGCCGGCTTTCGGCGGCCGCGATTTCGACGATGCGGATGCCGTAGCGCCCGTTCACCGTCACCACCTCCCCCTTGGCGATCAGCGCGCCGTTGACCATGATGTCGAGCAGGTCGTCGGCCTGGCGGTCGAGTTCCACGACGCTGCCTTCGCTGAGGTCCATGACCTCCGCCAGCCGGAGCGAGGTCGATCCGACCTCCACCGACATGCGGACGGGAATATCGGCCAGCAACCGGAACTGGCGGTTGTTCACCATGCGGGAAATGCTGTCCTCGCCCACATTGTCTAGGCGGGGGGCTTCGCTCATATCGCTCATTGTCCGGTTTCCTGTGCAAGCTTTTCGATCTGGAATGCGGCGCGGCCATCCTGTTCGCCGATCGAGCCATGGGCGACGATGCGGTCGCCCACGATCAGCGGCAGGCTGCGGTTGATGGTGACGGGAATGATGTCGCCGGCCTTGAGCCGCATCAAATCGGCCAGGGACAGGTCAGGGCGCGCCAGCACCGTGCGCGCGGGCAGGCGGATGTCGCGCATGCGCTGGGCCATGCGGGCCTGCCACACCGGGTCGGCGCGTTCATCATCGACCGGGACGCGGTTGCCCATCAACGGTTCAACGGCGCGCAGCGCGGACAGCGGGAACAGCAGGTCGATCGGCCATTCGGCGTCGCGGCTGACGCTGATGAGGAAGCGCTGCAGCACCATCTGCTCGCCCGGCTGGGCGGCGGCGGCAAAGCCGATGCCGGTTTCCCGGACGATCAGACCCGCCTCTATTGTCAGCATGTCGCTCCAGCATTCGACCAACCGGGCCATGAACGCATCGGAAATGCGCGTGATCAGGCGATCTTCGGTCGGCGTGAACTCCCCGCGCGGCGGCAATGCCCGATTGCCGATCCCGCCATAGAAACAGTCGACCAGCGTCGAGATCATCGCCGCATCGAGCCGCAGCAGCACCTGCCCCTTGAGCGGCGACAGGCGATAGACGCCGATGCTGGAGGAACCGGGCACTTCATGCGCCCAGGCGCCGAATTCCAGCGCGCGCGCATCATGCGCGGCGACATGCGGGCGAACCCCGGCGATCGGCTCGATGAGGGCGCGCAAACGCCGGCCGAGCTTTTCGCCCAGCCGGTCCAGCCCTGACAGCATCAGCGGCGCCTGAGATTCCGCCTGCCCGAAGGCATAGGCTTGAACATCGGTCATTTCAGTCCCCAGCCGTCCCGGGCGGGGGACTTCCCGCACGTTCAGGCAGCCCTATTGAATAACGAAATTGGTAAAATAAACGTTATCGACGCCACCATAGCCCGTCTTTTGCTTCAGAATGTCGTTAATGACGGTCTTGATCTTCGCCTGGAGCGCCCTTTTGCCCTCCGGCGTCGACAGCGCCTCCACCGGCTGCTCGGCCAGCATCATCAGAACCTGGCTGCGAATCGCCATCTCATGGGCCTTGATCGCGTCGACGACGCGAATGTCGTAATAGGTCGATACCGCGATGGAAATCTGGGCGAAGGCGTCCGTATCCGACATGTTGGAGGTGAAGGGCGTCTGAAGCTGGAAATAGGTCGCCTGATAGGCGGCAGGATTCGCCGGGCTGGGCAGGTCGATGCCCTTGGCGGGAATATGGGCGCCCGGCACGGCATGTCCGCCGCCACCGCCGCCCTCATGCCCGCCGCCTTCACCACCGCCGCCGCCGGCATAGCCATGGGCCTTCGCCACGTCCTCGGCGCTTTCGCCCGCCAGCACGAGCACGGGCTTGTTCGGGTCCTCCTTCGGACCTTCTTCCTTCGGGCTGAAGAAACCGGCGGCATAAAGACCGCCTGCCGCCCCCGCGCCACCAACCACCATGGCGATGGCGATGAGCAGGATCAGCTTCATCCGCCCGCCCTTTTTCTTCTTCGGCTTGGCCTCGTCACTCATCGGTCAAAATCCCCGTAAACCCTGTCGTCAGGCATAGCGCGCGCGGGCGGCGGAATTGCCGGCGCGGCGCAGCTCGTCATGGTTAAGAACGGCCGGATCGCCGGAATTTTTAGGGGCGAACGCGTTATTTTCCTGGGCACGCCAGCGGCCCTGACCCTGCGCCTGGCCCTGCGATTGCGCCATATTCTGGCTGTTGTTCGCCCAGCCATTGGCGCCCTGGGATCCCTGTTGCTGGGGCGATTGCTGTTGGTTTGCGCCGTCCGACCTGGCGGCTTCCGCCACATGCGGCATGCGATCGATCTTCACCTCGGCGATGCGCACGGCCGAAAGACCCGCGTCGAGGCGCAGCCGGTCGCTGTCCTGGCGCAGCGCCATTTCGGCGGCTTCGCTCGCGACGGTCAGGCTGACCGCCGCGCCATCGCTGCCCTGCCGGATATCGACCTGCACGGGCCCAAGCTGGTCGGCGTTGATCTGGAACCGGCCCTGGGCACCATTTGCGGACAGCCCCGTAATCTCACGGGCGAGGCCATCAATCCACTGGCCGGA
>Ga0207647_10004163_pt1 | contig 10728 bp, 9 predicted proteins | sample KBSCornC2_FD_184295 | JGI IMG/M metagenome (GOLD analysis project Ga0207647, IMG submission 184295) | Corn rhizosphere microbial communities from Kellogg Biological Station, Michigan, USA - C2 (SPAdes) (version 2) | ecosystem: Host-associated > Plants > Roots > Rhizosphere ...
ATTACAACTGACTGAAACCACAAACAAATTTGACCTCGTCATCAATGTTAGCGGCGGTGGTCCTGCGGGCCAGGCGGGCGCGATCCGGCACGGCATCACGCGAGCGCTGCTCGAGTTTAATGCCGACCTTCGTCCAGCGCTCAAACACGCAGGTCTTGTGACTCGCGATCCGAGGATCAAGGAGCGCAAGAAGTACGGGCAGAAGGGCGCGCGCAAGCGGTTCCAGTTTTCGAAGCGATAGGTCTTATAGGTCCTATCAGACATATACGTCCTATAGGACAAATAGCACTAAGAGCAAATCCATTGTCGTAGCCCGGTTGGTTGCTTACGTTAAGGCTGCGGCGAGTACATTAAACCAATTAACGAGAAGGAGACTTTAGTTTGGTTTCGGTTACCATGAAAGAGCTGCTGGAGGCCGGTGTTCACTTCGGCCACCAGGTAAGGCGCTGGAATCCAAAGATGAAGGAATATATCTTTGGCGAGCGCAATGGCATTTACATCATCGATCTGCAAAAGACTCAGCGAATGTTTCGCGAGGCAATCGCCTTCGTGACCAACCTCATCGCCGAAGACAAAGGAAAGACAGTTCTCTTTGTCGGCACCAAGCGACAGGCTCAGGATGCCATTCGTGAAGAGTCGGAAAAGTGTGGACAGTATTTCGTCAATCAAAGATGGCTGGGTGGTTTGCTGACTAACTTTCAGACGGTCCAGAAGTCGATCAAACGACTCAAGGATCTCGAAAGCATGCAGACCGACGGCCGCTACGAGAAACTGACCAAGAAGGAACGCATCAAACTGGATCGCGAGCGCGAGAGTTTGAATAAGAACCTCTCCGGTATCAAGCAAATGTCTCGTCTTCCCGATGCCATCTTTATCATCGACGTCAAGAAAGAAGAGATCGCTGTCGCCGAAGCAAATCGACTCGGCATTCCGATTGTTGCCGTCGTCGATACAAATTGTTCGCCTGAAGGAATCGATTACGTCATCCCCGGAAACGACGACGCTCTGCGCGCCGTCCGGCTGTTTGCCTCGCGTATTGCTGATGCGATCGTTGAAGGTAATCAGATCGCAACCGAGGGCGGCGTGGTTCCATCGGCGGACGAATCAGGTGAAGGCGAAGGCTCTGCCGGCCAAGGTGGAGCAGGTGGGGCGATAGCCGCAGAGCTTACATCTGATCAAGACGATAACGGCGGCGTTAGTGGCGGGGAGGCGCAACCGGCATCCATGACAACTCAGGGCGCAGAGGCCGCGGAAACTCAAGACGCGCCCGATGAAAGCACCGAATCTGTCGTGGCGGCGAGCTAAGCGATAATCCTTACTCATCGAAGAGCGCAGCCTCAAGCGGACGATCCGCAAAGGCTGCGTTTTTCATTGAAAACAAATCTTATAGTACTCGGAGAAATTGGTAATCATGGCTGACATTACAGCAGCAGCAGTGAAGCAGCTTCGGGAGAAGACCGGAGCCGGAATGATGGAGTGCAAGAACGCACTCGTCGAAGCGCAGGGTGATGAGGAGAAGGCGATAAATATTCTGCGTGAGCGTGGTCTGGCTTCCGCGAAAAAGCGCGAAGGCCGTATCGCAGCCGAGGGAATTGTTGGTTCCTACATTCACATGGGCGGAAAGGTCGGTGTGCTGGTCGAGTTGAACTGCGAAACTGATTTTGTCGCGCGCGGCGAAGAGTTTCAGCAACTCGTGAAAGACATCGCGATGCACATCGCTGCCGCCGAGCCCAGGTACGTCACACGCGAGGAAGTTCCCGCTGACGTGCTCGATAAAGAACGTGAGATCGCGCGCGCGCAGGCGAAGAACGATCCCAAGATGGCAAACAAGCCCGAGCAGGTGATCGACAAGATTGTCGAGGGCCGGCTGAATAAGTTTTACGAAGAGTCGGTGCTGGTCGACCAGCCGTTTGTGAAAGCGCCTGAGAAAACGATCGGCGAGCTCGTGACCGAGAAAACAGCCAAGACTGGCGAGCGTATTGCCGTCCGTAGATTCACGCGCTACAAGATGGGTGAAGGACTCCAGCGTCGTGACGAAGATTTTGGCGGCGAAGTAGCTTCACTGTTGAAATAGGTCCTATTGGTCCTATAGGACCTATTCTGAGAATTTCATGACGACTGAAATTTCAAGCTTGTGCTATCGCCGCGTACTCTTGAAGATCTCAGGCGAAGCCTTGATGGGCGAACAGAATTACGGCATCGACGTCAACGTTGCCCGCAGTGTTGCCGAAGAGCTCAAAGCGGTTCAGAAGCTGGGCGTGCAGGTTGCGGTCGTCGTCGGGGGCGGCAACATCTTTCGCGGCGTGTCCAAGAGTGCCGGCAACATGGACCGCTCGTCGGCAGACTACATCGGAATGCTGGCGACGGTGATGAATGCCGTCGTCTTGCAGGATGCGCTCGAAAAGGTCGATGTCCACACGCGTGTCATGTCGGCGATCGACATTCCGCAGCTAGCCGAACCATTTATTCGCCGCCGCGCGATCAGGCACCTGGAGAAGGACCGCATCGTTATCTTTGCGGCCGGAACCGGAAATCCGTACTTCACCACCGACTCAGCCGCCGCCCTTCGTGCTCTCGAGATCAAGGCCGACGTCATTATGAAGGCGACTAAAGTTGACGGTGTTTATTCCGCTGACCCGATGACCGATGCAACCGCGGAGCTCTTTAACGAGATCAGCTATCGCCAGGTGCTCGAGCGACAACTACGGGTGATGGATGCTTCAGCAATCTCTTTGTGCATGGATAACAACCTGCCTATCATAGTCTTCAACATGCGCGAGCCCGGAAACATCAGACGCGTGGTTGTGGGTGAGCGGGGCGTGGGAACCAAGGTTGGTTAACTAATCACCAGGAGCGGAGTTTTAGCGATGAGTGAAAAGGACGTAATCAAGGAAACGCGGCCACGAATGGATACCGTCATCGAAGACTTCAGACGCAAGCTCGCGACTGTTCGCACGGGTCGTGCTGCGGTGAGCATTTTGGACACGGTGATGGTTGATTACTACGGAACGATGACGCCGCTCAGCCAAATGGCTTCCGTTCACGCGCCCGAGCCGCAGATGCTTACCGTGCAACCATGGGATCAGACCCAACTCGGCGCGGTCGAGAAAGCGATTCGCGCTGCCGATCTGGGCTTGAATCCCTCAAACGACGGCAAGCTCGTTCGCATTCCGATTCCTGCGTTAACCGAAGAACGTCGCAAACAGCTCGCGAAGCAAGTGCACGACGTCGCCGAAGATCACCGCACCGCAATCCGCAACGTCCGTCGTGACGCCAACGATCGTCTAAAGAAGATGCTCAAGGATAAAACGATCTCGGAAGACGCCGAACGCGACGCACTCGACGAAATCCAGAAACTCACCAACAACCACATCACCAAGATCGACGAACTGACGAAGAGTAAAGAACAAGAGATTCTCAGCGTCTAAAGCCACAAAAGGCACAAAAAGCACAAAGGCACATAAGGGATCTTAGCTTTTAGCATTCCTTTTGTGCCTTATGTGTTTTTTGTGCCTTTTGTGGCTTATCTCGGAATCGCGAACGCATCCTCACCCAGGTTTTGATTGAGCTTTACTTCCTTCACGTTGTACTCCGCAAAGAATGCACCCTGCGGCATCTCGAAACGCTGCGAGAAGCTGAACGGGATCAGCACCCCGTCTACTTCCTTGAACTTGCTGTTTGCAGTTCCGAAAGTAGCTCCATTGTAGGTCAGGAAAAACTCCATCACTCGACCATTCGTCGCGTCGATGTAGAAGTCGGTCGCGTAGCCCTCCGGATCCGCAATCCTGAATGCGCGCAACTTCTTCTTGTTGGGAATCTCGGAAACCTTATAGCCTGGCTGGTCGAATTTACTCAGCACCGAAAGCCCGAATTTCGACAGTGGCGGCACTTCCACATTCGGCAGCGAACTGTACGACTGCTGCCCGTCATAGATCTGCTTGAAGACCATAATCGGACGCGCATCAATCTCGATTCTCAACTTGTCGTTGGCGGTGACAATTGAAAACGCACCGGGAATCGACTGTGGACTATTCGGCGGATAGAGGGAAACCGATCCTCGCAGCATCATGTTCTGCACGGCGCGGAATTTTTCACCACCCTGCGCCGTAAATGCCGCCTTCGCAAGTTCCATCGGAGTGCTCTCAGGCGTGATCACTACCGCCGGCGGAGCGGCGGCGGTACCACCATTAGCCGATGGAGTTCCCTTGCCGTGGTCCTGTGCTAAACCCGTAACGCCAAAACAAATAATAAGTGCAAGGAATAAAACAACTCGATTCATTTCATACCCTTTCGATCGGTCCACAGATTACACAGATTAAAAACGAATCTGCGTAATCTATGGATTAGAAGTTAAAACGTACCTGAGCGTAGATTCTGCGATTACCGGCGCCCGTGCTGCCACCACCACCACCGCCGAATCCACCAAACGCTCCTCCCAGATTGAGCGACTCGCCAAAGCTTGGGGAGGCTAGATTACCAACAGGCGTCCCGAGGTTCACGCGATTGAATAGATTCTGGAAGTTGATGGAAACGTTGACAGTGTATTTCTTCTCACTCGGAGCTCCACCGCCGCCGCCACCTTGCGGACCGATCGCCGCCACTTTCGCCGCACCACCACCACCACCGGCAGCGGCGAGCGATGGACCACCCGGCCCACCCACAGGCCGCTTGTCTGAGGCTCCGGCGCCTGCGCCTGTGGCAGCGGGCTTCGCTGCTGCGGCATTGCCCTTGTGGATATCGCCAAACTGGAACGCACGGCCGATACGAAGGTTAACAACAAACGATCCAGGCGCCTGTCCAAAGTTGCGCGGAATGATCGTCTCACCCGGCAACGGCGTCAGATTGAAGTTTCCAAAACGCGTGCAACGAATGCTCTGCGCGTTGCAATCAGCGCCGGCTGCCGCAAAGCTGGGACGTTCGTTGAACTGTCGATCCAGATTCCGATCCTGTCCCGTAGTGATATTGAAACCCGGTCCAGTGTTGGCGACGATGAACGGATTCATCACCACTTTCCACCACGGCAGGTTAACGGTGCCGAAGACGGTGAAACGATGTCGAATATCAAACGAGCTTCGTCCAAACTCACCTGACAAGTCGTAAGAGTTCATCGGAAACAGCGTGCTGCCCTGGCCGTCTGAATCGTTCGTCGTCTTGCTCAACGAGTAGTTGCCGCTGAGCTGAAACATGCGACTGAGCCTGCTGTTGAAGCCGACGAAGAACTGGCGCTGATTGAACTGCCCGCTCGCTTCATAACGAAACACGTCACCCTGCGTCGGATCGGGTCGACGACCGTTCGGCGTCAGCTCGGTGATCGTGAACGGTAACGGCGCATTCACGTCGCGCGCGCGAATGACGTGAGTAATGCGGATGTTGTAGAAGCCAACGAACATCGTGATGTTGCGCGGCAGTTGTCGCTCAACCTGCGTGCCGATCAGGAAGACAGTCGGGATCTGCAGATTGGGATCAACCTGCCAGACGGCCTGCTGTGTTGCCGGTACAAGAGAAACGTTCGGAACCGCTGTCGGGCTCCACTGATTCAGAAGCGCGTAGATCGGAGCAACGTTGGGCAGTGCCTGTTCGGCGAGGGAAGGCGGAGCACTTCGATCGAAAGGCTCTGCGACTGCCGTTTGAATCACGTTCTCGCCGTTGAAGCGAATCGCTTGCAGCGTGTTGTTTTCATTGAACCGATTGTAAAAGAAGCCCGTGCCAACGCGGATCACCATCTTCGGCGGTTTCGCGCTGTTAGCCGCTCCGGGCGACCATGCAACTGCGATGCGAGGGGCAAAGTCGAGCTTGCTGTGCGCGTTTGTTTGGATCTCGTATCGCAGACCGTAGCTGAGTGTCAGGTTCGGTCTAATGCGCCAATCATCCTGAATAAACACGCCATAATCTGTTTGACTGATATCCGCGAAAGGATTTCCCGCGTTGAGCCTGAACTGCGTCGCGCCGCCACCGGCCGCGCGAATTTGCGCGGGCGTAAAACCCTGCTCTTGCAGTAGCAGCGTTTTTTGATATCGCTCGATGCTCGTCAGACCAAAACCGCCGGTGAAGGTCCAGGTTCCGCCAAAGTTTCCCTCATTCTTGTCATCGACATTTATGTGACGAATGCGTCCGCCAAACTTGATCGCATGCGTGCCCTGCTGCCTGGCCGTGAAATTATTCAATTCCCAACTCGAGCGTTCACTGGCAGAGTGACCTACCTGCGAACCGCCCGAACTGAACGAACCACTGACATCGAGCGCGGGGATTGAATTGCTGCCGGTTTGCTCGTTGCGATTGTGCGCATACTGGAAACGAGTCTCGTTGATCGTCGTCGGATTCAGAATCGCGGTCTCAGTCACCTGCACATTCTGATTTACCGAGAGGGTGTCAAAACCGCGCTCCGGCAACGTAAAGCCCTGCACTCCCGAATTCTCAACGCTAAACCGGTTGTAGTTGTAACGGACTATTAGCGTGTTGTTCGTGTTGATGGCGTAGTCGAAACGAGGACTCAGGAAAAGATTGCGTCGCGGCACCAGAAACCCTTCGCCAAAATCAACCGGGTTCATATTCTCATCGAGCACGGTTGCGCGTACGAGCTCGTTATCGTCTGTCTCGATACGGCCAAAGTTAAAAAAGAACGAAGCCTTCTTCTTCACGAGTGGGCCACTCAGATTAGCCTCGTACTGCCGAATCTGAAACGGTGTCCGTTTGCTGGAACTGACGGCGAATGGATTGCGCGAGTTGAGACTCTCGTCGTTGAAATTGATCGACGCGCCGCCGCGGATTTTGTCGGTGCCAGGACGAGTAAGAATGTCGATACGTGCTGATGGTTGATCGTTCTCGGCGGCGAAGGGATTCTGATTGATACGAATCTCGCGAATCGCATCTTTCGAGGGAAGATTATTGCCCGTAAATCCGTCGATGAAGATCTGCCCGCCGTTTGGTCCGACGGATGGACCAGCCAACGCCTGGAGTGCAGCGGCGAGTTCGTCAGGGTCGTCCGGCAAGGCATCGAGGTCTTTTCCGGCAATCACTGTTTGATTGGCATTGTTTGTGGCTTCGGTGCTGACGGCAGTTTCAGCAACCGTGACTTTCTCTTCGATCGTGACGCGCAGGGTAAGGTCGACGGTCTGTCGCGCTGTGGTGATATCCACTTCCTTGCCATCAGACGTCGCGAAGCCCGGTGCGGCCGCTTGCAGCGTGTACTTGCCGGGAGCAAGTCCGGCAAACGTATAGACTCCCTCACCATTGGTCGTGGTCTTCTTCTGAACTCCGCTGGCGTCGGTAATGGTTACACTGGCGCCGACAATTGCCGCTCCCAATTCATCAGTGATCAAGCCGCGCAGGGATCCGCGCGCTTGTTGTGCGGCGACAAGTGACGCGGACAGCATGACGATCAAGCTGATACACCACAGCTTGACGGGGAGATTTCTAAGAGAATTCATTTTTAGACCTCAAACAGGACTGGGATAAGAGCGACTATCCACAGATTACGCAGATTGCACAGAAAAGGATCTGTGTAATCTGTGGATGGTCTTTATGGCAAACCGATGCCGAAGGAAATGCCGCTGCCGCCTAAGCCGGCTGCGGGATTAGGTGCTTGTCCAGCCGCTGGACGGGGAGCAAGCATCGCGAGCAGAGTGTCAGCACCGGAAATCAGCGAAATCGCTGTTAGACGGGTCGGATCCGCACCCTGCGTACTGGAAACGATGATAGTGTCGCCAACCTTAACATCTGTTATCGAAATAGTTGGCAGTCTTTCGAGCATGTCGTTGATATTGAAGCCGCCACCGGGACGCGGACCGCCCGGTCCACCGCCGCCGGGACGCTGGCCCTGCGCTCCATTCCCAGCAGCACCACCGGCAGCCGCCGGAGCAGCGCCGCCGCCACCTGGGGCACTCGCGCCAGGAGCGCCACCACCAGGACGGCCGAAGCCTCCCATTCCTCCCATTTCCGAAGGAAAGCGTCGCAGAACAGCGTCCTGCTTGATGACGATTGTGAGCGGTATCTTCTTTTCCAACTCCTTGATATGGATCTCACCGGTTGCGGGATCGATAGCCGTCACGACGCCGCCGACTGTCCTAAAGGCTCCAGTTACGACTTTCTGCGGATTGAAGCGAAGCGGATCTTCAGTTCGATCGCCGAGAGCGCGTAACTGATCGCCGACTTTCAACTCGCTAAAATTACTCGGCTTAGCATCGCCAAACTTGATCGAGTCGGGCGCGTAACGCTTCATTTCAGTCTTGTCGCTGACGGGAATCACGACCGACTGTGTTCCGGCCATCGTCCGGTTAGCGATGGTGATCTCTTTGGTGTCAGGCTTCAGCGCTGTAATCACGCCAAGAATTCCGCGGCGGCGCCATTCCAGACGTTCCGCTTCCTGCTTCTTGGCGAGGTCGCCTTTCGTCATCACGATAACCTGAACGGCAGGCACCGACTTCTGATCTGCCGAGACAGTTCCGCGCGCCATCACGCGGTCGCCCTCACCAAGGTCAGCAAACGTCAGGTCGGTGGCATTGGCGAGCGTTTTCTCACCGGGAGCAAGCTTCTTATAGGTCGTTTTATCGCTAAGGGTAACTGAGACCATGGAGCCGGCGTCGGTCTTGATGATCAATTGTTTTGCGGCGGCATCTATGGATTTAACTTCGCCAATCGCGTATTTGGCAGCGATATCAGGATCTGCCGTCTGTGCGAGTGCAGCGGGGGTTGATGCCAACAAGCCGATAAATGCTAGGGCAGCCGCGAAAAAGAACGTCCTCATTACTAGTCCCTTTCTGTCCTGTTTAGTGAACACCACAAAGCGCGGATTTATGACTCCCAAATCCAGAAAATTGGTTTGCCACAGAGGGCACAAAAGTCACAAAAAATGATTTACGTGTTGCTCCAGCCGACGCGGTAGCGGGCTGTTAGTGCCAACCCAAAGCTGATAATCAGCATAAAAACAGCGATAAAGGGCCACACGTAAGGAAGAGAGGTTAAGAGTACCCAAAAACTTGTCCCCAGTAATAACGCCACAGCCTCGGAATTCTTACCAATCGCAAGATATTTTCGCTGTAACCACCGGCCGGTGGCAGCGTAAAGGATGACCCGGCCAAACACTCCGGAGACCAGCAGAAGCAGTAACGCAAGCAATCCCACCATCACCTGGACCGGTTGCGGCATGATCCAGAGGCAAAGCGGCACCACGCCTGCCAGCACAAGGAGCCCAATCAGACCAATCGCGGCTACACGCAAGCTGGTTAACTGAAGCCGCGCGACGCCGCGACTTATCGTGCCCGGCATCACGAGGGTGAATCCGAGTGAGACGAGGAACCAGAACAACACGACCAGCAGTCGCGTTCCGAGATAGGTTGAGGTCCAACGAGGGCTGAAGATCCCCGACGGATTATTCATCATGTTGCGGAGTTCCTGTTCGTAACCCGCATACATCATCGTCATCGCCTCAGGATTGCGATTGGGATGAGGGTCTTCTGCTCGATAGCTTCCTCCAATCACCATCACGTCGCCGCCAATGCGTGCACCGTTCTTAAGAATCACCGAGCCGCCGACCGCAGCGACATCGCCGTCGACGACACCTTCGACGATCACGTCGCCTCCGAGTGATACTGCTTCCTGAGCACTGCCGGTGATTCTCACCGACTTCCCTACTCCAACAACAGGCCCTTCATTGGCGCCCGATATTACGAGCGTCTCTTTTGCGTTTTGTGCACTGGCAACACCGACGAGTATCAGCACCCACAAGAGTAGTGCGCAGAAGCGATTCAAATCGAGTTTGTTGAGGGAGGGTTGAGATCTGACTGTCGACAGGTAAGTGACCATTGCCCGAGGCAACCTCCTATTCGGTTGCTCTCGTGCGATGATAATTTGAGATCAAACGCGAGAGTATCAGGATGGCTAACGCTAACAATCCTACAAGTGGCCCCAGCAAATCGGATTCGATAATCATTTTCCTGCTGAGCACTCTGACAACTACTGTGAATCCGGCAACTGCGTCATAAGCACTGCCGGCCACAAAGCTGACTAAGCCGAAAACAGTAGCAACAAAGCTCTCGGCAAACATGAACAGACTCCTGCGCGCTGCAGCGCCGAGCAGCACAAACCCGACGAATGCGAGGACGGCACAGATAGTCAAAGCTTTGCGATGTTCAGAACGCGTGCGCACCCCTCTCATATCGCTCGCAGCACGCGCCGCAACCATCCGTGAGAAGTTATCCGGCACTGGAATCTCAGCGCTTTCCGACATCGCGGCATCCAGTTCGCAAACCAGAAGTCGATGAGCTCTCAGCTCCGCGCGACACTCGGCGCAGCCTTCCAGATGATCTTCGAAGAGCAGTGTTAGATCTGTATCCAGTTCGCCATCGACGTAGGCGGCAAACAGATTTCGCTCACAGATCTTTTCCTGATCCCTGGTCATCGCTAAATGCCGGTGATTCCTTTTTCCACAAACTGCTGTCGCATCATCTCGCGTGCACGAAACAGCCGGTTCTTAACCGTGCCGAGCGGCAGGCCCGTTACTTCAACAATCTCTTCGTAACTGAGATCCTGTGAGTGACGGAGAATGATCAACTCACGATAGTTGGCTGGGAGGGTTCTGACTACTGACTCAATCTCGCCGCGACGCTCCTTGCGTTCACTTTCCTGTTCGGGACTCAAACGGCCGCATTCAACCGGCAGATCGAATTGATCACCTTCGGGTCCCATCACGAGCGACTGTTCGCGAGTCGCGGTCCGGCGCAGGTGATCGAC
>Ga0207647_10004164_pt1 | contig 10728 bp, 8 predicted proteins | sample KBSCornC2_FD_184295 | JGI IMG/M metagenome (GOLD analysis project Ga0207647, IMG submission 184295) | Corn rhizosphere microbial communities from Kellogg Biological Station, Michigan, USA - C2 (SPAdes) (version 2) | ecosystem: Host-associated > Plants > Roots > Rhizosphere ...
GCTCTGCTTTGCGCGGGCCGGTGCGACGTTCATAAACTGCCGCCATGGTTCGCCGCCAGCTATCAGCCGCGACATTGCGTTCGCTGGCAGTCATTTCAAACTGCACCAGTTTTTCTGCCTCGGCAAATGTCGTGGAAGAAACTTGCGGTCCGACTTCCGGAGCCGTGCCGAATGCGGGTGGTGCGCCGGGCGTCAGCTGGGACGGATTCTGTGATTGGCCCTGAGCTGCTGCGGCTCCTAACAAACTCAACGACGTGAGCGTAATGAACTGTCTACGTGATTTCACCGATGATCTCCGCGCGATGAACTCTAACATCATTCGCGGCATGTTTTCGAGCGCAAGTAAAGATATGATAGCGAAGCGCTTGTGCGATCGCGTAGAAGCTAAATCGATTTTTTCCTGCAATATCTTTACGGCCACATCCCGAAAAGATTTACAGTATGTGCGCTATGTCTAAAGGCAAAACTGGTTTCTCACGCCGCAAGTTTCTGCAAACGGCCGCTTCCTCGGCAGTTTTGTTGGGTGCTCCCACCATCGTTCCGTCGTCTGTGTTTGGCCAAAAAGCGCCGAGCAATCGCATCAATATTGGCGCCATTGGCGTCGGCCGCATCTCGCGTGTTCACGACATGCCGGGCACTCTGAAGTACGACAACGCGCAGATCGTGGCTGTGTGCGATCTCGATAGCCGGCGTGTGGAAGAAGGCAAAAGGTTCGTCAACGACTTTTACAGCAAGAAAATCGGTAAGACCTACGACGCTACGCTCGGATACGGCAACTATCACGATCTGTTAGCCAACAAAGATATCGATGCAGTGCTAGTCAGTACTCCTGACCACTGGCACGCACTGATCGGCATTGACGCAGTCGAAGCGGGCAAGGATGTGTATCTACAGAAGCCGGCCTCACTTACCATTGCTGAAGGTCGAGCGCTGAGTAATGCCGTGCAGCGTACGGGAAGAATTCTTCAGATCGGCAGCCAGCAACGTTCGTCAGTCCAATTTCGTTACGCAGCAGAGCTGGTTCGTAATGGCCGCATCGGACAATTAAAGTCCGTGCAGATTGGATTGCCCGGCGATCCCTCGGGCGATGATGAACCAGAGATGCCTGTCCCGAAAAATCTGAACTACGACATGTGGCTGGGCTCGACTCCGAATGTCTACTACACGGAAAAGCGCGTACATCCGCAGGCTGACTTTGAGCGTCCAGGCTGGTTGCGCTGCGAACAGTTCGGAGCGGGCATGATCACCGGCTGGGGCGCGCACCATGTGGATAGCGCGCACTGGGGCATGAACGCTGAATACACCGGCCCAGTCGAAATCTGGGGATGGGCCGAGTTTCCAACTCATGGCTTGTGGGATGTTCACGGCAAGTTCAAGACGGAGTGCATCTACCCAAATGGCGTCCACATGACCATCAGCGGAGATTTCCCTAACGGCATCCGCTTTGAGGGAACTGAAGGGTGGATTTTTGTTTCGCGCGGAAACGAACAAGTGACCAACAGCGATCCGGTGGCGACGCTGAAAGATTCAAAAGCCCTCGCCGCCAGCGATCCGAAAATCATCACCTCAGTGATCGGCCCGGATGAAATTCGTTTGCCGGAAAGCAAAGAGCACCACGGAAACTGGCTGGAGAGCATCAAGTCGCGGCAACAACCCGTTGCGCCGGTCGAAGTCGGCCATCGCGCCTGCTCAACTTGTCTGCTGCATCACATGGCTATGAAGCTCAAACGGAAGTTGTATTGGGATCCAATCCACGAGCGCTTCAAGAATGACGATGAAGCTAACGCCATGCGTTCGCGTCCGATGCGGGCTCCCTATTCCATCAACGCGTGAAACGGAGAGAAAATGATTACCCGTCGAGACCTAGTTGTCGCATTTGCCGCAATCGCAGCAACACTCTGCATTGTTGCTGTCGCAGAGCAAAAAGCTCCCATCATGCAGTCCGCAGCTTTCGATTGGAATTCGATTCCAGTGAAACAAACCGCGGTTGGTTCTACGCGATCATTTTTCAGAGCTCCCACTGCGACTCTCGACGAACTCGAGCTGCATGTAACCACGCTAAACCCCGGACAATCCTCCCATCCTCCACATCAACATCCCAACGAGGAGTTGGTGATTATCAAGGAGGGAACAATCGAAGCGTTAGTGCAGGGAGAATGGAAACGGGTTGGTGAGGGTTCGGTCATCTTCAATGCTTCTAACCAACTGCACGGACTCAGAAATGTTGGTACAACTCCGGCGACTTACCATGTAATCAACTGGAAATCTTCCAATACTGAGAATACGAAATAAAGAGACTTTGCAACCTCATGCTTGAGCATTGCCCCGTCGCCAAGTTATCTCAGCCCATGAGAAAGTTTCAGGGTACTATCGCTTGGCCAGCTTTAGCATGCCGCACGAAACGCTGTATTTATAAGGTGAATCCTTTATTGGACATACGCGATAGCACCTTTAAAGCCCTAGGGAGCAACTGCCTTTTCTGCCTCCGCATCTCTTGCGTGCGGAGAAATTTATGAAACTCACAATAAGATCCACGACTTTATCGCTCTTTCTTTTTGTGGTGGCCGCCGCCTTCGCACAAGGCCCGCGGGTTTTGCCATCAAATACTGAAATCAAGGTTCGTACAGCCACGGAAATCCCTGCCAAGCCGGCAGCCAATACAACCTATTCAGCACGGCTGGCCGACGACGTGCTCGATCAATCGGGAGCCGTCGTCATCCCTCGCGGTTCGGAGGCACGTTTAGAAGCCTATCCAACCGATGATGGCAAGGATACTTACCTGGACCTCAGTTCTGTGACCGTCAACGGCCGCAAGTATTTGCTGAATACGCAAGACAATGCCAAGAGTTCGTCTGCTCCCGGTGGCCTGGGTGCGAATAAGCGGACTGCCAAGTATGTCGGCGGAGGCGCCGCAGTCGGCGCACTGCTAGGTGCAATATTTGGTGGTGGGAAGGGCGCTGCGATCGGTGCACTGGCAGGTGGCGGAGCCGGTGCTGGCGCGCAAGTCTATACAGGGCGCGACAAAGCGATTCCGGCTGAAACCGTCCTCACTTATAAATTGGCACAGAACCTGGAACTGCAGCCCCAGTAGTCAGGAACGAGTGATCAATGAAAGACCCGGCGGAAACGCCGGGTTTTTCTTTTTCCAGAAATTCTTGAGCCACTTTTCTCCCCACTGCGCGTTAGTAGACAGGGAAGACCAAGGAGGCCCGAAAGCCTATGACAACGCCAAGATTTACGCTGTTCGCGTTTCACGACGCTGACGGGGAAAAAATAACCCAAACGTTTTTGTTTGAAGGCGGCAGGTTGCCGCCGCCCTTTTTCTACTCGAAATATTCTGTCCTGCTTCTTGATTCCAGTTTCAATCGCGCGGCATCGAAAACCCTGACTGTGTATGATGAACGGGCGCGTTGCTTACGCCTGCGCGTGAATCAGCTGAGGGTGTTATGTGATCGCTCGATCCTCGAACACCGGGCTAAAACTGGAGAAGGGTAATGCGCAAGTGGTTTCCCTTGTATTTTGGAGCAATCGTTCTCGTCTTCATCGCGTCCAGCTTCCTTTTCGCCAATAACGCAGACTTTCATAACGCTCCAGATTCTGCCAAAGCGACGCAGAATCCCTACGAAGGTTCGGCCGATGCCGTCACTGCGGGGAAAGCGCGCTACCACCTGCGTTGCGCGCGTTGTCACGGAGAGCGCGGTGAGGGCTCGGGGAATATTCCGCCACTACGGGCAGCGATTATCAGAAGAGTCACAGCGGGAGAGATGTTCTGGTTTATCACCAAGGGCGATGTAAAAAACGAGATGCCCTCCTGGGCGAATATCTCGAAAGATGAACGTTGGAAGATCGTCACATATGTGAAGGCGATGAACGCAGCGAGCACGCCGACAGCCGTGCCAGTCAGTACCGGTGCTTTGGGGAAACTAAACCTGCCCATGCCCCAGCCACCTTTCTCCGACTTCCGCACGCAGGAGCCGGGCAAAACGAGAAAAATTACAGTTGCTGATTTGCCAGCACCATTCGCGACGCAGTCAGCGCAGAACGGGCCTCGCATGGTGGCGCGTCCTGCGGACGCGTGGCCCAAAGCTCCTGCGGGATTCAAGGTGGAACTCTACGCCGCAGGACTCGACAATCCCCGCCTGCTGCGCACCGCGCCGAATGGCGACATCTTCCTGGCAGAAATGGATCCAGGGAAAATTATGGTTTTCCGTGGCCTCAGCGAAGGCAGGCCGGAACTGACTGGAGTCTATGCCACCGGGTTGAATCAGCCGTACGGCATTGCGTTTTATCCTCCCGGACCGAATCCGCAATGGCTGTACATAGGGAACACCGACGAAGTAGTACGTTTCCCATACAAAAATGGCGACCTGAAGGCGACAGCGAAACCTGAGCATGTTGCGGATTTGCCTTCCTCCCGCGGCGGCCACACTACGCGCGATGTTGAATTTTCCCTCGATGGCAAGACCATGTTTGTCGGCGTAGGTTCGCGTTCCAATGTGGATGATCCGGATAACACACCAGGAGAGAAAAACCGCGCCACCATATTGGCGTTCAACCCCGATGGCTCCAACTTGCGCGTTTATGCTTCCGGAATCCGCAACGCGGGAGGCGGTATGACTGTTAATCCCAAGACCAATGAATTATGGTGCTCGGTGAACGAACGCGACGCGCTCGGAGACAACCTGGTTCCCGATTACATCACTCACGTGCAGGAAGGCGGATTCTATGGGTGGCCTTGGTACTACATCGGAGGCCATCGAGATCCACGGCACGCAGGGAAACGTCCGGAATTGAGAGATAAAGTCATCGTTCCTGATGTGTTGTTGCAGCCTCACAATGCTTCGCTGCAATTCCTTTTCTACGACGGTAAGCAGTTTCCGGCTGAGTATCAGGGAGATATTTTTGCCGGACAACATGGCTCGTGGAACAAGGCTGCCCGAACTGGGTATGAAGTGATCCGCATACCGCTTCATGGGACTGGCCGTGCAACTGGCGAGTATCAGGATTTTCTGACGGGGTTTGTCCTGGATAACGGAGATGTATGGGGACGGCCTGTCGGAGTTGCGCTTGCCACCGATGGATCGCTGCTCGTGAGTGATGATGGCACGGGATCTATCTGGCGAGTGACCTATGTCGGAAAGTGATCTGCCCTAAAAGAAATCCATCGAAATACGCCCGAACGGTCTACGAACCCGATGATCGATCGCAGTGCATGTTGTCGGGCCAGCCCAACGCCCGTTGTAAAAAGGCCCTGCAAGTCCAGGCTGCTTCTGGAGAAAGCATATCCAGCCGATAAATACCCCGTTTTTCTTTGCGTTCTTTGCGCGATTTTCTTTGTCCTGTGCGGCGCAATCTTTTTCGATCCGTCACAAGCAAATTCTTAAGAACGGAAAGTACCCACGGAAAGACGCAAAAGGCCGCAAAGGTATCGTTCCGAGTATCTCTTTCTATCTCTTGCGGAATTTCGTGCTATGCTGCGCTCAACTTTCTATTCGCACAGGATGGCTTGTGCTCGTCGAACTGAGACTGGAAAACTACGCGGTCATAGACAGCTTGGTGGTGGAATTTGCCTCAGGGCTCAATCTTCTTACGGGAGAGACCGGAGCGGGGAAGTCCATCCTGATTGATGCATTGTCCCTTCTTCTGGGCGAAAAGGCCTCTAGCGACATCATCCGTTCGGGCGCAGAAAAGGCGGTGATCTCCGCAGTCTTTGAAGTGGAGAGCAAGTTGGCCGAGCAGGTGCTCGAAGACAACGGCCTCGATGGCGAAGATGCCTCGCTAATTCTGCGCAGAGAAATTTCCCCAGGGGGGAAAGGGCGGGTTTTCGTCAACAATCAGCCGGCGACTGTAGCGGTGCTGCGGCAACTCACGCCGCACCTGGCTAATATTCACGCACAGAATGAATCACTGCTATCGTTCGGTGCGGCCGCTCGGCTCGGGTTGCTTGATGTGTATGCAGGAACGGATCTTGAGGGAACCGCAGAAGCTTTTTCCCGATGGAAGTCCATCGCCGGTCGAATCGAAGAACTGGAACGCAATGAGCAAGATCGCTTACGTTTGCTCGACCTCTGGACTTTTCAGAAAAGAGAAATCGAAGACGCGAAACTTCAGGCTGGCGAGGATGAATGCTTGGAAGGCGAAAAGCGTGTATTGGCGAATGCGGAGAAAATCTATGGCTCTGCCATGCAGGCTTTCGATCTGCTGTACGAAGGGCCCGCCTCCACTTCGGCATCATTGCGCTCCGCACAGAGACATTTAGAAGAGCTTTCCCACTTCGAGCCGAAGTTTCAGGAGGCTCTAAGTGCTCTGGAAAGTGCGCGCATCAGCGTAGAAGACGTAGGCGCCAGCTTGCGTGACTACGCTGGAGGAATCGAAGCCTCGCCGGAACACCTGGCTGAAGTGGAAGATCGTCTGGCATTGTTAGACCGCCTGAAGCGCAAGTATGGTCCGACGCTCGACGACGTTATCCGCCACGGGAAAGAAGTCACCCAGAAAGTTTCGGAGATGGAGAACAAAGACGAAGCATTACGCCAGCTGCACGGTGAATTGTCCAAGGCGGCCGAGCACTATCTGAAGTCTGCGCGAACAATCTCCAAGAAACGATACGAAGCCGCGTGCAAGCTGGAGAAACTGGTTGAATCTGAAATTAACGATCTGGCCATGAAAACGAAATTCCAGATCGAGGTCAGTGGTACAGATGAAGAAGGGAATTGGTCGGGTTCCGGCTTCGATCAGGTTGTGTATCTGATTTCCACAAATCCCGGGGAACCGCTGCGTCAGCTGGAGCAGATTGCCTCAGGTGGCGAACTCTCACGCGTCATGCTAGCGCTGAAAGCAAGTGTAGAGGCGGGCGGCACGGCTCGCAGTCAGAAACGCACAGGAGCCCTACAAAAAACCCTTGTCTTCGACGAGATTGATACCGGAATCGGTGGACGCGCTGCCGAAGCAGTCGGAAAGAAGCTGAAAGCTCTATCGCGGACAAATCAATTGATATGCGTTACACACCTTCCCCAGATCGCCACTTTTGCTGATCATCACTATTTGATCGAAAAGAAAACCGCAGGTGGGCGTACCCGGACGACAGTCCGACCTATTTCTGGCGAAGAACGCACCGAAGAAGTGGCGCGGATGCTGAGCGGAGCCAAACTGACCGAAACCTCACGCAAGCACGCTGAGCAGATGATTAAGCAAAACGCTTAAAACGGCCAGGAATTAAAAAACAGCCCACTCTCCGCTTGCCAAGAGTGGGCTGAGTTGTTTTAGAAGTGGATCTTGGTGCCCAAAGTGAGTGAGTGGACCGCCACTTCAACTTTGCTGTTGTTGTATTCACCGGAGAGCAGCGAGCTGGTGCCCACGCTCTGCGACGCCGTCAACTGCACCTGTTAGGCCAGGTCCAGGTTGTAACGTCCCTTGCTGTATCCGAAGCCGGTACCGAGGGTGTGCTGCAGGATCGCAGCCGTCATCGGAGTCAGCGTGGATGAAGGCACCGCATTGGTTGCGTACGAATAACCACCTCGGAAGGTGAAGTGTTCACCCATCGGCGATTCAACGCCCAGTCCGAACACGCCCTGGTCTTTCCCCTGCACCGAATCACATCGTTCAGGGCATCCGAACCAACGAAGCCGTTCAGGTCCTGATTGCTGCCGTTGGTCAAAAAAACCGGCAGGTGGTCGAAGGAGTTGCTCCAGTCAATCCAGTTGCCCTGCAGGTTTAAGCGAAAGCGCTTGTGGGCCTGCCAGGACACGCCAGCTGAAAAAGCCTGCGGGAACTTGGTCACGACTTCTGCGTCGTAGTGAAAGTCGCCCTGGAAAGTGGTTGCGCCCAGAGCGTCAAACTGCTGGCGGGCGTTGCCGGAGGCATCGCCGTGCGAGTGCACAGTGGTCTTGGTCTTGTAGGAAAGCCGACGGTGATCTTGCTGCTTGGCGTGTAAAGCGAGGAGCGGCCTTACCGCGAAGGCCTACCCAACAACCCCCTGAAACAACATAAAGAGCAAGAGCCGCAGACAAAGGCCGCCCTGAGCGCCACCGCTGGAAGCTAGTTTTCGGCTCAAAGCCATTCACCTCTAAAATTCTGCCAATTGCTGCTAATCCTTGGCCTTTCTATGGCTTACGTTGACCAAGCGGGTACCAATCAGATACCCTAGAGGTACTAATTCACAGTGGGGAAGTGTACCCTAAAGGCAGGAAAAGCCATTGCCTGACAATAAGACTCTATTGCTGTTAAAACCTCGGGGATTCTGTGCCGGGGTGGTGCGGGCCATTGATATTGTCCGTATTGCCCTCGAAGCCTTCGGGCCACCAATTTACGTTCGTAAAGAGATTGTCCACAACCGCTTTGTGGTGGAGGAACTTCAGCAGAAGGGTGCCATTTTTGTCGACGACGTGGATGAGGTTCCCAATGGCGAGCGAGTCATTTATAGCGCCCATGGAGTGTCTCCGGAAGTGCGCGAGGCCAGCAAGGCCCGCAATCTCCGCGTGATTGACGCCACCTGCCCACTGGTCACCAAGGTTCACGTTGAAGCAGTGAAGTTTGCCAAGGACGGCTATTCGCTGGTTCTGATCGGCCATCGCGACCATGATGAGGTTATCGGAACGTTAGGCGAGGCACCTTTAGTCACGCAGGTTGTGGGATCTCCTGAGGAAGTTCGGACGTTGGAAGTTCCCGATCCGGAGCGCGTGGCTTATCTGACACAGACCACTCTGAGCCTGGACGAGACCAAAGACATCATCGCGGCTCTGCGGGCAAAGTTTCCCAAGATCGAAGGACCGCACGCGCAGGACATCTGTTATGCCACCGAGAACCGTCAGGTAGCTGTGAAGCACGTAGCCTCGGAGGCGGACTTGCTACTGGTTGTGGGATCGACCAACAGTTCCAACTCGAATCGATTGGTGGAAGTTGCGCGCAACCTGGCGACTTCATCGCATCTAATCGATAGCTACAAGGACATTCAGCCCAAGTGGCTTGAGGGCGTGAAGACCATTGCGTTGACTGCAGGTGCTTCCGCTCCTGAGTGTTTGGTGGAAGAGGTTGTAAAGTTCCTTGACGCCAAAGGTTTTACCAACGTGAAAGAACTGGAGATCATGCCGGAGAACGTGCGTTTCGGTTTGCCTCCTGAGATTGTGCAGGCTATCGCCGCAGCTCCAAGTGCAGCGCCTGTGAATTAATACTGCAAGAGATTTTTAACTATGGACGAGACCACCTCCCCGGCCTCTGTTTCCGCAGCGCCGCAATTGCGCTTCGGTAAAATCGAAGATTTCACCAGTCGAATCTCGGCTGCCGTAGACGGCGCCCGCAAGTTTCTCTTCTCTCAGCAGCACGAAGATGGCTACTGGTGCGGGGAACTGGAAGCCGATACTACTCTAGAATCCGATTACATCCTGTTGCACACGCTTCTCGGTACAAGCACGCAGGAGCGTTTCCAGAAGTGCGCCAATCATATTCTTCGCAATCAGAACGAAGATGGCGGATGGGGAATTTATCCAGGAAGTCCGTCCAATATCAGCGCATCAGTCAAAGCTTATTTTGGCTTGAAGCTAACCGGCTACAAGCCGGATCATCCCGCGCTGGTGACGGCGCGCAAGAAGATTTTGGAGATGGGGGGTGTAACCGAGGTCAACACCTTCACCAAGATTTATCTCTGTTTCCTCGGACAGTACGATTATGACGCTGTGCCCGCCATACCGCCGGAGATCATCCTGTTTCCCAAGTGGTTCTGGTTCAATATTTACGAGATTTCTTCGTGGTCGCGCGCCATCTTGGTGCCGCTGTCAATTTGCTATGCGAAAAAGCCCTTCAAGAAAATTCCCGATGAAATGGCAATTGACGAGCTATTTGTTGGCGGCCGCGACAAATCCCGCATGCGCTTGCACTGGGACAAAAAACTGATTTCCTGGCGGAACTTCTTCTTGGTTCTCGACCGCATGACCCACTGGTTTGAGACGGTGCATATTCGTCCGCTGCGTTCGATTGCGTTGAAGCAGGCAGAAAAGTGGATGCTGGAGCACTTCGAGATGAGCGATGGTCTTGGCGGAATTTATCCGTCCATCGCCAATTCGGTGGTCGCCATGCGCTGCTTGGGATACTCGCTGGACGACCCGCAAGTAATCCGCGCGATTGACGAATTTGAAAAGCTCGGAATTGAGGAAGACGACACCTTTCGCATGCAGCCATGCAAGTCCCCGGTGTGGGACACGGCCTATGCATTGTTTGCTTTAGGGGAAGCTGGAATTTCCAAAAACGACGCGCGGATGGTGGAGACCGCCGACTGGATTTTGCAAAAGCAGGTTCGCCACGCGGGTGACTGGAAGGTGAAAAACAAGAAGGGCCAGCCGGGTGGTTGGTACTTCGAGTTTAACAATGAGTTTTATCCGGATGTGGATGATAGCGCGATGGTTTGTCTGGGGTTGAGCCGGGTTGAACATCCCAATGGCCGCTATCAAGTTGAATCGGTGCAGCGGGCGATTGACTGGATCATGTCGATGCAATGCCGCAATGGTGGATGGGCATCGTTCGACAAGAACAACGACCGGATGGTGTTCCAGTATGTGCCGTTTGCCGACCACAACGCCATGCTTGATCCGGCGACGGTCGACATCACCGGCCGCATCCTCGAGATGCTGGCTGCTTACGGCTACGATAAAAATCATCCCGCTGTACAAAAAGCCATCCAATTTATAAGGGATGAGCAAGAGCCTGATGGCGCATGGTTCGGCCGCTGGGGTACGAACT
>Ga0207647_10004165_pt1 | contig 10726 bp, 11 predicted proteins | sample KBSCornC2_FD_184295 | JGI IMG/M metagenome (GOLD analysis project Ga0207647, IMG submission 184295) | Corn rhizosphere microbial communities from Kellogg Biological Station, Michigan, USA - C2 (SPAdes) (version 2) | ecosystem: Host-associated > Plants > Roots > Rhizosphere ...
TGCGGAGTCGCTGCGGTCGACGCTCTACAGCAGCGGGCATGAGGATTGGCTGGCGACGTTCGCGACCGCGCTCTTCACGCATAATGCGCAGATCGCGATCTTCGCTTTCGCGCTGGGCTTCGCCTTCGCAATCCCGACCGTGCTGCTAGTCGTTTACAACGGTCTGATGCTCGGAGCCTTCCTAGCGGTGTTCGCGGGGAAGGGGCTGGGGTTCGAAGCGGGCGGTTGGCTTTTCATTCACGGTACGACCGAGATCTTCTCGATCATATTATCGGGTGCGGCGGGCTTCCGTATCGGCACCGCTGTCGCCTTTCCGGGTCGCGCCGCGCGCACAGATTTCGCCTTCGCGGCAGGGCGCCAGGCATCGGTGGTGATGGCGGGCGCGGTGGTGATGCTGATCCTCGCTGGGCTGCTCGAAGGCATTGGTCGGCAGACCATCCTGGTGGATGCGACCCGCTACGCGATTGGTGGTGCGATGCTGATCGGCTGGCTCACTTATTTTTACGGGCCGAGGAAACGCGATGTGGCCGTTTCGTAAGCGCGGTCCCAAAGCGCCGCTTGGTCTTCGCCGGCGTTTCGTAACGCCCGAGGGCGTCGACCTGCAGCTCGAGCTTGGCGGGGCAGGGGCACGGGCGGCCGCTTTCCTGCTCGACGCCGTGATCATGCTGATCACTTTGATCGTGGTCACGATTGCGGTGAGTTATCTGATCGAGGGCAGCAAATCCCAATTGCTGGCTATTCTCTGGCTGCTCGGTTTCTTCGTGCTTCGCAACGGCTGGTTCATTCTGTTCGAAATTGGCGGGCGCGGGGCAACGCCCGGCAAGATGGCGCTTGGCCTGCGCGTGGTCGCACGCGATGGCGCACCGCTAACGGGCGGAGCGGTGATCGCGCGCAACGCGCTGCGCGAAATCGAAATTTTCCTGCCTCTGTCCTTCCTCGGTTTCCAGGCGAGCCAGGATGCCGCCGATGCCTTCCTGACCATCTTTGCATTGCTGTGGAGCGGCGTCTTCCTCTTCTTCCCGCTGATGAATCGGGATCGGCTGCGTGTCGGAGATCTGATGGGCGGCACCTGGGTGGTGCAAACGGTACGCGCCAAGCTGGCGCCGGATATCGGTGCGGAGGAGACGATTGCACGGACGCGCCGCAGCTTCAGCGATGCCGCGCTCGATCTCTATGGCATTTACGAGCTGCAAACGCTGGAGGAGGTGCTCCGCGTCGGGCGGCACGAGGCGATCGCCACGGTTGCGGCCGCAATCCGGCGCAAGGCCGAACTGCCGGACGATGGCGACGATATCGGCTTTCTCACCGATTATTATCGCGCGCTCTGCGTCCGGCTGGAGCGGGGCATGATGCTGGGCCGCCGTCGCGACAACAAATTTGCGCCTGCGGTGAGGCGGCGGGCCTGAGCGCAGGGCCGCCGCCTCAGCAGCCCTCAGTTAGCCACAAGCCGGGTGTAAAGGTGCCAGGTCGCATAGCCGAGCACCGGAAGTACGACGGCAAGGCCGACGAACGCCGGGATGGAGCCCAGGACCAGCAACGCCCCAACGATCACGCCCCAGCCGAGTAGCACCCGCCAATTGGCGGCAAAGGCGCGCAGCGAAACACTCATCGCCGACACGACATCAACCTGCCGATCGACGAGCATCGGGAAGGTAACGACGCTGACGGCAAGGACGATCAGCGCAAAACACGCCCCGGCCAGATTGCCGAGCAGGATCAGGGTCCAGCCGTCTCGGGTGGTGAACAGGCGCGACAGGAAGTCCTGGAGCGTCACCGTCTCGCCATGGTTCACCGACCACATGTAATAAGTGCCAGTGCCGAATGTCGCGGTGTAGAGCAGCCAGGCGGCGGCCACCCAGAACAGGAATACCATCGCCAGAAACAGGATCGCGGCGGCAATCGCTGCGCCGTTGCGGCTGAACGCATCGGTAAAATGATTCCAGCTGGATTCCTCGCCGCGTTCGCGACGCCGCGCCAGCTCATAGAAACCGATCGCGACGGCGGGGCCGAGTAGTGACAGTCCAGCGCAAATCGGGAACGCCAAGGGCACCAATTGATCATTAAGCGCCAGCGCCGCGACAGCCAGGCCGATCAGCGGATAGATGAACCCAATGACGAGAATATCGCCCCGCTTTTCCGTGAAGTCGCGCCATCCGTCAGCAAGCGCCGCGCGCAGATCGGATGTCTGTATATGTCGCACGGCAATCGGTGCTTCGGCACTGATCGGCATTGGCTGCGTCGTCGCCATAGTTTCTCTCCCGGGGCATCCACCCTCGGTGAGGCGCGACTCCCGCTTCACCGGGGCCTTTGTTCCGAAGAACGTTTTACGCTCTTTCAAGCCCTGGAAAAAGCACCGAATGCATTCGCGCTCAGGCGCCGCAGGATTCCCGAATGAAAGGTCGGTCGACCGCGCCGCTGACGTTAGATCATCCAGCTGTCGCATAGGCGGAGGCGAGCAACTAGTCGGCCTCATTGCATTCAATCCCCACTGGGCGCGGTCTCTTTGGTGGCAATCCGCGCGCGTTTGACCTTGCCGCTTCTCTATGAGAAAAAGCCCATCGGGGCCGTGGGGGAGTTAAATGCGTAGGAGTATATTGGCGCTGGCTCTGGCGTTCGCCGGAGCTTCATCTGCAACTGCAACAATAGTCGTCAATCCACTCGCGCCGATTCCGGCCGGTATTACCGCCAGGATCGGGCATTTTGCTACGGTACCGCCGACACGGCCTCAATTGGCCCGTACCGGCGCCGAAGGGCTGAAGGGATTGAAGGACGGCAGCGGCCGAATCTTCATCAACGATACGCGCGGTATTTTATACGTCACGACGGCGGCGGGCGGGACGCCCACGCCTTACTTGGATATGCGCGGCAAATACGGCTTCTCCAACGCAGCCAATTCATCCCAAACGGGATTGATGAGCTTCGCTTTTCATCCCAATTTCAACAAGGACCCGGGCAAGCCGGGTTACAACGTCTTCTATACGATAGACACGACCGACGCGTCGGCCGGGACGGCATCCTGGGGAGTGCCGAATGCACCCGTCAGCCATCATGATGTGCTTCGCGAATGGACCGTCGCGAACCCCGCAGCTTCGGTAGCGTCTGTCGTCGGCATGCGTGAGGTGATGCGGATCGCGCAGCCCTTTTCTGATCACGGCCCCGGCACGATCGCCTTCAATCCCACGGCGGCTGAGGGCAGCGCCGATTATGGTAAGCTCTATGTCGGTCTGGGAGACGGTGGCAGCGCGAACGATCCGTTGGGCAGCGCACAAGATCTTACCCGCCCCTTCGGCAAGATTCTGAGGATCGATCCCGCCGATCCCGATGGCGCCGGGCCGTTGACCTATGGGGTTCCTGCGGACAACCCGTTTGTCGGTCAGCAAGCCGCTCGCGGCGAAGTGTGGGCCTATGGCCTTCGCAATCCGCAGCATTTCAGCTGGAGCTCCGATGGGCGGATGTTCATTTCGGAAATCGGGCAGGCCCAGATCGAGGAGGTCGATCTTGGTCAGGCGGGCGGTAACTATGGCTGGCCGATGCGCGAGGGGACCTTTGCGCGCGGCGTCGGCAACGATGAAAATATCTATGACACGCCGCTCAATAGCGGACTCTTCGTCGATCCGTTGGCGCAATATGACCATGAAGAGGTATTTCGCGACGGTATCTCCAACCTCGTCAGCATCGGCTGCGCGTTCTTGTATGAAGGCAGTCTTGTCCCGAAACTCTATGGGAAAGTCGTGCTGACCGATCTGGTTTCGGGCCGCATATTCTATTTCGACCCTTCTGCACCGGCCGGGAGCAACGGCGCGCAGCTGTATGAGCTCATGCTCACGCTGGACGATCTACCAGCCACGCTGCGCACCCTTGAGGGCTATGGCGGTGCGAAGCGGGTCGATCTGCGGCTGGGTGTCGACGCCAATGGCGAGATCTACATGCTGTCTAAGGGCAAGGGAGCGATTTACCGCTTCCTTTCCACCCCGGTGCCGGAACCGGCGACCTGGGCGACCGCGCTGCTGGGATTTGGCCTGATGGGCCTGATGCTTCGCCGTCGACCGCGCCGGGCGTTGGCCCACGCGGCATCGTGAACCTCCGTGTGCTCGCGGACCGCTATTTCGCCGGTTCGAACTGCGGGATGACCCAGGTTTCCCGATGCGCCGCCTCCATCCACTCCGTCATGAACGGGTGAGCTTGCACGCGGGCGCAATAGGCCTTGGCGAAATCGGGCACGGGTAGCGCATAGGTGGTGAACCGCGTCGTCACGGGCGCGTACATGATGTCTGCTGCGGAAAAAGCGCCGAAGAGGTAACCGTTATCGCCGCCGAAGCGGGTCAACGCCTCGCTCCACAGATGGACGATACGGTCGACATTGGCCTGCGCCTCTGCACCGATCGTCTTGGTGGGAAGCCGCTCGCGGAAAAGCGTCGGGCATTCGCGACGCAGGTCGGCGAAGCCGCCATGCATCTCACTCGCGATCGAGCGGGCAAAGCCGCGCGCGGCGCCATCGGCAGGCCAGAAGCGCTCGGAACCGACCTTGTCCGCAAGATAATCGATGATCGCGATGCTTTCCCACACCGCGATATCGCCATCCCACAGGATCGGCACCTTGCCGGCGGAGGGCGCGATGTCCGGCTGCCGCTGTCGCGCCGGCCACTGCTCGTCATAAAGCGAGACCACTTCTTCCTCGAACGGGAGGCCGGATTGCTTGAGCGCCAGCCATCCGCGTAGCGACCAGGAGGAGTATGCCTTGTTGCCGACGATGATCTTGATCATGACCGTTCCCTATAAAGGAGTGCCCGCCGTAACAACCGCCTTTAGAGGTGGCGCGTCTCCATGGGCGCGTTCCACCAATTGTTATTGCGGCCGTCCATATATTTGATCGGGGCGTCAGCAAGTTCGCACTCGGCATCATCGAGCGTCGCCAGGCTGACCGAATAGAAGGCGCCGCCAACCTCCTCGATGAAACCGTGGCCAAAGGTCGCGACGCCGCAGGTCCGGCAAAAGCGGTGGTGCACGCTATTGCTGTTGAACTGATAATCGCCGAGGCTGTCCTCGCCGCTCAGCAGCCGGAACTGCTCCGGCCGAACCGTCGTCCCCCAGAAGCGACGCTTGGCGCAAACTGAGCAGTTGCAGCGCCCCGTGCCCTCGTCGAGGTCGATGTCCGCCTCGTATCGGATCGTCCCACAATGGCAGCTTCCCCGATAGGTCTTGAGCATTTTTGTCTCCTGTTTGGCAGCAGTGGACTTAATGCCACGCTGCTGCCACCTTGCTGTCAGCAGCGTCGTGCGAAGAGGCAGGGATGAGACGCGCCGATCGCCTTTTCCAGATCATCCAGATCATGCGCCGATCGTCGCGGCCCGTGACGGCGGACGCGATAGCGGCCGAACTGGAGACGTCCAAACGCTCGGTCTATCGCGATATCGCCGCACTGATCGGGCAGCGCGTTCCGATCCGCGGCGAAGCAGGTGTCGGCTATGTCCTTGAACGCGGCTTCGACCTGCCGCCCTTGATGCTGACAGCCGACGAGCTGGAAGCGGCTGTGCTTGGCGCGCAGTGGGTGGAGGGGCATGGCGATCCTGGCCTTGCCCGCGCCGCGCAGGACCTGATTGCCAAGATTGCGGCGGCCGTGCCTGCGCATCTGCGCCCGCTACTGCTCGATGCGTCAACCAGGGCGGTTTCGGGCTGGAAGAATATCCCCCCGGACCGGCTCGACGCGGGGCTGGCCCGCTCCTGGATCCGTTCCGGCCGCAAAATGGCGATCGCCTATCGCGACGTGGAGGAGCGCGAGACCGAACGTGTGATCTGGCCGATCGCGATCGGCTATCTCAACAGCGCGCGCCTGCTGGTCGGCTGGTGCGAGCTGCGGCAGGATTTCCGCCATTTTCGGCTGGACCGCGTCGCCGACGCTCAGTTTCTCGACGAAAAATTTCCAGAGCGGCCGGCGTTGCTGCGCGCCAAATGGCTCAAGACGCTTGAACAGGCTCCTTGTCAGCCTGATCAAGCCTAAGCGCCGGTACGGCTACACGCCAATTTGGGTGCAGCGATGCAAACCGTGCTGGATCGGGTCGGGTTGACTGAAATTGCCGAGCGCTTGATGTGGCGAATAAACCTAGATCAATTAATTACCTCATAGAAGTCATCAGCCAGTCTGCATTAACTATCAAAATCGAAACGCTGGCGCAATTAACCATCTTTCTCCCGTTTCATCGGTTGACGACAAGTTTAACGAGCGATTAACAGTTCGCTTGCGCTGACGTACGGTGGAAAATTGCGGACGGTTGGCGCAGATTGGGCGATGTTTCTACGCCACGAATCTTGGGGGAGGACCTATGAAGACAGTTCACATGATGGCGGCTGCCGTTCTGGCGCTGACCGCTGGCGCCGCTGCGCAGGCACAGACGACGCTCACGTTCGACGGTCTGGCGGGGCTTTATGGCGACGGCAGTCCGCTTGGCCCGCTCACCGGTGACGGTCAGGCGATTACCTATGTCGAATCGGGCTATCAGCTGACGCTGCATACCAGCAATGCTCCGGGCGCGTTTTACGGCGCGCACATCGGCGACGCCGGCGGTGCGCAGACCTTCAACTGGCACGATGACGGCGACAATCTCTATGGCGCCTATGTCACCTTGACCAAGGTCGGCGGCGGCAAATTCAACCTGCTCGATTTCGATTATGCAAGCAACGACCTGACGGTTAGCGATGGAATGACTTGGCTTTCGCTGAGCGGCTCGGGCAATGTTGCCGCCAACCTAAAGAACGTCAAGTCGGTGACTTTCTCCAGCCTCAACTATACCGGTAACCAACTCGACAATGTCCAGGTGTCGGGCGCGGTCCCGGAGCCGGCGAGCTGGGCGCTGATGCTCGGCGGGTTCGGCCTCGTCGGCGGCGCTATGCGCAGCCGCAAGCGTTCGGTCAGCTTCGCCTGATCGCGTAAGAGATTGCGATAACGCCGTCGGCCGAGAGGCCGGCGGCGTTTTCGTGTCATTTTGCCAGATCAGTCTCGGCCTTCGGCTGCCACAATTCGATCTTGGTGCCGTCGGGGTCGAGAATCCAGGCGAAGCTACCGTCCGGAGCATCCTCCCGTTTGAGGATGGGGACTTCCTTGGCTTTCAGGCGATCGACGAAGGCGGAAAGATCGTCGACCGCGAAATCGAGCATATATTCGCGCGTCGACGGATCCATGTAGCTGGTCGTCTGGCGGAAGGCGTTCAGCGTCACCACGGGCGGGTGGCTGGGCGCGTCGTAGCTCAACGCGGCGCCGCCCCATGGTTCGAGCTTGATCCCGAGCACATCGCGGTACCAGGCCATCAGCGCCTTGGGATCCTTACTGCGGAAGAAGATGCCACCGACGCCTGTAATATGCCCGCGCGGCTCCGAATGGAGCGGCGTAGTTGTAAGTGATGCACTGAGCAGGAAGATCGCAAACGATCTGCGGATGTGGGTCACGGTATTCACCCCCCGGCATGCCCGCAGGGGGATATCAGAGGATTGGCTTTATCCCAATGTCGCGTCGGTGAAGCACGCTGGCCAACTCGCCCTCACGCCAGCACGGCCTCCAGCACCGCGGCGCGGAGTTCGGGAATGCCGCCGCCCTTCTCACTGGATGTGGCGATGATCTCCGGATGCGCGGCCGGGTGCTTGCGCGCCTCGGCCTCGGTGCGCTCGCGCACCGACTGAAGCTCACTCGCCTTGATCTTGTCGGACTTGGTGAGGACCAGCCGATAGGAGACGGCGGCCTTATCGAGCATCTCCATCACCTCGAGGTCGACCGGCTTGATTCCATGGCGGCTGTCGATCAGCACGAGCGCGCGCTTCAGCACTTGTCGACCGCGCAGATAATCGTTCACCAGATGGCGCCATTTGCGGACGATGTCCTTCGGCGCCTCGGCGAACCCATAGCCTGGCATGTCGACCAATCGCAGCCGCAGGGGATCGCCGACATCGAAGAAGTTGAGCTCCTGCGTTCGGCCGGGCGTGTTGGACGTGCGGGCCAGGCCGTTTCGGTTGGCCAGCGCGTTCAGCAGCGACGATTTGCCGACGTTGGAACGGCCCGCGAACGCCACCTCCGGCACGTCGGCCGGAGGCAGGAATTGCAGGCCGGGCGCAGATTTGAGGAAGGCAACCGGCCCCGCAAACAGCTTACGCGCGGCCTCGATCAGCTCCTCACGATCCGCTTCTACCTCGCTCACGATTTGGGCTCGTCCTTCAGCCCCGGTGTGCGCGCATAGAGCAGGTGCTGCTGGAGCAATGTCAGCAGGTTGTTCATGACGTAATAAAGCTGCAGGCCGGCCGCGAGCGGCGCGAAGAACAGCATCATCAGCCACGGCATGAACTGCATGATCTGCTGCTGTGCAGGGTCCATCTGCTGCGGGCTCATCCGCATCGACAGCCACATCGTGACGCCGAGCAGGATCGCGAGCACGCCCAGATGGAGCATCGACGGCGGCGTGAAGGGGAGGAGGCCGAACAGATTGACCGGGGTCAGTGGATCGGGCGCAGACAAATCCCTGATCCAAAGCACGAACGGCCGATGGCGCATCTCGATCGAAAGCGACAGCACCTTGTAGAGCGCGATGAAGATCGGGAGCTGGATGAAGATCGGGAGGCACCCACCGAGCGGATTGATCTTTTCCTCCTGATAAAGCTTCATCATCTCCTGCTGGAGGCGCGGCTTATCCTCCTTATGCCGCTCCTGCAGCGCCTTCATCTTGGGCTGGACGCGGCGCATTGAAGCCATCGAGGCGAACTGGCGCTGCGCGACCGGGAAGAGCAGCGCGCGCACGATGATCGTCAGGCAAATGATCGCGACGCCGAAATTCCCGATATGCCGGAACAGCCAATCGAGCAGGTAGAAGATTGGCTGTTCGAACCAGATGAACCAGCCCCAGTCGATCGCATGGTCGAACTGCGGCACGCCCGCCTGCTTGTACGCGCCGAGCACTGCGACTTCCTTGGCGCCGGCGAACAGGCGTTGCGTTACGCTGATAGTTGCGCCGGGCTGCACCAGCTGCGCCGGGATCGCCACGTCAGCCTGATAGACGCTGCCCGCGCCTGCACGGAAGCCCGCATCGACCGCGGCATCCTGCGGCGGCACCAGCGCGGTCTGCCAATATTTGTCGCCGAAGCCGATCCAGCCACCGGTGGTCTGGAAACGCTCACCCGCGGCGCCCGCCTTATCCAGATCCTTGAAGCTGACCGAATAATCGGTCTTGCCGTTGAACGTGCCGATCGGGCCGGTGTGCATGTTCCAGATCGACGGGTCCTTCGACTCACCGACGCGGCTGACCAGCCCGTACGGGCGCACCGCAATCGCACCCGGGCCGGCGTTCTGCACGCTCTGCTGGATCGAGAACATGTAGTTCTTGTCGACCGACACCACCATCCGGAAGAGCTGACCGCGCCCGTTATTCCAGCTCAGCGTCACGGGCTTCTCGGGCGTGAGACGATCGTTATCGGCGGTCCAGATCGTGTCGGCACCGGGCAGCGCGATGCCGCCGCCGCTCCAGCCGAACTGGGCGAAATAGGCGTCCTGGGTTCCGCCCGGCGAGAGCAGGCGCACCGGGGGCGAGTTCTTGGCGATCGTCTCGCGATGATCGGTCAGCACCAGATCGTCGATCCGCGCACCCTTCAGGTTGATCGATCCCTGCAGCCGCGGCGTGTCGATCCGAATGCGCGGGGTTTCACCCAGTACGAGCGTGCGATTGCGTAGGCGGGTCGCTTGGTCCGCCTGCGATTCGGGGGTGGGTAGCGCGACCTGCTTGCCCTTCTCGATCTTGGTCGAGGGCGGCGATGCCACCGGGAAATAGCGCGATGACAAATAGGTCCAGCCCAGGAAGACGAGGGCGGAGAGCAGCACGGCCAGGATCAGGTTGCGCTGGTGTTGCACGAGTGACGGCTACCTTCGGGTCTTAGGGAACAGGATCGACGCCGCACCCGCCCCAGGGGTGGCATCGCAGAATTCGCTTAAGTGCCAGCCAGGAGCCGGCGAGCGCTCCATAGCGCGACCAGGCTTCGATCGCATAGGCCGAACAGGATGGCGTGTAGCGGCAGGTGGGCGGAAGCAGGCGAGATGGCCCGATCTGCCAGCCGCGCGCGATCCAGATGAGCGGGCGCTCGATCACCGCGACACGGCCTTCGAGAGAGCCTTGCGCAACTCGCTTCCAAGCAGCCCGTAGTCACGTTCGATCCCGCCGGCGCGGCCGATCAGAACGTGATCCGCACCGGGCATTCCGGCGACTGGCAGTATCTCCCGCGCAAGCGCACGCAGCCGGCGCTTCATCCGGTTGCGCACCACCGCGCCGCCGATCTTTTTGGTGACGGTGAAACCGACGCCCATCGCCGCATCCGCATCATCGCGCGGGCGCACGAGCAGGACGAAACCCGGCATCGGTACGCGCTTGCCGGAATTGGCGGCGAGGAATTCCGCGCGCCGCACGAGACGGCGCAGAGCTTTGGTCGGAGATTCGGTACCTGCCCGCTCCCCCACCCAGCCTCCCGATCCAGCATCATCCTGTCGGGAGGCTGGGTGGGGGAGCGGGCTGGAGCCGCTCGAAAGCGCCCTTCCGCGCTTTCGCAAACGGTGGCTCAGGCCGAAAGCTTGGCGCGACCGCGCGCGCGACGGGCGGCGAGCACCTTGCGGCCGCCAACCGTGGCGCTGCGGGCACGGAAACCGTGACGACGCTTGCGCACGAGCTTGCTCGGCTGATAGGTCCGCTTCATCTTTTCTGCCTCT
>Ga0207647_10004172_pt1 | contig 10715 bp, 11 predicted proteins | sample KBSCornC2_FD_184295 | JGI IMG/M metagenome (GOLD analysis project Ga0207647, IMG submission 184295) | Corn rhizosphere microbial communities from Kellogg Biological Station, Michigan, USA - C2 (SPAdes) (version 2) | ecosystem: Host-associated > Plants > Roots > Rhizosphere ...
GGCATTGAGCCGGATGCGTTCATATTTCCCACGTTCGACCAGAACCTGCGCCTCGCCTTCCGCCGCGAAATGGAATTGTTCGTCGAGGAAGAGCACGATATCAAGCGTATCAAGGGTGTCATTGCACGCGTGTCACACCCCGAAATGCCGAAGCCATTTTACGTCATCAAGGCGCTCCAGCAGTCGCAAGTCATGAAAGGCAAAACTGGCTGGATGATGCGCGACAATAAGTTTGTACGTTTTGACGCCGATGCAGCTTTGCGTATTCCGAGCGACCCACAACTGTTAGTCCTGGATCAAGACATGTACGTCTTTAGCCAGGCAAAACTCAAAAGCCTCTTCGGCTATGATGCGAAGGAAGCCGCAATCGCCGAATCCAAAGTCCGCGAGATCGAAGCCAACTTCAAGCTTAGTTTTGCGGAGGGTCTGAATATGCAAAAACTGGTCAAAAACAATAAGGCAGCTATCAAAAAACTGCAAAAAATTGAGCCGGGAACTATCAAGCAAGATGAGCTGGTAGACCACGGTGACGAACTGGGCGTAGGACTAATGACCGATGATGCCGGCGCCATTATTATCATGGACGAAAAGGATATGACGCGGTTTGTGAACTTGCTCAACGACGATTATATCGAGTCGCCGCTGACCGGCCAGCGCTACGAAATTATCAAAAAGCGTGAGCTGAAGCCGCCGTCCGAGGAAGAATTACTCAAGGGAGTCTAGTCAGTTCATATTGACTTGTATTTTGTTTGGTGGTGTCGCATGATGTCAGCAGATAACTGTTGCAATCATGGGCATGGCATATCATCCAGTTGGGGGTCCTGTCGCTAACCAAGAGGTTCGCGATTGGCATGCACGCAACTACGACACGGATTTGATGAGTGACCCAGATAATTCACTCGGCACACTTGTCGATTACGTGGATGAGATGATGATAACTTCTCCTGGGCTGAACTACTGCTCGGATCCAAATATTGCCGAAACAAGGTGTGAAAACGAATACCTGGAGCCTGTCGGTGCGCTAAATTGTTTTAGGTGGCTTACGACAAGTGTAGAGATTGTTCATCAGCGGGACAAAACCTCCCGAAACATACGTGAGCATTACAGTGTCAACTTGGCGCAATACGACGAAGAAGGCGAGCATTTGTCGGGCGCCTCATACCTGATTGTAAAATTTGTAGGTGGCAAAACAGATATGATGGTGCAACGGTCGATTGACGATATTGCGGCAGATCTCGCGGAAGATGACGATTATTTTGATAAAGGTTCTAGCCGCTGGAGCGACGCGACCGAATACGACGCAACGCAATTATTTGACGAGTTGAGCCGAATATGCAAGATGCAAGTGGTGCGCAGGCGAGAAATGACGGCATGAGCGAATTTCGGCGTGTTGGGCCAGAAATTGTATCAGGTGAATTGCATGTGGGCGTAGCAGAAGCGCAGCCCATTCACGACATCGTGGTAGATGAACTATTGCTAGCGGCACGGGCGCCGAAAATAGCTTGGAGTGAAACATCGGACGAAATAAGTTTTGCGCATTATTTTACTTCGATGGACGAGCAGGAGGACGACTTTGTAAACCGATTTGTTTCGGCGCGCGTGCAGCATAAGGCTGAGCCGGATAGCTGGCGACTCAGCGTACACCACCGCACACTTACGCCTTCTGCGCGACATTCAAACAAGCGGGTGAGTTTTTACTTTGGGGTTATGGGTGGGCAGCTGCATGAAGCTAGGAAGGCGGCATTTTTCGTCCAGGGTAACTCAGAGATCGTGTTCGGCAAAGACGGCGAGCCGCTCGAAGTCGTGACAACCGAACGCAAAATGTATGAGCGCGTCATAGAGCCCAAAGACTGTAGCGATCTACTGGAGTTGCTAGCCCGAAGTGTGCAATACGCTCGAGTGCTCAAAAAATAAACCATTTCGACATACACTATGTCGATAGCGTAGAATAGAAGTAATGAGGCAGAGACAAGCGCTGAGCGTGATGCTGAGCGGGCAATCGGTATTTTTGACGGGGCCGCCGGGAGCGGGCAAGACATACGTGTTGAATGAGTTTGTTCGACGTGCCGTCCGGCAGCACAAAGTCGTGGCGGTCACGGCCAGCACAGGCATCGCAGCGACGCATATTGGTGGCACAACGATTCATTCGTGGTCTGGCCTTGGCATTCGTGACTCTTTGAGCGATTGGGATCGTGAGCGGCTTCTGGCGACAGAACGGCTGGTGAAGCGTTACAACAACACTGACGTGCTGGTGATCGACGAAGTGTCTATGTTGCATGGGGCACGGCTTGATTTGGTGAATGAAACCTGCAAGTTACTGCGCAAAAGTGATAAACCGTTTGGCGGCTTGCAGGTTATTTTGGTTGGGGATTTGTTCCAGTTACCACCAGTCAGCCGTTATGGCCAGATGATTGATTTCGCGCATTTGTCGGCGGCATGGGCAGAGCTTAATCCACAAATTTGCTACCTGACCGAGCAGCACCGTCAGCACGAATCTGATGGTTTGTTGGATCTTTTGAATGCAATGCGCCGAGGTGATGTCAACGAATCGCACGAGGAACTTTTACGTGAGCGCTTATCCAAAAAACCTGACGAGGACATGCCAATTACGCGGCTGTACGCGCACAATATCGACGTAGAAAGCATCAACCAAAAGCATCTGGATGCACTCACAAATGAATCAAAATTGTATTCAATGCAAACTAGTGGCGTGGCCGCAAAAGTCGAGCAACTAGGTAAAAGTTTGCTGGCGCCACCAGAGCTGGTGCTAAAAAAAGGCGCGGAGGTAATGTTCGTGGCCAACGATTTTCAGGCTGGTTTTGTGAATGGCACACGCGGTCGGGTAGTTGGTTTTAAGGATGGTCTACCAATGGTGGAGCTAGTGAGCGGCAAACTTATCAAGGTCGAGCCGCATACTTGGACACTGACCGAGGACGACAAGAAACGCGCCGAAATATCGCAATTGCCGCTGCGCCTGGCGTGGGCGATTACCATCCACAAAAGCCAGGGCATGAGCCTGGACGCGGCCGAGATTGACCTCAGCAAAAGCTTTGCGCCTGGTATGGGGTATGTAGGGCTTAGTCGTGTGCGCAGTCTGGACGGAGTGTACCTGCGTGGCATTAATAACATGGCACTGCAGATGCATCCGGATATTTATGCGTTCGACCGTGAACTGCGGCAGACCAGCGACTCCTTGGCGAATGTTACCGAAGACGTGGCTGAGGAGCTGGAAACTATCGCAGAGGAAGCCGACGAAATAGTAAACGAAGAACTGTTTAACAAGCTTAAAGCTTGGCGGCTGGATCGGGCGCGTGCCGATAAAGTCGCACCATTTATTGTGGGTCACAATACGCTGCTTGAAGCAATTGCAATGCGACCGCCAGTCAGCGCGCAGCAGCTGCTGGGCTTGCCAGGCTTTGGCGCCAAAAAACTGGAAACATATGGCGAAGATATCCTGAAAGTCGTTGCGGAATATCTACAAGAACATACGTCTTAAATCGGGCTCTCAAACTTTTTCCACGGCACTTGCAGGTCAGAAAAGGTACTTTTTATAGCACATTTTCTGCTTCCGAGGTGCCTTAGGCAAGAGTTTGAGAGCCTCTGGTCGGTGGCGCGAATTGCTGAAGTGCGGTACACTAATCTTAAATTATGAACGCCATACGAAACATGGTCCGCGCGTTTATGCGGCGGATGGCGCGGGTATTAAACCGAGCCAGCGGAGGGAAGTTGACACCGAATATGGTGACAATTTTTGGTTTTTTGATGCACATTCCCGTCGCGTTTTTGGTGGCGACTCGGCACAATTTGTGGGCAGCGGGATTGCTGGTAGTTTTTGGTCTGCTTGATACGCTGGATGGTCAGCTGGCGCAATTGCAAAAACGCGAAAGTGCTCGTGGCATGTTGCTCGACTCAGCAACTGACCGTATGAAAGAAGTGCTGTTGTATATTGGCGCAGCGTATGCAATTATCCAGTCGACTGGCCGGCCGTACCTAGCGGTTTGGGCGGTGGCTGCTGTCGGTTGTTCATTGCTAGTTAGTTACATGAACGCTTGGGGTGACGCAGTTGCGGCCAAATACAATATCGGCAAACACTCGGCAAACAAGGCATTTCGCGGCGGCCTGATGCCGTTTGAAATTCGCATGACGGTGCTGGTGGTGGGGCTTTTGAGTAACCGCGTGGCGCTGGCGGTTATTGTAGTAGCTGTCGGTTCGGCATTTACAGCACTCATGCGCTTGCTGGGCGCATATGAACGACTTGGCAAAGATGATGTACAAGGTTGATCTGCATACGCATTCGATAGCATCGCCAGATGGTGGGTTGACGCTGGCTGACTATCGGTACATGCTTTCGCGAGGCAAGCTCGATGTCATTGCGATAACCGACCACAACACTATTTCTTTCGCGCAAGTTGCACAGGCCAAGCTTGGCGACAAGGTTATTATTGTTGGCGAAGAAATTACCACACAACAAGGTGAAATTATCGGATTATATCTGGACGAAGCGGTGCCGGCGGGCCTAACTCTCGAGGAGGCAGTGGCGGCAATCCGGGCCCAAAATGGTCTAGTGTACGTACCACACCCGTTCGAAACTGTAAGGCAGGGAATTCAGAAAAACGACTTGGATAGCATCACCCATGCGGTGGACATAGTAGAAGTTTTTAATGGCAGGGCGGTATTCCAGAACAAGAGCAAGCAGGCAGTGGCATGGACGGCTGACTATCGGAAAGTCGGCGCAGCTAGTAGTGACGCGCACGGCAAAGTTGGCTGGGGGCGGACGAACAGCCAGCTCAAGCAGGCGCCAACGCGCGAGACGTTGGCGGCGTTGTTGTCTGAGGCAAAATACCGCACACAATCAGTTCGGCTCGGGATACTGCATCCAAAAGTAAATCGTATGAAACGAAAGTTGAGCCAGCATGCTTAAGGAAATATTTTTCGCGCTGTGGTTCTTCGCGCCGGCTGGTGCAGCAAATGTTATGCCGATATTGGTGGCGGCTATGCCTGCGCTCAAAAAGTTTGATGCACCGATGGATTTTAGCCTGACGTTTCGTGGCAAAAGTATTTTGGGTGCGCACAAAACGTGGCGTGGACTTATTAGTGGATTATTGGCAGCGACACTGGCGCTATGGTTGCAGCAGCTGATGGTTGCACACATCGGATGGCTGCATGATTGGACGCATCAGATAGATTACGCGGCTTTGCCGACACTTATATTGGGTCCGCTGTTTGGGCTTGGCGCGCTGGGCGGTGACGCGATTGAGAGCTTTTTCAAGCGTCAGCGTGGTGTGGCACCTGGTCGCGGTTGGTTTCCGTTTGATCAGATAGATTACATTATCGGTGGCGCACTGGTGACGGCACCGTTCGTAGAGCTTAGTTTGCGTCAATATGCCTGGCTTGTATTGCTCTGGTTGATCGTGCACGTGGTATTTAGCTATCTCGGATTTGTACTCAAACTCAAAGAACGTCCGATTTAGCCTCTTGAAAACGAATAGAGTATAATAGGCTTAGTGAAACCGCAACAAAAATTTCCTGACGACTTTTTATGGGGTGCAAGTACGGCCAGCCACCAAGTGGAGGGCGGTACGGTCAACCAGTGGACTGCCTGGGAGCTGGCCAACGCTGCTGAACTGGCGCGTACTGCCGAAAAGCGGCTTGGGCATCTGGCTGTATGGCCGGATGTTAAAGCACAGGCGGAAGATCCCGAGAACTATGTCTCGGGCGACGGTGTGGACCACTACAATCGCTACGAAGAAGATTTTGACTTGCTCAAGAAGCTGCAGTTCAACAGTTTCCGTTTTGGCATGGAGTGGTCGCGGATCGAACCGGCGGAGGGTCAGTGGAATGCAGAGGCGGTCCAACATTATCGTGACTATATTGCAGCGCTAAAAAAACGCGGCATTGAACCTATTTTGAATATTTGGCATTGGACGATGCCAACATGGTTTACCGACAAAGGTGCGTTTGAGAAGCCGGAAAACTTGGTGTATTTTGACCGGTTTGTGCAGAAAATTGCTGACGAATACGGCGACGATATTAAGTATATCTTGACGCTGAACGAACCAAATGTGTATACAAGTTTTAGCTACCTGAATGGCGAATGGCCGCCGCAACAAAAGAGCCCGCTGCTTTTTTTTAAGGTATACCGCAATCTGGCGAAAGCCCATCGGCGTGCGTATGTTATCTTGAAGGCGTCGATTCCGAACTCGCAAGTAGGTATTGCTATGCAGCTTGGCAACATCCAAGCTAAGCGACCGCACAACATCATCGACAGTGCGGCGACCAAAATTATGCGTTACGCCTGGAACTGGTGGTTCCTGAACCGTGTCCGCAAGAGCCAGGATTTTATCGGGGTAAATTATTACTTTACTGATTATTATCGAAACAATTATCGGCAAAATCCGAAAGTGCCTTTGCAGGATCTGGGCTGGTATATGGAGCCGGACGGACTGTATCCGCTACTCCTTCGGACATGGGTGCGTTACAAAAAACCGCTGATGGTCACTGAAAATGGCGTGGCTGACGCCAATGACGAATACCGCGAGTGGTGGCTGGAGCAGTCGATGCTCGCTATGGAACGGGCTTTGAGCGAAGGCGTCGATGTGCGCGGTTATCAACACTGGAGCTTGCTGGATAATTTTGAGTGGAAATATGGGTGGTGGCCGAAATTTGGGCTCATCGCTGTGGACCGAGAGCATGACATGAAACGCACAGCTCGGTCGAGTGCTATCTGGTTTGCACGCTATCTGCGTGATATGCGAGAAGAACCTGCCGAAGTCCTAAAAGCCAAAATGCCAGATGCCGGTAGTACAGTTAAGCAGTCAGCTATACAAACACCAAAGCCGAAGCATTTGCTATCTGCGGCTCATCGCATCCGTCAAATCCGCAAATCGACTTCCAAAAAAGTTATGTAAATCTTTTAGCGGGTGGCAGAGGTATAATTATCGCGATGTCAACTAATAATCAGATACACCCAAACATTGTAGTCATCGGCGGCGGCACGGGCAGTTTTACGTTGCTACAGTCACTCAAAACGCTGACCCCTGATATCACGGCAATTGTGTCGATGGCGGACGATGGTGGCTCGACTGGTGTTTTGCGCGATGAACTTGGGGTCTTGCCGCCTGGTGATGTACGGCAATGTTTGGTTGCGCTCAGCGAGGCGCCGCAGGAAATGCGTGAACTCTTTAATTTTCGGTTCAAAGAGGGCACATTTTCGGGACATTCCTTTGGCAATTTATTTTTAACCGCCGTTGAGAAAATGTCTGACAATTTTGCTGATGGTGTCCGCATGGCGAGTGAGTTATTGCGCATCACTGGCCGCGTTGTGCCGGTTACACTCGATAATGTCCGGCTGGTACTGGAAAAGTCGGATGGCTCAAAGTTGCGTGGTGAGGGAACTATCGACACGTCGCAGTCGATAGGCCGGGGTGCGAAGCTTTCGCTGGTTCCGGTAGCGCGTTTGAATCCTGAAGCTGAGGCTGCGATACGGCTGGCGGATCTGGTGGTGATAGCGCCGGGCGACCTGTATACCTCGCTTGGGCCGGTGCTTATCGTACCGGGAGTCGGGGAGGCGCTTCGTGAGAGCGGGGCGCAAGTTGCCTACGTCTGTAACTTGGTGGTAAAACCGGGGCATACAGACGGTTTTACAGTGGCCGACCATGTCAATGAAGTTGAGCGGTTCGCTGGCGGTGAAGTTATCGACATCGTCTTGTACAACACCGCACAGCCACCGGAAATGTTGGGCGAGCGTTATATCCAACAGGGCGAGCTACTAGTAGAAACCGATGAAACTTCCTTGCAGAAGCAACATTATAAGTCAGTCGGCAGGAACTTTATTGCTGCGGCGGCCGCGGTTCCATCACAGCGTAAGGGTAAGCTTGCTGTGCCGCATTCGTTTATTCGTCACGATGCCGAGGCGGTCAAACAGGCGCTGGCGCAACTACTTTCTTCTGGGCGCTAATTACGCTTTTGCCGAAACAGAGCGTTTCACGCGAGCAGCTGGGTGTGCGCTAATTGCGTGTGTCCGAATAGGGCGTTTCGCGCGAGCCGACCAGTGGTCGGTTCGGCTGCACTACGCTTGACCCTATTCGGACACACGCAATTAGCGCTTGGCCAAGTAATTGAACACCACATGTTGTGGACAACTCAAAAACACCTGAAAAACTGTGGATAAGTGGTGTCAGAAACACAGCTATTATACAAAAATAGACTTGTCAGTGGGTAATAGTGGGTAGTACACTCATGTCAGTGGGTAAATGTGGGTAGCATAAAAGAAGAAAGCTACTTACCAAAAATCAAAAATAACCACTAGCAAATTAAACCAATGGCCACGGTAGATTATTTCCAACGAAAGCTTGACGACAAGCGGCGGTTAACCATACCGACCGAACTTCGAGACGAGTTTGCGAGCGGAGTAGTACTAACTCGAGGTTTCAAAAAATATCTGCACGCCTACCCGAAAGCGGTATGGGATGAGCTGGTCGAACCGCAGTTGCAGACACGTCCAGGTAATATTCTGGATGAGTCGATTGCCGACCTCAATGTCCAATTCCGGATGGGGAAGAGCGAAAGCGCTGTTGATGCCAAACAGGGGCGTATCACCATCGAGCAGCACCTGCTCGATTATGCAGAGATAAACCGAGAAGTCGTGGCAGTCCGTGTCGGCAAATATTGGCGGCTGATGGCACAAGCCTAGCCCCGTCCAGGTACTTTAAAAATTCGAGTAACAACAGATTAGCATATAAACTAAAAAGTTTATCATTACAACGTCGAGGTTAGCTAATCGGCAGTCAACAGATGGGTCTGAAGATAACCATCTCTAAAAAACTTTCGCACCTTTTCTCTAACACCTCCCAAAACTCCACCTCACACATAAGTCTCTCAAACTTGATCCAACGCGAAGTCAGAAGTTCTAAAAACTTTTTCAAAGTTTTCTTTGGTACTCAAAATCAAAATATACTTCTTTACATACGACGCGTGGATCACCAACAAAAACAAAAACAACCCAAAAAACAAAAAGTTGACTGCTGATTAGGTGACCTTGCCAGCAAGGCTAGCTAATATAAAGGGCAAGGCAGCCCCATATATTTGCAAAACCTTGCAAAAACAAAAATTTACAGAATAATCGGTGAAAAGCCGAAAGTTCGATAAAATAAAAAGCAAGATGCACCAAGATAAACAATATACACATCACGTTCCAGTGTTGCTAGAGCCGGTTTTGCACTATTTGGACGCCAGGGAAGGGGATAGCTATCTCGATCTGACGGCTGGATATGGCGGACATGCCGAGCAGATACTAGAACGCACGAACAACCCGGGAGAAATGGTTCTCGTAGACCGCGACGCAAATGCTATCAAAGTCTTAGAGGAAAAGTTTGCGGGGCAGGGGACCGAAATCCTTCACACGGATTTTTTGACCGCCAGCCAGCAGCTTCTCCAGAACGGGCGGAAGTTTGATGTTATATTGGCAGATCTGGGCGTGTCGTCACCGCACCTTAACAGCGCTAGCCGGGGATTTTCGATCGGAGCAGAAGGCCCACTCGACATGCGCATGGACCAAAGTCAGACTTTGACCGCAAAGGATATCGTAAACACGTATTCCACGGACAAATTGGCCGATATCCTAAAGCGCTATGGCGAAGAACCAAAAGCTCACCGGATTGCGCACCTCATCGTGCAAAATCGCCCATTCGAAACTACCTCCCAGTTAGCTCAGATTGTCGCTCGAGCCTGGCCAGGGCACAGCAAAGTCCATCCGGCAACACGAACGTTTCAAGCGCTTCGTATTGCTGTCAACAATGAACTTCGTTTGATTGAACAAAGTTTGCCGTTGTGGACCGAACTGCTAAAATCTGGCGGACGACTGGTAGTCATTAGCTTTCATAGCTTGGAAGACCGACTGGTAAAGCAATATTTTGCTGAAACCGGCGGGGACCACTACGAAGCAAAATTGACCGTAACTACCAAACGTCCTGTCACGGCCGACGTACATGAATTAGTTTTCAATCCGCGAGCAAGAAGTGCAAAACTTCGCGCCGCAGTGAAAAAATAAAAAAAGAAAGGAACGACATAATGCCAATCCAGGTAGTAAACCGTTCCCGAGCCGTCAAGATCCACGTTCGCATTGCGGACAAAGTGGAAGCCTAACGGCTCTACGGCGGGCGCTAAAAATAAGCGCTCGCCACCAAAATCACTTTCGTTTACCAAAAATAAAAACAAAAAGACATCACAATGACATACTCATCTTCAATGGCCATGGGCCGACAGCGCTACGCGGGTCGCGGCCAAAATGCCGTCAGCTTTCGTAGCAAGGAACGCACACTCGGGCCTATCAGTAACACTATTATTCTTATTGTGCTTGCGTGTCTACTAGGTCTGTTGTACCTGACGCAGGTGACCAAGACCAACGCCTATGGTTACAAGATTAACGATCTTCAGACCAAGCAAACTCAGCTCCAAACGGAGCATGACGATCTCGAAGTTGCTTCTGCCAGGTCGCAGTCACTAGATCGCGCCCAAAATAGTTCTGTTGCCAAAAATCTTGCTGTTGTAACGCCTAGCTCGACCATCCAAAACTAGCGCAAGCATACAAGTAACTGATTGTTTTCTTGTATAATTAACCTATATGCCGCCGACTTCGCGCACACCTCGTACTCACGTAAAGCCTGATCCCGCGCAGGTTCAATTGTCTGTACGCCGCATTCATTCGTGGTATTTGG
>Ga0207647_10004174_pt1 | contig 10712 bp, 8 predicted proteins | sample KBSCornC2_FD_184295 | JGI IMG/M metagenome (GOLD analysis project Ga0207647, IMG submission 184295) | Corn rhizosphere microbial communities from Kellogg Biological Station, Michigan, USA - C2 (SPAdes) (version 2) | ecosystem: Host-associated > Plants > Roots > Rhizosphere ...
AGCGAGCCGCTCGACCTGCTGGCCGCGAAGGACAAGCGGCTGCGGCAGGTCCGGTGGGCCGACATCGCGATGGTGTTCCAGGAGCCGATGGCGTCGCTCAGCCTGGTGCACACGATCGGCGACCAGATCGTCGAGGCGATCCGGCTGCACGAGCACGTCGGCAAGCAGGCCGCCCGCGAGCGCGCGATCGAGATGCTCGGCCGGGTCGGCATCCCGAACCCGCAGCGCCGCGTGGACTCGTACCCGTTCCAGCTCAGCGGCGGCATGCGGCAGCGCGCGATGATCGCGATGGCGCTGTCGTGCCGGCCGCGGCTGCTGATCGCGGACGAGCCGACGACCGCGCTCGACGTCACCACCCAGGCGCAGATCCTGGACCTGCTGCAGGACCTGCAGCAGGAGTTCGGGATGGCGATCATGCTGATCACGCACGACCTCGGCGTCGCGGCTCAGGTCGCCGACGAGGTCGCGGTGATGTACCTCGGCGAAGTCGTCGAGCAGGGGCCGGCATCCGCCGTTCTCAGCCGACCCAAACACCCCTACACACAAGCACTTGTGCGTTCGGTGCCCAGACTCGGTGCGCGCGGACAGGATCGGCTGCTCGCGGTCCGCGGGACCGTACCGCCGCCGTACGAGCGGCCGTCGGGGTGCCGGTTCCACCCGCGATGCGACGCGTTCATGGCCGGGAAGTGCGACACGACCGTGCCGCTCCGGGTGCGCAGCGACGAGATCGACGTCGCCTGTCTGCTGTACGGCGAGGAGAAGTTATGACGTTGCTGGAGACACGTGGGCTGACCATGCACTTCCCGCTGCACGGCGGGTTCCTCGGGCGGAACCGGGGCTTCGTGAAGGCGGTCGACGGTGTCGACCTGTCGATCCAGGCCGGCCGGACGCTCGGGCTCGTGGGCGAGTCGGGCTGCGGGAAGACGACCCTCGGCCGCTGCATCGTCCGCGCCTACGAGCCGACCTCGGGCAGCATCATGTTCGACGGTGTCGACCTGGCGCCGCTGAGCGAGAAGCAGCTGAAGCCGTACCGCGGCCAGGTCCGCCTGATCTTCCAGGACCCGCACTCCTCGCTCGACCCGCGCAAGACGCTGCGCGACATCATCGCCGAGCCGCTCCGGGTGCAGGGGGCGGGGTCGCGCGACGAGATCGACGACAAGGTCGCCGCGCTGCTGCGTCGCGTCGGGCTGCGGGCCGAGTACGCGCACCGCTACCCGCACGCGTTCAGCGGCGGCGAGCGGCAGCGGGTCGTGATCGCGCGGGCGCTCGCCACCGAGCCGCGGCTGGTGGTCGCGGACGAGGCGGTCAGCGCGCTCGACGTGTCGGTCCGGGCCCAGATCCTCAACCTGCTGCGGGATCTGCAGGAGGAGTCGGGCCTCACCTACCTGTTCGTGTCCCACGACCTCGGCATCGTTGAGCACGTCGCCGACGACGTCGCGGTGATGTACGTCGGCAAGCTCGTCGAGAGCGCGTCGACCGAGGAGCTCTACACCAGACCCCTGCACCCGTACACCGAGGCGCTGCTGAGCGCCGTACCGGATCCCGATCCCGCCTCCCGCGGGCTCCGCGAGCGCATCAAGTTGCGCGGCGAGATCGCGGACCCGTCGAAGGTGCCGTCCGGCTGCCCGTTCCACCCGCGGTGCGGGTACGCCGAGGCGCGGTGCAAGACCGAAGTCCCGCAGCTGCGCGAGATCGGCGGCCGCAAAGTCGCGTGCCACCTGGCCGAGCAGCTCGACCTGAAGGGTGTCCTCACGGCCACCACCGCCCCGTAGGAAAGGTCATTCCATGTCTGAAGCTCAGAACGCCGAGCGTCCTTCCGCTTCGTCCGACGGCCCCGGCCTGTCGCGTCGCGGCTTCGTCCGCAACAGCGCGCTGCTCGGCGGCCTGGCCGCCCTGGGCGGCGTGCTCCCGGCCGGGACCGCTGCCGCTGCCACCACCAGCTCCACCACCGCCACGTCACGCGGCAGCGTGAGTTCCGCGGCCGGTGTCGTGGACATCCCGAACAAGTACAACGTGCCGTTCTCGGTCGCCGACGACGAGCTGTTCGTCTTCGCCGCCAACTTCAAGCCGTTCGAGCTCGGCGGCAACGACCAGGGCCGCGAGGCCACCCGATACTTCGACACCGTCTTCGGTGACGCGATCCGGGCCAAGTTCCCGAACATCAAGCTGAAGTACGCCACCTGGGACTACCCGATCCGGTACGAGGACATGGCCAAGGCCGGCCGGGTGCCGGACCTGATCCTGGAGGACCCGCGGCTGCGGATCGACCGGGACCTCGAGCCGCTGGGCTGGACCCAGGACATCACCGGACTGGTGCAGCAGGCCGGCATCGACCTGACCGCGCTGAACGCCGGCTCGGTCGAGCAGATCAAGTCCCGCTCCGACGGCGGCCTGTACGGCGTCCCGCTGTGGATCGACGAGAGCCTGCTGTTCTACAACAAGCTGATCTTCGACAAGTTCGGCGTCCGGTATCCGACGGCCGGGTCGACGTACGACGACGTCTACAAGCTCGCGCAGAAGCTCACCCGGCAGGACGGGATCCACCACTACAAGGGCTACATGCAGCACCCGGACAACTATCTCGCGATGAACCAGCTCGGGCTCTACCCGTTCGTGCCCGGTTCGAGCGAGCAGCCGGCGCCGGAGGACGTGAAGGTCAACCTGACCAGCGCGGAGTGGAAGACCGTCGCGAACAACATGTACCGGTTCCTGATGATCCCGCGGAACAACTTCACCACGGTGGACGACTTCTTCAAGGGCGACATGAGCTTCCCCGGCCACCTCGCGATGGCGGTGAACAACCTGTCGAAGCTGAACGCGTACGCGCTCAGCCCGTACTACGTCGAGGAGGACGACGCGGCGCAGTTCGCCGAGTGGGCCAAGAGCGTGAAGATCGGCGTCACCTCGATGCCGGTGCTGTCGCGCGGGTCGAAGACGATCTACCAGCCGGACACCCGGGCCGCGTTCATCCCGCCGCAGTCGCAGCACAAGGACCAGGCGCTGGACGTGATCAAGTACCTGGTGTCGGAGGAGATGCAGACGCGGATCTCGTCGTACGGCATGAAGGCGGTGCTGAAGACCGACGCGGTCGTGAACGCGTTCGGTACGGCGATCCCGGAGCTCGCGGCGGTCGACACCTCGGCCGTGTACTGGGGCGACAACGCGGTGATCAAGAACTACCAGAACACCGAGTACTGGGACATCCCGCTGTACAAGGTGTTCCGGCAGCACGTGCTCAAGGACGGCATGGACGTCGACTCGTCGCTGCTGGTCACCGAGACGCAGGACATCCCCGACTACATCAAGGCGCAGGTCGCCCGCGGGCTCACATGGTGATCGATCCCAGGTTCGACGGCCGCATCCGCGAGGGTGCGGCCCTCCTGCCCACCATCCACCCCGGCGACAGCCACGCCGCCACCCTCGTCGAGACCGAGGCCGGCGACCTGCTCTGCGCCTGGTTCAACGGGCCGGGGGAGGGCGAGCCGGACACGAACATCGTGCTCTCCCGCCTCCCGGCCGGCTCCGACACCTGGCTGCCGCCCGTACAGCTGTCCTCCGACCCGCGCAGGTCGGAACAGAATCCGCTGCTGTTCGTCGCCCCGCCGGCGGGTGAGGTCTGGCTGCTGCACACCTCGAACGAACCGCATGACCAGTCGAGCTCGCGGGTGATCCGGCGGGTCTCACCCGACGGCGGGGTCACCTGGGAGCGGAGTGAGGTGCTGTTCGACCACCTCGGTTCGTTCATCCGGAACCCGATTGTTGTGCTGAGCAACGGGGACTGGCTGCTGCCGGCGTACGACTGCGACAAGACCGCCGAGCGCACGGTGCTGAAACTGAGCACCGACCAAGGCTCGACTTGGTCCACCGTGGAGGTGCCGGATGCGGTCGGCCAGGTGCAGATGAGTATCGCCGAGCTGTCACCGGGCGAACTCGTCGGCTACTACCGCAGCCGCGCCGCCGACCGCATCCACCGGTCGGTGTCGAAGGACAACGGCCGCACCTGGACTGCTCCGGAGAAGACCACTCTGCCGAACAACAACTCGGCGATCCAGGTGCTCCGGCTCAGCGACGGTCGGCTCGTCATGGTGTTCAACGACTCGTGCGCCGACCGCGACCAGTTCCGCTGGGTCGACGACGGCGAGGGCGGCGTCCGCCGGAAGACGCTGCGGACCCCGCTGACGCTGGCGCTGTCCGAGGACGACGGCGCCACCTGGCCGTACTGGCGCAACCTCCAGGTGCAGGACGAGGAGTACCGCGACAACGAGTTCGGCTACTCGTACCCGACGCTGCTGCAGACCCGCGACGGCCGGCTGCACGTCGCGTACTCGTACCTGCGCAAGACCATCAAGCACGTGATCCTGGCGCCCGAGTGGATCCAGGCAGGAGACCGATTGCCATGAGTATCGAGAAGTGGGGCCTGCACGAGCTCACCCTGACCGGGCCGTCCGGCGGCAACCCGTTCGTCGATGTGGAGTTCCAGGTCACCTACCAGTTCCGGAACCGGATGGTGACCGTCGACGGCTTCTACGACGGCGACGGGGACTACCGCGCGCGGTTCTCACCGGACCGCGAGGGGGAGTGGTCGTACATCACCTCCAGCTCCGCCCCCGAACTGGACGGCCACCAGGGCACCTTCACCTGCGTCCCACCGGGCCAGGGCAATCACGGCCCGGTCGACGTGCTCGGCAGGCACCACTTCTCGTACGCCGACGGCAGTCGCTACGACTGCATCGGCACCACCTGCTACCACTGGACGTACGAGACGAAGGAGCTCCAGGAGCTCACGCTCGAGTCGTTGCGCGAGGCACCCTTCGACAAGGTCCGGATGTGCCTGCTGCCCACGGACGGGATGCGCCCCGAGCGCACCCCGTTCGCGGGCTCGACGCCCGGCGCCGTCGACGTTGACCGGTACGACCCGGTGTTCTTCCAGCACTTCGAGAGCCGCGTCGTCGATCTGCTGGCTCTCGGCATCCAGGCGGACCTGATCCTGTTCCACCCGTACGACCGCGGCGTGTGGGGTTTCGACCGGATGACGCCGGCCCAGGACGCGGCGTACCTGCGGTACGTCGTCGCGCGGCTGGCGGCGTACCGCAACGTCTGGTGGTCGCTGTCGAACGAGTACGACTTCAACCACGAGAAGACGATCGCGGACTGGGACCGGCTGCTCCAGCTGGTGCAGCGCTACGACCCGTACCAGCGGCTGCGATCGATCCACAACGGCACCAAGATGTACGAGGTCTTCACGCCGTACGACTTCGGCAAGCCGTGGATCACCCACCAGAGCGTGCAGCACTGGGACGGCGCCGAGGTCGCCGCGTGGCGGGAGTGCCCGAAGCCGGTGGTGATCGACGAGATCGGCTACGAGGGCAACGCCGGCCGCCGCTGGGGCAACCTGACCGCGGACGAGATGGTGCACCGGTTCTGGCAGGGCATGTCGCTCGGCGGGTACGTCGGTCACGGCGAGTCCTTCGTCGACCGCGAGACCCGGGCGTGGATCTCGATCGGCGGCCGGCTGTACGGCGACAGCCCGGAGCGGATCGACTTCCTGCGGGCCGTGTTCGCCGGACTGCCACGGCAGTCGGACGGCGAGGTCGACACCGACCGCTGCGTCCTGCACTACCTCGGCGACCGGCAGCCGTCGGCCGTGGAGCTCGACCTGCCGGACGGATCGCCGTTCCACTTCGACCTGATCGACACCCGCGCGATGACCATCACCCCGCTGGCCGAGTACACCGGCCCGAGCCGCATCCCGCTGCCCGCCACCCCGTACCTCGCCCTGAGAGGCACCCGATGACGTCAGTAGCACGCTGGGACGTGCTCGAACTACCCGTTGCCGGACCGACCGGCGTGCATTTCCGGCACGCGTCCGGCGCCACCGCCTACGCGGAGTCGTTCCAGTCCGAGGACGGCTGGCTCGTCCGGTTCAGCCCGGACCTGGAAGGCGAGTGGTCGGGGTCTTCCGGCATTGAGTTCACCTGCACGCCGGGGACCTCGCGTGGTCCGGTCCGGCGTTTCGGGACGGCGCTGCGATGGGCGGACGGTACGCCGTACCACCCGCTGACGACGTCGTGGTTCGGCCGCCCCGACCAATGGGCCGCGGCGCGTCCCGCGATCGCGGCGTCGCCGTTCAACCGCGTCCGGCTCGCATTCTCGGAGACCATCGAGGACCAGGTCAGCGACCTCCTGACGCCCGGCATCGTCGCCGACGTGATCCTCCCGCTGGACGAGGCCACCATCCGCGCCGCGGTGAACCGCCTGTCCGCGTACCGCAACGTCACCTGGTGCCTGTCGCCGACCAGCACACCGCAGGCCACGGACGTCCGCCGGCTGGCCGAGCTCATCGCCGAACTCGATCCCAGCCACCACCTGATCTCGATGCACGAGGCAATCGATCCCGGACCGCCCTGGCTGACCCACCTCAGCGTCCGCCTCGAGAACCTGCGTGGTGTCTCGGCCCTCCGCCGCGACTACGCCAAACCCGTCTTCGTCGACGCCTGCGGCCACGAAGGCAACGGCACCACCCCCGACACCAGCCTCCGTCCCGAGGAGATGCTCACCCGCATCTGGGAGGGGACGGTCCGCGGGGCGTACGTCACCCACGGCGAGTGGTACGTCGACACGCCTTGGTCAGCTGGGGGTAGTCGGCCGACCGGGGTTGTTGCGCAGCGGCTTCGGTTGTTGCGTGAGGTCCTCGACGAGCTCCCGGACGGCGTTGAGCCCATCGACGACTATCGGGACGCCCCGACTCTCGCTGTGCCCGGCTCGTACTACCTGCAGTACCTCGGCGAGCACCAGTTCCCCGACCGCACGTTCTCGCTCCCCGAGGGTGTGTACGACGTCGACGTGCTGGACGTGTGGAACCACTCGGTACGCCGTACCCGTGAGAACGTCACCGACACACTGACCGTCCGGCTGCCCGGCACGCAGTACCAGGCCATCCAGATCCGCCGGACGTCCTGATGCCACCGCTCACCTCGGGACCCCGTCAAGCCGAACTCCGCCGTACCCCTGACGGTGTGGTCCTGCAGCTCGGCCTGGCCGACGGCCCGGTCTACCTCGAACGCCCGCTGGCCGGTCTGCTGACCTGCTCGGCCGGCCGGCCGTGGCAGCCGAGTCTGCTCCAGGCGGCCGGGACACCGTCACCCGACGGCTGGTGGATCTCGCGGCGACCGGGCGAGCACCGCGCCGGCTGCCGCACCGGACCGCTCGCGGTCGAGGTGCAGCTGGCGTTCGACGACGGCGACCGGTTGAACCTCGAGCTCCGGTGGCGCAACACGAGCAAGCGCCGGCTCGCGGACCTTGCTGTCGGGCTGCTGCTCGACCTGGGCCGGGTGAAGGACAGCCAGCTCACCGTCCCCGGCGTGATCTACAACGACAACCCGTCCGCCGACCCGGCGCGCGCCGTACCGCGAATCGGTCCGGCGCCCGGCGGCGGATTCGTCGCCGAGGAGGACCGGCTGCCGATCCCCGGGGTGAACCTCGAATGGCGCGAGGGCCGCGAACGGCGTTGGCTGTCCGTCCTCTCGCGCCCGCAGGCACGCCGCTCGGGGGACGGCCAGGTCCGCTACGGTTCGCTCGGCGCGATCCGGCAGGAGGGGCCGGTGATCGCGGCGCTCAGCGGCGTCCTGATGTTCGACGGCAAGCAGGACATCCGGTATGTCAGCAAGGCCGAGACCGAGGTCACCGACGACGGCTACCTCACGCTGCGGCCGGGGGAGAGCTACACGCAGCGGCTGGTCCTCGACTGGGGGCCGCAGGACATTCGTGGTCACGCCTTCCGGCAGCTGGTCCACACGGCGCGCACGGTCTTCACTGGTGCCGGTGCTGACGGTCTGGCGCTGGACGAGTTGATCCGGCTGAAGACCGTTGCTCTGGACAACCGGTGGTACCAGTCCGGGACGGTGGCCGGGTACACGAAGTTCAGTGACATCCCGGGCAACGGTCCGCGGAAGACGCGGCACTTCATGTACGGGTGGACCGGCCAGGCGCTCAAGCTCGCCTGGTGCGACGCGCAGCTCGGCTTCAACACCCGGGACCGCCTGCGCATCGATCGCTGCCGCGCGGCCGTCGAGTTCTACCTGTCGGGCAGCCCGACGCCGACTCCCGGCCTGCGCCACAACGCCTACCAGGCCATCACCCGTCGCTGGACCAGCTTCCGGACCGGCAACCGTCCGATGGTCTCCAGCCGTGCGTATGGCGAGACGATCGCCGACCTGGCCGACATCATCACGCTGTTTCGAGCGCACGAGGAACCCGTTCCGCCGTCCTGGTTGCATGCTCTCACTGAATCCATGACCTTTCTCCGCAGCTCGGCGGGCGCTCAGTTGGCCGACGGCACGTTCCCGGTGGGGTGGCGGCTGGACGGCTCTCCGGCGGCGACGACCGTCTCGTCCGCCGGGATCCCGTGCGTACTCGCTGCGCTGAAGGCCTCGGAGGTTCTTGACGACGCCGAGCTGTTGTCGGAGGCGACCGTCTGGCTGTCCCGGTATCACGATCAGCACGCGCGGACCTTCGACCGCCCGTTCTCGCGGTCCACTCTCGACGCGGCGTGCGAGGACAAAGAAGCCGGCATGTACTACTTCATGGCCGCCTACGAGCTCTTCCGCCGTACCGGCGATCCCGTCTACGAGAGCTGGTGCGAGGTGGCCGCCGACTGGCTCCTGACCTGGGTCTACGTGTGGTCCCCGGAACAGGACGAGGATTCGCCCCTGCACGCGGCCGGCTTCAACGCGATCGGCTGGCCGACCGTCAGCGTCCAGAACCACCACCTCGATGCCTTCTTCCCGACGTACGAACTGCTGTCCTTCGGTCTCACCACCAACCGCCGGTCGTACGTCGACGCGGCCCGAACGACCCTCCAGGCCCTCACCCAGACCGTCGCCATCAGCCCTCACGACTGGAACTTTCCCCTGCCCGGCGAACAAGGCGAAGCCGTCTTCCAAACCCACTGGCAACGCCGCGGCCACGCCAACACCTGGAACCCCAGCTGGGTCATCGCCGTACCGCTCGCCAACGCCCTCCGCACCCAAGCCCTACCCCTCGATGACTGACTACCTGATCACCAACTTCGGCGCCGCTGCTGACGCGGACTGTACGACGGCGATCGCGAGGGCGATCGACGCGTGCGCGCTCACCGGCGGGCGCGTCGTCGTACCCGCCGGTGAATTCCACTCCGGCGCGATCCGGCTGCGCAGCAACGTCGAGCTGCACGTGTCTGCCGGCGCGACGCTGCGGTTCAGCACCGACCCAGCGGCGTACCCGATCGTCCGCACCCGGTGGCAGGGGATCGAGTGCTTCAGTCACTCACCTCTCATCTATGCCTACGACGAAACGGACGTCGCGATCACCGGCACCGGAACCTTCGACGGCGGCGCGAGCACGGATAACTGGTGGCACAACACCCGCCCGCGCACGGACTGGGAACGTCTTCTGCGCATGGTCGACGACGGCGTCCCGGTGGCGGACCGTGTCTTCGAACCCGGTCACGGTTTCCGCCCCAGCTTCGTCCAGCCGCACAGCTGCCGTCGCGTCCGCATCGAAGACGTTCGCATCGTCAACGCCCCGATGTGGGTGGTGCACCCGGTCTTCTGCAGCGACGTCCTGGTGCACGGCGTCACCGTCGACTCGCACGGCCCGAACAACGACGGCTGCAATCCCGACTCCTGCACGGACGTCGTCATCACCGGCTGCTCGTTCGACACCGGTGACGACTGCATCGCGATCAAGTCCGGCCGCGACGACGACGGCCGCCGCGTCGGCCGCCCGTCCCGGAACATCCTCATCGAGTCGTGCCGATTCGTCGCCGGCCACGGCGCCCTGACGATCGGGAGCGAAGTATCCGGCGGAGTCCACAACGTCCACGCCCGCGACCTGCACGTCACCGGCCCAGCCGTCGACAACGCCGTACGGATCAAGACGAACTCCTCACGTGGCGGCCTGATCGAGCAGGTCCGTGTCGAAAACCTCGCAGTCGAGTCAGTCACCTCCTCCGCCGTACTCATCACCACCCGCCACGCGGAACCCGAACACTTCGGCGGCCACGCCCCCGTCGTACGCGACATCACCATCACGAACCTGACCGTCGCCTCCGCGCCACGCACCGTCGAAATCCTCGACAGCCCACAGGCGCCAGTCGAATCCTTCACCCTGACCACCCCCGGAACCGCGTAAACAGATCGACGTCCCCCAACTGCCCCGGCTTCAACAACAACTCCAACCCATCAAGCTCCACCTCGCCCGACGCCGCCCGGCACAAATGCACCCCAGGCGCGATGGACTCCGACGCATCAACCAGCTCAAGCGCACTGATCCCAAGCTCCCGCAACACCTGCCCGGACGTATCCCCACCCGCCACAACCACCCGACGTACGCCGACCGCCGCAGTAACCCCCCGCACAACCGCCGCCAACGCAGCAGGCACCTGCGCGAGGTCCCTGGGATCCAACTCATTCGTATGCACGACGACCCCATCGACCCCCGCCACGAACGCGCCAATCACCCGCTCCACCACACCCTCCGCGAACGCACCAGTCGCCTGACCCACCGCGCCGTCTGGCGGCCCAGCAGTCGTCTGAGCCGCCACACCGTCAGCGAGTGCGGCGGTCTTCTGACCCGCCAGGCCGTCCGCAGGCGCAGCAGTCGCCTGACCGGGCACACCGTCGGCGGGCGCGGCGGTCGTCTGAGTTGCCGTGCCGTCTGGTGACACGGCAGTC
>Ga0207647_10004175_pt1 | contig 10711 bp, 10 predicted proteins | sample KBSCornC2_FD_184295 | JGI IMG/M metagenome (GOLD analysis project Ga0207647, IMG submission 184295) | Corn rhizosphere microbial communities from Kellogg Biological Station, Michigan, USA - C2 (SPAdes) (version 2) | ecosystem: Host-associated > Plants > Roots > Rhizosphere ...
CGATGCGCTCCTGCGCGACCCGCTCGACATACTTGAAGGGCCCGGCGCAGATCGGCTTCGCCACGAACTTGTCGCCCGCCTCCTTCACGGCCTTGCCCGCGCGCTTTCCGCGCGATCCGCCGCCGCCACTCGCAATGCCGTGCTCCGCAAGCGAAGCGAGCGCCGCCGTGGCCGCAACTGCGACCAGCTCGGCAACAAGCGGGCTTTGGAGCAGCTTTACGAATGCCTCTCCAGCATCGAAGCCATCTTGCTTGCCCGATCGACCGCCGCTGGAGGACAAGCGCGCAACCGGTTTCGACCTGCTCTTCCTCGCCTTGCCGCTGCTCTTGGTCGCGCTCTTCGTGGTCGCCTTCTTGGCCATGACTTACTCCTGTTCTCGGGCTTTGGACGCTTAACTCACTCATGCACCGCCGTATCCGCGCACGTCTACTGCCATGCTGTATTGACACGATAATACACTTACTGTTATTCCCCACCAGAATTTTTGGAGGACAGGCATGTACAGTCAGCAGGAGCTGGACGAGGCGGTAGCCTCGGGCGTGATCACCGCGCAGGCGGCGAGCGCACTTCGCGCTTACGTCGAAGGTCAGCGTTCGAGCGCCATTCCAGACGAGGAGCAGTTCCGCCTCCTAACCGGCTTCAACGACATTTTCGTGTCGATCGCTGCAGCGATCCTGCTGTTTGCAGTCGGCTGGATCGGTCAGTCGATCGGCCAATCCGCCGGGCTGATCATCGATGTCGATGGCCCCTCGCCGCTGGCTCCGCTCGCAGTTGCGGCGACCGCCTGGCCGCTGGCGATGTTCTTCACCGCGAAACGGCGCATGGCGCTGCCGTCCATCCTATTATTGCTCGCATTTGTCGGCGGTGTGTTCGCGACTGCTGGCCTCACCCTTGGCACTGCGGTCGGACTCGATGCGCTCGATAATAACCCCACGATGGGCGGGATACTCGCTGCCGCATCAGGCGCAATCGCGGCGGCTGCCGCGTGGCTGCACTGGCGGCAGTTCCGAGTGCCGATCACGGTCGCTGCCGGTGCGGGATCGGTTGCTGCAATTGCGGTTGGCTTGCTCGTTGCGGTGCTCGGCCAGAATGCCGAGCAGGCGAAGAACCTGATCCTCGGATTCATCTTATTGCTCGGCGTCGGAATGTTCCTGTTCGCTATGTGGTGGGACGGTTCGGACCGGGCACGAGTTACCCGCAGATCGGATGTTGCCTTCTGGCTTCACCTTCTCGCGGCGCCGATGATCGTGCACCCGGTGTTCACGCTTCTCGGACTGACGAGCGGACATGCGAATCTCGGCGAAGGCCTTGCCGTGATCGCTTTGTATGTGGTGCTCGGCCTTACCGCTCTTGCCGTCGATCGGCGCGCGCTGCTCGTCTCAGCGCTGGCTTATGTCCTCTATGCGCTTCAGGCACTGTTCCGGGAATTCGGAGCGGTCGAGCTCAACGTCGCTTTGACGGCGCTCGTGATTGGCTCAGCGCTACTGCTACTGTCCGCCTTTTGGCACCAAGCGCGCGGGGCGATCGTCCGTCCGCTGCCCGAGAATTTGCGCGACCGGCTGCCAATCGTCAACAGGACGGCGATCGCTACCCAACCAGCCGCATGAGCCGGCGCTCGAGCGGGGCCAGCACAAGCGAAAGCTCGTGCCCCCGCTTGAGCACCGCCCCATGCTCGCCGACCAACGCAAACGCCCCCTGCTTCAGCCGAAGCGCGGGGCGTTTCTCGATACGCACCTCGGGCCGTTCGGAATGACGGCGGTAGGCGGCGAAGATTGCGACGTCGGGATCGATCCTCAGCGCATAATCGCGCCAGTGACCTGCTGCGACCATCCGTCCGTACAGATCAAGGATGCGGGTTAGTTCTTTACGCTCGAAAGTAGCGATTGGGCGCCGGTCCCAGGCTGCCGGGAACGGCGCGATTACGCTCAAGCGCTTTTCGCCTTGGGCTGCGGCTGCCGGGCAGCCTTGAGGACCTTGAGTTCCTTGCGGAGCTCCTGGATTTCATTTTCGAGCTCGGCGAGGCGCGCGCGAACTGGGTCGACGTCCTCCCCGCAAGGTGTGCCGTAGGGCATGAACCCTGGGCTATAGTGAACGGCGTCGATCGGAACCGGCTTGGCCGGGATACCGACAACCGTCTGCCCGGGGCCAACGTCCTTCGTGACAACCGAATTGGCGCCAATCTTGGCGCCCTCGCCGACTTCAATCGGACCGAGCACTTGCGCCCCGGACCCGACCACCACGCCCGACCGGAGTGTTGGATGGCGCTTGCCGCCCATGCCCGTCGTCGGATTGGTGCCCCCAAGAGTCACGTGCTGGTAAATGGTCACGTCGTCACCGATCTCGGCACTTTCTCCGATCACGCTGAAGCCGTGATCGAGGAAGAATCGCTTGCCGATCTTAGCGCCCGGATGGATGTCGATGCCCGTGAGGAATCGCGCGAGATGGTTGATGAGCCGTGCTAGGAAGAACAGCCGTCCCTCCCACAGCCAGTGGGCGGCACGGTGCAGCGCGAGCGCGGTAACGCCCGGATAGAAGAGCACGTCCCAGCGCGAACGCGCTGCGGGATCGCGCGATTTGACGGAGTCGAGATAGGAGATGATTCCAGACTGCAAGCGTCGATCCTTCGTCCCTTTGCTGCTAATCTAATTGCCAGCCTCGCCAAATTCCAGCCGGGCCGACAGGGGAACAATTCGCACCCTCTTGCTCCGGCACTTGCCTTCGCCGAAAGAGCGCGCCGGCAAAAGGGATACAATCTGGGCTAGTCGACCGGCCGAAGGGGGCGCACATCTTCTCCGCCTACAATCCGCTTTACTCGCTGGCAGGCTTCCTCGTCGGAATGCTCGTGGGCATGACCGGCGTCGGGGGCGGATCCCTCATGACTCCGCTGCTGGTGCTCCTGTTCGGATTCCATCCGGCCACCGCAGTCGGCACCGACCTGCTTTATGCATCGGTGACCAAGACCGTCGGCACGGCGGTTCATGGCAAGCAGAAGACTGTCGACTGGTGCATCGTCACTCGCCTTGCCATCGGCAGCGTCCCGGCTTCCGTCCTCACGTTGTTCGTCATGAGCCGCGTTGGAACGATGAGCGGCAGCGCGACGACCACACTCAACCTCCTGCTGGGCGCCGCGCTGCTGTTGACCAGCATTTCCGTCTTCTTCCGTCCCTGGATCCTGAGTTGGGCCGGCCATCACATCCACGCGATGGCCGACGAGAGGCTTCGCGGATGGACGATCGCTCTCGGTGCGGCCCTCGGCGTCTTGGTCTCTGTAACCTCGGTCGGTGCCGGAGCGCTCGGCACAACGGCGCTTCTGATCCTCTACCCGCGCCTGCCCGTAGCCCGCATCGCCGCGAGCGACATCGCCCACGCAGTTCCGCTGACGTTGATCGCAGGCCTCGGCCATTGGTGGCTTGGCTCGGTCGACTTCGGACTGATGCTCGCGCTCCTCGCCGGATCCATTCCCGGCGTCGTCATCGGCAGTCTCGTTAGCAGCCGCTCGTCCGACACCGTGCTGCGTCCGGTCCTCGCCATCACGCTGCTGGTTGTCGCCGTGCGGCTGCTCGCGGGCTGACGATCTGTGGAGCTTGTCGCGGCCATGGTCGTTTGGCTGGCAGCGCGACACTAGGGGGAGCAAGATCATTCTGCCGTCGATCGTGGCCGACCCCTCAGCCCTGGTCCCGTTCATCCTCATCGGCTTCGCCGCCCAGCTCATCGACGGCGCGCTCGGCATGGCTTACGGCCAGATCTCGAGCACATTGCTGATCAGCCTTGGCGTTCCGCCGGCCGCTGCTTCAGCGAGCGTGCACGCCGCAGAAACGTTCACGACAGCCGTTTCCGGCATCAGCCACGTCGCGCACCGCAATGTCGATTGGAAGCTGTTCTTCCGCATCGCCATTCCCGGCGTGATTGGCGGCGTCCTCGGGGCCTATGTGCTCACGCAAATCGACGCATCGGTCGCCAAGCCGTTCGTGCTCGGATATCTGACGGCGCTCGGGCTCTATCTATTCTATCGCGGAGTGATGCACCGCCATACGGAGCGGCGGCCGAAAATCGTCTCGCCCCTCGGTCTCGTTGGCGGCTTTCTGGATGCGGCGGGAGGAGGCGGCTGGGGTGGGATCGTCACCTCAAACCTGCTCGTCCAGGGGAGCAACCCGCGCAAGACGATCGGCACCGTCAACACCGCCGAATTCTTCCTGACCGTGGTGATCTCGGCGACCTTTCTGATGACGCTTGGCTGGAGAACCTTCACGGTCGCAACGACGGGACTGTTGATCGGTGGAGTCCTCGCCGCTCCGATCGGCGCCTGGATCGCCAAGCGCGTCAACGCTGACAGGCTACTCACGTTCGTCGGAGCGCTGCTGACGCTGGTCAGCCTCTATGGCCTGTACAGAGCGCTAACATCCTAGAGCGTCGCGTGGACGGTCGCGATCGCCTTCATGACAGCGGCGATCCGGACGGCTGACTGGATCACGTCCGACTTCACGCCATGTTCGAGCAGCACGCGCTCGTGGCTGTCGATGCACATGCCGCAACCGTTCATCGCCGACACCGCGATGCTGAAGAGCTCGAACTCTTCCTTCGCGATTCCATGCGACCCGATGAAATTCATCCTCAGCCGCGCCGGCGTCTTTCCATATTCCGGGTTCGAGGTGAGATGGACGAAGCGGTAATAGACATTGTTCATCGCCATCACCGCCGCCGCACCGCGCGCGGCGTTGGCAATCTGCTCCGAGAGCTTGCCTTCGACTTCCGCCTCGGCGGCGGCGACAAGTGGGCGATGACCTGAGCCATGTGCACAGGCGAGCAGCAGCGCGTACTTGCGCTCCTCGCCAATCAGCTGGTCGCTAAGGATCGAGCCAAGATTCAGCCGCAGGTCCTTGGCGTAATCGGGCAGCGTGTCCGCAAATTCCTTCAGGGACATGGTCTTTTTCTCCGGGGATATGAAAAGGGGCGGGCCTGGGGAAGCAAACCCGCCCCTCCAAACGACCGGCTCGAGGGGGGCAAGCCGGCCGAAAATCCTCCCCAAGGGGATAGGGAGGATGCTCGTAATTAAGCCGCGGGCTTGAGAACCTCGTCACCCGGGGTCCAGTTGCACGGGCAAAGCTCGTCGGTCTGGAGCGCGTCGAGCACGCGGAGCGCCTCCGCCGGATTACGGCCGACGTTTAGGCCGTTCACGGTCACGTGCTGAATCACATTGTCCGGATCGATGATGAAGGTGGCGCGGAAAGCGACGCCCTCTGCCTGGTCAAGGATGCCCAGCGCCTCGGCCAGTTCCTTCTTGTTGTCGGCGATCCACGGGAAGTCCGCATTGGCCAGCTGCTCGTCCGACCGACGCCAGGCGAAGTGAACGTGGCTCGTGTCGGTCGACGCGCCGATCAGCACCGTGTCGCGGTCCTCGAAGTCCGCCTTCAGCTCGCCGTAGCCGACGATTTCGGTCGGGCAGACGAAGGTGAAGTCCTTGGGCCAGTAGAAGAGCACCTTCCACTTGCCGTTGGTCTCGCCGAGATCGATCGTCTCGCCGGCCGGGAGCGCGGACGTGCCCTGCTGGACCGGAAGCTTGAGCGCCGGAAGCTTGTCACCAACGGTAAGCATGAACTGATTCCTCCTTGTGCTGCAGTGCAGCGGATTTGATGTCGCAGCGCAGCATCTAGGGCGCTGGCTTATATCGTTCAAGTCATTTATAGGGCTCTTAGTGATTGGAATTTTCGATCAATGATCGTTCACCTGCCCACCGTCAAACAGCTCCAATATCTCGTCGCGCTGCGACGCTTCGGCCATTTCGGCAAAGCCGCTGACGCCTGCTTCGTCACTCAGTCGACCCTCTCCGCTGGCCTGCGCGAGCTCGAGACGCTTCTCGGGATAACCCTCGTCGAGCGGACCCGCCGCGTCGTGCGCTTCACTCCACTGGGGGAAAAGATCGCCGACAAGGCGGTGAAGGTCCTTCGCGAGACCGAGGAGCTTGCCGAAATGGCCCGCGCGCAGGGTCGGCCGCTCCACGGTGAACTTCGCATGGGCGTCATCCCGACGATCGCTCCCTTCCTGCTCCCCACCATGCTGCCGCGCCTTCGGGAGCAATGGGCCGAGCTCAAGCTCTACCTGCGTGAAGAAACCAGCAACGGCGCCTGCGAGGCGCTGCATCGGGGGCAGCTCGACTGTGTCTTGCTCGCCCTCCCCTTCTCCTGCGGCGAAGTGGACAGCGCTCCCTTGTTTGATGATCCGCTGTTCGTCGCCTATCCCAGCGGCGAAGCGCCACGAGCCGCATCGATCGCGGCGAGCGAAATCGACGAGAGCCGTCTCCTGTTGCTTGAGGACGGCCATTGCCTCAAGGATCACGCCCTTTCCGCATGCAATCGCCCGGACCTTCGTGCCCATGCCGAAATGATGGGCACATCGCTCCACACGCTCGTGCAGATGGTCGACAATGGCCTCGGACTGACGTTCGTGCCCGGAATGGCGATCGAGGCGGGCATTCTCATCGGCACCGACGTGGATGCGAAGCCGCTACGTTCCGAGCACCCCTACCGGCGAATCGCGCTCATCTGGCGCCGGTCCAGCCCGCGCGAGAGCGAGTTTCAAATGCTCGCGGCCTCCCTGCGTCGCATCGCGGGAGACCTGATCCCGGACCTTTCGCCTGTCCCACCGAACGAACCCGCGCTCGAACCAGCCTGCGGCTGACCCGAGCGCGGTCTTTATCTATTTTGCCAAAGCCGGTTCGCGGACGCTGGGGCTTGCCGCCTGGGCAGTCCCGTGAAGGTCGAAGCGATCGGCATTCATCACCTTGGTCCAGGCAGCGATGAAGTCGCGAACGAACTTCTCTTCATTACCGTTCTCGGCATAGACCTCCGCCGTCGCTCGCAGCTGGCTGTTCGAACCGAAGATCAAATCAGTCCGGGTTGCCCGCCACTTCTCCTGCCGACCGCCACGGTCATAGCCGATGAATTCCTCGTCGCCGCTCTCGTCGACCACCTCCCAGAAGGTGTCGTTGTCGAGCAGGTTGACGAAGAAGTCGTTGGTCAGCTGACCCTTTCGGCTGGTGAACACACCATGCGGCGCGTCCTTATGGTTGGCGCCGAGCACGCGCAGGCCGCCCAGAAGCACCGTCATCTCTGGCGCTGAAAGGCCAAGCAGTTGCGCCCGGTCGATCAACAGTTCCTCGGTCCGGACCGAATGCTTGGTCTTAAGATAGTTGCGGAAGCCGTCCGCGGCTGGCTCCAGCACGGCGAAGCTGTCGAGGTCGGTCCATTCCTGGGTAGCGTCGCTCCGTCCGCCCGTGAACGGGACTTCAACACCGAAGCCGGCATCCTTTGCCGCTTTTTCGACGGCGGCAGTGCCAGCGAGGACGATTGCGTCGGCCATCGACAAAGACCCGCGCAACTCGTCGATCTTGGCGAGGACCTTGGCCAGTTCGTCCGGTTCGTTGACGTCCCAGCCGTTCTGCGGAGCAAGGCGGATGCGCGCTCCGTTCGCACCGCCGCGATAATCCGACTTGCGGAAGGTCGAGGCCGATGCCCAGGCCGTCTTCACCAGCTGACCGATGCTGAAGCCGGCATCGAGGATCTTCGACTTGAACGCCGCGACATCGGCATTCGACGGCATCGTTCCAGCGGGAACCGGATCCTGCCAGATCAGATCCTCCTTCGGAACCTCCGGCCCGAGGTACCGGACCTTGGGGCCCATGTCGCGGTGCGTCAGCTTGAACCAGGCGCGAGCGAACGCGTCCTTGAACGCCTCATGGTCGTTGCGGAACTTCTCCGAAATCTTGCGGAACTCCGGATCCATCTTCAGCGCCATGTCGGCCGTCGTCATCATCGTCGGCACCCGCTTCGACGGGTCGTGCGCCGCCGGCGCCATATCCTCGGGCTTTTGGTTGATCGGCTGCCACTGCTGCGCGCCCGCGGGCGACTTCACCAGCTCATATTCATAGTCGAGCAGCAGCCGGAAATAATTCTCCGACCATTGCGTGGGCGTGTTCACCCACGAGCCCTCGATGCCGCTAGTGATGGCGTGCTCGCCGAAGCCGCTGCCGTGGGAGCTCGCCCAGCCGAGGCCCTGAAGCGTGATGTCCGCCGCTTCCGGGGCGACATCGACCAGACTCGGATCGCCCGCGCCATGCGCCTTGCCGAAGGTATGACCGCCGGCGGTCAGGGCGACCGTCTCCTCGTGGTTCATCGCCATGCGCTCGAAGGTGATCTTGATGTCCCGCGCCGACTGCAACGGGTCCGGATTCCCGCCTGGACCTTCGGGGTTGACGTAAATGAGGCCCATCTGGACCGCCGCCAGCGGATGCTCGAGTTCCATCTCATGTTCAGGTTGATGGCGTGTCTCAACGCCCTCGCTGACCCACTTCTCCTCAGCGCCCCAATAGACGTCCCGCTCAGGCTCGTAGATGTCTTCACGGCCGCCACCGAAGCCGAAGATCGGTCCGCCCATCGATTCAATGGCGACGTTGCCGGCGAGGATGAACAGATCGGCCCAGCTGATGTTCTCGCCGTACTTCTGTTTGATCGGCCACAGCAGCCGCCGCGCTTTGTCGAGATTGCCGTTATCCGGCCAGCTGTTGAGTGGCGCGAAGCGCTGGTTGCCCGAATTGGCGCCACCGCGCCCGTCGCCGGTGCGATAGGTCCCCGCGGCGTGCCACGCCATGCGGATGAACAATGGACCATAATGTCCGTAATCTGCCGGCCACCAGGGTTGGCTGTCGGTCATGAGGGCAGTCAGGTCACGCTTGAGCGCGTGATAGTCGAGCGCGTTGAACGCCTTCGCGTAATTGAACTCTGCGCCCCTCGGGTCGGGCGAAACGCCGCCCTGGTGAAGAATCTCTGTTGGAAGCGACTCCGGCCACCAATCGCGATTCGTGCGGCCGAGTAACGAGCGCACGGTGGTCGGCCGGTTTACCGGGCAACCCATCGAGCCGGTCTTTGCGTCCATGATCCAAAACCCTCCATCCAATGTGTGAGATGCACCTAGGACCGCTCGGCAAATGGGGAAAACGAGTTGTTCTCGTCAGTGAGAGCAAGGAAATCGATCAGTGTTGATCGAGGCGCTCGGTCGTTGGGGCCGCGGTCGAAGGCGGGGAGGAAGCGCCGCGGCCCCTGTTAATGACAAGTAAGCCGCCAAGCCGGCAGCCGGTCGCGGGGCTCTACCGTTCAGACTTGTGGGTGGGAAACGACAAAAGTTCGTCAGCGATAACAGCGAAATCGATCAGCGGGGCCTCAGTCCATGTGCCGAAGACCGGTCCGTAAATAAGAATAACCGCTCGTCAGCGTCAGCGCCGCAGCCGCCCAAAGGCTGACGATGCCGACGTCATGCACCCACGGCATTTGCGGCACCGCGCCGCCGAGGATCAAGGCGCCGAGCGCGACCAGCTGGAAGGTCGTTTTCCATTTGGCGAGCGCGCTCACCGGTACGGACACCTGAAGCCCGGCAAGATATTCGCGCAGGCCGGAAACGATGATTTCGCGCAGCAGGATGATCAGAGCGGCGATGATGTGGAGCCCTGCGATCTCCGGCACCGGATTCGCCTTGCGGCTCGAAATGAGCATGACCAGCACTGCACCGACCATGATCTTGTCGGCGATCGGATCGAGGAACTGGCCCAGGCGCGAGATGCTTCCCCAGGCGCGCGCGAGATAGCCGTCGAAATAATCGGTGATGCCGACGAGACAGTAGAGCACGAAGGTGATTGCATAATCGAGCGGCGCTGGCCGCCACAGGAGAAAGACCAGGATCGGCACCGCCAGGATACGCGATAGGGTCAGGAGGTTCGGCAGCGACAGCATCATTTCGAGACGGGAGAGTTAGAAGGGTTTGGCGGCTCACGCAAAGCTGGCTATGCCGTCGCTCAATTCTATGGCAGCCGACGCGCCCCAGCTTTGATCCAGAACGTCACTCACCTGCTGCGCGCGCGGCGGTTCCTGCCGCTATTCGCGACCCAGTTCCTCGGGGCGTTCAACGACAGCCTGTTCAAGCAGGCGGTGGTGCTGTTCGTCACCTATCAGCTGTTCTCGAATCCGGCGAAGGAGTTTCAGTTCAGCGCAATCGCGCAGGGCCTGTTCATCCTCCCCTTCTTCCTCTTCTCCGCGCTCTCCGGCCAGCTCGCCGACGATCATGACAAGGCGAAGCTCATCCGGATCATCAAGTTCGCCGAGATCGGGATCATGATCCTTGGCGGCGCCGGCATCATGCTTGCGAACATTCCGCTGATGCTCGCGGCGGTCGGCCTGATGGGCGTTCATTCGACCTTCTTCGGGCCGATCAAATATGCGATCCTGCCGCAGCACCTGCAGCATGACGAAGTGCTCGGCGGCACCGGTCTGGTCGAGGCGGGAACCTACATCGCGATCCTCGGCGGAACGATACTCGCCGGTGTGCTCGCCGCAGTTCCGCCGGTAGCGGCGGCGACGACGATCGGAATCGCCGGACTGGGCTTCCTCGCCGGGCGCCAGGTGCCTCCAGCTCCGCCTGCGGCCGAGCGGATCTCGTTCAACTGGCACATCATTCATGCTTCGATTGCGCTGGTCAGAGCGACCTTGCACATCCGGCGTCTGTTTCTCGCCATCCTGTCGATCAGCTTCTTCTGGACCATCGGGGCGGTGCTGATCATCATCTTCCCGCCGCTGGTGAAGAATGTGCTTGGGGCCAACGAGCAGGTCGCAAGCCTGTTCATAGCCATCTTCTCGATCGGAATCGCGATAGGCTCGGTGCTGATCAA
>Ga0207647_10004176_pt1 | contig 10707 bp, 10 predicted proteins | sample KBSCornC2_FD_184295 | JGI IMG/M metagenome (GOLD analysis project Ga0207647, IMG submission 184295) | Corn rhizosphere microbial communities from Kellogg Biological Station, Michigan, USA - C2 (SPAdes) (version 2) | ecosystem: Host-associated > Plants > Roots > Rhizosphere ...
CCCTGCGGCCGCGCCGAACCAGGCTCTGGTGCGCAAGTACTACGCATGCCGGCTGCTATCGCGCTGCGACGTTTCACAGTTTCTGCGTGAACTGGCAGAGGTCACCATCAAGCCGGGGCCGATCGCGGGAATAACGCCGCTCGATCGTTCGAAGGCGGATGCGATGCCTAGCCGCTGACGCGCCGCTTCCAGATCGCCTCGGCGAGCGCGATGTCGGCCACAGAATCTTCGCCGGAGGCCAGGGGCGTTCCTTGTTCGACGATATCGGCGACGAAGGCGTCGGCCTGACGCCGAAACGCCCAGCTCCCCTCGCGCACCAGCCGCGTGCGTTGTCCGCCCTGGTCGAGGATGACCTCTGCCTCCTGCTCGGCAAAGGGTGGGGGCAATTCGATGCTCAATGCGCCCCGCTCAAAATCGATCGTCAATCCCTCGCGCCAGGCACCTTCGGATCCATTCACGAGGTCCAGCGTGCAAGCGACGCCGTCGAAGTCGAGGGTTATGCGCGCGGCTCCCGAGTTCTCGAGGGTGCTTTCGGCGACTGCCGGCGACGGTCCGAGCACGTAGCGCGCGAGATTGATGATATGGCTGAACACGTTCAGAAAATTGTCGTAGCCAGGCCGCATCGTGCCCGGCATCCAGTCGGGACCATCCTGCCAGAGCTCGAGCCCGTCCGGACGGGTTTCGCCGGTCATGACGAAATTGTCGTGCGATCGGCCGGTGTCGCCGCCGAAGCACCAGCCTCTTGCTCCGACAACGCGTCCGAGCGAGCCGTCTGTGCGCAGACGCCTCAGTTCGGCCAGCGCGCGCGCCACGCCGGCGTCGTGACGCTTCATGTAGCCGATGCTGTAGACGAGGCGCTGTCGCCGCGCGGCTTCGACCAGCGACGCAGCCTGAACCGTCGTGTAGGCCATCGGCTTCTCCGACAGCACGTGCCGGCCGCTGTTCAACGCATCCAGCACGATCGGGCCGGTGGCGCGACGCTTGGTCACGACGACGACGGCGGATACCGCGCTGTCCGCGAGCAGCTCCCGGTGCGTGCCGTAGGTCCGTGGGATGCCGAATTTCTTTGCCGCGGCGGCCGCCAGGTCAGGCCGGAGATCGGCGATCGCAACGACGCGGCAGGCGGGATTGGCGGCGAAATTGGCGAGGTGGCACATCTGGCCGACCATGCCCGTTCCGATGATGCCAATGCCTGGCCTCACTGGCTACGATCCCTCGAAGCGCTTCCGGACGACGAGGAAATGCGCCGGCTGTCCCCAGGTGCCGATGAACGCCGGATCCGACTGGGTGAGGGCGGCAACCGCGGACGCATCCCGTCGCCCGATCGCGCTGAAGATGCGATGGAAACTGTCGAGCGTTGCCGTGATGGCTTCGATGTCGGAAGCATCGTCGGCGAGAATATCCGTCGTCAGGATCGTCTCGCGTAACGAGGCGAGGCTCGCGATCACGCGGGGCAGGCTGTCGCCGAAGGGCTCGTCGATCATTCGGTCCACATCGAGCACCAGCGCTTCGATCGAAGCCGAGATCGCGCTCACCGCGTCGGCCTGGCCGACCAGATAGAGCTTCCGTCCCCCGAGGAAGCTCAGGCGGCTGCGGTCGAGATGGCGTGTGGCGCGACGCAGCTTCTCGTCCGCCGACAGGACCTTCTTGTGCCAGTAGACGTCCAGGCTGTCGCGATAGGCGGGCCATGCCGAATGGATGTCGAATCCCTGCTCGTGCGCCGCCGTGCAGAGGGCCTCCGCATCGAGGAAGTAGCGGTGCCGCACGAACGGATTCTCGAGCACGTCCATCAGCCAGGATTCGAAGCTGCGGGTGTGCGGAATGCTGTTCCACTTCGGCTCGAACAGCAGCTTCGCCGTCTCCGGCGCGGGGCGGCCCGTCAGGGCCTTGCCGGCGGCATGGATCGCCTTGAGCGCGAGCTCGAAGAAGCCGCCATAACGTTCGTAATAGGAAACGACGGCGTAACCGTCCGGATTGAGCAGCCGGTGGAAGATGCCGAGCCATTTTTCGCTCGGTTGCACCGTGTAGATGAACCCTTCGGCGTCGATGATGTCGAAACGGCGGTCGCTGCGAAACCCCTCGACGTCGGACAATGCGAGTTCGCGAAGACGTTCGGCCTGGCCGAAATGCGCGAAGTAGGCCTGGATCTTCGGGTGCGCATGCCGGTTCGGTTCGGCGAGCGTCATGTTCGCGCCCCAGCCGGCAAACACCAGCGCGTTCTCACCGGAATCAGGACCGAATTCGAGGACCTCGGCGTCGCGGAACAGCCGCGGAGGCAGCACCAGCTTGTCCACAAAGAGTTCGCGGCGCTGGCCCGCATAGGCCGCGAGTTCGGCGGCCGACTTGAAATTCCCGAACGTCGGCAGGACGTCCTGACGTTCGTAGTAGTTGAAGAGCTTGTCCTCAGCCATGCCGCGACCCTGCGGCCGCCTCGAGGCGGTCGAGCTCGCTCCAGATATCGGAGGGCGCGAAGATCGAGACGATGTGCAGCGGGCGCTTCACGTTTTCGCGCAGCCGGCTGCTGACCTTGGCTTCGTTCTCCTCGTTCACGGCAAGAAGGCAGACGAGCGCATCCGACTTGCCGGCGAGTTCCTCCGGCGAACGGATCGGAATCCCGGTGCCGGGCAGGAACAGCCCCTGGCGCTCCTTCTGGTCGTCGACCGAGAGGTCGACGAGATCAGCCAGTTCGTGCGCGTTGGTGAAGGTGCAGGCGCGGCAGCCCGCGCCGTAGATGGCGATCTCGGCACCGTTGGCGCGGGCCTTGGCGAGGATCGGGCGGAGACGCGCGCCGTACTCCCTCGCGCGCTGGCCGAATTTCTCGCCGACGCCTGCGGGGGCGGGCGGCGGCGTCACGTCGCGCGTCGCACGGCGGGCCGCGATCGCGAGGCTGCCGCCGCTGAAATTGTATTTCTTCACGGACACCGTCTCGAAGCCGTGGCGCGCCAGCAGCGCGACCAGGGTCGGTTCGGTGAAATAGCTGACGTGCTCCTCCCAGAGCACCGAGAGATCGCCTGCCGTCGAACCGGGTGCGAAATCGGGCACGTCGATGAACAGCAGCCCGTCCTCCTTCAGCGCGATCTTCACGCAAGCGAAGAAGTTCTCGAAATCGACGATGTGCTCGAGCACCTGGCGCGATACGACGAGGTCGAACTTGCCGGCCTGAGCGACCGCGTCGTGGGCCATCTCCGGGCTGAGCATGTCGGCATAGACCTTGATGCCGCGCTCACGGGCGATCTTGCCCGACACCGGGTTGGGCTCGACGCCGACCAAAACCTTCGCGCCGCGCTCGCGCAGCTTGTCCATGAACAGGCCGTCATTGCAGCCGATCTCGAACACGGATTGATGGCTCGAGAATTTCGCGATGGTATCGAGCTCGTCGACCTGGTGCGGCTCAGGCTTCCAGCTGCTGAAATTGTAGTTGAACTGGCGATACAGGATGTCGGGATCGATCGGCTTGACGATCTGCGGCAGACCGCAATCGCCGCAGGCGAGCACCTCGAACGGATACCGTTCCTCCTGCTCGTTCCGGCTGTGCCGAAGTCGATGCGCAATCGGCATCTGTCCGAGGTCGATGACCGGTCGCAGGTTGGTCGAATGGCAAAGGCGGCAATGGTCGGTCACTGGTTATTCTCGCATTTGGGCAGGTCTGATGAGGCGATTTTCAATGAAACCGGCGCGGCCGCAATGAGATGGTCCCGGATACATCCAATCAGGGGTGCAGAGCGCAGTCCTCCAGCCGATGCGCCCTCAACCAATGCAGGTAGCAGTCGTCGATAGGTCATGCAAGACGTGCCGCTATCCATCGACGGGAAGCGGGTACGGCCAAGTCGGAGAATCCGTTCAGTCAAAAATCGCAGTTCTGCTTCTGGATATAGAAGCGCTTTATGCCAAGGGATCGAAGGTGGCTTCTGCCGTGTCGGCGGTCCCCAATGCGATCTTTCTGAAGTCGCGCACAACGTAGGCAGCGTCATCGGGTAGGTCATCCTCGAATGTTCAAGGCGGAATAGTCGAGTAGCGGTACCAGTCGAAATCTAACGTCCCATCAGATGCTCCGCGGCGAGCGCGCCAGTCTTTGTGACATAGTCCTGGACCGTGACGGCTTCGCTGCCATCCGGCGCCCAGTCGGGAAATGCCGTACGGGAGGGGTCGAAGGGACCGGCGGTGGTCTCGTGAAACACCAGCCATTCCGAGGTGATCAGGATCGAGTGGAAGACCTGTTCGGGCATCCGGTAATAGCAGCGCTTGCCCTGGCCGTATGGTGCCATCTCGAGCACGTCGCGAATGCGGCCGTCATCTTCGAAGATTACGACCTGCGCCGTACCCTCGATCACGTGAAACGATTCAGGTTTGCCAAAATGCTTGTGGGGCCGCACATACGCCTCGCGATGATGCACGATCAGCATCTCGTGCAGGCCGGACGAGGGATCGGGATGCGTGCACAGCCGGCTGCGCAGGCGTGGGTTGCCGGCGGCGATGCGCTTCAGCTCCGCGATCGTGGCATCGTCCGCCGTGACGATGGCGTCGTCCGAATAGTACACTTCCGGATTCTGCGCACGCAGCGAGGTCGGCCGGCCCAGACCGGCCGTCTCATTCGAAGAAGATGAACCCATGGTCGCCTCGATACCCGCATTGGTCGTAGATCCAGGCCCAAGTTTCCGGACCGTGGAAGCTCAGGCAGGTGAGCTGCCAGTAGAGGAGATTTGCCTTCTCGCGCTCGTTGCGGAACGATTCCACCATCAGATATTTCGAGGCGCCGCGTCCGACACGCTCGATCTCCGACGCTGCGCGGAAGACGTCCTCGAGCGGAAGGTTGTGCAGCACGCCGAGCGACACCACGAGATCGAAGCTGTGATCGGGGTAGGGCAGCTCGACGGCGCTGCCGACCTTCAGGTGCGGCCGCACCTCCTCCTTGGCGTTGGCGATGCCATATTCGGAGACGTCGATGCCCGCGATCGTGAGGTCGGGGACGAGTTGGGTGAACTCGTAGAGCAGATAGCCCTTGCCGCAACCGACATCGAGCACGCTCATGCCCGGCTTGATGCCGTAGCGGTCGATCAGGGTCTGGGCGAGCGGGCGCCACCTTCCGTCGTAGCGATAGCCGCCATAGCCGTAACGGCGGTCGCCGTCCCAGTAGTCGCGCCCCCATTGCCGCGCCACGGTGGCGGATTCGGCCTTGTCATGCTCGACCACGCGCTGAACGTAGTTCCGCTTGGTCGATGCGTGCATCGGCTGGAGCAGGTTGATCTCGGTCATGATCGTCGACCGGTCCGCGACATCGTCACAGGATGGTCGCGAATTTATTGACGAGCAGGATGTCCTCGACGGCCTGAATGCCGTCCCGCGACGAAAGCGTGATCTCCTCGACGGCTGCGTGAAGATCGCAGCCCTCGCGCAGCACGCGGTCGTAGATCTCCCGCCGTCGAGCCTCCTCGGGCGGCAGCATGAAGATGCTGTAGAGGATCAGGCCGTTCAAGCGGGGCAGCTCGTCCAGGATGTCCTCGAGTACCATGTAGCTGCCGGGCATGATGTGTTCGACGGCGCTGAGCAGGTATTGCAGGTTCTTCCGCCGCGCGTAGTCGCGGATCACGATGTTCTGGACGTGCTGCGGGGAGCGGCTGCCGTTCAGCGGCCGGGCGCCGATGTAGCCGCGATGGCCGGCTCGCTCAGCCATGGAAGCCTCCCGGCAGCTTGTATTGCATGCCGACCCGTGTCGCCGGGCGCAGCAGGATCGGCTCGAAGAACTCGCCGAAGCGCTTGTCCGCGTAGGGCGACATGATGCTCTTGAACCGGCAGTTCATGCTCCAGCGCGTGCCGGGCTCCTCGTTGATGCGATTACCGTGCATCAGGGTCTGGTTGAACAGCATCACGTGACCGTAGGGAATCTCGATGAAGGTCGCGTGCGGCTTGATCGTCTTGTACAGCTCCTCGGCGCTGCGCAGGCTCGCCATCCGATCCTGCATGTCGCCGTTCAGGGACGGGGGCAGCAGATACATCGCTTTAGTGCGGTGGACGTCCACCAGCGGCACCCACACCACGACCTCGAACGGCGAGTCGCCCGACCAGACATCGGAGTGCGTGGCGAGCAGCGAGGAATCGTCGCCGGGCATCTGGATGCTGAGGTTGACGCGGCGCTGCATGCAGAGCTCGTTGCCGACGATGGTTTCGATCGTCGAGCGGGCGAGACGGAAATAGGTCGGCCGGAACCAGGGCTCGGCGTTGAGGCCGTTGAAGACGTGCAGCCGCAGGCCGTTGAGATCGTCGACGCTTACGCGCGTATGGATGCCGTCGAGCATCGCATAGGGATCATTGCTGTGCGGCAGCTTCAGATAGTCGGCGGCAAGTTCAGCGGCGCGCCGCTGGATCCGGTCGAGCCCGGCGCGGTCGTCGGCCGGCGTCGTGACGAAGCCGTTGTCGATGAAGCGCTGCGCCAGCGCCTGCTCGTCGGCCTGGAGGAAGTCCGTATCCGTCATGCAAAATACTCCCGGGCGGTCGCGCAAATATAACTGATATCGGCGGCCGAGAGGAACTGATTGATCGGGAGCGTGAGGATCTGATCCGCCTGCCGCTCGGTCACCGGAAACGCGCCGCGCCCCAGACCAAGATGCGCTGCCGCCGGCTGAAGGTGGATCGGCACCGGATAGTGGATCGCGGTCTCGATGCCCTTGTCGGCAAGATATTTCTGGAAGTCGTTGCGGCGGTCGGTCTGCACCACGAAGGTGTGGAACGTATTGAACTCGATGTTGCGGCAGGGCGGAATGAACAGGGGCAGGCCTGCGAGCTCGGCGCGGTATTGCGCGGCGTTGCGCCGCCGGCGCTCGATCACCGACGGCAAATTGCGGAGGCGGATTCGCAGCACGTCCGCCTGAAGCGTGTCGAGCCGCGATACGATGCCCCATTCCTGGACGTCGCTGCGGTTGATCAGACCGTGATTGCGCAGGCGGCGAATTCGTGCGGCAAGCTCGGCGTCGGCGGTGACGAGGAAGCCGGCATCGCCCGCGGCATTGAGATTCTTCAGGGGATGCGCGGAGAAGCAGCCGAACGTTCCGATGGTGCCGCTCATCCGCCCGTCATAGGTCGAGCCGACGGCCTGGGCGCTGTCCTCGATCACGGCGAGAGCGTGCTTGTCGGCGATCGCCATCAGCGGGTTCATGTCGGCCATGCGCCCGGTCAGGTGCACCGGCATGATCGCCTTGGTCCGCGGCGTGACGGCGGCCTCGACCGCGGCCGGATCGATGTTCTGGTCCGGCAGCACGTCCGCAAAGACCGGCGAGGCGCCGACTGCGATGATCGCGGCGGTCGATGCCACGAACGAGTTCGGCGGGGTGATGACCTCGTCGCCGGGACCGATGTTGAGCGCCCTCATCGCGAGGATCAGCGCGTCGGTGCCGGAATTCAGCGTCACGACATGCGGCGAGCCGAGATAGGCGGACAGTTCCTCTTCGAGCTTTCCGACCGCCGCCCCGCCGATGAAATCGCCACGCTGGAAGACGCCCTCGACCGCCTGCATGATCTCGGCGCGCTCTTCCTCGAATTGCGCCGGAAGATTGACGTATCCGATGCGCCGGCGGCCGGTGTCAGCGTCCATGGCAGAACTTCCTGACGGTCTCGATGACGCGGTCCTGCTGCGCGCGTGTCAGGTGCTGGTCCACCGGGAAGCTGATGACTTCCTTGGCATGGCGGTCGGTGACCGGGAACGTTCCCGGGGCGTAACCGAGATGCTTGAGGCCTTCCTGCTGATACAGCGGGATCGGATAGTGGATCTTGGCTTCGATGCCGTTGTCCAGGCAGTACTGATAGAGCTCGTCGCGACGCTCGGCGAACACCATGTAGAGGTGATAGACGTGCTTCACGTTGGGGCGGCGCGGCGGGACGCGCAGGCCGGGCAGGCCGGCGAGTCCCGCGTCGTAATAGGCCGCGTTCTCGATCCGGCGCCGCGTGATCTCGCTGGTCTGGCCGATCAGCCAGTTGCCGACCACCGCCTGGAGGGAATCGAGCCGCGAGTTGCAGCCGAGGATCGCGATCTCGTCGCGGTTCTTCATGCCGTGGTTGCGGATGAGGCGGAGCCGCTCGTTCATCCCGTCGTCATTGGTGACGACGACGCCGGCATCGCCCCAGACGTTCAGGTTCTTGAGCGGATGCAGGGAAAAGCCGGCTGCGATGCCGTGGGTGCCGGAGCGCTTTCCCGCGAACTCCGAGAGGATGCCCTGGCAGGCGTCCTCGACGACGGGGATGTTGTGGCGCTGGGCGATCGCCATCAGCTTGCCCATGTCGGTGACCTCGCCGGTCAGCTGAACCGGCATGATCGCCTTGGTCTTCGCTGTGATCGCGGCTTCGACATAGTCGACGTTCATGCAGAATGAATCGTCGCAGTCGACCAGCACGGGCCTCGCGCCGGTCTCCGCAATGGCGCCGACGGTCGCGATGAACGTATTGGCGGCGGTGATGACTTCATCGCCATGGCCAATGCCGAGCGCCTTGAGCGGCAACTTGAGCGCGTCGGTGCCCGATCCGACGCCGATGGCGTGGCGCACGCCGATCAGCTCCGCAAAACGCCGCTCGAATTCGGCGACGGGCTTGCCAAGGGTGAAGTCGCCGGTCGCCACCAGGCGGCCGATCTCGGCCAGGATGGGAGCTGGATCGGAGAATTGCTCGAGCAGATAGGAATATCGAACGTCGTACATGTGGCCCGTCAGGTGGAATGGAGTTGAGGGGAGGAGGTGTGCGAGGCGGCAAGTGCGCGCTCGATCGAGGTGGCAATGGCGCTGGCGGAAAGCCCGTGCTTCTTGAGCAGGGAGTCCTGCGAGCCGTAATTGTGCATGAAGCGGTCCGGCAGCGACAGCCGCAGCATCGCCGGCAGGCCTGATCCAAGCCTGTCGATCAGCGTCTCCGCGACCGCGCTGCCGAGGCCGCCGGACGGAACATGCTCCTCGAGAGTCGCCACGAGCCTGGTGCCGCGGATCGCTTGCAGCAGCGCCTCGGTGTCGAGCGGCTTGACGGTATGCATGTGCAGGATGCCTGCGCGGACGCCTTGTGCGGCCAGCAGGTCGGCTGCGGCCAGCGCTCGCTGAAGCATGATCCCGGTGGTCACCATCAGGACGTCACCCGGCGGGCGCATCAGGATGGCCTTGCCGATCTCAAAGCCATGCTCGGCCTTCGAGACGATGGCGTCGCCGCCTTTTCCCAGGCGGATGTAGATCGGTCCGGTCCAGTCGAGGGTCTGCTCCATCAGCCGCGCGGCTTCGTCGGCATCGCACGGGCAGACCACCGTCATGTTGGGCAGCGCCCGCATGATGGCGATGTCCTCGATCGCCTGGTGGGTGGGGCCGAGCGGCGCATAGACGAGCCCGCCGCCGTTGGCGATCAGCCGCACCGGCAGGTTGTGCAGGCAGAGGTCGACGGCCACCTGCTCGTAGCAGCGCCGGGTGAGGAATGTCGCGATGGTGTTGACGTAGGGCACGAAGCCCTCCATCGCGAGGCCGGCCGACATGCCGATGATATGCGCTTCCGAGATGCCTTCGATCAGATGGCGCTTCGGAAACTCCTTGCTCATCGCGCGCAAGGTGCCTGCGCCGGGATCGGAGCCGATGTAAAGCACACGCTCGTCGCGCGCGGCGAGCTTGTGGACCATGTTCATGGCGGTGTTGCGCATGGGATGCCGATCAAAAATCGCCGACAGCTACGCGAATCGCGTCGAGCTCGCTGTCGGTCAGCTTGTTCTTGTGATGCCAATCGGCGTTGGATTCTGCGGCCGGCAGACCCTTGCCCTTGACGGTATGGCAGATGATCGCGGTGGGTTTGCCCGCAACCGGCGGGACCTGCTTCAGGACGGTGCGCAGGGCGCCGACGTCGTGGCCGTTGAGCTCCTGCACGGCAAAGCCGAAGCTGCGCCACTTGTCCGCGAGGGGCTCCAGCGGCAGGACGTAGTCGGTGGGCCCGTAGCTCTGGAGCTTGTTGTAGTCGATCAGCGCGACCAGGTTGTCGAGCCCGTGCTTGGCCGCGCCCATGGCAGCCTCCCACACCGATCCCTCGTTGATCTCGCCGTCGCCGAGCAGGACGAAGGTGCGGTAGGTGCGCTCGCGCATGCGCGCGGCGAGCGCAAGGCCGACACCGATCGACAGGCCATGTCCAAGCGCGCCGGTCGAGGCCTCGACCCCCGGCACCATTCCGTATTCGGGATGTCCGCCCAGAATACTGTCCGGGCCGCAGAAGCCCTCCAGCTCCGACAGGGGGAAGAAGCCGCGGTCGGCCAAGAGCGCATAGAGCGCCAGGCAACCGTGTCCCTTGCTGAGAATCGCGCGGTCGCGGCCCGGATCGCGCGGGTTGTTCGGATCGATCCGCAGCACGTCGTCGTAGAGCACGCGGACCATCTCGATCAGCGACAACGCCGGACCGACGTGTCCGCGCCCCGCGGAGCGGACAGAACCGAGGACCAGGCGACGCAGATAGAGACTGCGCTCGTCCAGCGTGCAGGTGAGGGCGGCTTCAGCGTGGGGTGAGGTCTGGATCACGTTGGCAAATCGTTTGATGGAGCCGGCGGGCTTTGTCGAGCTGACCGGCAAGGCGGACCGTCAGATCGCCTCCTTGCGCAGCCAGAGCGCGCCGGGAGCGGCTTTCCGGCAAATAAGCATTCAGGACAATTAGGCACCAAATCGCCCCAAACAGAGGATACAGTACGTCTCGGCGGACCGCAAACGCGTCATCCCTAGC
>Ga0207647_10004178_pt1 | contig 10706 bp, 6 predicted proteins | sample KBSCornC2_FD_184295 | JGI IMG/M metagenome (GOLD analysis project Ga0207647, IMG submission 184295) | Corn rhizosphere microbial communities from Kellogg Biological Station, Michigan, USA - C2 (SPAdes) (version 2) | ecosystem: Host-associated > Plants > Roots > Rhizosphere ...
CTCAGCGCCAGCACGGCCAGCACGACGAACATGCCGCTGCGCGAAAAGAATCCGATCAGCAGCGCGCACCAGACAAGTGCGAGCAGGCCGCCGAAGAAACCGAAGTTCCACATCGCGGCGCGCAGTTCGTACGCGTGCCATGCGGTGGGCGTGAACACGGATGGCGCGAGCCGCATTTCCTTGCGCGACGTGATGCGGATCAGCACGGGCATCCGTTCACCCGGGCGCAGCGTCGTGTCGAGCGTCGGATATCGGGAAGCGGGATGGTCCGCGTCGCGGAGGCCGGCCGGGAAGCGTCCGGCGAGTGTCCATGCGCCGCTGCGCTCGACATAAAAGTCCGCGTGGTCGAGACGTGCGTCGCGAATTGCCAGCACCAGCGGGCGCTCGACGCTGTCGTGATTGACCAGCGTCGCGGCGACCCACCATGCCGAGCGGGAAAACTCGATATTGAACGACGGGCGCGCCGCGGACGCGGACGTGCCGGTTGGCGCAGCCGCGAGCCGCGCGGCGACCTGATCGGCGGACATCGTCGCGCCCGGATCCTCGACGATCGACACGGCGTCCAGTTGTGCGGCGTTTTCCGTCGCTTCGGCGCGGTGGGTCGCGCACGCGATCAGCGCCACCGCGAGCAGCAGGAAGGTGTACCAGCCCGACGCGCGGCGCCTAGGCATCGCGCGGGTGATCATGCGTCGCGGGCAGTGCGTCGACCGCCGGACGCTGGCGCCGCCAGTCGGACGGCGTGATGCCGAACCGTTCGCGAAACGCCGTCGCGAAATTGCCCGGTGTCGAGAAGCCGATTTCCTCGGCGATGTCGCCGATCCCCATCGACGTCTCCGCGAGAAAGTGCTTCGCGGCGCGCAGCCGTGTGTCGCGCAGGTATTCGAACACGGTCTGGCCGAGATGATCGCGGAACACGCGCGACAGCCGCTTTTCGTGCGTGCCGACCTGCCGCGCGAGTTCCTCGAGCGTCGGCGGATTGCGCAATTCGCGCAGCAGCACGTCGCTCGCCGCACGCACCAGCGCGGCGTCCGGATGATCGGGCAGCTCGGGCAGGTGCGCGAACGGCTGGCTGCGCCGCGCGCGCTTCAGATGATTGCGGATCCGCGCAATGACCTCGACCGGCTCGAAGGGCTTCACGATGTAGTCGAGCGCACCGGTTTCGAGCCCCGCGATGCGATCGTCGAGATCGGCGGCGGCGGTCAGGATGATGATGGGTATGTTCTGCGTCGACGGCGTCGACGCCAGCAGGCGGCACGCGGCGAAGCCGTCCATGCGCGGCATCCGGACGTCCATCAGGATTAGGTCGGGCGAGACTGCCTGCGCGCGGTGATAGGCCTGCAGGCCGTCGAACGCGACACTGATCCGGCATCGCGCCGAACGCAGGATCTCCGTCAGGAGCCGCAGGTCGTTCGGTCGGTCGTCTACGACAAGAATGTGTGCGCCAACGAGATCCGGCGTGGCGCGCAGCGACGCCGGACTGGACGAGCGGGATGACATGGTTGCGAACGCGTTGGGGAGGTAGGCCGGGGTCGGACTCGATGCATCTATGCGCACGATTGTTGCAAAAAATTATATGACGACAATAGCGCCCGCGGTGGGGTTTCCGTGCGCCGCGTGTGGGCATGTTTGACAGTGCGCGCAACCTTCATGGCGGCGCGCCCGCACCGCGAAAACGGGCTGGGAAAAAGTGCCGGGCCGGAAATTAAATACCGGTCGTTATTGCCGATTTGAATCGGCGTAAATGGAATTGGCCCGAATGATGAATCGAGTTGAAATGTGTTGCGCAGCCAACCGGTTTCGACGCGGATCGCGGTCATCAATTTCGTGTCCCCGTGATTAAGTTTTTATGGATCGCTGGTTAAAAATGCTTTCGCGTTTAAGTCGATCGGGATGCCGGAATGTATGAATGTAAATATCGTCCGGCCGGGAAAACAATTTGTCCGCTCGGGAAAAGGTTCGCGCATCGGAGTCCCGGCACACTAGGCCCGTGGTGACTGGAGCGGTTGTTCGGCAGAACGGCGTTCCACGCGAATTTCATTTGTCGCGGCGGCATGTTTGAGTGCGCAATATTCAATGTGACATTGAGTGCTGACAATCTCAAATTCCGGGATTCCGGTGCTGCGACGAGAGTCGGCACGAGGGCAATGCAAGCTTCCCACCCCTTCGAATTGGCTTGATATAAGAGATGAAGGGAATGGCGTAGAAGCTGATGAGAGTGTGACATACAAGGCAACAAGAAATAGTCAAAGAAAGTCAGTCGATTAATTCGATGCAGGGGTCGTCCGGCCTATCGTTGGTTTTTCCGGAAATCCGGAATCTCCGGCGCGCGCCTGGACGGAAAAGGGGTGGGTGGGTTCGCGTCGGCCGCCGGGCAGTTCGGTCTTTCAGGCGGCGGTCGCGCGGGCGCGCTCTCGAATCAGGCGGCACGATAAACATGAATATGAAAGGCACGGCAGATCACAGCACCGGTTCGCCCGAACCGGCGGCGGCTGTCAGCGTCCGCGGTCCGGCGGCGCATGCTTCATCCACCGGGGCCGCGCGACGTCATCCTCCCCCTGAATGACCCAGGACGGGCCGCCCGGCGCATTCGGCGCGGCTTTCGTCCACCGACGCTTCCTCATGAAATTCGAGTTCGCCGCTCATGGGCCGGCGCGACGGCGTGCGCACGCGTTTTTCCGCGTTGTGCCGCCCGGCATGCCGCCGCCTGATCGGCGAGCTCGACTTCCATGATTCGATAACCCGCGATCGTCGCCGTGCAGCGTGTCGTCCGACACGGACGGCGTGCGGTCGTGTGATCGCGACGTGTGTCGCGCGTGTCGTGCAGAGCCGTTCAGCAGTTCAGTTAGATATGCGAATCAAGTAGCGTGGCGTCGCGAGACGGGAGACAAAGAAGGTGGAGACGGTCTGCTCCCGGCCGCGTTCGCTGTTGCGTCATCCAGCACATGTGAACCGAGGGAAAACAAGATGAACAAGTCGTTCAAGTCGATCTGGAACGAAGCACTGGGGGCGTGGGTTGCGGCGTCCGAGCTCGATCGCGCGCGCGGCAAGCGCGTGGCGTCGTCGCGGAGCGCGGGCGAGCACGCTGCCCACGAGGGCGCGGCCGCGAGCATGGCAACGCCGCCTGGGCTGTCGCCCCGGCGACTGGTCATGATGATGGCCGCCGCGTACCTCGGACTGTTTCAGACGGGCGCCTACGCGCAGTATTCGGCCGGTGGCGGCTCCGCGACGGGCGGCGCCAGTTCGACCGCGGTCGGCAACGGCGCGCTTGCCTCGCAGACGAATGCGACCGCGTTCGGCAACCTGGCGACGGCGGCGGGCCTGTCGTCCACGGCGATCGGCCCGGGTGCGCACGCGATGGCGGATGGCGGAACGGCCATCGGCATCAACTCGCAGGCGACCGGTGTCAATAGCGTGGCGATGGGCGTGCAGGCGTTCGGTTCAGGGGCTTACGCGGTTGCGCTCGGCAACCTGTCGAGCGCAACGCAAAGCGGCTCGGTGGCGCTCGGTAGCGGTGCGGCGGCGACCGGCGTATCCGCGATCGGGCTCGGCAACAATGCGTTCGCGTCGGGTCAGTATGCGGCCGCACTCGGGCTCGGGGCGAGCGCGGCAGGGGCGCAAAGCATCGCGCTCGGCTATGCGTCGCATGCCGACCTGACGGGCTCGGTCGCCCTCGGCAACCAGTCGACGGGTTCGGGGGCGGCCGCCGTTGCCGTGGGCAGCGGCGCGCTGGCTTCCGGCAATTCGGGCGTGGCAATGGGGGTGAACAGTGGCGCGAAGGGCACGTCGTCGATCGCCATCGGCTGGGGCGGCACCGCAGGCGTACCCGGCTCGGGCACGCAGTCGCTCGGCACCAGTTCGATCGCGCTGGGATCGAATACGACGGCCGGCGCCAACAACGCGGCCGCATTCGGCCTGAACGCCAACGCATCGGGCCTCAGTTCGATCGCGATGGGCGTGCAGTCGACCGCGACGCAGCAGTATGGCGTTGCGCTCGGCAACCTCGCGCTCGCGACCGGTATCTCGGCAAGTGCGCTGGGGCCGGGCGCGACGGCGTCGGCATTGAATTCGACGGCGGTCGGCATCAACAGCGTGGCGGCGGCGACCTCGACCGTCGCGATCGGCGACAGCAACTCGGTCGCCGCGGGCGCAGGTGCCGGCTCGATCGCCGGCGGCAATTTGTCGAAGGTCCTGGGCGGCACCGGCGCCGTCGCGCTCGGTTTTGGCCAGACCGTCAGCGGCAACGGCGCGGTCGCTATCGGCGACCCGAGCACCGCGATCGGCACCGGCGCGGTCACGGCCGGTTCGAACAACACCGCGAACGGCGACGGCGCGGTGGCGATCGGCAACTCGAACATTGCGCAAGGCATCGGCTCCGTCGCGCTCGGCAACACGTCGACGGCGGCAGCAGCGGGCGCGGTGGCGTTCGGCGCGTCGGCCGTGGCGAACAATGCAAACGACGTAGCGCTCGGCTCCGGTTCGGTGACGGCCGCGCCGCATCCGACCGCCACGGGCACCATCGGCGGCGTCACGTATACGTTCAACGGCGTCAATCCGGTGAGCGTCGTCAGCGTCGGCGCGGACGGAAGCGAGCGGCAGATCACCAACGTCGCGGCCGGGCGCATCAGCCCGACGAGTACGGATGCGATCAACGGCTCGCAGCTCGATGCGACGAACCAGGCAGTGACTTCGCTGTCGACGTCGACGTTGTCGAGCATCACGTCGTTGTCGACTTCGACGTCGACCGGGATCGGTTCGTTGTCCACGGGCCTCAGCTCGACCAACAGTTCGGTGACGTCGCTGTCGACGTCCACGTCGACGGGGCTGTCGTCGGCCAACAGCGCGATCACGTCGCTGTCGACGTCGACCTCGACGGGCCTCAGCTCGTTGTCCACCGGCCTGAGTTCGACCAACAGCACGGTCACGTCGCTGTCCACGTCGACCTCGACGGGCCTCAGCTCGTTGTCCACCGGCCTGAGCTCGACCAACAGCACGGTCACGTCGCTGTCCACGTCGACGTCAACGGGCATCGGCTCGCTGTCGACCGGCCTGAGCGCGACGAACAGCAACCTGACGTCGCTGTCGACCGCCACGTCGACGGGCATCGGTTCGCTGTCGACGGGGCTGAGCTCGATCGTGAACAACAACACCAATCTCGGCAACAGCACGGCCGGCGCGATCGGCGGCGGCTCGACCTACGACCCGACGACCGGCACGATTTCGGCGCCGTCGTACGTGACGTACAACAGCGACGGCTCGACCACGATCAACAACAACGTCGGCTCCGTGGTCGACAACATCAACGCGCACGGCATCAAGTATTTCCATGCGAACTCGACCGCGCCGGACAGCCAGGCGCTGGGCGTCGACAGCGTGGCGATCGGGCCGAACGCGATCTCGCGGGTGGACGGCAGCATCGCGCTTGGCTCGGGCTCGGTGGCCGATCGCGCGACGACGCCGTCGTCGGGCATCATCCGCAACGGCACCGCGGCGATCCCGTTCAACACGACGGACCAGACGCTGCTCGGCGCGGTGTCGGTGGGCGACACGACGAACCGCACGTATCGCCAGATCACCAACGTCGCGGACGGCACCGGGCAGCAGGACGCGGTCACGGTACGGCAGCTGACCGGCGCGTTGCAGTCGTTCGCGGTCACGGGCCAGAAGTACTTCCACGCGAATTCGACGGCCGGCGACTCGCTCGCGGTCGGCGCGGAATCGGTCGCGGTCGGGCCGACGACGGTCGTGAACGGCGACAACGGCGTGGGCATCGGCAACGGCGCGATCGTCGACCAGACCGCACCTGGCGGCGTCGCGATCGGGCAGGCCGCGAGTGCCGCGCAGGCCGATGCGATCGCACTGGGCAGCGGTGCGTCGGCGCTCGGCGCGCAGTCGGTCGCGCAGGGTGCCAATGCGTCGGCGGTCAGCGTGGGCAGCGTCGCGCTCGGCTCGGGTGCGCACAGCACCGCCACCGATGCGCTCGCGCTCGGCGCCGGCGCGTCGGCGACGCTCGCGAACAGCGTCGCGCTGGGCGCCGGTTCGCTGACCACGGTCGGCGCGCTGACGAACTACGTCGCGTACGGCCTGAGCAGCCCGCAGTCGTCGGCCGGTGAAATCAATATCGGCAACCGGCAGATCACGGGCCTCGCCGCGGGCAAGAACGGCACGGACGCGGTGAACGTGTCGCAGCTCGACTCGATCGCGAACCAGTTGACGACGCTGATCGATCAACGCACGACCAATCTCGGCGGGCAGTACACGACGAACCCGCCGGGCGGCAACGTGCCGCCGGGGGCGAGCGGTTCGAATTCGTCGGCAGGCGGGTCGGGCGCGGTCGCATCGGGCTCGAACAGCACGGCGGTCGGCAACAGTGCGACGGCGTCCGGCAACGGCTCGACGGCGATCGGCGTCGGCTCGATCGCATCGGGCAACAACTCGACGGCGGTCGGCGCGGGCAGCAACGACGGCGGCCGCTCGAACGTCGTTGCGGTCGGCTCGGCGGATTCGCCGCGCCAGGTCGTCAACGTCGCGGCGGGCACGCAGGGCACCGATGCGGTGAACGTGAACCAGCTGAATGCGGTGTCGAACCAGTTCACGCAGTCGCTGAACACGGTCAACAACCAGATCTCGCAGATGCAGCAGCAGATCCAGCAGACCGATTCGATGGCGCGTGAGGGGATCGCCGCGACGGCCGCGTTGGCGTCGATCCCGCACATGGACCGCGACTCGAACTTCGCGATGGGCGTCGGTACGGCGTCGTTCCAGGGTCAGAAGGCCATGGCCGTCGGCGTGCAGGCGCGTCTCACGGAGAACCTGAAGGCGACGCTGAACGGCGGCTTCGCAGGCAGCCAGCGCGTCGTCGGCGCGGGCGTGCTGTATCAGTGGAAGTAATCGCGCGCGGCGGTCCGTTCCGGCATGCGCTGCCGGAGCGGACCGCGTCGAACGCAACCGCACGCGGATGCGGCCGCGCCATCGCGCCGCACGCGCTGCGCCCATCGCATTTTCGGAGTAACCAAGTGAAAAACATCCAACTTGCCCTGCTGGCGTCCGTCGTTTCCCTCGCTGCGTGTTCGAGCGCGTCGGGGCCGACCTACAACGCATACGAATTGCAGTCCCGTGACGGCATCCGCACCTTCCGCGTCGACTGTCACGGCATCCTGTCGAGCGCGAAGACCTGCATGAAGGTCGCGACGCGCATGTGCGGCAACGACGCCGTGCGCGTGGTCGATGCCACGACGCCGTATCGCGACGGCGCCGATCCGCACTCGATGGTGTTCCAGTGCGGCGCGGCACCCGCGCCGGTCGCCGCGGCCGCAGCGCCGGCGCCCGCCGCGGTCGAGAAGGTGAGCCTCACCGGCGATGCCTATTTCGCGACCGACTCGGCCGTGCTGACGTCGGCGGCCACCGCCGCGCTCGACAAGCTGCTGAACCAGCAAGGCGACCGGCATTTCGCGCGCGTGGAAGTGGACGGTTATACCGACGCGACCGGCTCGGATGCGCACAATCAAGCGCTGTCGAAGCGTCGGGCCGATGCGGTTGCGGCGTATCTGCGTGGACACGGCCTGAAGGCGGATGCGTTTGCCGCGACCGGGCATGGAGAAGCCAATCCGGCGGCATCGAACGATACCGTCGAAGGGCGGGCGCGCAATCGCCGGGTGGAAATCTCGCTGCAGAAGTAAGACATGGCGACGGGGTCGCCGCACGCGTGGCCGTCGTAACCGGACGGTTCGCGCGCGGCGGCCGTGCCGTGCGCCGCGCCGCCGGATGCGCGACGGCGACGAAGGCAATGCGTCACGCGGTGCATGCGCGGCGTCGCCGTCGTCGTCGTCGTCGCATGAACGACGCTGCCGCACGGCGACTTGCATCCGCCACGCAAGCGATCAACCGCGCCGGGCCGCCGATCAGTGCCGGATCACGCAGACGGCCACGATTTCATATCCGGGGTCGGCATGCGTATTTGCCGCTTTTTCGGCTTCCTCATACGAACCGAAGGACGTCGCATCTTCAATCGCCGGTGCCATGCCGATATCGCCGTCCTCGGCAGTGCAAAGGAATTGCTCGCCGGTCTTCACGACGTACACGGACATCATGATTCCCTCCAGGGTTTGCAGGGGGAAATACCAGTCTAGCAGCCAGACGTGCACAATACCGGCATGCGAACCCCCGACCTTGAATGTCTTGTCACCGTTACCATGCCCTTCGGAAAATACAAGGGCCGACTCCTGGCCGACCTGCCCGGGCCTTACCTCAACTGGCTGGCGCGCGAAGGATTCCCGCGCGGCGAACTCGGCCGGCAGCTCGCGCTGATGCACGAGATCGACCATAACGGTCTGAGGGAACTGCTGGCGCCCCTGCGCAAACCCGGCTATCCACCCGCCGATGCTGACATAAAATAACAAAAGGCTCTGTCGCGGATAAACCGCTGGCAAAAGAGGGGTGCCAACATGAGACGCCTTTATTTTCTCGTACCCGATACGCAGATGGCGAAGGCGATCGTCGATGACTTGCTGCGCGCCCGCATCATCTGGCGCCATATCCACGTTCTCGCCGATCACAGCGTCACACTCGATGAGTTGCCCGAAGCATCTCTGCTGCAAAGCAGCGATGTCGTGCACGCGCTCGAGCGCGGCGTCGCACTCGGCGGCGCGACAGGCGCGCTCATCGGTCTCGTCGCGCTGGTATTCCCTCCCGCGCAGCTCGTGATCGCGGGCGGCGCCGTCGTCGGATTGACGGTGGCGGGCGCGGGTTTCGGCGCGTGGACGGCCGCGATGATCGGCATTGCCGAACCCAATGGGCGACTCGCGCGCTTTCGCGAGGCCATCCGGGAAGGCCAGATCCTGATCATGGCCGACGTGCCGCCGCTGCGAGAGGAGGAAATCTCGCAGATGGTCGCGCAGCATTTTCCCCAGGCGGACATGGAAGGCGGCGAGCCCACGACGCCGATCTTCCCCTGACACGCCAAAACCGGCACACGCGAACACCCGCGCTCATCGACGCGATTCGTCGGACGCATGTTCGCGTTGCCGCGACCGTGGGCGGCATTGCGTTGCGTCTCGACGCGGCTGCCCGTGGCGTTGCCGAATCGCGGGGCGAACGTGTTGCGATGCGCTGCGCCGGCTCGCGCCCGGCGATTTCGAATCGCACACGGCACATACTTTTTGACGCGAACGGCGCGTTCTGAACCTGAGTGCTGAAGCTGAACCATCAGCAAGGAGGTCATATGGAACTGCACATGCAATCGCACCATTGGGAACGGCGCACGCCGGACTGGGTCTCCGCTGCCGTGGCCGGCCTGGCGGGCGGTGCGCTGGTGATCGCCCTGGAATTCTTCTGGTCGACGCTGGTGCTCCATGAAAGCCCGTGGCGACCGACCCACAAGATCGCCGCGATGGTGATGGGCCGCGGTGCGCTCAGCCAGTTGTCGCAATTCAACCTCGAAATCGTCGCGATGGCGCTGCTGCTGCACTACGTGCTCGGCGCGCTCATGGGGATGATGCTCGCCGCGATCATGGCGCCTTTCCGGTTCGATTCGAGCGTGGGCATGGAGGCGGTGATCGGGCTGGCGTTCGGGCTCGTCGCGTACCTGTGGAACTTTTATGTGATGACGGCCGTGTTCCCGTGGTTCATCTCGGAGCGCGGTTCCGGCCCCTTGCTCGCCAACCTGCTGTTCGGCGTGGTGGCCGCCGTCGCCTATGGCCAGCTGGAGAGATGGCGCAGGCCGAGCAGATTGGAGTGACGCGCCCGCGCTGAACCTCCATCGGCCCCGCTAGACGGCCGCGTCGGCAATGCCTGCCGGAGGCGGCCGTTTTTGCATCGCATCGCCGCATGCGACGCCGCCGTTCGCGCGTTTCGTGCGCGACATGCGCGGCGTGCGTCTGCGCGTTTCGCCGCCTTGCACGATGCAGGGCAGAGGACTACCTTTTCTTAAGAGCCGTCGTGGGCAGCGCGTCGCGAAGCGGCGCCGGCACAGGTGCCGGCGCGGACGATACGACGAATGCGAAATGCGCCGACGCGGCGCGACGACGCCAGCAGCGTCGTGTCGACGGCTCGGGTGCGTGACACGCAGCGAGGCGGCCTATGGCCCTTGCGATTGCTCTGGTCCTGATCATCGCAGTGGCGGTGGGGTTTCACTTTGCCAGCCCGTGGTGGATCACGCCGATCGCGTCGAACTGGGTGCGCATGGACGACATGCTGACGATCACGCTCGTCATCACCGGCGCGTTCTTCATCGCGATCAACCTGTTCATCGTGCTCGCACTGCTGCGCTACCGCCATCGCAGCGGCCGTCGCGCCGCGTACGAGCCGCACAACAGGCGGCTCGAATGGTGGCTGATCGGCCTGACCTCGGTCGGCGTGGCCGCATTGCTGGCGCCGGGGCTCTTCGTTTATGCGGACTACGTACGACCGCCGCCCAAGGTGCTGCAGATGGAAGTGCTCGGCCAGCAATGGCAATGGCGTTTCCGCTTCGCCGGCCCCGCCGGCAAGCTGGGCACGACGGACGTGCGCTACATCAGCGACGCCAACCCGTTCGGCCTGAACCCCGGCGACCCCAACGGCCGCGACAACTACCTGATCGATTCATCCGAAGTGCACTTGCCGCTCAATCGGCCGGTCCAGGTGCTGGCACGGTCGCGCGACGTGCTGCACGACTTCTACGTGCCGCCGTTCCGCGCGCGGATGAACATGGTGCCCGGCATGGTGACCACCTT
>Ga0207647_10004179_pt1 | contig 10706 bp, 7 predicted proteins | sample KBSCornC2_FD_184295 | JGI IMG/M metagenome (GOLD analysis project Ga0207647, IMG submission 184295) | Corn rhizosphere microbial communities from Kellogg Biological Station, Michigan, USA - C2 (SPAdes) (version 2) | ecosystem: Host-associated > Plants > Roots > Rhizosphere ...
AAGACCCTCATTTCAGAACTCGAAAAAGAGATCCCCCACATCCGTGCCTCGATGCTGAACGCACTTGGCAACGCCCTCCCCTCGCATCTTCTGGACCAGGAACTCTTCGACTTCAAATCGCTCGGCTCCGCAACCGGAAACATCGAAGACGAATTGGATCTCGCCGTCGGGCATACTGATACCGATCTTCGTCCGACTTTAGTAACTCTCCAATCTCCTATGTGATTTGTGCTTTTTGTGCCTTTTTGTGGCTATGAAGGAATTAGACTTCAGCGACTTCCCGCCCGGAACAGTTACTGAATACACCACGCTCGTTTGTCTGGCCTGCATCTTCGACATCTTCACCAAGCAGATCGGGCTCGCGCCGCGCTCGGCTTACACTGAAATCAAACGCTACACCCCAACCGTTGACGAACTGACTTCGCGAAAAGCGGTGCGCCCGTTCTTCGACAGTGACGAGAAACATCCGCGCTGTCCGTATTGCAACGCCGCGAAGCGTTGGCACGCGCGTCTCGATACGCATTGCATTGAAGGTGGAAAGACGACCGACACTCCGCGCCGCAAGTTAGCCAAGACTGTCGAAAAGAAAAAGGATCAGTTTTCCATTCTCGAGTTGAAGTCGAATCGTCGCAATGCGTTTTTCGACTGGCTCGACACGTTGCGGATAACGCTCGATCTCAACGAGCCTGCGTGGCTGCTCGAAGCGACCAAAGCTTATCTCGAAAGGAAAGTTCCGAAGGAGGATTGGACGGGGGTATTTGACGGTTTAAGGACCGTACGGCCGTCGTCGCGTTTGGAAGATGGTTGGGAACGAGATGGCGCGCGACTGTTTCTCGCGCCGCCCTTATACAATGAGAGTCTGCTGGTCCAGTATCTGGTGAGCCGGTCACACGAGCATGGTGGACGTACGCTCGAAGGCCGACTCACATTGATGGAATTGATCCGTCGCATGCGGAAAGGCGGTTACCTCGCCGCGCACAGTATTGAAGGTGTCGATCAGTTCGAGATTTTCGAGAAGTTGTTGGATGAGGTAGCCGGCTCAGGGCAGTTAAAATTGTATTACGTCGTCGACCGCCGCGAGTTCATCGACAAAGTGAAGTCAGTCTATGCGAGCTACGCATGAGCCCGCGAAGCGGGCGGCAGCGTAAAGCCTGGGGCGCAAGCCCCAGGGAGAGTTTAATTAATAGGCGTCGAGCCCGTGAAACGGGCGACAGCGCGTCACGATTGAAGCTGTCGCCCGCTTCGCGGGCTCGTCTCGATTGTTAATTCTCAACCTGGGGCTTGCGCCCCAGGCTTTATGCTGTCGCCCGCTTTCGCGGGCTTCTCTAGTTGGCGCAGGCTTTATGCTGTCGCCCGCTTCGCGGGCTTCTCTATTTACTGTTCTCAATGCTCGTCGCGAGCACGTCGTTCAGCGCGGCGACGGCAACACGCTTCGGCACTGCCGGCAGCTTGATGTTCTTGAACTCGACTGACGCATTGCCGGTGATTCGAGCTGCACCGAGCTTGCCCCAGCCCTTCCCCATGTCGACATAGAGCGGCACGAGCATCACGAAATCATCCGACACGCCTGACTGGGTAACTTTACCTGTCAACATGCCTTCCGACGATACGCTGTACTCGAGTTTGTAAGCTGGAACCTGCGTGCCGTAAACCCACTCGTTGAAAAACCAATCCATTTTGCCGTTCTGAGTGACATTCATCTCCGGCGTCATGTGCTTCTCGACGATGGCTTTGAAATCTTCAGTCGACACATCCTTGTTGAAGTGTGTTTGGACGAAGTCTTTCATCATCTCCTGGAAGCGTGTGTCGCCGCCCTTGCTTTGCGAGTACATCATCATACGCAGCATATGAAGGATGTAAGCGCCCTTTGGATAGATCAGAAAGCGAGCGGCGCCGCCGGTCTTTCCGTTATTGAGACGGTACCCCTGTGTGACTGGTCCAATGGTGTAGGGCCGCTTATCTTTCGTTTGGGGTGTAGCCTCAACAACCTGTTTTCGCAGGTCTTCCCAGAACTCGATAAACTTATCGTTGCCGCGGATGAACTGCACGTAGAGCGAAGCAGAGAACTCGGCAAAGCCCTCACTCATCCACTGATCGTGATAGCTGTCCCAACCGATGATGTGCCCCCACCACTGGTGCGCAATCTCGTGCGGAGCGACGTAGCGCCAGAAGGTATCGGTGCCGCCACGCGTGCCCAGCAACTGCGTCCGCTGAGTTGCATCGATGAAGGCGAGGTAAGGCATGTAAACGAGCGTGGGCCAGGCCTGGCCAAAGAACCCGGCCGGCTGCTGCGTTATTGCCACGCGGCCGTACGGCAGCTTCCCGTAGTACATGTTGTAAATACGGCTTGCGTTTTGAGCATCTGCGAGTGCTGCTTCCGCCATGGACGTGGTAGTGATTGAGCCCAGGGTAGTCATTGTCTTGTAACCCTGAGATTCAAGCCGCTCGATTTGCGTCTGGATGTCTTTCAACTCATCCGGCACTTCGATATTGGCATACGACTCGATTTCGTAACCGCTATCTTTGTCGGTGACTGCTTTCTTTTTGAACTTGCCGTAGTTGAATCCGGCGACCGCCAGCTCAGTTTGTCCACTGGACCACTTGGCAGTGGAAATATCGCCCTCCTTCGTATCAGGCGCTGTCGGTGAACCGGTACCCACAAATGTGTATTTGCTGGGATAGCGGAAGGTCATGTCAAAGATTGCCCGATCCTCGGCGAACAACACATTTGCGTTGCCGGGATACCACGTCGAGCGTGGAATCAGAATGAAGTTTCCACCACCCGAATCGCGCAATGCGTCGCCACCCTCGTATTGAACGGAAATTGTGTAGGTTTTTTCCTTTTCGAGCGCTTTCGGCATGATCACGCCAAAATCCGCGTCCTCGTTCTTGTCTTCCTGCACGAAGCTCAGGTCGTTGCCATCGGCGTCCTGAACCTTGCTGACTCGCAGCGTTCGATAAAGATTGAAAGGCACGACGCGCGTACCACTACGAAGGTTGCGAAAAGTAATACGATCGGTTGCGGCGATAGTTGTCCCCTTGATCGCAGCATCGATCTCGTGCTTCGTGATATCAATCAGGCGATTGTCTTCAGAGCTCGATGCAGTGCCTTTCTTAAACTCGTCTTCACGATGGAAAGCCAGCCAAATGCCACCATCTGTTTCGCCGTAACTCAACAAGCCGACTTCTTCAGGAGTAGCATTCGGTACGCCAAGTGGATCGATCAGGAAGATCAGCTTATTGAAGCGCTTGCCGTTGATGAAGGCTGTGAAGAATCCCTCCCGTGATGGATCGTAAACATCGTAAAGGGTACGCAACTCCGTATTGTCATGCAGCTGTTTGTGTAGCAGGTCCTGGTTGTCGTGGAACGCAGAGCGCGCCTGGCTCGCCGCTGGTCCACCGGTTTTCATCGTTGCATTCGGAGAGGATTTCACCTCCTCGAAAGTCTTGTCCGTAAACCGCAGAACAAGGCGATTGAAGGATTCCGTAATGCCCCCTTCGCCGGTAAAAATTTTGATACTGTTCTTTTCGACTTCGGTTGGCGGAATCAACGTCATCTCGCCGTCGCCGATAAATACTGCAGCCGTCACTCTGTTCTCGACCGGCGTGATGAAGTAAAGCTCGCCCGATTTCAAGTTGAAGTTCGCCGCATCTCGCTTCAGTTGAAGGTTGTTAACAACGGCGTAATTACCTGCGAAATCGTCGCCCTTGCCGAGTTGTCTCAGTGACTGGTAGATGGGATCCTGATTGCCTTTCTGGCCGCTGACTTTCACCTGGGCTTCGACCGGAGCGATCTCGAGACGCACGTCGACTGTGGCTGCGGAATCGTCCGCAACTTTCACTTCATCGCGCCGTCCTTCCGTAAAACCTTTCGAGGCGACTCTGACGGTGTAGATACCGGCGGGTAGTCCTTCGACTTTGTATTTTCCCTGATTATCGGTGACTGCAGTGAAATCCTGCTTCGTAACCTGGTTGGTTACAGTTACTGTTGCCCCTGAGATTGCGGCGCCTTTCGGGTCGGTAATTTTTCCTTCGATACGCCCGCCTGCGGCATGAGCAATCAGGAAGGGGATTGACAGCACGATCGTCACCAAAAGGAGGGACAGTCTTTTTGTATATTTCATCAGATACCTCGTAACGGATTGGTAAAAGTGAGCGCGCGAGCCTGGGCTATTGGCCCTGCGTGGGTTGACGCGAGATTATTAGCATTTACTGTCAATCAGTCAAGTTTAGATTGCTGATCTTGTAAATCTTGAAATCCTGTCTAAAAATGCCTTTTCGCAACACGCCTTACGGCACTCCTCGATACCGGTTAATCAACTCCTGCAAACCCTTGATCGACTGGTTATGCCTGGTCTTGTAGTGGACCGTCAGATCGGGAATCACCGATTGCAGCAGCGACTGATACTCCACCCGCCCCGTAGCCAAAGCCACTGCTCGCGCATACGCCTCAATCATCGAATCCAGAAGGTCGTCGAGTTTCTTTTGCGCATCCTGCTTCGACTTCGGATCCTTCATCGCGTCGTACGCTTCCTTCTGGACGAGATAATCCGCATTGATAACTCTCGCCAGCAACGCGAAGTTGGAAGGATCCTGTGGCGACAAGGTCGATGCTTTAGTCAAACGAGCCTTCGCCTCCTGCACGTTTCCCGCGGCAAGATAGAGAATCGCTGTTTGCTGGTAGAGCCGGTCCAGCTTTCCGCGTTGCGTGGCCAATGCTTCGTCGGCGAGAGTCGCTGGTTTCGAGTTCTCTTCAAGTAACTCGATCGCTTTCAGGCCATATTGCAACGAGATAGCGGCGTACTTCCGATTCTTCCTGCTCGCTTCTTCAGTTCCGACCTGCGTCATGCGCGTCAGCACTTGAAGATCGTCGGGGTTCTTCGTGAGTAAATCAGCAGCGAGGGCGAACGCGTCGTCCGGTCTATTGCCGATGACGTAAGCCTCGAGAGCTGCCGGCTTGAGGACCTCCCGTTCCTTTTCCGACGTGAAGATCGCTTGTGCTCGTTCCAGGAGCGTGAGCGCGACCATGCCGTTTTTGACCTTGAAGATTTCGCCTGCAATCACTTCCGCTACACTCAATCGCTCGGTGCTGTTTGGAAATCTCGCGATAAAGTCTTCGGCAGCGGTGAGTTTGGTTGTGGGGTTGGTAGCGCGTTTGATTGCTGCGAGTGCGTCAGCTTCGGTTATTGATTGAGCCGAGACCGCGGCGTTTGAAACCGCAAACACACAGAAGGCACTGACGAGTACTCCGGTGAGTTTGCGGTTAACCAGTTTCATCGACTTTCATAGCCTAGCAGGCTGCTGAAAAACTAAACATTCTTCCCGCAGCTTGATCACGGTCAACTATAATCTGGTCCAACGCCAAAGACGGAGGAGCAGAGTGCGGGGAGACAACGAACAAGAAGCGGCGATGTTCAGTTACATCTCGCCAGAACAACGTGTGCCGGCCGATCATCCTTTGCGACCCATTCGCCAGATGACGGATGAAATCTTCAAACAACTGTCGCCACGCTTCGACCAGTTGTATGCGCGCACAGGCCGACCTTCGATTGCGCCTGAGCGCTTGCTGCGCGCCTTGCTCTTGCAAGTGCTTTACTCGGTACGCAGCGAACGAATGCTGATGGAGCAGTTGAACTACAACCTGTTGTTTCGCTGGTTCGTGGGTTTGAATATGGACGACCGCGTTTGGGATGCGACTACCTTCAGCAAGAACCGGGACCGCTTGTTGCGCGGCGAGATTGCCGCCGAATTCTTTGCGGCGGTGTTGGCGCTGGCGCGCGGCAAAGAGTTGCTCTCCGATGAACACTTCACCGTCGATGGCACGTTGGTCGAAGGTTGGGCCAGCTTGAAAAGTTTTCAGCCGAAGGAACAGACCAAGCGTGGCGACCGGGATAAGCCGGACGATCCCGGCAATCCGACCGTCAACTTTCATGGCCAAAAACGCTCGAATGAAACGCATCAATCGACTACTGATGGCGACTTGAGACTGTTTAAGAAGACGAAGGGGAGCGAAGCCAAATTGGTTTACCAGGGCCACGTCTTGATGGAAAATCGCAACGGGTTGGTGGTCAACGCCCAGTTGACGCAGGCCAGTGGTACGACTGAGCGCGCGGCGGCGCTGGCGTTGTTGGGCCAGCCCCGTAAACGGGTGACTTTGGCGGCCGATAAGGCTTATGACACGAAAGAGTTCGTGGCCGATTTGCGTGAACGGCGCGTGACTCCACACGTCGCGCAAAACGACAAGCGGCGTGGCGGTAGTGCCATTGATGGCCGCACGACCCGTCATCCTGGCTATGCAGTTAGTCAACAGAAACGCAAACGAGTCGAAGAGATCTTCGGCTGGTTGAAGACTGTCGGGCTGTTGCGTAAGACGCGGCACCGAGGCTTGGAGTTGGTGGGTTGGATCTTCCAGTTCGCGACCGCGGCTTACAACTTGATCAGAATCAGAAACCTGTCGGCGGTAACCTGAATTGCCGCCCTGCGGTGGCCGTTCTTGCTTAAGTAAGCGAACGAAAGTGGCGAATGAACCACTGGAACGAACAATAGCTAAACGAAAATCGCTCATTACTGATAACCAAATCTGATTGAAAAAGAGACCGTCAGTAGCGATGCTCAGTTTTTCAGCAGCCTGCTAGCAGTTCAAGCGTTCACGCCTGTAGTGGTGAGTAACCGGGCGGCGGCGCCCGATGCCGATCGCATTCCTGGAGATGATCAGCGTCGGTGGCAATTGGCGGCGCTTGAATTCATTTGCCGGCGATTCAACGCGGTTGAGAATATCCAACACAAAACTCGACTCGAATCCCGTCGCTACGATTTCATTTGGAGTTGCTTTCTGCTCGAAGTACAGACGCAACACGCGATCGAGCTGGTCGTATGGCGGCAGCGACTGATCGTCAAACTGCCCTGGCGCGAGCTCGGCTGATGGTCGTTTGTCGATGATCGACTTAGGAATCAATTCCTCATCCTTGTTCAGATAATTCGCGAGCGTGTAGACCTCGGTTTTTAAAACGTCGCCTATCACTGCGAGCCCGCCGTTTGTGTCGCCGTACAAAGTACAGTAGCCGAGCGCGAGTTCCGATTTGTTGCCGGTCGAAAGCAACAGGCGATTTTCGGAGTTCGAGATCGTCATCAGAATGTTTCCGCGCAGTCGCGACTGAAGGTTCTGTGCTGCGATCGAACTGCTGTCGGCTGATGGGTCTGAAAGTTTCAACTGCTTGAGCAGGACTTTGTAGGCGTCAGAAATCGAGTGTTCGATCACGGGCATTCCGAGACGGCGGCCGAGTTCGACGGAGTCGTCGATACTCGAGCGTGACGAGTAAGGCGACGGCATCATCACGCTGAGAACATTCTCCGCGCCGATTGCCTGGCAGGCGAGTGTCGCGACCACTGCCGAGTCGATGCCGCCTGACAATCCGAGCACCACGCGTTTGAAACCGTTCTTGCGCGCGTAGTCGCGAATGCCGAGCACGAGAGCGTCGTGGATTGTTTCGACGTCTTCGCCCGGCAGGCAGCGTTTGTCTGCTATGTCGCAGTCGAGATCTACAGTGCCGATGAACTCTTCGAATGGAGGCGCCTGAAGAATGATCTTGCCTTTCGCGTCTGCGACGATACTCGCGCCGTCGAAGATCACGCCGTCGTTGCCGCCAACGAGATTCACAAACACGATCGGAATCTTTGCCGTCATTGCGCGATGCGAGACCATTGCGCATCGTTGGCCCATCTTGCCTTTGTTGAATGGCGACGCGTTTATCGAGACCAGCACTTCGGCGCCCAGTTCGATCAGTTCGTCTGCGGGATCGTTTGAATAGAGACGTTCGCGCCAGAAAGTTTTGTCGTTCCAGAAGTCTTCGCAAACCGCGACGCCGAGTTTTTCTTCTTTTAGTGTAAAGAGGTGACGTTCAGGACTGGGTTGGAAGTAGCGCGGGTCATCGAAGACGTCGTACTCGGGCAACAGCGTTTTGTCTGAAAAGCCGAGTAGTTGCTGGTTGCGAATGACGGCGGCGGAGTTGAAGAGACGGCGGCCAGTCGTAAGCTCAGACGGCCGCACCGTGCCGACGATGGCGGTTATTCCCTGTGTTGCTTCGACGATCTTTTGCAGGGGCTCGAGCGCACAGCGCTGGACGTCGCGATCGAGGAACCAGTCGAGCGACGTATATCCCTGGATGCAGATTTCGGGGAAGACTACGAGGTTGGAGTTTTCTCGTTTTGCCTGTTCGATCCCGCGGATGATGCTGGCGGTATTGCCTTCGAAATCGCCGTTGATGGTATTGATCTGTCCGATGGTAACGCGCATTAGGAGAGATCGTGCACCATCCTCGTCATCAACGCAATTCCGCGGAGTTTGAATTAGAATCCGTCTGCGCTATATTCTTCATCGCCATCCTGCGGAGGGGTCGCATAATGGTAGTGCAGCGGTCTTGAAAACCGCCGGCCGAAAGGCTATGCAGGTTCGAGTCCTGTCCCCTCCGCCATTCAGGACAAAGGTCGCTGGAAGAGGTTCCACCGGCCTTTTTTCTTTGCCAAGTCGTGTTGGTAACTGCAAGAAGATCAAAGGGTTGGCGAAGGGTTGCGGTTAGAGTTTTATCCTTCCATGTGGAGTTCGAACACACGAAATTCAGCAATTTCCGCTTTTCGCTTGAATTTTGCTGTTTGAACAGAAAATACGCCTTTTTTGCGAGTTCTAACAGGCGCACACCATCCTGCACATAATCATGCGCGGCGTTCTCATACTCGCCGATCTGATCCGCTAAACGCTTCTGAGTCTGTCGCCATTCGCGTGACTTACGTTCAAAGAAATCCGGTTCGATAAAGCCGTCAAGACGATCATCGTAGAGCTTATCAAGTCGGTTCTGTAGTTTGCTTTGTTCGTCCTGTAAGCGAGCAAGCGCATCACGTCTAAACTTCTTCTCGTCTGCGTGGCTCTGATGCAGGGCATCGACGATCCAATCCATAACTTCATCATCAAACACAAGTCCCTTTAGTAAATCGGCAAAGCACGCTTCGAGCACTTCTTCTCGTGTGTAAGGTTCGGGGCATTTTCCCTTGTTGCCTGTGCAGTGGTAATAAATGTATTTGCCTTTCTTCTTCTCGCCTACGAGGGCGCAGCCGCAGTGCCCACAATGCACCAGACCTGAGAAGGTATACTCGTGTTTGGTTACTTTCTCTTTGGTCGAGTAGCGGCCCTCAAGAATCTCCTGTACGCGCTCGAATAGGGCGGTGGAAATCAGCGGCTCGTGACTGCCGCGATAGGTTCTGTTGTTCCAATCAAAATCGCCGGTGTAAACACGGTTTTGAAGCAATCTATGTACGTTCGATCTTGACATTGCCTGGCCTGTGCGCCGCGAGCGTAAACCAGCTACGTGAGCTCGCCTCACAACTTCGTCTATTGAGCATTGGCCTGTCGCATACCACTCGAACATCTGTTTAATGATGGGTGCTTGCGTGGGATGAGGCTCGATAATCCGTTTACCATTCGGCCCCATTACGTTTTGATAACCGAGAGGCGCGCAGGACGGATAAATCGACTGCTCGGCTTTTTCGAGCATTCCTTTCTTTATTTCCTCAGAAAGATTATCGATGTAGTTCTTCGCCATGAGGACTTTGATTCCGTGCATGAATTTCTCTGAGGATCGAGAGTCATGGGAAAGAATCACATTCTCTTTGACGAAATGAATTTCGAGATTGAGTTCATCGATCGTTACATAGTCTTTGAGGTTGCGATAAAGACGGTCGGTCTTTTCAACCAACAGGACGCGCACGGATGAGCGTTTGAGAAACTTAATCATTTCATCAAACCCTGTCCGACCTGTCCGCTTGGCCGTTTCGGCATCGACAAACTCACGGACGATTTTCAGCCCCTGAGTTTGGGCATACTGATCGAGCAGCTTCAACTGAGCCGGAATAGAGAACCCTTCCTTCTCCTGCTCCTTCGATGAAACCCTGCCGTACTTCACGGCATCGAGCGGCGACGTTATGTGAGACTTAGATTTGCGCATGTTGGGGCCTCGCGTTAACTAAATTTGTGATGTAAGGCGCGGGATTATACATTAGTGGGGCGGCTATTGCTGTTGTTATTTTACTCATACTTGGACCACTCACTAATGCGATGAACACTGCTTTGCTTTGTCACCTTCCCGATTGCTAACCACTACTCCGACAAACGTCCCGTAACTCACGCGCTCGCCAGCTTGAGGCGTTTGGAAAATGATCGTGCAAGGCTCATCGGGTACGTCATAACGATGGGCCAAGATGCGGATGTTAAGGTTTGACTCACGCACTGTCGTTTCGACACTTTCATACTTTGATCCGACAAGCGCAGGCACAGAGGTTTGCGGCGGTCGTGCAGCTCGTTCGCGCATCACGTCTAGGCCAAGAATGCAAAGCGCGATTGCGGGAAGCACTACCGCGAACACGAGCACAAGCACCGTAAACACCGTAAATGTAATGATCAGCAAGCGCTTTCTGCCTCGGATGTAATAGCCCCACAGGACGCCAAGAATGAATCTCATTGTCAGTCTTACCTTTCAAAGAAATTAGCGGTAGTCCGTCATGCAGACTTCGCGAAATACGAATCATCTTGGCCGCCGGCTTTCTTCTGCTGCTCATTGGTTTCCCACTCTAATAAAAGCGTGAAGAAGCCTTTGACGTTCTCAAGTATTGCGCGCGCGTCTTCGTCCGACAGCCGCTGGGCGTTGCGCGGCTGCCAA
>Ga0207647_10004181_pt1 | contig 10703 bp, 11 predicted proteins | sample KBSCornC2_FD_184295 | JGI IMG/M metagenome (GOLD analysis project Ga0207647, IMG submission 184295) | Corn rhizosphere microbial communities from Kellogg Biological Station, Michigan, USA - C2 (SPAdes) (version 2) | ecosystem: Host-associated > Plants > Roots > Rhizosphere ...
GATCGCATGGCCGCAGCGCTGAAGGCGAAGGGCTATGATTACCGCTACGTGTGGGCCAAGGATGCGGTACACGTCGATGGCAACGTCGTCGCGCAGACACTCCCCGAAGCGCTGGAATGGCTGTGGCGCGATTATCCGCGCTAGAGCCTGATCGTTATTGGTGGAAGCGCTGCGCGCTTCTGCCGATGACGTGAAACGCAGTTTGGCGCAGCCAATCAGGCTCTATTCAAATAGTTGAGAACCCGCTTGTCTCAGCCATCGGCAAGCGTGCCGTCGTCAAAATGCAGGTAACGACGGTTGAAGTCGCCGACCTCCTCCAATCGTCGCCAGTCGGGGAAACTGATGTTGCGGCGATTGCGCGTTATCAGTCCTTCCCGTTCCAGCGATTTGAGCACCCGGTTAACGTGAACGGCGGTGAGTCCGGTGGCGTCGGCGAGTTGCTCCTGCGTCATCGGCAATTCGAACTCGCCATGCCCGGCAAGCCCTAACTGCTCCAGCCGCGATGCGAATTCGCAGAGCAGATGCGATAATCGGCTGCGCGCGTCGCGGCGGCCGACATTCAACACCCACTCCCGGAAGATCGACGCTTCGATCAGCGTCGAGCGCATGACCGCCCGCATCACTCCCGGTCGGTTGGTCGTAAGCTCGAGCAGTGCCGGTTTGGGGATGTCGGCGACAGTGCCTCGCGTCAGCATCTGCACGCTGTGATCCGAGACACTCAGCAGCAGATTCTGGAAATCGAGCGCTTCGCCAGGCACGTGCAGCGCCAGGATCTGGCGTTCGCCATCCCCTGTCACCTTCTGACGGAAGGCGAGGCCGGAAAGCAGCACGCAGCATCGCCGCGGCGGATCCCCCTCTCGCACGAGATAGGTGCCCGGTTCGAGCGCGCGAAGCTTGTACGGCAGATCCAGGATCGCCTGGCGATCGGCTTCGGAGAGAGGGCTGTTACGCTCCAGGTTTCCGACGAGCGGTTCCAGCGAGGCATAGCCGGTTTCCAAGTAAACACTCCCGCAAAGAGCAGAGGCGGGAGCACGAGCATCTCTCAGTCGCCACGGGCCGAATATCAGCATGGCGATGGGATGGACTATAACATCACGGCCATAGAGCTATCCAAACAAATGTTAGGAAATACACGGAAATCATAGATCAATTTCGGATAGCAGCGTACAATAAGGAATCGCCGCACAAGCTCGGGCCGCGGCGGCTGAGAGTTTCGATGCTCCCGCCCCCATGGGAGTCGGAATGGCACGCTATTTCTTTCATCTGCGCGATGGAGAAGACCTCCTGCTCGATCCCGAGGGGCGGGACCTGCAGAGCCTGGAAAGCATCGCCGCCGTAGCGCTTTACGAAGCCCGCGCGATCATCGGCGACGAGGCGCGTTCGGGCAGGATTCAGTTCGACAAACGCATCGACGTCGAGGATGAATTCGGAACGGTGGTTCACCGCCTGCCCTTCGCCGACGCCGTAAAGCTCGTCTATTAAATCGCGGCTCGCCTGGCGGGGGCCTTTCGGGCCATCATCCGACCCGCCTCTCCCGCGAATACCCGCCAGAATAGCTTCTTTCCCGTTTGCGTGGCCCATCGGCCACTGGCAGTCTCCCGCCGTCCAGGGAGGGGGGCACAATGACAATTCTTCGCCAGGTGGCGCTCGTCGTCGCCATCATGCTCGTCGAGCCGGCCGTTGCGCAGGCACCGGACGACGGTCAGAAAGCACAAGCGGAATATATTCGTCAGATCGATGCACTGAAGTGGGCCCACGGCCCCGCCACGGTCGCAATCAGCGATCAGGCGCAGCTACGGCTTCCTAAGGGCATGCGCTATCTCGACCCCAAGGAAACCAGCAAATTCCTTAAGCTGAACGGCAATCCGCCCGCCGAGCATGATTATACGGTCGCGCCGGAAGGGCCCGGCTGGTTCGCGATCCTCGAATTCGATCCGTCGGGTTATGTCAGCGACAAGGAAAAGATCGACCCCAACGCTTTGTTCAAGCAGCTCAAGACCAACGAGGCGAGCGACAATGAAGAGCGCAAGTCGCTCGGCCAGACCGGCCTGCACCTCGATCGCTGGCTGGCCGCTCCGCATTACGACGCCGGTACGCACAATCTCGAATGGGGCACGGTCATGCATTCGGACAGCGGCGGTCAGATCATCAATTACACGAGCCGCATCCTCGGCAGGAATGGTGTGACCCGGGCGATCCTCGTGTCGGATCCGACCAACTTCTCCAACGATCTGCCGCAATATCGCACCGCGCTCGCCGGCTTCGCCTATCAGCCGGACAAGACCTACGAAGCGCACCAGGCGGGGGACAAGATGGCCGCTTACGGTTTGGGCGCGCTCGTCGCGGGCGGTGCCGCCGCTGCGGCGGTCAAGACCGGCCTGTTCGCCGGCATATTCGCGGGGCTGCTCAAGTTCGGCGTCGCTTTCTACAAGGTCATCGCCATCGGCGCTGTCGCGCTGTTCGCCGGTTTTCGTAAGCGCATCGGCCGCCTATTCGGCCGAACGGCGCCCAGCGACGGCGACGCGGCCTGAGCATGTCGGGCTTTCAGATCCTGATCATCTTCGTCTGTGCCGCGTTGGGCTTCGGCATCGTCAACAACATGATGGGATCGGCGCGCGCTTCGCGCCGGCCCGATCAAGATGAAGACCAGGTGTCGGGCGAGCCCTGATCCTGCGAGCCAGGCATGGGATGCCCTCTCCGTCACCCCGGACTTGATCCGGGGGTCCACCAGGAGACAAGTGAAGGCCTAGAGCTTCCATCGCATCCCGCCGGATACCGTGGCCGGGATAAGTCTGGCATGACGATTCCGCGCGAACGGATCAGGGCTTCGGCGTCTCCGGCGCCGCCAGATATTTGGGCAGCCGCCGCGCATGCGTCGCTTGCTCGAAGGCATATCCGAACGCGATCAACTTCGCTTCGTCCCATTTGGCGCCGATGAAGGACAGGCCGACGGGAAGGCCATGCACCTGCCCCATCGGCACCGTGAGGTGCGGATAGCCCGCGACCGCCGGATAATTGCCCGCGCCCCCACCGACGAAATGGTCGCCCGCGATCAGGTCGCTGCGCCAGGATGGGCCGCCCGTCGGCGCCACCACTGCGTCCAGATGATTGTCGGCCAGCATCTTGTCGATGCCATCTTCCCCCGCCATCCGCCGCGCCTCGGCTGCTGCCTTCTTATAATCCGGATCGTCATAACCCTTCGATGCCTGCGCCTGCTCGAAGAACTCCTGGCCGAACCAGGGGAGCTCGGCATCGGCATGTGCGCGGTTAAATGCGATCAGCGCCGCCATGTCGCGCACCGATACATTCGACGGCGTAGACGCGAGATAGGCGTTCAGATCCTGCTTCAGCTCGGTGATCAGGATCGTCTGCTCATATTGGCCCATCTTTTCATGATTGGCCGGCTCCTTGATCTCTACCAAGGTCGCGCCGGCCAGCTTCATCTGGGCAAGCGCGGTTTCGAACGCCTTCGCGGTGCCAGGCTCGTCGCCAACCGCGAACCGCAGGACGCCGATGCGCGCGCCCTTGAGCGCGCCGGGCTGCAGCGCCTTGCTGTAATCCTGCTTGTGCGCGTCCGCCTCGGCCGTCGCCGGATCAGCGGGGTCGGAGCCCGCCAGCACCGTCAGCAGCCGCGCGGTGTCGGCAACGCTCGTGGTCATCGGCCCTGCTGTATCCTGGCTGTGCGAGATCGGCACCACATGCGTGCGCGAAACGAGGCCGACAGTCGGCTTAAGACCAACCAGTGCGCTGACGGACGCGGGGCAGGTGACTGATCCGTCGGTCTCCGTCCCGATCCCTGCCACCGCCAGACCGGCCGCGATCGCCGCGCCCGTGCCCGACGACGAGCCGCAGGCCGATCGATCGAGGATGTAAGGATTGCGCGTCAACCCGCCTTTGCCGCTCCAGCCGCTGGTCGAATGAGGCGAGCGCATGTTGGCCCATTCGGACAGGTTCGTTTTCCCCAGAATGATCGCCCCCGCTGCGCGCAGCCGGGCCACCAGCGGCGCATCGCGATGCGTGACATTGCCCGCGAGGGCGAGCGATCCCGCCGTCGTCGGCAGCGGATCGGCGCTGTCGATATTGTCTTTGATCAGGATCGGAACACCCTCGAGCGGCCCACGCGCACGGCCGGCCTTGCGCAGCGCGTCGGAGTGCGCGGCATCCGCCAACGCACGGGGGTTGACCGCCAGGACCGAGTTCAGCCGCGGCCCCGCTTTGTCTACGGCCGCAATCCGCCCCAGATAATGCTTCACCAGCGCGACCGAACTGGTGCGCCCTGCCGCTAGGTCCGCCTCGGTCTGTGCAATTGAGCGGTCGGGTTCCGGCGCGGGGGCGGCGGCGACGAGGAGAAGAGCCACAGGCGCGAGTAGCGATTTCATAAGAGGAGGGAAGCACTCCCCCGCCCGCCCCGCAAGCGGCAAGTTCGCTCTTGTTCCACACCCGTCATCCCGCGGAGGCGGGGATCCATATACTTCGCGCCATGAGACTGGAGCTGCAGCCTCTATGCTTATGGATTCCCGCCTCCGCGGGAATGACGGAGATCGGCCCCTTGGCACCCATCGGGCTCGCCCCCTCGCATCCATGTCACCAATCGCCGCGCATCCGAAATCTTTCGTCCCGAAAAGCCGCTTTGGCGTTGCAAAAAATGCTCGGGCCCAACATGGGAGAGCGCATGGCGCTAGATCGAAGAATAGCCGCCGTCACCGACCGGGTGATCGAGCGATCCGCGGCCTCGCGCCGTGCCTATCTCAATCTGATTGATCGCGAGCGGGAGCATGGCGTCGATCGCCCGCGCCTCTCCTGCGGCAATTTCGCGCATGGCTTCGCCGCCGCCGGTGAGGACAAGTCCGCGATCATCGCGCAGAAGTCGATGAATATCGGCCTCGTCACCAGCTATAACGATATGCTGTCGGCGCATCAGCCCTACGGCCGTTATCCCGAGCAGATGAAGGTCTTCGCGCGCGAGATCGGCGCGACCGCACAGGTCGCCGGCGGCGTCCCTGCCATGTGCGACGGCGTGACGCAGGGCCAGCCGGGCATGGAGCTGTCGCTGTTCAGCCGCGACACGATCGCCCTGTCCACCGCCGTCGCGCTCAGCCATGGTATGTTCGAAGGTGCCGCGCTACTCGGCATCTGCGACAAGATCGTCCCCGGCCTGCTGATCGGCGCTCTCCGCTTTGGCCATCTGCCGACCATCCTCATTCCCGGCGGTCCGATGCCGTCAGGCCTGTCGAACAAGGAAAAGCAGCGCGTCCGCCAGCTTTATGCCGAGGGCAAGGCTGACGAGGCGCAATTACTGGAAAGCGAAAGCGCCTCCTACCATTCGCCGGGCACCTGCACCTTCTACGGCACCGCCAACAGCAACCAGATGATGATGGAGTTGATGGGCCTGCACGTGCCCGGCGCCGCCTTCGTCAATCCGGGCACCAAGCTCCGCCAGGAACTGACCCGCGCGGCGGTGCACCGGCTCGCGCAGATCGGCTGGGCTGGTAACGATTATCGTCCGCTCGGGCGCTGCGTCGATGAGAAGGCGATCGTCAATGCCGCGGTCGGCCTGCTCGCGACCGGCGGCTCGACCAACCACGCCATCCACCTGCCCGCCATGGCGCGCGCAGCGGGCATCATCTTCGACTGGGAGGATCTCGATGCGCTGTCTGCTGCGGTGCCGCTAATCGCGCGCGTCTATCCTAACGGCTCGGGCGACGTGAACCATTTCCACCAAGCCGGCGGCATCGCTTTCGCCACGCGCACCCTGCTCGACGAGGGGCTGCTCCACGGCGACATCCTCACCGTGTGGGAAAATGGCCTCTCCGCCTACGCCGAAGAACCTGTGCTCGAAGGCGACGCGCTCGTGTGGCAGCCCGTCACCGAAACGCGCGACGACACGATGCTGCGCCCCGCCTCCGCGCCCTTCCAGCCCGACGGCGGCATGCGCCTGGTCCAGGGCAATCTCGGCCGCGCCACCTTCAAGACCAGCGCGGTCGATCCGTCGCGCTGGACGATCGAGGCCCCCGCCCGCATCTTCCATGATCAGGATGACGTGCTCGCCGCCTACAAACGCGGCGAACTGACCCGCGACGTGATCGTCGTCGTCCGCTTTCAGGGGCCGCGTGCCAACGGCATGCCCGAATTACACAAGCTCACGCCCGCGCTCGGCGTGCTGCAGGATAAGGGCTTCAAGGTTGCTCTCGTCACCGACGGGCGCATGTCGGGCGCGTCGGGCAAGGTGCCCGCGGCGATCCATCTCTCGCCCGAGGCGTTGGGCGGCGGGCCGATCGGCAAGCTACGCGAGGGCGATGTCGTCCGGCTCTCCGCCGATGACGGTACGCTCAACGCGCTCGTGCCAGATGCCGAATGGGCCGCGCGCGAAGTCGTCGCTGCGCCGCACCCGCATATCGGCACCGGCCGCGAATTATTCTCATTCATGCGCCACGGCGCGAGCACCGCCGAACAGGGCGGGTCGGCAATGCTGGCCGCAATGTGCGGCGATCTCGGCGAAGGCATGCATGGCGACGGCGTGTCGCTCGACAAGAATATCGAAGACGAGGAAATCGACGCGTGACGATCGACCAGGTGATGCAGATGGCGCCGGTAATCCCGGTGCTGGTGGTGAAGGATGCGGCGCATGGCATGCCGGTCGCGCAGGCGCTGGTGACGGGCGGCCTGCCCGTGCTGGAGGTGACGCTGCGCACCGAAGCCGCGCTCGACGTGATCCGCGAAATGTCCAAGGTCGAAGGTTCGTTCGTCGGCGCGGGCACCGTGCTCAACGAAAAGCAACTCGATCAAGCGATCGACGCGGGTGCCAAGTTCATCGTCAGCCCGGGCCTGACCACCCCGCTTGCCGAAGCCGCGATCGAACGCGGCATTCCCTTCCTTCCCGGCATCGCCACCGCGGCGGACATCATGCGCGGGCTCGATCTGGGGCTTGATCGCTTCAAATTCTTCCCGGCCGAAACCTCGGGCGGGATCAAGGCCTTGAAGGCGCTAGCGGCGCCTTTCTATCAATGTCGGTTCTGCCCAACCGGCGGCATCACGGTCGATACTGCGCCCGATTGGCTGGCGGTCGATGCGGTGCTGTGCGTCGGCGGTAGCTGGCTGGTCCCGGCCGGCGAACCCGATCCAGCCGCGATCGAACAGCGCGCCCGCGCCGCATCCCAACTGCGCAAGTAAGTGAGCGCGCTCGACGGCGTTTCCGAAAACCAGCCCGCCCTCGCCCGCGCCGACCTGATCTCGCGCCTCGCCGCCGCAACCGGCTTCGATTGGGACGATCCAGAGGGTGCTCGTGCCAAGGTGATCGAGGAGATGGCCGAGGTCGATGCCGCCGATGGCCTGCATGAACGCACCGACGAGATAGGCGACCTGCTGTTCGCGGTGGTCAATTGGGCGCGCAAGCTGGGCGTCGATCCCGAAGCCGCGCTGCACCAAGCCACGAGCAAATTCGAACGCCGCTTCCGCGCGATGGAAGCTGAAGCCGGCACAGGCCTGCCTGGCCTCACCCTCGATCAGATGGAAGCACTCTGGCAGAGGGCAAAGCGAAGCGACGGCTAAGGCCGGAGAACGGCCGGTAAGGGGTGGAAAACGGAGGCAGCCAATAGCCGCCTGAGCGACTTAGCGGTCGTTCCAACCGCCCTGCTGCTGCCCGACTGTCTGGGGTACGCGCGGCCCCGGCCATTCCTGCCGCGGATGGTCGCAGACTAGGGTCATCCCAAGTCCGTCCGTCGCGCGCACCGGCAGCGAGGCGACGTCGAAGCCATCCAGGCAGAATATATTGACGCCGAAGTGATCCGGTGCCGCGCGCTTGCGATGAAAGACGTATATCCCGCAGCGGCGGCAGAAATGGTGCTTTGCGCGCTTGCTGTTCCATTCGTAGGTTGCGAGCAGTCCCTCGCCTCGATCGATGTGCAACGCGTCCTCCGGCACCTTCACCATCACAGCGTTGCGCTTGACGCACAGCGAGCAATCACAGGTGGTTAGCTCGGTCAGGTCGTGATCGATCGTGAAAAGAATGCCGCCGCAGTGGCATGACCCGGGGTGCTTCCTCACCAGCTTGCGATCCCTTCCAGATAGAAGACGCACGAGCCTTCGAGTTCCACGCGATCACCCTTCAGGCGGCAGCGCAATTCGCCGCCCCGTGCAGATGCCTGAAAAGCACGAACCTCGCTCTTGCCCAGCCGCTCCGCCCAATAGGGCACCAACGCGCAATGGGCGCCTCCTGTCACCGGATCTTCGGGGATGCCCTTGGCCGGAGCGAAGTAGCGGCTAACACAGTCATACTCGCCGTCTCCCTGTGCAGTCACAACCACACCTGCGCACGGCATGCGCGCGACAGCAGCCAGATCGGGTTTGATGCTGCGTACGTCGTTCGCCCTGGGGAGGCGGGCGATGAAATTGAAGCCGTCCCACATCGTTTCTTCAATCGATGCGCCGAGAGCCTGGACGAGACCGTCAGGCGTATGCGTAGGCTCGGTGCGACGCACCGGGAAGTCCATGATATAACTCAGTTCCGAACGCCGAACCGTGAGCGGGCCGCTGGCGGAATGGAAGACGACCATCTCACGGGCGGGCTCGAGACGTTCTAAGACCACGGCAGCGCTGGCTAGAGTGGCGTGACCGCACAGCGGAACCTCTACAGTTGGCGTGAACCATCGAATGCGGAAATCGCCGCCATCTGGAACAAGGAAGGCGGTTTCAGCATGATTGTTCTCGGCCGCCAGCGCCTGCATCGTCTTGTCTTCCGGAAACCTGTCGAAGAGCATCACCGCCGCCGGGTTGCCGGTAAAGGGCCGAGAGGCGAAGGCGTCGAGCTGAAAAAGGCGAGCTTGCATTGCGCCGCGTTACTCGACGGGTGTTCAGTCTTCCAGCACGCGAGCGACGTCGTGCGACGACGCTATCAGCGATTCCGCACGGGCGGCGCTGTGACCGTTGCCGGGTGGAAAGCGGCCATTGTAGCCGATAAGACGGGAATGGCTGCTTCGGGCGATTTCCTGCCTGGCCGGTTTGGCAAGCGGAGCGCAACAGCGGTCGTTCAGATGGTGGTAGTCACCTGACAGCTCTGCACCCGATACCTGCCGTTCCGGAAAGGTGCGGCCTGCGCCTTACACCTTGGATTAGTAATCAGCTGTCGGCATGAAGGCGCATGAGCAACAGCCCCCGCCGCAGCAGCCCCGCCGCACTCCGCAATCGCGAACCAATTCTCGATGTGTTGCGCGGTGTCCTGCCGCCCCACGGAACGGTAGTCGAGGTAGCCAGCGGATCGGGCGAGCACGTCGTCCATTTCGCTAAGGCCCTCCCCAATTTACTCTGGCAGCCCTCCGATCCTTCGGCGGAGGCTCGGGAGTCGATCACGGCCTGGGCCTCCGACGAAGGTCTGCCGAACATCCTTGCCCCGCTGAACCTGGACGCGACGGCATCAGACTGGCCTTTGCAGCGCGCCGACGCCCTGGTCGCCATCAATATGGTGCACATCAGCCCGTGGGTTGCGACGCTCGGGCTCTTGCGGCACGCGGCGCGCCTACTTCCCAGCGGCGGCCCGCTGATCCTCTACGGTCCCTACCGGCAGCAAAACGAGCCGATGGTGCCCAGCAACGAGGCGTTCGATGCGGATCTCCGCTCCCGCAACCCCGAATGGGGTATAAGATTGCTTGAAGATGTGGTGGACGAAGCCGAGAGGGCCGGCTTTCGACTGGCTCGTGTCGTCACGATGCCGGCAAACAATCTCTCTGTGGTCCTGGCACGAGTTTGAAAACGTTGCGCACAATGTCGGCGCACAACACTTACGCTGTATTCGCCAACGCCGCTGGCCCTATTTCGCGATGGCGAGATAACGCTGAAGCCAGGACTTGTAGACGGCGAGCGAATTGGTCGTGTCGACGCCGTTCGTCGCAATGACAGTGACGCTGCCGTCCTGAGCCTGATTGATCATGCCCTGGATCATGTTCAAGGTCCGCCTGGCCGTCGCCTCGTCGAGCCGCTTCACATTGGGAAGATAAACCGCACGCGATTTAGGATCCGCGTCAGCAGCTTCATTCTCCAATTGGGCGGCCTCCTGCACAGCGCGCGCATGCGCCTCCTGCGCCTCGGGGCTTATCTTCACCTCGGGCGGTGCCGGCTTGGCTTCGATCTTCTTCGGATATGCAGCGTCATCAACCGACGGCACCGCCATACCCGGATCATGGTTATTGGATATGCCACTCAGATTCATATTGCTTCTCCGAGTCGACCATATCGCAAGCCTGTAACTAAGTTCATTCCATAAATGGTTACTCACCACTTCAGCTAGATTGAATTTCGCTGGAAAATACTAGGTTGGTCACGAGCTGCATTTATCGTTACCAGGATATTTACTACAATATATCTCGCCCTATCCCAGCAACTGTTCATACAGCGCCTTTTCGCCATTGAGCCCCCCGACGCGTTTACTGATGGGAAGCTGCTACTGTAGCCGATCGCGTGGCTATCCAGCCCAATGCGCTCGATCCCGGCGGCCTTGACAAACCGGAACAAAACGTGTACGCATCGTGCGTTCGCTGACTTGGGTCAGAGGACATGACCGGCGCGAAGCTCCTCGGCATGCATGAGAGTGTATCTTCGCCCACAGAGTAAAGATCTCAGCGTGTCGGGCGTTCGCGTCTGTCGCACTGTGATGCCGGCGTCGTGTAGCGGAGCTATGCGGACGACGCGTAGAGGGTAACCTCCGGCCAAAT
>Ga0207647_10004189_pt1 | contig 10697 bp, 12 predicted proteins | sample KBSCornC2_FD_184295 | JGI IMG/M metagenome (GOLD analysis project Ga0207647, IMG submission 184295) | Corn rhizosphere microbial communities from Kellogg Biological Station, Michigan, USA - C2 (SPAdes) (version 2) | ecosystem: Host-associated > Plants > Roots > Rhizosphere ...
CGAAGCGGCCATTGGCGGGCTCGGCGTGGCCTTGGCGAGCGATGCGCTGATCCGATCTGAGCTCGACCGCGGCCTGCTGATCGCGCCGCTCGATCATGAATTGCCTGGGCGCCCTTACTATGTGGTTTCGCGCGAGAGTGACGACCCCGTCCTTCGCGATATAGAAGAATGGCTGCGCCGGAACCTGTCCGAACCGTCCGCAACTTGATCTCGGGGCGATACAGGTTCGCGACGAAAAATCACGGCGGGCTGTTGCACAGCGTGCTACGGCGGTGAGCCGGGCAGTCCGATAGCTTTGGGCTGGTTTCGTGCGAGATGCAGATTTACCTCCCCTGACGCCAAGCAGGGGCTGATAGCGTTTGACGGCGACGTCTATGGCGCACCAACAAGCGCGGCAACTGGATACCCATAACCCGCGTCGCAGACGCCCTGGCATTGAACGAATTGCAGCATCTAAACTGCGACCAGAACATCTATTTCGACCGCTGGGATGACCGGCAACGCATCGCGAGCGAATACCAAAGGCAGCACCTAGACGATGGCGACCGTGAGGTACGCGCTCGCCAAGGGCGACCCTCTAAGCTCATTTTTTCAATGATGTTAGGGGGCCGACCCACTGGCGGAGAGGGTGGGATTCGAACCCACGGTACGGTTGCCCGCACAACGGTTTTCGAGACCGTCCCAATCGACCTCTCTGGCACCTCTCCGCATAAGGGGTCCGGTCGAAGGAGGGGCGCTCCTAACGCACCCGACCGCGCTTGCCAAGCGTGGGTTGCGTGAGAAAGATGCGACATTAAATTGCAAGCATGATTCCCTCTCGTAACTCTCACATACCGCCGTCAGGGCGCGAAACGCTGCCGCCGGTCGCGGAGGCGCGCTTCAGCATTGGCGATGTCGTGCGGCATCGTCTGTTCGCTTTCCGTGGCGTCGTGTTCGATGTTGATCCCGTCTTCGCCAATAGCGAAGAATGGTATGCCTCGATCCCCGAGGACGTGCGGCCGGATCGCGATCAGCCCTTCTACCATCTGCTCGCCGAGAATGCAGACAGCAGCTACATTGCGTATGTCAGCCAGCAGAATCTGGAGCGCGATGAGAGCGAGGAGCCGATCGACCACCCGGCTATCTCCGGCCTGTTCGAGCCGTTCGATCACGGCCGTTATGCGCTGCGGCGCGAGTATCGCCATTAAGGGCTGACGCCGGGCAGCCCGATGGGCGCCAAATGTGCACGCGGCGCTTTTCCCTGACGCCGAAGACGCTTAAAGCAGGCGTCATGAGGATAGCAAAGAACGGCGAGAGACGCCGCATTCGGGCATTGGCCTTGGGCATCGTTGCGGTGGCCGGCTTCTTCACCCCGGCCCACGCTTATTTATACTGGAACAAGCCCGCACTTGCGGGTGCTCCGGCGATGGGAGGCGAGCCTGGCATCACCCTGCCCGTGCCGGGCGCGCAGCCCAAGGAACTGGAGGCGACGCTCGTATGGACGATGCGCGCCGGCCTGAACGTTGCCGCGCTGCAATGTCAGTTTGCGCCGGCGCTGCGCACGGTCGACAATTACAACAATATGCTGCGCCAGCACGCCGCCGAGCTGCAGACGGCCTATGCGACACTCGGCACCTATTTCAAGCGCGTCTCCGGCAAGCAATGGCAGGTCGCGTTCGATGACTTCACAACCAAAACCTACAACAGCTTCTCTACATTGCGCGCGCAGCTGAGCTTCTGCGAAATCGCATCCTCGATCGCGCAGGAGACCCTGGAGCGGCCGCGCGGCCAGCTCGGCGCGATTGCGGCGGAGCGGATGCGCGAATTCCGCAATAGCCTCGTTCCCGTGGGAGATCAGGTCTTCGCCATGCATGAGGCGACGGTGCAGTTCGACCCGATCGTGGATCCGCGCTGCTATAACAAGAAGGGCAAGGAAATCCCTTGCAAGAAGAAGAAGGATAATTGACCGGTTAGCGCAGACCCAGCATCTTGTGGGTCTGCAGCGAAAGCCGCCAGCGCGGATGCCCCAGCACGAAGCGGATTGCCGCCTCGCGCGCCGCCTCAGCAGCGGCGCCGTCCATCGGCTGGATCAGCCAATGACGGAAATCCCACCCTTCGATCTCCTGCACATCGAGACCTGGCTGGGGCCAGACCATCTTCAGCTCATCGCCCCTGCGCTGCACGACCTTGGTGCCGGCCTTCGGGCTGACGCAGATCCAGTCGACCCCGTCGATCACGGGCAGGGTGCCGTTGGTCTCGATGGCGATGCGAAACCCGCGTGCCTTGAAGGCGACAATCAGCTCGGCGTCGAGCTGGAGCATCGGCTCACCGCCGGTAATCACGACCAGAGGAATTCCCCCCTCCTCCGCAATGCCCTCATCCCACAGCGAGCGAACCCTGCCTGCTAGCGCGTCGGCATCGGCAAAGCGCCCACCGCCATCACCATCGATGCCGACGAAATCGGTGTCGCAGAAGGTGCAGTCCGCCGTTGCGCGATCCTCCTCACGGCCCGACCACAGATTGCACCCGGCAAAACGCACGAAGACGGCGCGCATTCCCGCCTGCAGGCCCTCGCCCTGCAGGGTCAGGAACATCTCCTTGACCGCATAGCTCATGCGGGCGCGACCGCGTAACGGGTTGGATCGGGGAGCCCTGCCTCGGCGAAGCCCTTGGACCGCAGTCGACAGCTATCGCAGCGCCCGCAATGCAGGTCGCCCGGCTGCGGATCGTAGCAAGACCAGCTCATGCCCGCGTCGATGCCGAGCCGGGCTGCCTCCGCCGCAATGTCAGCCTTGGTCATGTGCAGCAGAGGCGTGTGCACCGTGAAGCGGTTGCCCTCCACGCCGGCTTTGGTCGCGATATTGGCGAGATTCTGAAAGGCCTCGACAAATTCAGGCCGGCAATCCGGATAACCGGAATAATCGAGCGCATTGACGCCGATGTGGATTTCGCGCGCACCCGTAGCCTCGGCCAAACCCAGGGCCAGGCTGAGGAAGATGGTATTGCGTGCGGGGACATAGGTGCTGGGGATACCCGGCTGGACGCCTTCCTTGGGCACGCTGATATTGCTGTCGGTCAGGGCCGAGCCACCAAATTGCGTGAGATCCAGCGGCAGCACGATATGGCGCACCGCACCCAAATGCCGCGCGATGCGCGCCGCAGCCTCCAATTCGATACGGTGGCGCTGATTATAGTCGATCGTGAGCGCGATCAGTTTTCGGCCGGCTTCCACCGCTCGAGCGGCGACCACCATCGAATCGAGCCCGCCCGAGACGAGCACAACCGCGCCGTCTGTCTGTCCTTGAACATTCTGCATGGCGCACCGGATATAGGAATGGATGCCGCGGTGCAAAAGAAAGGGCCGCCCCGAAGAGCGGCCCAGATCAGGCCTAATGGCCATCTAGGGAGGACAGTGCCGAAATTGGCACGTCCCACACCTAGCACCGGTGAAGTAAACGCGGGGTTAACGGAGTCAGGCGGCCACTGCCTCGACTGAGAAACGTTTCGAGCAGAATTCGCAATTGACCTCGATCCGTCCGTCTGGCCCGGCCATGGCCGCACGATCCTCAGCGGGGAAGCGGGCGATGACGCGCGCGACATGATCCGCATCGCAGCGGCAGCCTCGCGACGGCGCGAGGCCGGGAAAGACGTGCACCTCATCCTCGTTGAACAGGCGCCACAGCAAGGTTTCCAGCGGCAGGTTTGGATCGGTCAGCTCTTCGAGCCGCACGCTGCCGCCAAGTGCCGCGACATGGCCCCATTCGGGATGATCGAGCCGCGTGTGGATCCGATCCCTGCCCTCTTCGCCATCGGGCAAATACTGGAGCATGAGCCCGCCCGCCACCAGGCTGCCGTCGGCCGCGCGACTGATACCGATCCGCACCAAACTGGGAATCTGTTCGGATTGGGCAAAGTAGGATTCGGCTGCCTCGGCCAGGCTGGCGCCCTCCAGCGGAACGATGCCCTGGTAGCGCTCGCCCGACACGGCCTGATCGAAGGTGATGGCGAGGTAGCCCTTCCCGAACAGCGCGAACAAGGAGGGGTCCGCCGGCATTTCGCCCACACGCGCGGGATCGTGTCGGACATAGCCGCGCATCTCGCCGCCGCGATAATCGGCGACGAGCAGATCGATCGCGCCATTTTCGGTTTGCGCCTGCAGCGTAAGCTGGCCTTCGGCATCCTTGAGCGTCGAACCCAGCAGAGCCGCGAGCACGAGCGCCTCCGCCAGTACCTGTTCGATAGCCGGCGGGTAGCCGTGCGCGGACAGGATGTCGTTGAGCGTGGGGCCCAACCGAACCAGGCGGCCGCGCGCCTCGCGATCAGGAATGGTGAAGGCAAGCGCCTTGTCGAGATTTTCGGAGGTCATGGCGCCCATGTAAGAGCCCCTTTCGCGTTTTGCGACCACCCCGCAGGGCAGCGATCCGGTTCCCTGGCCCCGCTTAGAGCTTAGCGAAGCACCAGAGCAAAACGGCCTTCTGCGCGTGCAAGCGGTTCTCGGCTTCGTCCCAGATCGCCGATTGGGGCCCGTCGATGACCGCGTCGACCACTTCCTCCCCGCGATGCGCCGGCAGGCAATGGAGGAACAGGCCGCCGCCGGTCGCCTGGCTCATCAGCGTTTCGGTCACCTGATAAGGCGCCAGCGCCGCAAGCTTCGCCTCCGCATGCGCCTGCCCCATCGAAATCCACGTATCGGTGACCACTACATCGGCTCCGGCAACCGCAATTGCCGGGTCGCGCGTCAGCACGAACGGATGATTGCCCGCGCGCGCCTGCGCTGCTGCAACGACCGCCGGAGCGGGATCATAGCCTTCCGGGCAGGCGGCGCTCACATCGAAGCCGAGCAGGCTGCCCGCCTCGATGATCGAATGGAGCACGTTATTGCCATCGCCCAGCCAGGCCCAGCGTGTATCCTCAACCCGTCCCTTGCGTTCGAGTACGGTCAGCAGATCGGCCATGATCTGGCAGGGATGGCTAAGATCGGTGAGGCCATTGATTACCGGCACGGTCGCATGCTCGGCCAGCGCCGCCAGCTTGGCATGATCATCGGTGCGGATCATGATCGCGTCGACGTAGCGCGACAATACACGCGCGGTGTCCGCGATCGTCTCGCCCCGGCCGAGTTGCATCGACCCCGCGTCCATTACGATGGTGGTGCCGCCCAACTGGCGCATCGCCATATCGAACGAGACGCGGGTGCGCGTTGAATTCTTCTCGAAGATCATCGCCAGGACATGGCCATCGAGCGGCTTGTCGACGTCCGGCTTGCCCTTTGGCCAGCCGGCGCGCGTCAGCTTGCGACTGCGCGCGTCAGCCAGCATCGCGCGGATACCGTCCGGGCCCGCATCCGCCAGGTCGAGAAAATGCCGGGTCACGCCGCTTCGGGCAGCGTGTAGCTGCGCGCGCCCGCCGAGAGCTTCTCGATACATTCGGCAACATGGCGTTCTTCGATGTTCAGCGGCGGCAGGATGCGCACGACATTGTCTCCGCCGGCTACGGTCAGCAGGCCATGATTGTCACGTAAATGCGCGACAAAGGCGCGGCTGTCGCTCTTGAGCCTGATGCCCAGCATCAGACCCACGCCACGCACGCTTTCGAACAGATGATCATGGTTGGGGATGAGCTGTTCGAGCGCCTGGCGCAGCCGCTCCCCCATGCGTTTCACATTATCGAGGAAATCGGGCTCGCCGACGATGTCGAGCACGGCCTCGCCCGCCGCCATCGCAAGCGGGTTACCGCCATAAGTCGAGCCGTGCGTCCCGATCACCATCCCGCTCGCCGCCTCTTCGGTGGCGAGGCAGGCGCCGAGCGGGAAGCCACCACCGATGCCCTTGGCGACCGTCATGATGTCCGGCGTCACGCCATATTGCTCATAGGCGAAGAAGGTGCCGGTCCGCGCATAGCCGCACTGAATCTCGTCGAAGATGAGGAGCATGCCGTTCTCGTCGGCAAGTTCGCGCAAGCCCGCCAAGAATTCCTTGGTCGCGGGCAGAATGCCCCCCTCGCCCTGGATCGGCTCGACCAGGAAAGCGGCCGCATCGGGCCCGACCGCAGCCTCCGCCGCAGCAAGATCGTTGAACCCGACCACGGTAAAGCCGGGCAGCAGGGGTTCAAAGCCATCGCGCATCTTGGGTTGATTGGTGGCCGAGATCGCCCCCATCGTCCGCCCGTGGAAAGCATTGGAGAAGCTGATGATGCGGTTCTTCTCCGGCTGGCCCTTGGCATAATGGTAGCGGCGCGCGGTCTTGATCGCGCATTCGATCGCTTCGGTGCCTGAATTGGTGAAGAACATCGTGTCAGCGAACGTCTTGTCGACCAGCCGCTTCGCGAAATGCTCACCCTGCGGGCTGCCATATAGATTCGACACATGCATCAAAGTCGCCGCCTGGTCGGCGATCGCCTTGACCAGGGCGGGATGGCCATGACCGAGAATGTTAACCGCGATGCCGGCGGCCATGTCGAGATAGCGTTCGCCATTCTCGCCGATCAGATAGGCGCCCTCGCCTCGCACCGGCCGCACACCACACCGCGGGTAGACGGGCATGAGAGGCGTGATGGTCATCGAAACAGGCTCCTTCAGGACGAACGAAATCGGTCGGATACGCTCCGGAAAAGAAAAAGCGGCCCCAGCGGGCCGCCCGGAAAGGGGCTATATCGCCCCGTCGCGATCACCGTCAATCGTTACGGATTATAGCCGGGCTTGCCGCCAAGTCCCGGGCGCCACATCGTGCGCGATGGTTTGACCAATTGCGGCTGCGGATTGCCGCTGACGGGCTTGCGCGCGAGGCGCGGATCGACCTGCACGTCGAATTGAACGCCGACACGCCCCCCCGCCGTCCAAGCGATTTTGCCCACGACCGTGCCGATGCCGCGCAATTCGGCCTCGATCACATCACCGCGCGAGAAACCGACGGGACTCTCGGCCATCATACCGCCCGGGGAGAGATTGCGAATCTTCACCGTGACGTCCGCGCCGCCAGCGCGACGCATCACCGCCATCAGGAACATGCTGTCCCTGGGTTCGGCGCGCATCGACTGGAAGCCTGCGTCTGCCTCTGTCGCGTCGTCAGGAATGAAAGATTGCTCCACTGCCATCCTCAGTCTCAGGATGACGATTCATGGACTTGAATGGTTGGTAAGCCGTTAATTATTCGGGCTTGAGCCGCAATTATTCCTCGCGGCTGACCTTTTCGTTACGCTCGTGGCGTTCTTGCGCCTCGACCGTCATCGTCGCCACGGGCCGCGCTTCCAGCCGCGCGAGCGAGATCGGCTCACCGGTCACCTCGCAATAGCCATATTCGCCTTCGTCGATGCGACGAATCGCCGCGTCGATCTTGGAAATCAGCTTGCGCTGCCGATCGCGGGTGCGAAGTTCGATGCCCCAATCGGTTTCGGAAGACGCCCGGTCGGTAACATCGGGTTCGCGCAGCGAATCGACCTGGAGCTGCGCGAGCGTCTCGCGCGATTCGCGAAGGATCGAGTCCTTCCAGTCCAGCAGTTTGCGTCGGAAATAAGCTTGCTGGCGCGGATTCATGAACTCTTCGTCCGGTGAGGGTCGATAGTCCCGATCCAGCGCTTGTTTATGGTCTTCGTCGATCCGTTTAGCCGCCGTCGCCATATGTTTGCTCACTACCCCTGCGAGGCAGTGGTCACGGCCCCCGCCCCGTTTGCCCTGCCGGGCCTATACGCGCGCGAAGGGGGCGGAACAAGCGGGCGGCGCGTAACGAATCGCAGGCGCCGCCCGAATCGGCCGCAAAGTTGTGGATTACTTGCCGGTCGTGCTCGTCGGGCCACTAGCCGCCGCCTTGGCTGCCGCGTCGAGTTGTTCCGCGGTCATGCCGATAACCAGCCCATTCGCTCCTTGGGCGAAAGCGGTCTTGGGCAGCTGTGCCTTGGTATTGGCGGTTGCCACGGTGACCATGTCGCCCGACACCGCCTCAACCTTTCCGACGGGAGCGCCCGCGGGACCGCTGACGGCCATGCCGACGGTGATCTGCGAGGGCTTGCTGGCCTGCGCGACCTGCGCCTCCAGTTCGGCCTTGCTGATTCCGACGACGAGGCCGTTGGGCCCCTTTGCGAAGGCCGACGTCGGAATCGAAGCCTTGGCAGTGCCCGTCGAGAGAACAGCATTGCCGCCCGTCACCGATTCGATCGTGCCGACGGGCTGGCCTTTGGAGTCCACAACATTAGCGCCCACCGTCACATCGGCTGCGGTGGAGGCTGCTGCCGGTGCGGATTGGGTCGTGGCCTGCGCGAAGGCAGGCGAGGCCATGATGGCCGACCCGGCCAGGGCGAGAACCAGGTATTTCATCTTACTCTCCTCAAAAATACGACACCGTTACGCTTCATCAACGTGGGAGATTTCCAGTCAATTGCCGCAAGTCTCGGGACAAGTTGTGGCCTCTGCGGGATCAGCTGCTGGCTCCTTCGTAATTCTGGAGCACCGCCTCGATCTTCTGAACAGGATGACCTGTCAGATCCTTGGGGATCTCCGCGGTGATTCGGCTTTCGACCTGTTTGTGATAGTGTTTGCGCAGCTCGCCCAAGGTCTTTGGTGGCGCGACGATAATCAGACGCTCGAATTCATTGGCTAGCGCGGCGCGGTTGATTCGCTGGGCAGCCTCCGCCGCAAAACGGTCCTCCGCCTGTTTGTGGAAATCGGGCTCGGCCGCGGTGAACCCCGCACCCGAACCCGGACTACCGGGCTTTTGACCGGCCTGATCCGTTTTTATGTCGCGATCATATTGATCCGCCTGCTGCTCCGCGGCGATCACGGTCAGGTTCGGATTTTCGGCATCACCCTCATTCCGGAAGAACAGCATCTTCGCGCCGTCGGCGACGAGGACATAGCTGTCATGGGGGATACGCATCTGACTCGTCTCCTCTTTGCTGCTTCCAGCAAGCCAACGCGCAGGCGATACGGCGGTTGCAGGGTTGCATGCACCCGTGCCCCCCGCCATTAGCCCGCCATGCACGATATACGCGCGATCCGCGAAGACCCCGCCGCCTTCGATGCCGGCTTGCAGAAAAGGGGCCTGGGCCCCCAAGCGGCCGGTCTGCTGCAGCTGGATGAGGCGCGGCGTGGCCGCGTGACCGAGGCGCAGGCTTTGCAGACGCGACGCAACGAGGCATCCAAGGAGATCGGCAAGGCGAAAGCGGCGCGCGATGAAGCGACCGCACAGACGCTGATGGCGGAAGTAGCCGGCATCAAGGAGCGCATGACCGCCTTGGAAGTCGAGGCTGCCGAAGCTGGGCGCGCGCTCGATCAGGCGCTGGCTGCGCTGCCCAATATCCCCGTCGCAGACGTGCCCGACGGAGAGGACGAAACTGCCAATGTCGAGCTGAAGCGCTGGGGCACGCCACGCCCATTCGATTTCGTGCCGCGCGATCATGCGGATCTTGGCCCTTCGCTGGGCCTGGATTTCGAAGGTGGGGCATTGATTTCGGGTGCGCGCTTCACCGCGCTGCGCGGCCAGGCCGCGCGGCTGCATCGCGCGCTCGGCCAGTTCATGCTCGACACGCAGAGTGCCGCTAACGGCTACGAAGAGACCGCACCGCCGCTGCTGGTGCGGGACGAGGCGGTGTTCGGCACTGGCCAGCTGCCCAAATTCGCCGAGGATCTGTTCCGTACGACTGACGGCCGCTGGCTCATTCCCACCGCCGAAGTCAGCCTGACCAACCTGGTGCGCGAACAGATACTGGCCGAAGCCGATCTGCCCAAACGCCTCACGGCCCTCACCCCCTGCTTCCGCTCGGAAGCTGGCGCGGCGGGGCGCGATACGCGCGGGCTCATCCGCCAGCATCAGTTCGAGAAGGTCGAGCTGGTCGCGATCACCGCTCCCGAATGCTCGGATGAAGAGCATGAGCGGATGACGCGCGCCGCCGAGGGCATCCTGGAAGCATTGGAGCTGCCCTACCGCCGCATGCTGCTTTGTGCCGGCGACATGGGTTTCACCGCGCGCAAGACGTTCGACCTGGAGGTTTGGCTCCCCGGCCAGCAAACATATCGCGAGATCTCGAGCTGTTCGAATTGCGGTGCCTTCCAAGCACGGCGCATGGATGCGCGCTATCGTCCCGCCGACGGCAAGGGTACCGCCTTCGTGCACACGCTCAATGGATCCGGTCTAGCCGTCGGCCGCGCGCTGGTAGCGGTGATCGAGAATTACCAGCAGGCGGACGGATCGGTGACGGTGCCGGAAGTGCTCAAGCCCTATATGGGCGGCCTGGACGTGCTGCGCCCCGCATGAGGGCGGCGGCGGCCCTGCTGGCGCTGAGCCTGATCGCGGCCGCGCCCGCATCGGAAAAGCCGTCCAGTGCCACGACAACCTCTGCCAAATCGGCCAAGCCATCAGAAAAGGCAGCGGATACCGGGGCAAGCGACAACGCGCCTGTCACCGAAACCAAGGCCGCGGGCGGGCAGAAGCCGGTCTGGGAGGTCGCAGTGGTGGCGCCCGACGCGGTCGAGGTGGCCAAATCGACTTATATCGTGCAACCCGGCGACACATTGTCGGGCGTCGTGCGCAAGACCGGAGCGGGCGCGGACGTCATCGCGCACGACAATGATCTGGAAGCGCCATTCAGGCTGCGCCCAGGCCAGAAGCTGAAGATACAAGGCGGACGCTATCATACCGTCCGGAAGGGCCAGAGCGGCATCGCCATCGCGCGCGCCTACCAGGTCGAATGGTCCAAGATCGTCGAGCTCAACCATCTTAAGGAAACCT
>Ga0207647_10004191_pt1 | contig 10696 bp, 8 predicted proteins | sample KBSCornC2_FD_184295 | JGI IMG/M metagenome (GOLD analysis project Ga0207647, IMG submission 184295) | Corn rhizosphere microbial communities from Kellogg Biological Station, Michigan, USA - C2 (SPAdes) (version 2) | ecosystem: Host-associated > Plants > Roots > Rhizosphere ...
GCCCGAAACGATCCGTTTCTACGAGCGCGAGGGGCTGATGCCCGATGCGGAGCGCACCGATGCGAACTACCGCAACTACACCGACGTGCACGTCGAACGGCTGCGCTTCATCCGCAACTGCCGCGCGCTCGACATGGCGCACGACGAAATCCGCACGCTGCTGCAACTCACCGACACGCCGGCCGACCCGTGCGATTCGGTCAACTCGCTGCTCGACGAGCACATCGGCCACGTCGATGCGCGCCTCGCCGAACTGACGCACTTGCGCGACCAACTTACCGAATTGCGCCGCCAGTGCGTGGGTGAACATTCGGTGGAGGATTGCGGAATCGTGCATGGTCTCGCAACGATGGAAACCGTCGCGCCGGCCGTGAAGCGTTCGCACCTCGGCTGAAACCCTTGTGGAATATGATGGCCTAGTCAATACTAGTCATATTCTTACTAGGTATAAAACAACTATTCATGATATCCAGCCGCCCGTCTCCGCTCGCGCTCGCGGTCCTCGCGACACTCACCGAAACGCCGATGCATCCGTACAGGATGCTGCAGCAGCTGAAGGCGCGCGGCTACGACGAAGTCGTCAACGTGCGGCAGCGCACGAGCCTCTACCAGACGATCGACCGTCTGCTGCGTGACGGGCTGATCGCCGTGCACGACACCGAGCGCGATGGCGCGTTTCCCGAGCGCACGCTGTACACGCTGACCGAGACCGGACACACGGCCGGCCAGGCGTGGCTGCATGCGCTGCTCGCGGAGCCCGCGCGCGAGTTTCCGGCGTTCGGCGCCGGCCTTGCATTCCTGCCGCTGCTCGACGCGGAGGACGCACGCCACCAACTCGAGCGCCGCATCGCCGCGCTCGAAGCAGAACGCGAACGTCTCGAATCGCTGCGCAACGCCGCGCAGAACGACCAGGTGCCGCGTCTGTTCCTGCTGCAGAACGAGCATGCGCTCGTGCTGCTCAACGCGGAGCTCGACTGGGCCCGCAGCGTCGTCGAACACCTGAAGATCGGCGCGCTGCGCTGGGTCGACGGCTGACGCGCGTCACCGTCGGCTCGCGCCGCTCAAAGCACCTTGCCGGGATTGAGTAGGCCTGCTGGATCGAGCGCGGCCTTCAGGCGCCACATCAGGCCGATTTCGGCTTCGCCGCGCGTGTGGCCGAGATAGGCGCGCTTGAGCATGCCGATGCCGTGCTCCGCCGACACCGAGCCGTCCATGTCGCGCACCACCGCATACACGCACCGATCGATCGCGTCGGCGTCCGCGTCGCGCATGCCGTCGAGCGAGACGCCGATATGCACGTTGCCGTCACCGACGTGGCCGAAGCACAGACACACGATATCGGGCCAAAGCGCGCGCAATGCCCCTTCGCAGCGCTCGGCGAACAGGCCGAGTTCGCCGGTCGGCAGGCTCACGTCGAAGTTCACCAGATGCGGCAGCGCATCGATGGCGAGGCCCTCGCGCAAGGTCCACAGGTCGCGCGCCTGCCGCTCCGAGGTCGCCAGCGCGGCATCGTCCACCAACCCCATGTCGATCGCATCCGCGAGCGCGGTTTCGAGTGCCTCGCGCGCATCGCCGCACGGGGCGCTCGTCGCGCACTCGATCAGCACCGCGAAGCTGCCTTCGCCCGCGAACGGCGCGACGACGCCGGGCGTATGACGCGCGACGTAGTCATAGAAAGCCGGCCACATCGCTTCGAAACTGACGATCTCCGGTAGTGCGCGCAGGCGGTTCCACAACGCGACGACGGCGTCATAGCCACGCACCCGGCAGAGTGCGGTGGCCGGCGCGCCGAGCCTGGGATGCAGCCGCAGCACCGCACGCGTGACGACGCCGAGCGTGCCTTCGCTGCCGATGAACAGCTGCTTCAGGTCGTAACCCGCGTTGTTCTTCAGCATCCGGTTCATCGACGACACCACGGTGCCGTCGGCCAGCACGGCCTCGAGCCCGAGCACCTGCTCGCGCATCATGCCGTAGCGGATCGCGCGCGTGCCGCCCGCGTTGGTCGCGAGCATGCCGCCGATCTGGCACGAACCGCGCGCGCCGAGATCCACACCGAACGTGAAACCCGCCGCGTCCGCCGCTTCCTGCACCGTCTGCAGCGGCGTCCCGGCGCGCACCGTCATCGTCCCTGCCGCCGCGTCGATCGCTTCGACGCCGGCGAAACGTTCCAGCGACAGCACGACCTCGCCGCCCAGCGCGACCGCACCGCGCGCGAGCCCCGTGAGGCCGCCCTGCGGCACGACCGGCTGCCCGAGCCGCGTGCACAGCGCAAGCGTGCGCGACACGTCGTCGACGCTGCGCGGCCGCACCAGCGCGCGCGGCCGCACGCCGGCCGGCTCGTTGTACGCGGTGAAGTAGTGCGGATCGATGTCGGCCGCCCGCGTGACGAGTGCGTCGCCCAGGCCGGCGACGAGCGCCGCCTCGAGCGCGTCGTCCGTCAGTGGTGCCGCGCCGTGACCGCTTTTCGCCGCAGCCGTATCGAAGCTCTGCATCGCGCGCCCGCTTACCGGGTAGAAATGTCGATGTCGCCGAAGTACTTCTGGCCGAGCGACTTCACCGTGCCGTCCGCCTTCAGCTTGTCGATCGCCGCATCGAGCTTCGCCTTCAGCGCGTCGTCGCCCTTGCGCAGGCCGAACGCGATCCCGCTGCCGAGAATCTTGTCGTCGCGCACCGGCTGACCGACGAACGAGAAGCCCTTGCCATCCGGACGCGACAGGAAGCCGCGCTGGCCGGCCGGCGCGAGCACCAGCGTCGCGTCGACGCGGCCCGCCACGAGATCCGCATACGCCTGGTTCTGGTCCTGGTACGCGACGATCGACACGCCGGCCGGCTCCCAGTGCGCCTTCGCGTAGGTTTCCTGGATCGACGCCTGCAGCACGCCGACGCGCTTGCCCTTCAGCGATTCCGGCGTCGGCAGCAGGCCGCTGCCGGTGCGCGCGATCAGTTGCGTCGGCACGCGGTAGATGATCGTCGTGAAGTCGATCGCCTGACGCCGCTGTTCGGTCGCATTCATCGCCGAGTTGATCGCGTCGAACTTGCGGCCCTTGAGCGCGGGAATCAATCCGTCGAACGAGGTCTCGACCCACTTGCACGACAGCTTCGCGCTCTGGCAGACGGCGTTGCCGACGTCGATGTCGAAGCCCTGCAGGTCGCCGTTCGGCGCCTTCGATTCGAACGGCGGGTACTGCGCCTCCAGGCCGAAACGCAGAGTCTGGCCGTCGGCGAACGCCGCACCGGCGCCGAGCGCGCATGCGAGTGCGAACGCGAGTTTCAGGGTGTGTCCGTGCTTCATCGTGAATCTCCTGACTTGTCGACCGGCGCCGCGCTTCGGCACGTGCTCTGGTCCCATCCGTGGCCTTCGGTGCGACGTACATGTCGCCTGCTTGGGTGCGGGCTCATGCCCGCGATTTACAGCGACCGCAACCGCCGCGCGCCTTCGATCAGCGTCGCGTCGTCCTTCGAGAAACTGAGGCGAATCACGCCCGCGTCGGTGCCGTCGGCATAGAACGCCGACAGCGGAATCGTCGCGACGCGCGCATCGCGGATCAGGCGCAGCACGAAGTCGCTGTCGCGCTCGTCCGAGAAGTGGCGGAACCGCGCGAGCATGAAGAACGAACCTTCGCTCGGCAGCAGCTCGAAGCGCGAATCGGCCAGCTCGCGCGCGAGCAGGTCGCGCTTGGCCTGGTAGAACGCCGACAGGCCGAGATAGCTTTCGGGCCGCGCGAGGATCTCCGCGAACGCGACCTGCATCGGCGTATCGGCCGAGAACACCATGAACTGGTGCACCTTGCGGATCTCGCCCATCAGCTCGGCCGGCGCGAGGCAATGACCGACCCGCCAGCCCGTCACGTGGAACGACTTGCCGAACGACGACACGATCACGCTGCGCTCGGCCAGCTCGCGATGACGCGCGACGCTCTGGTGCTGCGCGCCGTCGAACACGACGTGCTCGTAGACTTCGTCGGACAACACCACGATGTCGGTATCGCGCGTGAGCTGCGCGAGCCGTTCGAGATCGTCGGCGGAAAACACCGTCGCGGTCGGGTTGTGCGGCGTGTTGACGATGATCATCCGCGTGCGCGGCGTGATCGCCGCGGCCACTTCGTCCCAGTTCACGCGGAAATGCCCGGACGACAGCTTGATCGCGACCGGCGTCGCGCCCTGCATCCGCACGATCGGCGCATAGCTGTCGAACGACGGCTCGAAATAGATCACTTCGTCGCCAGGATGCACGAGCGCGCTGATCGCCGCGTAGAGCCCTTCGCTCGCGCTCGCGATCACGGTGATCTCGGTGCCCGGGTCGTAGCGCGCGCCGTACAGCGCCTCGGTCTTCTCCGCGAGCCGCTCGCGCAACGACGTGAGGCCGGCCATCGGCGCGTACTGGTTGTGGCCGTCGCGCATCGCACGCGCGACGCCCTCGACGAGCGCCGGATCGGGCGCGAAATTCGGCGCGCCCTGCGACAGGTTCAGCGCATCGTGCTGCGCGGCGAGCTGGCCGATCACCGTGAAGATCGTCGTCCCGACGTCCGGCAGTTTCGAACGGGGCGTGGTGGCGCTTCGCATGACTCCTCCTTCTGATGTCCTTTCGGCTGGCCCGCGCAACGCAACGCGCGCGGCCCGGCTCATGCGGGATGATTTAGCCCGAGCCAATAACCGTGGACAACCGAAAGTTCGTCATGGAGGCCATGCATTTTTCTCATGGCCATGCTGCAGAAAGGCGCGACGCCACCGTGGCGCCGCCGGCCACGCATGCGAATCAGGCATTCCCCTAGGGCCGTGCAGCCGCCGCGTGCGTCACTCGCCTGCGGCCGCCAGATAGGCGCGCAGCACGGCCTGAAGCTCGGCGCGCAGTGCGATGAAATCGAGCGAGGGCCCGAGCGTGAGCAGCGCCTGCGACACGCCGCCGTAACAGATCGTATGCGCCATCCGTGCGATCCCGTCGAGCCGCGCGGCCGGCGGCGGATCGGCGGCCTGCGCGAACGCGTCGCGCCACAGCGCGACATACGCGTCGTAATGCCGGCGGTACGCGGCGAGCGGCGACACCTGCCGCTCCAGCGCGAAGAAAGCGCTCCAAAGCGCGGCGTCGGCGCCGATCGCATCGACCTGCACATCCACCAGCGCGGCCGCGAGTTCGGCGCGCGGCACGCCGGCCAAGCCGTGCGCCGCGTCGCGCAGCCGGTCGGCCAGCACCTGCACGCGCCGGTGGATGCACAGCGCGGCGAGGCTCTGCTTGTCGCCGAAGTATTCGTAGAAGGTGCCGATGCTCACGCCCGCGACGGCCGCGATCTCGCGGATCGTCGCCTTCGCGTAGCCGCGCTCGAGCAAAAGCTGAACGAAGGCCTGCAGGAGCGCGTCGGACGTGGCCTGCGCGCGCGACTGGCGCGGTCGGCGGCGCAACGCGGGCGCGGGTTGCGCCGCCGGCTGGCCGGGCGGCGCCGGAACCTGAACATGTCGCGGCGGCATATTTGCTACTCTGAAATTCAGCGGATACACGTTTGACCGGAAGCCGGCGCTGGCGCGCAAACGCCAGTGGCACGGCCTCCGCCCGGCAAACCGCGAAGCACGAGACCGGAGACAGCCCGATGACCGAATCGAACCATGCCGTCACGAACCAGTTCGACGAACTGGTCGACTATAACCTCTTCGCCACCGACATCGCGCTGCGCGACGCGCTGGCCCGCGCAGGCGCCGACTGGGCCGTGCCGCAGCTCGACGCATACGGCGCGCGCCTTGGCAGCGCCGACACCGCACAGCTCGCCGACGAAGCGAATCGCCACACGCCGGAGCTGAACGCATTCGACCGGCGCGGCCGGCGCATCGACCGCGTCGATTTCCATCCGGCCTGGCACACGCTGCTCGGCCTGTACCGCAACGAAGGCTTCGTGTCGCTCCCGTTCCGCGATACGCGCCCCGGCCGCTGGGCCGCGAGCGCCGCCGGCTTCTACCTGCACGGCCAGATCGAGGCCGGCACGCTGTGCCCGGCGACGATGACGCAGGCCGCGATTCCGGTGCTGCAGAAGGAGCCCGCGCTGTGGGACCTGCTGCGCGACAAGCTGTACAGCGACGACTACGATCCGCGCGACGTGCCGGTCGCCGACAAGCGCTCGATCTGGTTCGGCATGGGGATGACCGAGAAACAGGGCGGCTCCGACGTGCGCGCGAACACGACGCTCGCGACCGCGGTCGGCGCGGGCGGGCGCGGCGGCGAATACCGGCTGCGCGGCCACAAGTGGTTCTTCTCCGCGCCGATGTGCGACGCGCACCTGGTCGTCGCGCGCACCGAGGCCGGCGGCCCGTCGTGCTTCTACGTGCCGCGCTGGCGGCCGGACGGCACGAAGAACGCGGTCGAGATCCAGCGGCTGAAGAACAAGGTCGGCAACCGCAGCAACTCGAGCAGCGAGATCGAGCTGAACGATGCGTGGGGCATCATGCTCGGCGACGAAGGCCGCGGCATTCCGACCATCATCGAGATGGCCACCTACACGCGGCTGAGCTGCGTGCTCGGCAGCGCGGCGATGCTGCGCCAGGGCGTCGTGCAGGCAATCGCGTACACGCGCCAGCGCCATGCGTTCGGCCGCGCGCTCGCCGAGCAGCCGCTGATGCGCACCGTGCTCGCCGATCTCGCGCTCGAAAGCGAGGCCGCGCTCGCGCTCGCGATGCGGCTCGCCGACGCGTTCGAACGCGACGACTCGCCGCGCGAACGCGCGTGGAAACGGATCGTCACGCCCGCCGCGAAGTTCTGGGTCTGCAAGCGCGCGGTCGAGCTGACCGGCGAGGTGATGGAAGTGTTCGGCGGCAACGGCTACGTCGACGACGGCCCGATCGCGCGGCTGTTCCGCGAAGCGCCGGTCAACTCGATCTGGGAAGGCTCCGGCAACGTGATGTGCCTCGACGTGCTGCGCGCGGTGTCGCGCGAACCCGACGCGGCCGCGGCGCTGCTCGCCGAACTGACCGACCTCGGCGCGGGCGAACCGCGCATCCGCGCGGCGCTCGATGCGCTGCGCGCAATGCTCGCGGCGCCGGCCGACACGCTCGAGGCGTCGGGCCGCGTGTTCGCGCAACGGCTCGCGCTCGTCGCCCAGGCGTGCCTGCTGCGCCGCGATGCGCCGGCGGCGGTCGCCGACGCGTTCGTCGCGACGCGGCTCGCCGCGCCCGATTGGGGCCGCATCGCGGGCGGCTTCGATCCACATGCGATCGACGTCGCCGCGCTGCTGCAGCGCGCGTACCCGGCCTGACGCCGGCCCGCTCACCCGAATTCGCGTTCGTTCGCCCGCCCGGAGCCTCGATGAACCTCGTCGCCGCCCTCGACCGCGCCGCCCGTGCGACGCCCGACAAACCGTTCCTCGTCAGCGAATCCGCGACGATCACGTATGCGGCCGCGCGCGAGCGTTCGCACCGCGCGGCGGCCGTGCTGAGCGCGCTCGGCGTCGCGGCCGGCGACCGCGTCGCCGCGATGTGCTTCAACACACCGGCCTTCGTCGACCTGATGTTCGGCGCATGGCGGCTCGGCGCGGCGTTCGTGCCGATCAACCACAAGCTGCAGGCGCCGGAAGTCGACTACGTGCTCGAACACAGCCGCAGCACCGCGCTGCTGTTCGACGTGGCGCTCGCGCCGGTGGTCGAGCGCGTCGTGCATCCGGCGCGGCGGCTCGTGACCGAGGGCGAGCTCGACGGCGTGCCGAACTTCGACACGATGTGCGCGACGATGGACGGCCTCGCGGGCATCGAGCCGGCCGACGGCGACATCGCGCAGATCCTCTACACGTCCGGCACGACCGGCCGCCCGAAGGGTTGCGTGCACAGTCATCGCACGGTGACGCTCGCGGCGATGCAGGCCGCGCTCGCGACCGGCATCGGCCGTAACGAACGCACGTTGATGGCGATGCCGATCTGGCATTCGTCGCCGCTGAACAACTGGTTCGGCGGCACGCTGTATGCGGGCGGCACCGTCGTGCTGCTGCGCGAATACCATCCGCTGCGCTTCCTGCAGACCGTCGAGCGCGAGCGCGTGACGCTGTATTTCGGCGCGCCGGTGTCGTACACGCTGCCGCTCGACACGATCGACGGCTTCGCGGCGTTCGACCTGTCGAGCGTGCGCGCGTGGCTGTACGGCGGCGGCCCGATCGGCGCCGCGCAGGCCGAACGGCTTGCCCGTGCGTATCGCAGTCACGCGTTCTTTCAGGTGTACGGAATGACGGAAGCGGGGCCCGCCGGCACGACACTGTATCCGGACGAGCAGGTCGCGAAGGCCGGCTCGATCGGCCGCCACGGCGGCCCGGGCGTCGACCTGAGGGTGGTGCGGATGGACGGCGTCGATGCGCGGCCGGGCGAGACCGGCGAGATCTGGCTGAAGACCGACTCCATGATGCTCGGCTATCTCGACGACGCGGCCGCCACGCACGCCGCGTTCGCGCCGGACGGCTGGTATCGCACCGGCGACATCGCGCGGATCGATCAGGATGGCTATCTGTTCATCGTCGACCGGCTGAAGGACATGATCGTCACCGGCGGCGAGAACGTCTATTCGAAGGAAGTGGAGGACGTGCTCGGCGCGCATTCGGACATCGTGGAAGCGGCCGTCGTCGGCGTTCCGCATCCGGACTGGGGCGAGACGGTCGTCGCGCACGTGGTGATGCGGGCGAACGCGGCGCCCGATGCGGATGCGCTGCGTACGTTCTGCGGCGAGCGGCTCGCGGCGTACAAGGTACCGCGAGAGTTCGCGTTCGGGCAGGCGCTGCCGCGCACGCCGACCGGGAAGTTGCAGAAGTTCTTGTTGCGCGTGCGGCGTGAATAACGGTGATGCACGTGCGAGTCGCGCAACGGGCGTCGACGTGACACCGGCCATGTTCGTCTTCGCGCAACGGCAGGTACTTCGCCGAAGCGCTCCTGATACTTGCCGGCGTATACCCTCGACCGGCGAATCGAATTGATGCCGGAACAGGCACATCGCCGGCCTTCCGACGAAAAGCGTAAGTGCCCGACTGACGTGGATGTGGGAGCCAGTTGCGCCAACGTCCGTGTGGCCTTCATTTACCGTTTGTGACGTTTCGATCCACCGACAAGCCGCGTCGGCTCAGGGATTCGCTCCGGTAGCGCCAATCTCGAAAAATATCCATTCAATCAATGTATTAACGTCGTTTCTTTCATTTTTATTTCCATATGAGAGAAACGATGCGCGAGGACCACGATGGTGAAGTTCAGGTCATACTGAGTGCGGCCCAGTTGGCTGCCGTACTGAAGCGCCAGACGATCAGTCCGGGCGAGATGTTGAGCAACCGGTTATGGGGCGGCCTGCACGTCGTGGGCGGCGTGCTTGAGATGGCAGGCGCCGCGGCGTTGTGCGTCGCGCCGGAACCGACCGGCCTCACCAAACTCGGTTGTGTCGCGTTCGGCGTACACGGCGCCGACACGGGGGCAGCCGGCCTGAACCAGGTCTGGACTGGGCGACAGACGAGCGCGCTATTGCAACACGGCGTGAGCAAGCTGGTCGAAGCGGCAAAAGCGCCGCCGGAAATGGCTGATCATGTCGGGCTGTCGCTGGAGCTTGCAGTGCCGTTCGGGCTCGCAGGCGCGATCAAGGCGATTCGTGCGTCGAGCATTACGGCGGGACGGATCAATCTGATGCAGCATGAGGCAAGCGCCGCAAACCCACGGCTGGGCGGCCATACGATTGCCAAGCATGTGGGAAAAAGTGAAGCTTATCTCCGGTCCCGACTCAAAAATGAACCCTCGAAAGAGTTTGTATCGTCATTTTGGAGCCTGGCAGAGGCGGAATGGGCCATTTCGAGTGTCATGCAGCAAAACACGACCCGAATTGTTGCGTGGGCTCAGTCCACCTCAAGGGCCCCTCTCGTGCTCAATGAAAACGTCGGACGAAGCGTCGGTTATGGGTTGAGCAGGGACAATGAGATCATCGGAAATCTAAGCCGCGTTCAGATCGTCTTGAAGGCACAGTCATTCAACGGAATGCCTTTCTATATTGTCACGTCGTATTTGACCGAATGAAAATGAACGCACAGGAATACCCTCGACTTTTCACTCTTTTAGGGTCCTACCTGGGGCAGGATTCGGACCTCTGGGGAAGTACTTTCGATGAAATCATCACGTGCTACAAAAACGAAAGCACGCGAGCGGAAGCACTCGAATTGCTGCACGAAATAGAGTTATTTCAGCAGCGTTTTGGTTCCGATCTGGATGAAGTGTTCCTGGAAACCTATGGGCATGATTTCAATCCCCAACTGTGGGGATTCACCACTGCGTCCTTTTTCGACGCGCTGAGGAAAAACCTGCAATAGTAGCCATCAAATTCGCGGCGCAGAACTACTGCCACGTAACGGGAGCATGCGTGACGCCCTCCACGGAATCGCACGGCCGCGTCAACTGACCAATGCAATGCCGGACGCTGTGATGGCAACTAACGTCATGCTGTCGCCAGCCACGGCGATAACGCATTGACCTCCACATGTGGCGGCCCTGCTTCACCAAAGAAAAAGCCACCCGGCCCAACGGCCCGGTGGCTTTTTCGCATGAGGCGCGGGCGGCGTTGCAACGCCGCCCGCGCGTCACATCACATCGAGCTGCTTACTTCCCGCCGATGCTCTTCAGCGGCTTCCACTCGCCCTTCTCGACCTTGTACATCGTGATGCCGCCGTTCTTCAGGTCGCCCTTCGCGTCGTACGCGACGTGGGTCGACGTG
>Ga0207647_10004192_pt1 | contig 10694 bp, 7 predicted proteins | sample KBSCornC2_FD_184295 | JGI IMG/M metagenome (GOLD analysis project Ga0207647, IMG submission 184295) | Corn rhizosphere microbial communities from Kellogg Biological Station, Michigan, USA - C2 (SPAdes) (version 2) | ecosystem: Host-associated > Plants > Roots > Rhizosphere ...
CGCCTTGCACTGTTCGCCGCCGCCGCGACACTGTCCGGAACTGCCGTCGCCGCGCCCGAACCGGCGCCCGCGCCGCTGTCCGCGCTGATCAGCCAAGTCAACATCCCGTACCAGATGTTCAAGCTCAAGAACGGGCTGACGGTGATCGTCCACGAGGACCACAAGGCGCCGGTCGTCGCAGTCTCGGTCTGGTATCACATCGGCTCGAAGGACGAGCCCAAGGGCAAGACCGGCTTCGCCCATCTGTTCGAGCATCTGATGTTCTACGGATCGGAGAATGCGCCGGGCGTGTTTTTCAGCCGGCTCGAGAATATCGGCGCGACCGACTGGAACGGGACGACCTGGTTTGATCGCACCAATTATTTCGAAACCGTCCCGACCGGCGCGCTCGACCGCGCCTTGTTCCTCGAATCCGATCGCATGGGACACTTGCTTGGAGCGGTGACGCAGAAGACGGTCGATCTCCAGCGCGGCGTCGTCCAGAACGAAAAGCGGATGGGCGACAACGAGCCCGGCGGCCTCCAGGAATATGCCGAGCTCGCGGCCTTGTTCCCGCCCGGCCACCCCTATCGCCATTCGACGATCGGTTCGATGGCCGACCTCAACGCCGCCAGCCTCGAAGACGTGAAGAACTGGTTCCGTGCGCATTATGGACCGAACAATGCGGTGCTCGTGCTTGCCGGCGACGTCGACGTCCCGACGGCGAAGGCAAAGGTCGAGCGCTGGTTCGGCTCGATCCCCCGCGGACCGGAAACGGCGCGCCCGCCAGTGTCGGTGCCGACGCTTGCCGCGCCGGTCGACAAGGTGATGCACGACCGCGTCGCGACCACCTCGATCAGCCGCGAGTGGGTCGTGCCCGGGGTCAACGATCCGGCGACCGGCCAGCTCGAGCTCGCAACTTCGATCCTCGGCGGCCTCGGCAGCTCGCGCCTCGACAATGCGCTGGTGCGCAAGGAGAAGATCGCGGTCGGCGTGTCGGCCGGGGTGCAGGAGTTCGAGAAGATCTCGCTCCTGACCGTGACCGCAAGGGTGAAGCCTGGCGTCGATCCGGCGCTGGTCTCGCGCCGCCTCGACGAGATCATCGCCGACTTCCTCAAGAACGGGCCGACCGCCGACGAGGTGCAGCGCGCGGCGACGAGCTCGGTGGCGTCGACCATCAAGGGCCTGGAGCAGGTCGGCGGCTTTAACGGCAAGGCGGTGACGCTGGCCGAAGGCGAGGTCTATTCCAAGGACCCGGCCAAGTACAAAAAGGACCTGCAGGAGATCGCGTCTGCCACGCCTGCGAGCGTTGCCGCTGCGGCGCGCAAGTGGATGGGGCGGCCCGCATTCCGCCTGACCATGGCGCCGGGCGAGCGCTCGGCCGAGGACATTGCGATTGCCGGAAGCGTCGTCTCGCGGCCGCGCTATTTCCGCAGCCCGGCTGAGGGCGGTGCTCCCGCTCCAGGCATGAAATCGCCGGTCGCGGCCATGGCGGCCAAGGCTCCGGCAGCTGCTGCGGCGCCGCAGCAGGCGCCAGCGCCCAAGATTGCGGAACCGCCGGTGCTCCCGGTCAAGGCGCTCGAGTTCCCGCCGATCGAACGCGCGACCCTGTCGAACGGCATGAAGGTCGTGTTCGCGCGCCGCAGCGCCGTACCGACGGTCGACCTCGCGGTGAGCTTCGACGCTGGCAATGCTGCCGACGACAAGGCCAAGCTCGGTACCGAGGCCCTGTATTTGTCGCTGATCGAGGAAGGCACGCCGACCCGCGATTCAATCGGTATCGCCGAGGAGCAGGAGCGGCTCGGCGCAAGCATCGGCGAGAGCGCGTCGATGGACAACACCACCATCACGGTATCGGCGCTGAAGCCGAACCTCGCCGCGTCGCTCGACCTGCTCGCCGACGTGGTGCGCAATCCCGCGTTCAAGCCCGAGGACGTCGAGCGCAAGCGCGCGGTGCTGTTGACCCGGATCGCGTCAGAAAAGACCCAGCCGCAGGGTCTCGCGCTGCGCGTGCTGCCGCCGTTGCTCTATGGCGCGAGCCATCCCTACGGCGTGCCGTTCACCGGATCGGGGACCGAGGCTGGCGTCAAGGCGGTGACCCGCGACGACCTCGTCGCCTTCCACCATCGCTGGATCAGGCCGGACAACGGCACGATCTTTGCGGTCGGCGACACCACGCTCGCCGAGCTGGTGCCGATGCTCGAGGCGCGGTTCGGAACCTGGGCCGCGCCGGCCGGCGCGAAGGGCGTGAAGCAGTTCCCCGGTGCGGCTGCGAGCGGCCATTCGCGGATCGTGCTGATCGACAAGCCGCAAAGTCCGCAATCGATGATCCTTGCCGGAGAACCGCTTGGCATCCGCGGGACCGACGATCCGCTGAAGCTGATTGTCGCCAATGACGTGCTCGGCGGAAGCAGCACCTCGCGCCTGATCATGGACCTGCGCGAGGCCAAGGGCTGGGCCTATTTCGCCGGATCGCAGGTGCAGCTGGTGCGCGAGATCGTGCCGCTGCTCGTGTTCGCGCCGGTGCAGACCGACAAGACGGGTGAATCGATTGCCGCGGCGCAAGGCGACATCACCGCCTTCCTGACCAGCAAGGGCATCACCGCTGACGAGCTCCGCCAGTCGGTCAACAACCAGGTGCTGTCGCTTCCCGGCGAATTCGAGACCAGTGGAGCGCTGCTCGGCGCGCTGATGCGCAATGCATCGCTGCACCGGCCCGACGATTATTATACGCGGCTTCCGGACCGCTATCGCGCACTGACCGCGACTGAGCTCGACCAGGCGGCTCGAGCGGCGATCGACCCGGCCAAGCTCGTGTGGGTGGTCGTCGGCGATTCGGCCAAGGTCCGGCCGCAGCTCGAGAAACTCGGCATGCCGATCGAGACCGTCACCGCGCCCTGAGGATCGGTGCCCGGCCGGCACCAGCCTAGGAAGTCATGGCGACGGCGCCTATCTGGTCGCCATGGTTTCCGAACGCCAGAAGGCCATCGCCGAGTTCAAGCGGATCATGATCTGGATTGCGCTGATCGCGGTCCTGATGGTCGCCGGCGCGCTTACCTATCTCTATGTCACCAGTTCGCTCGACGTGAGCACGGTGATTGCGACGACGCTCGGCGTATTTTTCTCCGTGCTGCTTGGCTGCGGACTGTTCGCGGCGGCCTTCTTCAGTTCAAAGAGCGGTTACGACCAGGATGTGACCGACGCGACCAGGTCGGAACACCACCGCCACTAGCTCAGGCGGCGCGGCGCCGGACCCGGGTAGTGGCGGCGTGAAGGCTTGTGCCCTCGATCACCGACAGCCCGCTGATTTCCTCGGCGCGGACCGGCGGCTTGAGCCAGAACCCCTGGCCCGCGGTGCAGCCGAGTTCGACCAGCAACTTCAGCAGATCCGCATTCTCGACATGCTCGGCGACGCTCGACACACCAAGGATGTCGCAAAGGCCGATGACGGCGCTCAGCAGCCTCTTGCCGTCGGCGCTGTCGAGCGCAGCCGTGACGAGCGCGCCGTCGAGCTTGATCTGGTCGAAGCGCAGCTCCCGCAGATAGCCGATGGACGCAAAGCCGGCGCCGAAATCATCGAGCACGATGGTCACGCCCGAGCGGCGCAGCTCGGCCAGGTTCTCGCGTGCGCGCTCGAGATCGACGAGGAGAGCGGTTTCCGTGACTTCAACCTGGAGCCGCTCTGGCGCGAGGCCCGATGAGCGAAGCGCGTCGAGAATCGACTTTGCGGAGCCGGCCGAGCAGAGCTGGACCGCGCTCAGGTTGAACGAGAGCCGAATCCCCGCGGGCCAGTCGCGAGCGTTGGCAAAGGCTTCGGCCATCAGATGATTGTTGATGTCGTCGATCAAATTGAGCTGCTCGGCGATCGGTACGAACTCGGCGGGAGAGACGGCACCGAGTTCGCGGTCGGTCCAGCGCGCCAACGCCTCGTGAGCGATCACGCGGCCGCTCTGCAGCTGAACGATCGGCTGGAACACGACGTGGAGATTGTCGCGGATTCCGGGCGCGCGCAGCGCCTGCTCGATCAGCCGGCGGCGGCGGCGCGGCGCTTCCATGCGCAGTTCGAACACGGCGACGCCACCGGCCGAACTGCCCTTGGCCTGGTACAAAGCTAGGTCCGCGTCAGCCATGATGCGCGAGGGCGTCTTGTCCACGCCGCGGCGTGAAATGCCGAAGCCGCAGCAGGCCGACACGTCGAATTCGCGCCCGCCGATCAGGACCGGTTGATTGATTTCGCGAAGGATATGTGCGCCGACGGACTGCGCATCCTCAGACGTGCGTACGTCGGGAAGCAGCAAGCCGAACTCGTCGCCACCAAGCCGCGCGACAAGACCGCGGTCGGCGATCGCGCGAACCAGGCGGGCAGCAACTTCCTGAAGCATCTTGTCGCCCGCGCCGTGGCCGAGCGTGTCGTTGACCGATTTGAAGCGGTCGAGGTCGAGCACGGCGGCTGCGAATGGCGCTGCGCCGCCGCTCCCGATTTGCCGTTCGAGCGCCGCGACGAACGCACGGCGATTGGGAAGGCCAGTCAGGAAGTCGGTCGTCGCAGCGACGACCGCTTCCTGGTGCGCGTGCTCGGCGAGCTCCTGCTGGACCGCAATCTGCGCACGCGATTCGATCACGTCGGTAAAGTGGCGGCTGTGCACCACGAGGAGACGCATGGTGAGCGCCGCAACGACGACGAGACCGAACGCCGCCCAGGTGAACAGAGGATCGCGCGAAAGCACTGCGGCAATCGAAATCGGGACGATGATCAGCAGCAGCGGGATTCGCCCGGCGGCAGGAAGCGCAGTCAGGCCATAAGCGACGCCGATTGCGGTCAGCCCGCCGAACAGCATCACCGCCATGTGCGACGAGGTGTCGCCGAGCTCGAGCAGGTTGAGGCAGCGCGCGCAGACGGCAATGCACACCGCGGCTGCGAACCACACCGTCTGGCGCATCCGCTTGACCATGTCGTCATGGGTCGGCTGCTTGCCAGCGCCGAACCAGTGGCCGATGCGGATCAGCGCGCATAACGCAATGAAGGTCGGAAGGTTGATCCCCGGGGTGAGCTTGCCGCTGGTCGCAAGCTCCATGCCCGAAAGGTTCACGAAGCCGAGCAGATAGACGATCGGCACCTGCTTGCGCAGCGACCAGTAACGCTCCTCGACCAGCGACCGGCCGGCGGCGGTCGTCAGGTCGCAATCGACGAATCTCTGCATCAGCCGACGAAGCATTGTTCCCGTTAGACCGCCAGCATTAAACAAGGGTTGATGAGCAGCGTGTGCAACACGCGATAGATTGCTCCTCGTTGAGCAGTAACGGGCAAGGCGCACGAAACGGTAAATCTTCCATCCGATCTGGAGTAGACGAGGTCGTGCGACTGCTAGCGCGTCACCCGGGTGACATGGCCCATCTTGCGGCCGGGCCGCGCTTCGTCCTTTCCATAGAGGTGCAGATGGGCTCCGCGCTCGGCAACCAGCTCGGGCCAGCGCAGGACATCCTGCCCGATCAGATTATCCATGACCGCACCACCGCGCGTCAGGCCGGTCAGTCCCGGGGGAAGATCGCAAATCGCCCGAATATGTTGTTCGAATTGCGAGGTGACCGCGCCCTCGATGGTCCAGTGCCCGCTGTTGTGGACACGGGGCGCAATCTCGTTGACCAGCGGCCCCCCGGCCGAGACGAAGAATTCGACGGTCAGCACGCCGACATGGCCGAGCGCTTCGGCGATGCGCAGCGCCGCGTCGCGCGCTTCAGGGACTTGCGGCATGGCCACATCGCTGCACGGCACGGTGGAACGCCGCAGGATGCCCTCGCCATGTTCGTTCTGCGGTGAATCCCAGAAGGTATGTCGCCCATCGTGCCAGCGCGCCAGGATCACCGAAAATTCGGCGAGGAAGTCGATGCCCGCTTCGGCAACCGCCGGCTCCTCGCCGATTGCTGCCCATGCCTTAGCCTCTCCGCCGTGATCGCGAACCCATGCCTGACCCTTGCCGTCGTAGCCGTAACGGCGGGTCTTGAGCACGAGCGGCGTGCCGAGGTCGCGCGCGGCCGCTCTGACGTGCTCGATCGACCCCACGGTGCGCCATGGCGCGACCTTCGCGCCGGTTCCCTCGATGAACGCCTTTTCGCGACCTCGGTCCTGCGCGATCGCAAGCGAGCGGGTCGACGGGCAGAGCTTCGCGCCGAGGACGTCGAGCGGCACGACCGGCAGATTCTCGAACTCGTAGGTCGCCACATCGACGCTGGCTGCGAAGTCGCGCAGGGCAGCGATGTCACCAAAATCGGCGCGCGTAACGTGAGCTGCAACGTCGCCCGCAGGCGGATGGTCATGCGGGTCCAAGATGCGGCATTTGTATCCCAGTTGCGCCGCCGCGATTGCCAGCATCCGGCCGAGCTGGCCGCCGCCGATGATCCCGATGGTCGAGCCCGGCGGAATCATTCGGGCGCTTCGGCGACCGATCCGGTTTGGGCCTCGCGCCAGGCTTCGAGCCGATGACCCAGCGCTTCGTCGTGTGCCGCCAGCATCGCTGCCGCAAGCAGCGCGGCGTTGATTGCGCCGGGCTTGCCGATCGCCAGGGTTCCCACCGGAATTCCAGCCGGCATCTGGACGATCGAAAGCAGGCTATCCATGCCCTTCAGCGCCTGGCTTTCGATCGGGACGCCGAGGACGGGGAGCCTGGTCATCGACGCGGTCATTCCCGGCAAATGCGCCGCGCCGCCGGCACCGGCGATGATGACCTTGAGGCCGCGGTCGCTTGCCGAATGGGCATAATCGTACAGCCGCTTGGGGGTTCGGTGGGCCGAAACGATCCTGGTCTCGTGCGCGACCCCGAGCTGGTCGAGCGTCTCCGCGGCGTGGCGCATCGTCTCCCAGTCGGAGTTGCTGCCCATGATGATGCCGACCGCCGGCGCCGTCATTGTCCCGCCTTGAACCAGTTATAGGATGCGGCTCGTTTAGGGGGCCGATTCTGGCTAGGCAATCGGAGCTTTCCGCCTGCGAATCGCGTTGTACGTCGCATGCTAAAAAGGTCGAGCATTTTCAGGGCAATAGAATCGCGCTATGGACGACTCACAGACAAGGGCAAAGGCTCAGGGGCAATGTCTGATCATTTGACCGACGTCATCGACGTCGATGATCACGAACGGCTGATTGAAGAGATCAGCCTGTTGAGAGGCAAGGTCGCGCGCTTGCAGGAGCGCGTGGAGCAGCTCGACCAGCTGGCGCACCAGGATTCGCTGATCAATCTGCCGAATCGCCGCGGGTTCATGCGCGAGCTCGAGCGGCTGATCGCGCGAGTCGATCGCTACGGGATCAACGCGGCGATGCTGTTCGTCGACGTCGACGGCCTCAAGATGATCAACGATACGCTGGGTCACCGCGCGGGCGATGAAGCGCTGATCCAGGTCGCGGCCTTGCTGTCAAAGGGCGTCCGCCACAGCGACGTCGTCGCGCGCATCGGCGGCGACGAGTTCGGGATCCTGCTCGAAAGCTCGGACGACTGCGCTGCGCACGAAACTGCCGCCCGATTGATCGAACAAATCTCGGCATGCGAGGTGCTCCACGACGGCGAGGCGCTTCCGCTGGGCGTCGCGATCGGTGTCGGCATGATCGACGCGCTCGACACCGCCGAAGCCGTCATGGAGCGGGCCGACGAGGCCATGTACGCCCGCAAGGCGGCGGCTTAAGCCTCTCCCAGATCATAGCGGCGGACTACCGACAGATCCTCGGCAAGGTCGTAGACGATCGGTTTGCCGGTCGGGATCTCGAGGCTGACGATATCCTCGTCGCCGATGTCCGACAGATGTTTGATGATTCCGCGCAGGGAGTTGCCGTGGGCGACGACGAGGACGCGTTTGCCGGCGGCGAGGGCGGGTGCGATGTCAGATTCATAATAAGGAACCGCGCGAGCGATCGTATCCTTGAGGCTCTCGGTCCGCGGCACCTCAATGCCGGCGTAGCGCCGGTCCTCGCGGACGTCGTAAGGGCTGTCGGCGTCGAGTGGCGGCGGCGCGATATCGAACGAGCGGCGCCAGATCTTGACCTGTTCGGCGCCGACCTTGTCGATCATCTCCTGCTTGTTGAGACCGGTGAGCCCGCCATAATGCCGCTCGTTGAGACGCCAGTCCTTGGTCGTCGGCAGCCACAGCCGGTCCATCTCGTGCAGCACCAGATGGAGCGTGCGGATCGCGCGGGTCAGGACACTGGTGAAGCAGCAGTCGAAGTCGAATCCTTCGTCCTGCAGCAGCGAGCCGGCGAGCCGCGCCTCCTCGACTCCGGCCACGGACAGGTCGACGTCCCACCAGCCGGTGAAACGGTTTTCCAGATTCCACTGCGACTGTCCGTGCCGCAGCAGGACGAGCGTCGGCATCAGGCGGGCTCGGTCAGCTTGGCGGCCTTGCCCCGCCCGGCCTTGGCTTTCTTGAGGTCGGGGACGATGGCGTGGAGCGCGTCGAGGCACGCATAAGCGAGGTGCTTCGAACGCTGCGGCGACCAGCCATAGACCTCGTCGGGCAGATCGAAATTGTCCTTGAACGGCATTTCGAGCGTCATCGACACGCAGCCGTAGCGCTCCGCCAGCTGGGTCGTGGACATGCTCATGTTGGCCCCGCCCGGCGCCGGGATCTCATAGCCCTGGCTTCGCTGGAAATCCGGCGACAGGCGCTCAAGCGTCTCGCCGAATTGGTTGAAGAGACCGAGCTGCCGGTCATCGAGCGATGGAATTCCTTCGAAGCCGGCGAGGAAATTGGCCGGGATCGCCTCGTCGCCGTGGACGTCCATGGCGAAATCCGGCGGGCTCCGGTCCATGGCATTGCGGACGCACAGCACTTCGGGGCTCTTCTCGGCGGACGGCGCGTGCCATTCGCGGTTGAGGTTCACGCCGACCGCGTTGGTCCGCAGGTGTCCGCGCCGTGAGCCGTCCGGGTTCATGTTCGGAACGACGTGAAACGTGCAGTCGCGGCGCAGGACGCGCGCGACCGGGTCGTCGTCGTCGGTCAGCTTCTCGAGCGCACCTTCCATCCACCATTCGGCCATGCTCTCGCCGGGGTGCTGACGGGCGTAGAGCCAGACGCTGAGCGGCCCGTCACCGATCGTCAGGCAGTCGATGTCCTGCCCATCGAGGCTCTTGCCGAGCGACGCATATTCGACACCTTCGAGGGTTGCCGTCTGCGTCACGAGATCGTGGTGCCGTTCCATCGAATAAGGCGCGAAATAAGCGATCCACACCAGGTCCTGCGGCGGGGTCAGCTTCATCGTCAGCACGCCGTCGGCAAAACTGGTGTCGCTGATCCGCACCCATTCCTCGCGATCGAGACTCATCACCCCTTTGTAGTCGGGCCAGCCGTGCGGATAGGCCGAGCCTGCGCAATTGGTGATCCGCAAGGTCAGCTCACGCCCGGCGCCCCCCGCCACGCGGAAGTAGAACCATTGATAGAAGTCGCTCATGTGATCGCGGACGATCTCGAGGTCGACCTGGTCGCCGTCCTGGCCGGCGACGCGGATGTTGCCGGCGTCGAACGCGCTGGAAATGATGAGTGCCATGAAGCCTTCGCGAATGAGTGCGTTGAAGTCAGCGCGGGCTGATAGTGCGGCGGTGCCGATGAGGCAAACCGATGCCCGCGCAAATCCCCTTTGACGTTGCTGGAGCCTGCTCTTAGGCCATGCGCTTCCGCCGGCGTCCGCCGGGCGCGCACCTCCCGGGGAGAAGGCTGCACCATGAAGCTTCGTTCCATCGCCGTCCTGTTGCTTGGCTGCTCGACGCCGGCGCTCGCCCAGTCCGAGCACAACATCCCGACCAAGCCCTACTCGGTGGACGAAAGTTATCTCACGGGATTGAAGTGGCGGAACATCGGCCCCAACCGGGGAGGGCGGTCGATCGCGGCAGCGGGCAGCGCTGCGCGGCCGCTCGAATATTATTTCGGCGCAACCGGCGGGGGGCTGTGGAAGACAACGGACGGCGGCATCAGCTGGAAACCGACGACCGACAAGGACGTCGACAATAGCGCGGTCGGCGGCGTCGCGGTGTGCGAGGCCAATCCCGACGTCGTCTATTTCACCACCGGCGAGACCGAGCTGCGCGGCAACATCATGCCCGGCAACGGCGTCTATAAATCGACCGATGCGGGCAAGACGTGGAAGAGCGTCGGGCTCAAGTCAGTGCAGAATTTCTCCCGCGTCCGGATCGACCCGACCGACTGCAACACTGTGTTCGCCGGCGGCTTCGGTCACTACGGGACGCCGGGCGCCGACCGCGGCGTCTATAAGTCGAGCGACGGCGGCGCGACCTGGCGCAAGGTGCTTTATCGCGATCCCCGCACCGGCGCAGTGGACATCTCGATCGATCCGAAGAATCCGAAGGTCGTCTATGCGGCGCTGTGGGAAGCCTGGCGCAAGCCGTGGGGCATGAGCTCGGGCGGACCCGGCAGCGGCCTGTTCAAGAGCGTGGATGGCGGCGAGCACTGGACCGAGCTGACCCGCAACCCCGGCATGCCCGCCGGCATCGACGGCAAGATCGGCGTCAGCGTCTCGCCCGTCGACGGCAACCGCGTCTATGCGATCATCGAGAACAAGGACGGCGGCGTATTCGTTTCAGACGATGCCGGCGCGACCTGGCGCCGCACCAACGACAGCCGCGACCTTCGCCAGCGCGCCTTCTATTACACCCACGTCTATGCCGACCCGAAGATCAAGGACCGCGTCTATGTGACGAATGTCCAGTTCTTCCGCTCGG
>Ga0207647_10004195_pt1 | contig 10691 bp, 2 predicted proteins | sample KBSCornC2_FD_184295 | JGI IMG/M metagenome (GOLD analysis project Ga0207647, IMG submission 184295) | Corn rhizosphere microbial communities from Kellogg Biological Station, Michigan, USA - C2 (SPAdes) (version 2) | ecosystem: Host-associated > Plants > Roots > Rhizosphere ...
GCGGCGCCCCCGACTCCGCCGGGTCGAGACCCAGCGCGGGCTCCGGCAGCGCCCCCGCCGCCTGCGTCGCCGCGTGCCGGACCAGCGGCTGGCTCGCGACGCGCAGCACCGTGGCGAACTCCATGCACGTGGCGTAGCGCTGGTCGGGGTCCTTCGCCAGGGCCTTGGCGAGCACCGCGTCCAGGGCCGGGGGCAGGCCGGGGCGGGCCTGGCTGACCTTCGGCGGCGGATCGTGCAGATGCGCCCAGAGCAGCGCCACGTCGTCGTCACGCCGGTAGGGCGCGGTCCCGGCCAGCAGTTCGAACACCAGACAGCCCAGGCTGTACAGGTCTCCGCGGCCGTCGACCGGCTTGCCGCAGATCTGCTCCGGAGCCGTGTAGTCGATGGTGCCGACGAACTGCCCGACCGTGGTCAGGCCGGTGAGCGAGGACGTCTTCTTCGTCAGCCCGAAGTCGGTCAGGTAGAGGTGCTCGGGATGATCGCTGTCCGTGCCCTCGGCCACCAGGACGTTGCCGGGCTTCACGTCCCGATGGACCAGGCCGTGCGCATGCGCGGCGTCCAACGCGGAGGCGATCTGCGTGGCGATCCGCACGGCCTGCGGAACGGGGACGGTGCCGAGCCGGTCGAGCAGCGTACGCAGGTCGCGCCCCTCGACGTACCGCATGGCGATGTACAGGACGCCCTCGCTCTCCCCCGCCGAGAAGACCGGGATGATGTGCGGGTGGTCTATGGCCGCCGCCGCGCGGGACTCGGACGCGAAGCGCTTGCGGAAGGCATCGTTGCGGGCCAGCTCCGGCGCCAGCAGCTTCACCGCGACGGTCCGGCCCAGGACGAGGTCCCGCGCCCGGTAGACGACCGCCATACCGCCGCGGCCGATCTCCCGCTCCAGCTGGTAGCCGGCGATGCGGTTCCCGCTCAGGCCGGCCGGGATGGAGGACTGCGGGATCTGTTGCGAGACCTGCTGCGAAGCCTGCTCCGCCATCAGCGCTCACCAGCCTTCGGACGGTCGACGATCCCGGATCCGGAGCGCTCCCCCGGCACCCAGCGCTCCCGGTCGGGGCGCTCCCGGCCGGGCCCGGACCGGACGTCGGGCGGCGCCTCGACCGTGGCGAAGGTCTGCAGCTGGCTGTCGTGGGTGTACCACCACCGGTCGTGCTCGAGGTCGAGCAGCCAGGCCGACTCGCCGTCGACGATGACGCCCAGCCGCAGCCCGGCGCTGCGCTCCCGGAACGTCTCCAGGTCGATCCGGCCCGCGGCGAGATCCTCGACCAGCCGCCGGTACGCCGACAGCGCACGCTCCAGCCGCGCCAGCAGCGGCCGCGGGTCCGGGATGCGGTCCAGCGGCCCGGCCGTGCCCGGCGCGCTGTCCGGCAGCGCGACCAGCAGCCGGCCGTCGACCCAGGCGGCCCAGCCGTTGGCGCACAGGACCCGCGCCCAGTCGCCCCGGGTGTCCACGACCCGGACCGGCAGCAGCGCGTCCAGCCAGGCCGAGGGCTGGGAAGGGTCCGGACCCGCCCACGTCGGCATCCCGTCCAGGGGCGTCACGTGGGTCGGCCGGAAGTCGGTCTCGTTCACGGCGGGCTCCCGGTCGTCCAGGTCTCAGCGGCGCATGATCGTCGGCTCGTGCCGGCGCAACAGCCGCGCGACGACCAGGCCCAGGATCAGCGACATCAACACCATCGCCCCCATGTCGAGCAGCCAGGTGCCCGCCTTGTGGGCGAACAGCGGATCGTCGGTCATCGTGCCGGGGACCACCTGGTGCAGGTCGATCGTGCCGGCCATGGCCGCCAGCGCCCAGCGCGAGGGGACCAGCCACGAGAGCTGGTTCAGCCCGGGGACGCCGTGCAGCCGGAGCAGCGCGCCGCAGAACACCACCTGGATGATCGCGAGCAGCACCAGCAGCGGCATCGTCACCTCCTCCTTCTTCACCAGGGCGGAGATGAACAGGCCCAGCATCATGGCGGTGAAGGACAGCATCGCGACGGCGAGGGTGATCTCGGCCAGGGGCGGCATCAGCACTCCGCCGCCGGCCGGCCTGATCCGCACGCCGGCCAGGCCGATCACCGTCATCACCACGGCCTGCACCACGGTGATGGAGCCGAGCACGATGATCTTCGACCACAGGTAGGCGGACCTCGACAGGCCCACGGCACGCTCGCGGCGGTAGACGGCGCGCTCCTTCACCAGCTCGCGCACCGCGTTCGCCGCGCCGATCAGCAGACCGCCGACACACAGGATGAGCAGGGCGTTCAGCGCCGTGGAATCGGTGAGCCGGCTGCCGGCCAGGGCCCGGGCCATGGCACCCATCACGAACGGCAGGATGATCATGACCGCCAGGAAGGTGCGGTCCGCGGCCAGGGCCGCCACGTACCGGCGGACCAGGGTGCCCAGCTGGGCGAACCAGCTCTGCGGCTTGGGCGGCTCGGCGAACTCGATCTCGGCCGCGGGCTTCCCGGCCGCCGGCTGCCCCGTCTGGCGCACCGCCTGCTGCCCGGCCTGCTCGATCGTGGTGGCGATGTACTGCCGGTACGGCTCGGAGGCCTGATAGCGCCCGGCCCAGTCGCGGTCCCGCTCGTTCTCGAAAGCCTCGAACGCCTCCGGCCACTGCTCGAAGCCGAAGAACGCCAGCGCGTCGGCGGGCGGCCCGAAGTAGGCGATGTGGCCGCCGGGAGCGAGCACCAGGAGCCGGTCGCACACCTCGAGATTCAGGACGCTGTGGGTCACGACGATCACGGTCCGGCCGTCGTCGGCGAGCCGGCGCAGCAGGTGCATCACCGACCGGTCCATGCCCGGGTCCAGCCCGGAGGTCGGTTCGTCCAAAAAGAGCAGCGAGGGCTTGGTCAGCAGCTCCAGCGCGACGCTGACGCGCTTGCGCTGGCCCCCGGACAGACTGGAGATGACCTGGTCGGCGCGCTGCTCCAGGCCGAGTTCGGCGATGACCTCGTCGACCCGCCGCGTGCGCTCGGTGTGCTCGGTGTCGCCGGGGAACCGCAGCTCCGCGGCATAAGAAAGGGCACGGCGGACAGCGAGCTGGGTGTGCAGGATGTCGTCCTGCGGGACCAGGCCGATGCGCTGGCGCAGCTCGGCGTAGTCCCGGTACAGGTCCCGGCCGTCGTAGCGGACGCTGCCCTCGTCGGCGGGCCGCATCCCGGTCAGCGCGTTGAGCAGCGTGGACTTGCCGGCCCCGCTGGGCCCGACCACGGCCAGCAGGGACTTCTCGGCGACCGGGAACGACACGGCGTCCAGCAGCACGCGCGGTTCCGGCCCGACGCGCACCGAAAGGCTCTCGACCTGCAACGCGACCTCGCCGGTGTCGACGAACTCCTGCAGCTCGTCCCCGACCAGGCAGAAGATCGAGTGCCCGATGCCGATCAGGTCGCCGGGTTCGACCACCGCGGAGAGCACCGGCCGGCCGTTGAGGAAGGTCCCGTTGTGGCTGTCCAGGTCGTCGATCTCGAAGCGGCCGTCGGCGCGCCGCCGCAGCTCGGCATGCGTGCGCGAGACGCTGAGGTCGTCGACGACGAGGTCGTTCTCCAGGGCCCGGCCGATGCGCACGGTGCGTTCGGGGAGCCGGCGGACCGACGTCGGCTGCCGGTACGAGCCGGTGATCGCGGTGAGCGCGGAAGGGCGTGCGCCCTGCGGCTTCACCGGCTTGGCGGCGACGAGGTCGGCCCGCGGCCCGTCCTGGGGGTTGCCGAAGCGGAACTCCGATCCCGGGCCGACGTCGAGGTGCCGCACCCGGTGGCCCTGGCCGTCGAAAGTGCCGTTCGTGCTGCCGACGTCGTCGAGCGCCCAGTGCCCGTCGCAGACGTGCAGGACGGCGTGGTGCCAGGAGACCCGGGGGTCGGACAGGACGATGTCGCAGAGCGGATCGCGGCCGATCTGGTACTCCCGGCTCGGGCTCATCACGCGCGACTCGGCCTCGGTCTCGAGCACCAGCGTCTCGAGGACCGCCTCCGCGCCTGGCCGGTCAGCCATGTTTTTGAGCGTAACCCCGTTGGGGGCGTCCCGCCTGCGGACCGCGCGCGATCGCCAGGACGACGCCCGGCAGCCGGCTCCGCGCCACCGATGAATCAGAGTTCTGTCACCTGTTCGACACACTGCCGATCTTGACACATGTCAGGGTGCTCACTTACCGTCGTTACGGTAACTTTGCGACATTCCTTGAGTATCCGCCGTATATGCATCAGTGAGACACGGGGCCGGTGGCGGATTCAGGCTCCGCCGCACCCAGGCGCAGCTAGAGAAAGTTCTTCATGAGCGTTCGCACCATTGCCCGACTGTATGCCGACGGAAAAATATCCACGACAGAGGTGCTCGAAGAGTTGCGCAAGCGTGCGGCAATTCCGCTGTCGGAGGGGCAGCGCGGCCTGTGGGCGCTCCACAAGATGGAACCCGACACATATGCATACAACGTCCCCTTGTGCTTCTCGTGTGACAACGTCGACGCCCACGCCTTGGAAACCGCGTTCCGGGACACGCTCGCACAGCATTCGCTGCTTTCTGCGACCGTCAGCGAAACCGATGACGGACCGTATTTGACCCCCTGTGACCCTGAAGCGTTCGCCGTCGAGCAGCTCGACGTCGCCTCGAAGGACGACGTCGTCGAATACCTGAAGCGACGGGCCCGGGAACCGTTCGATCCGGTCGGGGGGCCGCTGGCCAGGCTGAGCATCCTGCGGTGCGGTGACTCGCGGAGCTACGTCCTGCTCACCGTGCACCATCTCGTGATAGACGGCGTGTCGGGACCGCTCGTGCTCGACACGTTGTTCGGCGCCTACCAAGCACGGCTGAGCGGTCAGCGGCCGCCGTTCCACACCGGCTCGGGATCGTTCGGTGAGTTCGTCGAGTGGGAACAGCAGGCGCTCGCCGGCACCGACGGCGAGCAGGACCGGGAGTTCTGGCGGCGGGAACTCGCCGGGGCCACTGCCCTGACCGGGCTGCCGCTGCAGGCGACGCTGCCCCCGGACGCACCGCACGACGGCGCCGTGCACACCCGCCGCCTGCCCCGGGAACTGGCCGACACCGCCGCCGCCTACAGCGAAGCGCATCAGATAGGTCTGGCGAGCTTCTATCTCGCGACCTTCACGACCTTGTTGCACCGCTACACCGGAAGCGAAGACATCGTCCTCGGGATGCCGATGTCCGCGCGCCCGATGGGCCGCTTCGACGACGTCGTCGGCTACTTCGTCAACACGCTGCCCGTCCGGAGCCGGCCGTCCGGAGCCGAGGAGTTCACAACCTTCGCGCGCGCCGTCCAGTCCACCGTGTTCGAGGCGCTCGACCACGTGGCGTACCCGTTCCACCGCATCGTGCGCGATCTCGGCGGCCGAGGGACCAACCTTCGGTCGCCCGTCTACAACGTGGTCTTCAACTACCAGGACTCCGCACTCGCCGGATATCTCAGCGGCCGACCCGACGCCCGCGGGTTCCAGCTCATCGAGGATCTCCACCAGCTCGGCGAATACGATCTCACCTTGGACGTGGCTCCCGGCGACGGCATCCTGCTGACCTTCAAGTACCACCCCGATGCCTTCCCGGCCGACGCCGTGGAGCGCATGGCGGAGCACTTCATCACCCTGATCGGCGACATCGTCGCGACCGACGGCCGTTCGGCGCTCGCGAACCTGAAGCTGCTCCCCCAGGCCGAGCTGCGGCTGGTCACCGAGGAGTGGAACCGCACTCAGGCCGGCTACCCGGCGGACAAGACCTGCTGGGACCTGTTCGCCGACCAAGCGCAGCAGAACCCTGATGCCCCCGCCGCCACATGCGGCGACCTGACCCTCACCTATCGCGAACTCGCCGACCGGTGCTCGGCGTTGGCAGAGGTGCTCACGGGTCAGGGCATAGCGGCCGGAGACGTGGTCGGCGTCTGCTTCGAGCGGTCGTTGGACTTGCTGGTGGGCCTGCTGGCGGTGATGAAGCTCGGGGCGGCCTACGTGCCGCTGGACGCCGCCCTGCCGGCCGAACGCTTGTCGTACATGATCCAGGACAGCGGAGCCGAGCTCGTCGTGTGCCACGATGCGGTGCGGGACAGGCTGGCAGCCGTGCAGACCGGTGAGGCGAGGCTCTACTTCATCGATGGCCAGACTCAGCACCCTGACACCAGGGGCAGCAGCACCGCCGCCGAGACGATTCCGTCGTCAACGGCTCTCGCCTATGTCATCTACACCTCAGGCAGCACCGGAAAGCCCAAGGGCGTAGCGGTCCCGCACACCGCGCTGACCAACTTCCTGCTCGCCATGGCCCAGACCCTGAGCGTGACGGCCCGGGACCGGCTGCTGGCCGTCACCACGCACAGCTTCGACATCGCCGCTCTGGAGCTCTACCTGCCGCTGGTCACCGGCGGCCACGTGAACATCTGCGACGCGGCCACCGCGGCCGACGCCACCCTCCTGGCCGACAAGATCGCCGAGTGGCGGCCCACCGTCGTCCAAGCGACCCCGGCCACCTGGATCATGCTGCTGCGGGTCGGGTGGCAGAACGCCGAGAACATCAAGATCCTGTGTGGCGGAGAAGCGTTGCCCGCCGCGCTGAAAGACCAGCTGGTTTCCCTCGGCCAGACGTGGAACCTGTACGGGCCGACGGAGACCACGATCTGGTCCACCGCGAAGCGCCTGAGCGGGGACGGGCCGGTGAGCATCGGCCGTCCGATCGCGAACACGCAGGTGTACGTCCTCGACACCGGCATGGCACCGACGCCGATCGGCGTGCCGGGCGAGCTGTACATCGCCGGCGACGGCGTCGCTCTGGGCTACCACGGGAAGCCGGAGCTGACGGCGCAGCGGTTCCTCGACAACCCGTTCGCGCCTGGTCGGCGCCTGTACCGGACCGGCGATCTCGCGTACTGGTCGCCCCACGGCGAGATCACGCTGCTGGGCCGGCTCGACACCCAGATCAAGCTACGGGGGTACCGGATCGAGCTCGGCGAGATCGAGGCCGTGCTGGACAGCCATCCGGGCGTCAGCCGCGCCGTCGTGGTGGTCGAGCAGGCGGGCCGGTCCGAGCGGCTGACGGCCTACTACACCGGGAACGCCGATTCACCGACAGCGGACACCGCACTGCTGCGCGCGCATCTGGCGAAAACCCTTCCGGCTTACATGATCCCGGCCGCGTTCGTGTCTGTGCCGGAGTTTCCGCTCACCGCCAACGGCAAGGTGGATCGGGCCAAGCTGAGCCAGGCGGCGGCCGCGGATGCGGCGTCGGCGGCAGCACACATGCCCGGCAAGGGCATAAGCGCCGACGTCGGCATCGAGCGGGCCGTGCGCCGGATCTTCGCCGAGGCGCTCGGCACCCGCGACATCGAGCGCGACGCAGGGTTCTTCGACATCGGGGGCGACTCGTTCGCGGCCATCGAAGTGGTCGCGGCGATCAACACCGCCTTCGGCCTGACCTTGCGGCCGACGAGCCTGTTCGCCCACGCCTCGGTCGCGAGCATGGCCGAGTACCTGTCCGAGCTGACCGGAAAGGCGAGAGAGCAGTCTGGGACACGGCCTCGGCAACGCCCCCGGCAGAACCTTGATTTCCGGCCCGCCCGAACGGCGGCAGCCGACGACGACCACCTCGACACCGCGATCGCCGTGATCGGCATGTCCTGCCGGTTCCCGGGCGCCGACGAACTCAGCGCGTTCTGGCGCCTCCTCATCGAAGGGCGCAGCGGCGGCACGACCTGGTCGCCGGAGGAGCTGCGCGGGCTCGGCGTGCCCGAGGAGCTGATCACCCGGGCCGGTTACGTGCCCGCGCGCTCGGTCGTCACCGGCCGCGCGGACTTCGACGCCGCGTTCTTCGGCATCTCACCGCGCGACGCCGAGCTCATGGATCCGCAGGCACGGCTGTTGCTGCAGCACTCCTGGCAGGCGCTGGAGGACGCCGGGTACCGCCCGGAGGACGTCCCGGCCACCAGCGTCTTCACCGCCGCCAGCACGAACTTCTACCAGGCGCTGCTGCCGGGCCTGATGGCGAACGCGTCGGGCGCCCGGGTCCTGGCCGATCCCGAGGTGTACGCCGCGTGGCTGTTCGCGCAGGGCGGCACCGTGCCGACGATGATCTCGACGAAGCTGGGGTTGCGCGGCCCGAGCATTGCGGTGAGCACCAACTGCTCCTCGGCACTGAGCGCGCTCCACCTGGCATGTCAGGGGCTGTCGGCCGGCGACGCCGACCAGGCGCTGGTCGGCGCGGCCAGCCTGTTCACCGGCGGCGAGCTGGGCTACGTGCATCAGCCGGGTCTGAACTTCTCCAGCGACGGGCACAGCCGGGCCTTCGCCGACGGGGCCGACGGCATGTCCGGCGGTGAGGGCGTCGGCGTGGTGGTGCTCAAGCGGGCGCGCGAGGCCATCGCCGACGGCGACCACGTCTACTGCCTGATCCGCGGCATCGCGGTCAACAACGACGGCGGGGACAAAGCCGGTTTCTACGCTCCCAGCGTGCGCGGCCAGGCCGAGGTGATCGGCAGGGCCCTGGACCGGGCCGGCGTGGACCCGGCGACCATCGGCTACGTCGAGGCCCACGGCACCGGCACCAAGCTGGGCGACCCCGTCGAGGTCGCGGCCCTGGCCGAAGCCTACCGGCGCACCACCGGCGCCACGGGATACTGCGGGATCGGGTCGGTCAAGAGCAACATCGGCCATCTGGACGCCGCAGCCGGGATCGCCGGCCTGATCAAGGCCGCGCTGGCTCTGCACCACGGGGTGGTGCCGCGAACGCTGCACGCCGAGGTGCCCAGCGGGGAGATCGACTGGGAGGACTCGCCGTTCTTCGTGGCCGGCGAGAACCTTCCGTTGGACGGCCCCGAGCCGGCGCGCGTCGGACTGAGCTCGTTCGGGATCGGCGGGACCAACGTGCACGCCGTGCTGGAGCAGGCGCCGCAGCCGGCACCTGTCCCGCGGATTCCGGGACCGCACGCCGTAGTCCTGTCGGCGCGCGATGGCGAGCGTCTCAGTATCCTGGCTCGGCAGCTTCTGGACTTCCTGCCGGGATACCGGGACAGCGGCGGCGATCTGTCCTCGCTGGCCTACACGCTGCAGGTCGGCCGGCGCGCGATGACCGAGCGGGTGGTGTTCGTCGCGGAGGATCTGGACGGGCTGATCGCGCAAGTTCAGGACTACGCCGAACACGGCGCGGGCTCCTCAGCGTTCACGGGCAGCGCACGGCGGTCCGACGACGATCTGGTCGGGCTGTTCACGCGCGCCGGCGAGCTGAACGACGTGGTCGGTCAGTGGCTCGCGGACGGCGAGTGGGGCAAGGTCGCGCCGTTGTGGGTCAACGGGGTCGACGTCGACTGGCGGGGATTCCATGGGGACGAGCCGCCGGCGAGGGTGAGTCTGCCGACGTATCAGTTCGCTGGTAAGCGATATTGGCCGACCGCCACACCACGCACCATCGGACACTCGACCGACGCAGATGGCGGGATGGATCCTGCTCTGCGTCGCGTGGTGCTCGCGCAGCTCCAGGCGATCGGGCTCTTCCGCGAGCCGGTCCGGCGCGACCGGATCGATGCGGCAGGCGTGATCGAGCCCTCCCACGCGTTGTGGCTCGACCACACGGTGACCGTGCTCCTGGAGGCCGGCGAACTCGTCCAGCGGGACGGACTCCTCGTGCCGCGCGACGGTGTATCAGACCTCGATCAGGCGTGGCGTGGCTGGCGGGAGTGGAGGAACGCACACGCCGGCGACGCCGAGCGGGCCGCCAAGGCCAACCTGCTGGATCCGATGCTCGCGGCCCTGCCCACGATCCTCACCGGGCAGAGCCAGGCCACCGCGGCCATGTTCCCCGGCGGCACGTTCGAGCTGGTCGGCCCGGTCTACCGCGGCAACGCGACCGCCGACTACTTCAACACGGTGACGGCCAAGGCGGTCCGTGCCGAGGTGGAGGCGCGGCCGGCCGGCGGGATCCGGATCCTGGAGGTCGGAGCCGGGACCGGCAGCACCAGCGAGCAGGTGTTCGCGCAGGTGGCCGGACACGACATCGCCGAGTACTGCTACACCGACATCTCCAAGGCGTTCCTGATCGAGGCCGAGCAGCGGTTCGCCGATCGCGTGCCGTACGTGCGCTTCGCCACGCTCAACGCCGAGCGGGAGCCCGGCGAGCAGGGACTGAAGGCGGGGACCTACGACATCGTCGTGGCGAACAACGTCCTGCATGCCACGCAGGACATCGTGCAGACGGTGCGGCATGTCAGGAGTCTGCTGCGCCCCGGCGGAATCCTGGTGCTCAACGAGCTGGCCCGCAACGAGTGGTGGGCGCACCTGACCTTCGGACTGTTGGACGGCTGGTGGCGGGCCACGGACGGACGGCGGCTGGCGGGTGGGCCGGCGCTGTCCGACCGGGCCTGGCGCGAGGTGCTGCGCGAGTGCGGGTTCGGGACGGTCGAGCAGCTGGCTGAGCAGGCTCAGGCGCGGGGTCAGCAGGTGCTGGTGGCGCGCGCCGCATCCCTTTCGGTGAAGGCTGGCGACGGCCAGATCCGGGCGGCCGTTGAGCGCATCCTGGTCGAGGCGTTGAAGCTGACCAGGGATGAGCTCGACGCGGACAAGCCGTTCGCCGATTACGGGGTCGATTCGCTGACCGGCGTCGGCATGGTCTCCAAGCTCAACGAGTCCCTGGGCACCGACCTGGATCCGAGCGTTCTGTTCGAGAACCCGTCGATCCGGCGGCTGGCGAAGTTCATCCTCGATGAGGGCGGCGCGGTCGTCGAG
>Ga0207647_10004196_pt1 | contig 10690 bp, 10 predicted proteins | sample KBSCornC2_FD_184295 | JGI IMG/M metagenome (GOLD analysis project Ga0207647, IMG submission 184295) | Corn rhizosphere microbial communities from Kellogg Biological Station, Michigan, USA - C2 (SPAdes) (version 2) | ecosystem: Host-associated > Plants > Roots > Rhizosphere ...
CGGCGCTGGAGAAGGGCACCATCGACGCCGCCGAATGGGTCGGCCCCTATGACGACGAGAAGCTGGGCTTCTACAAGATCGCGCCGCACTACTACTATCCCGGCTGGTGGGAGGGCGGTCCGATGCTGCTCGCCTTCGTCAATCTCGACAAATGGAATGCGCTGCCGAAATATTACCAGAGCGTGCTGGAGCAGGCCGGCCACTACGCCAACAACTACATGATGGCGCGCTACGATACGGCCAATCCGCTGGCGTTGAGGAAGCTGCTCGCGGGCGGTGCCAAGCTGCATGCCTTCTCGCCGCCGATCATGGAGGCCTGCTACAAGGCCGCCAAGGAGCTGCACGCCGAAGTCGGTGCGACCAACGCCAACTTCAAGAAGGTCCACGACTCTCTCGCCAAGTTCACCGGCGATGGTTACGCCTGGTTCCAGGTCGCCGAGGTCGGCTACGACATCTTCATGGCGCGGCGGTCGCAGAGCTGATCGCGCCATCTGTCGCGTGCAGCGCCCCGAAGCGACGGCTTCGGGGCGCTGCTGTCGCAGCGCGCTGCCGTTCCTTGAAACGGCAGTTCCGTTGCTTGTCGTGATGGCGTCGCAGTTGGTCTGACGATGGTGATCGAATACGTGTCGTGAAATCGCGACGCGCGTGTTCGAAGCCCGAGGTCGGTCTAATCCCCGACGTCATACTGCTTGCTGAGGTGATCGCCGATCTGGACCAGCATGGCGACACACTCGGGATAGCCGGGCCGATCGGAAATGGCCTGATCCGCACTGGCTCGAAACTCCCAGGAGTCGCCATCGCGAACGATGGAAATCGCCATTCCATCGGGGCAGTCGGCGTGAACCTTCAATTCCGCCCTCGCCATTGCGATCAGTTCGCCTTCAGTCTTGACCGGCCTGCTCATGAAGCTCGTCCTTCCGTCCCGGAACAGAAATTTTGCCCATATCCGGCAAATTAGCAAACAAGTCCTGGATAGTAACTGATCCATATCATCGGGATCAGGCGTTCACCGGCGGTGGACTCGGGTTTGGCATCCGGCCGTTATTTCAGCTTGCCCGTGGACAGGTCCATGATCATGCGCGTGGCCAGATAAAGCCGCGGCACGATGCTGTTGATCTGCACATATTCGGCATCGTTGGAGTGCGCGCCGAAGCCCGACAGGCCCATGCCCTCCACCACGGCTCCGCTGGTCTTGAGCGCGGCAAACGCGGCGTCGGTGCCCCCGCCGGTCGCCTTCTCGTCGACCTTGAGGGACAGTCCGATCTCCCCATAGATCGTCTTGCCGTAGGCCGCGACGCGGCGTGAGGCGTCGTTGGCTTCCAGCGGCGGACGACGCACCTCGAATTTCAGCTCGACCCTGGAGTCGGGCAGCAGGCGATTCTTGATCTTCTCCTGCAGTGCCTTCTGCAACTCGTCGAAATCGGCGACCTTGAGCGCACGCGCATCGGCCTGGGCCGTGGCGTCGGCCGGGATGACGTTGCGGTTGGTGCCGGCCTTGGAGACCGTCCAGTTCAGCTTCAGGCCCTGCTCGGGTTTGGACAGGTCCTTCATCTGCAGCACCTGGTGCGAGAGCTCGTACAGCGCGTTGACGCCGCCCTCGGGCCGTGCGCCCGCATGCGAGGACTTGCCCTGCACCGTGAGATAGGCCGAGCCGATGCCGCTGGTGGCGAGGCGCAGCGTGCCGTCGGTGCCGCCGCCTTCGAACGAGAACACCGCGTCCTGGTCCGCGGCGAATTTGGTGATGGTGCTGCGCCAGCCGGGCGAGGAGATCTCCTCGTCCCCATTGGTGAGCACCGTGAGCGTGCCGTATTCCTTGAAGTTGAGCTTCTGGAGCATCGCCACGGTATGGAGAATGAGCGCGACGCCCTGCTTGTCGTCGGCAATGCCGAGGCCGTAGGCCTTGTCGCCGTCGACGCGGAACGGTTGGTCCTTCAGCATGCCCTTCAGGTACACCGTGTCCATGTGGGCGATCAGCATGATCTTCTTGCTGCCGGTGCCCTTGAACACGGCGTGCACGGCCGGTCCGATTGTCTCGGGCGTGTCGTCGAGGCGATAGATGTCGGTGGGGTGCAAAATCTCCACCGTGCCGCCGAGCTGCTTGAGCTGGCCGGCAACGCGCTCGGCGATCTGGTTCAGGCCGTCGATGTCCTTGCTGCCAGATTCGATGCCGACGAGATCGCGCAGCGTGTCGAGCAGCGGCTGCTGCTCCTTTTGCGCCAATGCCTGGACATCGGTCATCGGTTCCGCATGCGCAAACGTTGCGGCACATGCCAACCAGAGCGATGCGATCAAGGGAGTGAGGGGCGGAGCAGGGTGCGATCGGGACATACGCAGCGGTCCATCAGTTGGAGGATGACCCGGTATGCCCGTGTTTGCGGCGCGTGTCACGTGCGCGGACGCGCGCGTCATGAACCGCCGAAGCGGAACATGACGGCGATGGTTATGGCCGCTACTTCTGCGGCGGTCCGAGATCCAGCGGTGGCAGCTCGATCTGCGGCACCTCGATCTTGACCTTGTCGAGATCGACGTTGAGGGGCTTGTCGAGCAGGCCCGTCACGGTGACCGGGAAGATGATCACGAGCATCACCATGATCAGCTGGAGGCCGATCCAGGGCATCGCGCCCCAGTAGATGTCGGAGCTCTTCACTTCCTTCGGCGCCACGCCGCGCAGGTAGAACAACGCAAAGCCGAAGGGCGGATGCAGGAACGAGGTCTGCATGTTCACGCAGAGCATCACGCCGAACCAGATCAGCGCCGCGTCCGGTCCCACCACGGGGGCGAGGATCTTCTGCGCGATCGGCGCGATCATCGGCAGGATGATGAAGGCGATCTCGAAGAAGTCGAGGAAGAAGGCCAGGAAGAAGATGAAGAGGTTGATGAAGATCAGGAAGCCCCAGACGCCGCCGGGCAGCGAGGTCAGGAGGTGCTCGAGCCAGACGCCGCCGGATACGCCGAGGAACACCACGGAGAAGCAGGTCGAGCCGATCAGGATGAAGGTGACCATGCAGGTGAGGCGCATGGTGGACTGGTAGCCCTGCGTGATCAGGTCGCGCAGGTCGGGGATGCGCGCGGCCCGGATGCAGATCCACGCCACCGCCAGATAGGTAAGGGCGAAGGCGAGCTTGAAGATCAGATTCTCGCTGTACAGCATCGCGATGATGGTGCCGATGCCGGCAGCGATCACACCGAGGATCAAGATCTTGCGGTCGGTCGAGGTGAAGTCCTTGTGGTGGATCGCGGCGAGCACGATGGCGCCGACGGCACCCATCGCGCCGGCTTCGGTCGGCGTGGCAAGGCCCATCATCATGGTGCCGAGCACGACGAAGATCAGCACGGCCGAGGGGATGATGCCCATCAGGCACTTCTTCCACAGCGGCCAGCCGGTCAACGTGCGCGCGTCCTTCGGCACCGGCGGCACGTGGCCCGGCTTGATCAGGCCGAGGATGAAAGTGTAGCCGGCGAACAGCATGATCTGGAACACCGAGGGGCCCCAGGCGCCGAGATACATGTCGCCGACCGACTTGCCGAGCTGGTCGGCGAGCACGATCAGCACCAGCGAGGGCGGCACCAGCTGCGTGATCGTGCCGGAGGCGGCGAGCACGCCGGTGATGTAGCGCATGTTGTAGCCGTAGCGGATCATCACCGGCATCGAGATCAGCGCCATGGCGATCACCTGCGCCGCCACCGTGCCGGTGATGGCGCCGAGGATGAAACCGACGATGATGACGGAATAGCCGAGACCACCGCGGATCGGGCCGAACAGCTGGCCCATCGAATCCAGCATGTCCTCAGCCAGCCCGCATCTCTCCAATATGGCGCCCATGAAGGTGAAGAACGGGATCGCGAGCAGGAGCTCGTTGGAGAGCACGCTGCCGAACACGCGGCCGGGAATCGCCTGGAGGAAGTTGAGATCGAAGAAGCCGAGATGGATGGCGAGGAAGCCGAAGGAAAGGCCGACGGCCGCCAGCGTGAACGCGACGGGGAAGCCGATCAGCATCGCCAGAACCAGGCCGCCGAACATCAACGGCGGCATCATCTCCAGCGTAATCATTGGGTCGGCCTCTCGTACTTGGCGTCGATCGTCACATAGCCCTGGAGAGCCGCGATACGCTTGATGACTTCGGAAACACCCTGGAGCGCCAGCATCACGAAGCCGGCGGGGATCACGAACTTGATCGGCCAGCGGATCAGGCCGCCGGCATTGGCCGACGTCTCGCCGACGCTATAGGCCTGCATGAAGAACGGCCAGGACAGATAGGCGAGCAGGAGACAGGAGGGGATCAGGAAGAACAGCGTGCCGATCATGTCGAGCCAGAGCTGGCCCCGCTCGGACAAGGTCAGGTAGAAGATCTCGACCCGCACATGCTCATTGCGCTTGAAGGTGTAGGCTGAGCCGAACATCACGAGGATGGCGAACATGTACCATTGCAGCTCCAGCCAGCCGTTCGACGAGTCGTTGAAGGCGTAGCGGATCATGGCGTTGGCCGCGCTGACCAGGCACGCCAGGAGCACGAGCAGGTTACAGACGTACCCAATCTTTTCGTTGAGGGCGTCGATGGCGTTGCTGAGCGCCAGCAATGGACGCATCTTACTTTCTCTCCGTCGCGGCCTAACACATCACGGGAGGCTTCAGCACACATCGCTCGGCTCGCGTGCAAGATGCACACGACCGCACGGATTGCATTCCGGAGCGATTGCGGCGTCAGTCCTCCCCTCGTGCCTTGCCGTCTTGACCGCGACCGCCAACGGGCGGGCCGGCTTATGTTGCCGGGCAAGCAAAGGCGGTCGCACCAAATCAGTGGCTTCACGTGCCGTCAATCGGAAAATGGACAAATTGACGCGCCGTCAAAAGCTTAGGTTGGCGGGGAGGGGCCGATCTTCAGCCGCCGGTGACGCTCATGTGCCTGGAGACGCTGGGGCGGTTGTGGCGGCGGTCGATGATGAAATCGTGGCCCTTGGGCTTCAGCCCGATGGCGCGGTCGATCGCATCCGCAAGCAGCATATCGTCGTCCGATGCACGCAGAGGTTTGCGCAGATCGGAGGCATCCTCGTGGCCGAGGCAGGTGTGCAGCGTGCCGGTGCAGGTAATGCGCACCCGGTTGCAGGATTCGCAGAAATTATGGGTCATCGGCGTGATGAAGCCGAGCTTGCCGCCGGTCTCGGCAATGCTGACATAGCGCGCCGGGCCGCCGGTGCTTTCGGCGAGGTCCGTCAGCGTGAATTGCTGGGAAAGGCGCGCGCGCACCAGCGACAGCGGCAGATACTGGTCGATCCGTCCCGCGCCGATCTCGCCCATCGGCATGACCTCGATCAGCGTCAGGCCCATGTTCTTGCCGTGCGCCCAGCGCATCAGCTCGGGAAGCTCCTCCTCGTTGAGGTTCTTCAGCGCCACCGCGTTGATCTTCACAGCGAGTCCTGCGGCGCGCGCGGCCTCGATGCCTTCCAGCACCTTGTCGATCTCACCCCAGCGGGTGATCTCGCGAAACTTCCTGGGATCGAGCGTGTCGAGCGAGACGTTGATGCGGCGCACGCCGCAATCGGCAAGCTCCCGGGCATACTTTGCCAGCTGCGTGCCGTTGGTGGTCAGCGTCAGCTCGCCGAGGGCGCCGCTCGACAGGTGGCGCGACAGCGAGCGCACCAGCGTCATCACGTTGCGGCGGACCAGCGGCTCGCCGCCGGTGAGCCGCAGCTTCCTCACGCCCTTGGCGATGAAGGCCGAGCAGAGCCGGTCGAGCTCCTCCAGCGTCAACAGGTCCGCCTTGGGCAGGAACGTCATGTCTTCCGACATGCAGTAGAAGCAGCGCAGGTCGCAGCGGTCCGTGACCGAGACACGCAAATAGCTGATGGTCCGCCCGAACGGATCGGTCATGGCGCTCGACAGCGCTGCGCGGGGATTCGCGGAAGATCCGTTCATACCAAATGCCTTGTCACTGACGGCGACGGGCGCATCTTTGCTTCAACGGTGCCCTCGAAGCAATCTAAGCATCGCGGTGCCTGAGGACAATTGGGGGCGATAACGGAGGTCAGCGCTTGCCCGCGTTCGGATCGGGGAAGGGCGAGTCTCCGGCGGCCGGTGCGGCTGCTGCGGGCGCGGCTGCGGCCGGTTTCGGCTTTTTCGGCCGGTGCGGCTTCCTCACCGGCTTGGGCGGGGTGGCCGGCTGGAGTTCCGCAAACACCGGATTCGGATCGGTGGTGACCGAGGCGGGCGTGGTGAGATCGCCGGGGTTCTTGATGATGTTCACCGGGATGCTCGCCGGCTGGTACTTGGGCAGCGCGAAAGCAACCGTGAACGGGGCATCGGGGGCGGGAACGGAGACCGAGCAGGGGGTCTTGCAGCCCGGGCCGAGCGAGGTCTTGGCGTCAGCCCCCGGAGGGTTGGATTCGAGCTGGACCTGCACCGTCGGCGGCGCCGACTTGAACATGTCCCAGGACATCGAGGAGCAACCACCAAGACTTGTTGCCCCCAGGAGACCCGCTCCCGCTAACGCAATCGCGCTGACACGACGCATGACCATCCACTTCTACTGCGACGAACCGCCACATCCCCGGGCCGACCTTAGGAGCGTCGTCTGGGGCAGGCAACCGGCGGGATGCGCATAGTTAATAGTTGGTTAACGCGGGGTATCTTCAGGATTTTTATGGAATTTCAGTGGCTTGCCGAGGCCCGCGCCGTCATCAGGCTATGGGCTGCGGCCGGCAGGTCGCGCATGTGATGGATCAGCCGGTCCGGCTTCAGCTCGGCGATCGGCACGTCCGTGTAGCCGAAGCTGACCCCGATCACGGGCACCCCGGCGCGCCGGGCCACGCCGACATCGGTTCCGGCATCGCCGACCATGATGCTGGCTTTGACCTCTCCGCCGGCGCGGGCCACCGTTTCCCGGAAAATGGCCGGATCCGGCTTCTGGACGCCAAAGGTGTCGGCGCCGCAGATCGCCGCGAAGCGGCGGCTGAGGTCGAGCTGGTCCAGCAGGCGCTTGGACAGCCATTCCAGCTTGTTGGTGCAGACGGCAAGGCGATGGCCTTGCGCCGCAAAATGGTCGAGCGCGGCCTCCAGCCCCTCGAAAGGCCGGGATTCGACCGCGATATGCTCGGCGTAATAGGCGATGAAATCCGCCGTCATCCGGTCCATGTCCGAAGGCGTCACGGTGCGACCCTCGGCCTCCAGGCCCCGCTCGATCAGCTTGCGGGCGCCGGCGCCGATCATGTTGCGGGCCGACTGCATCGGCACGGGCGGCAGGCCTTCGCGGTCGAGCACGTAATTCAGCGCGGTGATCAGGTCGGGCGCCGTATCCACAAGCGTGCCGTCGAGATCGAAGACGATGGTGTGAGGGGAGGTCATGGTCCAAGCGCTATCGGTCCGGCCGGGCCGGCGCAAGGGGCGACGCCATAAGATCAGCTTATAGGCCTGTTCCCGCGCGGAAAACGAGGCTACATAGGCCGCCGCAAGCGGCCACGATCGGCGGCGCATTCGTGACTTCAAAGGCGGGCGCAAACGTGAATATGGACCAGTTGAAACGGCAGGCGGCGGCGCGCGCTCTGGAAGAGGTGCGGGACGGCATGCAGCTCGGGCTCGGCACCGGCTCGACCGCAAAGCATTTCGTCGAGTTGCTCGGCGAGCGCGTCGCGGCCGGACTCAAGGTGATCGGCGTGCCGACCTCCGAGGCGACGCGCCTCGATGCGGAGCGCTGCGGCGTGCCGCTGACCACGCTCGACGAGATCGACCATCTCGACATCACCATCGACGGCGCCGACGAGATCGATCCCGAGCTCAACCTGATCAAGGGCGGTGGCGGCGCGCTGCTGCGCGAGAAGATCGTGGCGGCCGCCTCGGATCGCATGATCGTGATTGCCGACGACACCAAATGGGTGCCGACGCTCGGCCGCTTCCCGCTGCCGATCGAGGTCATCCCGTTCGGGCTCGGGGCGACGCGCAGGGCGATCGAGACGGCATTTGCCGCCTGCGGCGTTTCCGGGCAAATGGCGGTCCGCAAGGCCAAGGGCGGGGCGGAGGACAGCCACGTTTTCGTCACCGATGGCGGCCACTGGATCCTCGATGCCCAGCTCGGACGAATTGTCGATCCGCCCGGCCTCGCCAAGGCGTTGAGCGTGATCCCAGGCGTGGTCGAGCATGGGTTGTTCATCGGCTTGGCCAGCTCGGCTGTTCTGGCGGGCGGCGAGGGAATTCGCGTGATTGAACGGCGAAAGCCGAAAGGAGACTAGGAATGAAGAGCGTTTTGAAGTTGCTGCCCGCTGCGGGCCTTGCCTTGGGACTGGCTTTTGGCGCGGTCCCGGCCGCGGCACAGCAAGCCGCCGCGCCCAAGGCCTCGCCCGCGGCGATCGCGTCGGCCAGGGAAATCCTGAGCATGAAGAACGCCACCGCGATGTACGCGAACGCGGTGCCCGGCATGGTCGAGAAGGTCAAGGCGACGCTGATCGGACAGAACCTCAACTACCAGAAGGACCTCAACGAGCTGGCGCCGGTCGTGGCGCAGCAGCTGGCCGGCCGCGAGAAGGAGATCGGCGAAGGCATGGCGCAGGCCTATGCCGCCCAGTTCAGCGAGCAGGAGCTCAAGGACCTCGTCACCTTCTACAAGTCGCCGCTGGGCAAGAAGCTGATCGAAGCCGAGCCGCGCGCCATCGACCAGAGCATGAAAGTCATGAATTCCTGGGCACAGAGTTTTTCCGAAACCATTGCGAGCGCGTTTCGCGCCGAGATGAAGAAGCGCGGCAAGGAAATGTGACGAGGACGCGAGGCAGGAAGGTCGGAGTGGACAATGGCTGAATTCGACGTCGACCTTTTCGTCATCGGCGGCGGCTCGGGCGGCGTGCGTGCCGCCCGCATCGCGGCCGGCCACGGTGCCCGCGTCACGATCGCGGAAGAGTACCGCATGGGCGGCACCTGCGTGATCCGCGGCTGCGTGCCGAAGAAGCTGTTCGTGATCGGCTCGCATGTCCGTCACGAGATCGAGGACGCCGCCGGCTTCGGCTGGACCATCCCGTCGATGAGCTTCGACTGGGCGACGCTGATCGCCAACAAGGACAAGGAGATCGCGCGGCTGGAGGCGGCCTACACGACGAATGTCGAAAAGTCCGGCGCGCAGATCGTCAAGAGCCGTGCGGTGATCGAGGACGCCCACACCGTCCGCCTGCTCGAGAACGACAGGAAGGTCACGGCGAAGTACATTCTGGTCGCCACCGGCGGCGCACCCAACCACGGCGCTTCGATCCCCGGCATCGAGCACGTGATCTCCTCCAACGAGGCGTTTCACCTCAAGAAGTTGCCGAAGCGGATCGTGATCCAGGGCGGCGGCTATATCGCGCTGGAATTCGCGGGCATCTTTGCTGGCTACGGCTCCGACGTCACCGTGATTTACCGCGGCGACAACATCCTGCGCGGCTTCGACGAGGATGTCCGCGCTCACGTTCGCAGCGAGATGGAGAAGCAGGGCATCACCATTCTCACCGGCTGCACGGTGGCGAGGGTCGATCGCCACGGCGAGGAATTCACCGCGCACCTGTCGAACGGCTCGAGCGTGGCGTCCGACCAGGTAATGTTTGCGATCGGCCGCCATCCGGCCGTCGCCAATCTCGGCCTGGAGAAGGCCGGCGTCGCCATCAATCCGAAGAACGGCGGCATCGCGGTCGACCATTTCTCCAAGAGCTCGGTCGACAGCATCTATGCGATCGGCGACGTCACCCATCGCCACAATCTGACGCCGGTCGCGATCCGCGAGGGGCATGCGTTCGCCGACACCGTGTTCGGCAAGCGCGAGGTGAAGGTGGATCATTCCTCTATCCCGACTGCGGTGTTCTCGCAGCCGGAGGTCGGCACCGTCGGTCTGACCGAGACCGAAGCGCGCGCGCAGTTCAGCCACGTCGACATCTACAAGACGACGTTCCGTCCCATCAAGGCGACGATGTCCGGCCGCGACACCCGCGTGCTGATGAAGCTCGTCGTCGACGGCTCATCCGACCGCGTGCTCGGCTGCCACATCGTCGGTGACGCCGCCGCCGAGATCACCCAGGCGGTCGCGATCGCGGTGAAGATGAAGGCGACCAAGGCCGATTTCGACGCGACGTTTGCGCTGCATCCGACCGCGGCCGAAGAACTCGTCACCATGCGCACCCCGACCGCGCGCCACGTGCGTCAGGCGGCGGAGTAGGGGCGCTACCGTCTCAATGCAACGTTCCGGCCGCGGCTTCCTCGACCGCAGCCATCAGGTCGGCCGTGTTCGATTGCTGGATCATGTGACCCGCGTCCGGGACGCGGTGCATCTTGCTGTGCTTGATCTCGTCATGCAGACGGCCCGACTGCTCGTCGATGTCGATGAGGCGATCGTCCTCGCCGGCCAGGATGGTAACCGGCATGGCCAGTTCGCCGTAGGTCTTCGCAGACAGCATTGCCGCAGGGACCATCAGCGCTGCCTCGGCGGCGCCGGCACGAAGCTGCGAGGGACGCACGGCCAACGATTTTGGAAAGCCGTCGAATTTTTGCGGGACGGATTTCGGTCCGAACAGCTGCCGCAGCATCGCCGGCCACATCAGACGGCTGAGGATCGGGGAAATCGTGTGACTGAGGATATCGCCGAATCCCGGTATCGCCGGCCCGGCCATCGCCATCATGGCATCGGTGCGTGCGGTCGGAAAATAATAGCCTGATGCCAGGATCAAGGCCTCGACCGTCGAGGGG
>Ga0207647_10004197_pt1 | contig 10688 bp, 9 predicted proteins | sample KBSCornC2_FD_184295 | JGI IMG/M metagenome (GOLD analysis project Ga0207647, IMG submission 184295) | Corn rhizosphere microbial communities from Kellogg Biological Station, Michigan, USA - C2 (SPAdes) (version 2) | ecosystem: Host-associated > Plants > Roots > Rhizosphere ...
CGGCTCCGCCGTTCAAGGTGAGCTATGCGGCGAACATCATGCCCGTCCGCCTCGCCGTCGAGAACGGCGATTGGGATGCCGCGGCGAGGCTCCAGCCCTTGCCGGGCACACCGCCCAAGGTTGCGGCGAGCGTCTATTGGGCGCGCGCGCTCGGCCATGCGCGCGCCAGGGTTCCGAGCCCCGCGGATGCGGATATCGCCGCCTTGCAGGCCTGCTTGGACAAGCTGCGCGCGGCGGGTGATGCTTATTGGGCAAGCCAGGCCGAGGTGATGCTGAAGGCCGCGCGCGCCTGGGCCATGGCGGCCCGCGGGGATGGCGACGGCGCGGTCGCTCTCCTGCGATCGGCCGCCGACCAGGAAGACGCGCTCGAAAAGCTGCCCGTCACCCCCGGCCCGATCGTCCCCGCGCGCGAGCAATTGGGCGAACTCCTCCTCCGCCTCAACCGCCCGCAAGAAGCGCTGGAGGCGTTCAACGCCGTTTTGGCGCTATCCCCTGGCCGCCGCGGTGCCCGCCTGGGCGCGACCGCGGCGGGTGAGCGGGTGCATGCAGCGGTGGCGGGCGGTTAGTGGCAGGAAGCGTTAGCACCGGGTAGCTTCCGCAAATGGAGTAGTTCGACCGCATCCGGTCGGTTTGCTGTCTTGCACTTCTCGGCGTTAGAAGGTTGCGGTGGATAAGAAGACATTATTCGTTCGGCACGCACGAAGACTTCGCCGGCTGATGATGGCGATGAAAGGGTTCGGCCATGCTGTGGCGCTGACTCTGCTATGGCCCTGCAGTGTCGCTGCCAAAGATCAAGTCAGTTGGGGCAAGGCTGGCGTCACCCTCAGCCAGTATCGTTCGGACGCTGTCGAGTGCGGGCGGGCCGGCGCCCAACAGGACATCTCAGGAGCGGAACCGACTAGGCGGTTTGTTCGCTATTTCGATGCGCAGCAGCGCGTTCTGAACAGCGCGAGCGGCGCAGGCGCCGAAGATTATCAATCTGTACAAAGATTTTACCGGCCTGGGCAGCGTGTTGCTGAAGTCCAACAACTTCTCCTCTCCGTTACCGAGAGATGCCTCAGTGATCGTGGCTATCGCCAATTTAAGCTGACAAAAGAGCAATACAGAACTCTGAAGCGCCTGCCGCGCGGAAGTCAATCGCGCCACGCCTATCTTCACTCTCTGGCGAGCAGTGAATCAGTGCTCAAGAACCAGGTGCCGTAAAAAGGGAAGGCTGAGCGCATTTGCAACGCGGCGACATCGGACATGGCGGCTGATCGCGGAATCCGCCTGTTTAAAACTCGAGAAATCGCGGGTGTCGATCGCGTTGGTCTCTGGATTGCCGCACCCGTCAGATTTCCGATGCGTCATCGCGAGGATGCCGTTGGCGTTTGCCCTTGGTTCGGCTCGTCAGGTGGAATTTTCCGCAGCGATCACAGTGATAGGGGTGCAGCAGGATCTCGGCACTTCGCGCGGCCAGGCCCGCCTCCGCCTCGGTAGCAAAGCGCCGTTTCTTGATGCAGATGCTAAGCCTGGTGCGCATGGTTCGATCATAGTCTCAGCTGGATCGGACGGGTCAAAAGGATGGGAAGCGTCGCGATCACAGCCGTGGCAGCTTCGCCAGCGCAATGCCGGCAAGGTTCTGCGTTCGCTTTACATAGCGGACCTGTACCCGGCCCGCAGGTCGCGGGAGCAGGCGGAACGTCTCCATGTGCCGGATATACGGGGGAGGGCAGCGGACGGATCCGTTTGCCTGCGAAATCACCGCTAAGGCGTCCCCGAGAAGAACCGGATCGACCAGACCGAGGTGGTGGGCGCATCGCATGGCCTCGATGAGAGCCAGCCACTCCGCGTCCATGCTGGTGCCGAGACCCAGATTGCGTTTTGTGATGCTCCGTCCGCCAACGACGATCGCAATCTCCATCCCGATCGGTGCAGGCCGGCTGCCGCCGTCGAAAAATACCTTCATGACCGTATCCTTCGTAGGCCAATCCAGCGGTGCCGATCACAGCATCCGCTGAGCGCATTTGCAAACGCGGCGAGATCTGACACGGCCGTTTAGCGCCCATGAGCGGGAGCCCCCCGTGTCGCTTGCCGAGGGCATTAAGGCAGCCGCGATTGAAAATTGGCGGTAATGATGGTGCTCAACCACCATTCCAATGATAGGCGCGGAATATTCGCGCCTGCACCTCCTGGATGAGATCTGCGCCGCTGCCTTGTGCATTCGTCATGATCACCAGCCCATAGCCTTTTCGCAAATGGCCAAGGATCGCGGCCTCGAAGCCCCAATTGCTTCCGCCATGATAGAAATACCACTCGTCGCCCTTGCGGACGATGCGCGGCCCCACGGCGAAGTCGCCCACGCCGACGGGCGCGAGCATCTGGCGGGCAGAATCCGGGCGCAACACCGTGCCCATCTCACCCGCGCCGCCGCGCCCGAGTTCGATTACGAAACGCGCCAGATCGCCTGCGGTGGTCCAGAGCCCCGCCGCCGCTTTTTCGGGATAGACGTGCCAAGGGGCGTCCATCCGCTTGCCGGTCTGGTCGTGCGCCCGCGCATAGCCGAGTGCGTCGCGTCCCGGCGCTTCGAAACTGCTATGCGCCATGCCGAGCGGCCGCAGCACCAGCCGCTGCATCAGTCGTTCGAACGGCTCGCCGGTTGCGTCGCCAAGTGCCCTCTGCATGATCAATATGCCGCCGCCCGAATAGCGCGAAGATCGGTATGGCGGCTGGTCGAACCGGACCGGCCCCAGCACCGATGGCGCGCGCCCTTCCATCTCCTCCTCGAACGTCGGCAGCGGGGCGCCCGGTGCATAGCCCGGAAAACCGAATCCGTCGGCCGCGCCCGCCGTGTGGCTGAACAGGCTGCGCGGCGTCACCGGGGGCCAGGCCGCGCCGGCCGGCCGCGCCACTTTCCACCCGCGCAACAGCCGGTTCACATCCTCGTCGAGGTCGATGCGTTTTTCCTGTGCCAAGCGCACCGCCGCCATTGCGGTGACGGGCTTGCTGATCGATGCGGCCTGGAAGCGCGTGTCCGCGTCCACGGGCGTTCCCGTCGCTGCGTCGGCGACGCCATAGCCCTTGACCCAATCGATCTTGAAGTCGCGGATAACCGCGATGCTCATTCCCGGCACATGGAGCCGCCGCATTGTCTGAACCAGCGTCTCGGGCGGCCCACCCTTGGCGTCGCCGGTCACTGGAACATGCGCGCTTTCCACGGCCTGGATCCGTGCGGCGACATCCTCCTGCGCTGCGGCGGGCGCGGCAAACCCCAAGCCCAGCGCGATCAGGATGACCTCAGGCCGGAAGGGGCGGATTTTCATTCGCGAAGAACGAGAATTGGTCGCGGCCGGTGATCGCGCGCACCATCCGCTGATAGACGCCGAAGCCGGCGCCGTCGTTGGTCATGATCGCCAGCGCGTCGCCCGTGGCCGGCTCAGTCGCACAATAGGTGGCGCACCGCCCGTCATTATTGCCTTCATGCCCCACGCGCAGCCCGTTGGTTCCCTCCTCGATCTCGAGCCCCAGGCCCCACCAATGGGGGACGCCCGGGCGCACCGCCACTGCCGGCTTGGTCATTGCGGCGCGGGTCGTTTCCTTGAGCGCCCATGACGCGCGATTGCTGCGGGGCGACAAGAGTATCAGGAAGCGCGCGAGCTCGGGCGCGGTCGTCAAAAGACTTGCCGCCGCGTTGGCGAAAGCGACCCGCTTTGGCGGAGGCGACTTAGGATCGAAGGCCGTGCCGGCCCGAATCCAGTCGGTCTGGTTCCAGTCGTGCACGGGCTTGCCCCACTGCTTCGCCGTCGAGCCCACGAAGCCGGCCAAGTCGCGCCAGCCCTGGCGCTTGGATACCCGGCCGCCGACATGACCCCACGAGACATTGGTGTCCTCGGTATAGGCGGCGAAGGTGCTGCGTTTCATGCCGGCCGGATCGAACAGCAGGCGACGAGCGAACAGGTTCAGCCCCTCGCCCGTGATATGCTCCGCCACCAGCTGGAGCCAAAAGAGGCCCTCGCCCGAATAGCTGAAATGTGTTCCCGGCGGGAATTGCGGAAGGAAGGATTCGGGCTTGTTGTCCTCGCCCCAATTGGGGAGGCCCGACGTATGCGTCAGCGCGTGGCGCGCCGTGATCGGGGCCAGTGCGGGCGCGTCCGGCAAATAGGGGGGGCGCAGATAATCGACGAGCGGGCGATCGAGATCGAGTTGGCCGCGGTCGGCAAGCTGCAGGACGATATAGGCGAAGACCGCCTTGCTGATCGAGGCGGCCTCAAACAGCGTGTCCTGATCGATCTTCTGGTTCGTGCCGGCCTTGGCTAGGCCCGTCGCATGCGTCCACGCGACCTTGCCACCGCGGACCAGAACCGCGCAGAGGCCCGGCACGCACGCCGCCTCCTTCAAGACGGCGAGATCGCTTTCCAGCCCCGCCGGAATAGCCCAGCCCTGACGTGGCGGACGCGCACCCGCATCTTGCGCGAGCAGCAGAGCCGACGCCCCCGCCGCTGTGCCCAGAAAAGTTCGACGCGTGGAAGCGAAGCCTCCTGCCATCCCCATCCTCCCTGATCCGCCACATCGATGTGCGTGACGGTTTCCCCGGCTGCCATCCGGGCGGATCAAAGATGAACGGGGAAAATGCAGAATGCTATAGCATTCTATCGCGGACCCACTCAGCGTTCGAACGCCGGCGGAACTCGCTAAGACATCGTGGCAGAACGACAAGAAGCAAGGCCGCATGCCGTTATACGCCTAATCTATGCCATTCCCCTCAAGCGAACACCGACTCTTAAGCCGAGCACCGCCTGCCGTCAGGATTTCAAGGAAATTAAATGTCTGTTCAACCTGATCCGCCAATGCCGCCAATGACTCTAGATACCATGCCAGCTTTCAATCCAGCCGATCGCACCCGGAAATTTCTCAATTCAGGCGATGTTCCACGACTGCTCCGCGACGAAACACTAAAAATCAGCCGCACCAGATACTTCCGCGAGCAGTACCCTCGGATGGAGGTGCCGGATCGCTTCATAAATGATCCTGACGACGGGCGTGTCCGCTTCCTGCAGAGCGGAGTAATGTCGCCGGCCTTCAATCAGCACGAAGTCGGACATATGGCTAGCTTGGGGATAAACCCTGAGCTTGCAAGACATGAAGCGGCGCACATTTGTGGCAATGAGGTGATCTATGTAGTCGACCACTTCATTCTAAGTATGACTAACCTAGGCGCTGATGATGGCAGAGCCGTGTTTTGTACTCAAAGAACCGCTACAACGCACAACGCGGCCTATGACGCTTGCGTGGAAATAAACACCAAATCCCTGGTTGGGCTTCTGCAAGGGGCTGCCATCGTCGGGAATGGAAATGCGCCAACCGTCCCCTTCGTCAAGGTTTTTGCCGGCTCCCATATGGGAGACGTAGAGTATATCGAGAGTCAGTCATGGTGGACTGTACCAAAACATCTGGTGAAAGACCCGGATTTCGAGTCCCAGCAAGAAGTTCGTATCTTTTTTTCCGAGCGGATAGGCCATGGTGTCGAGCTGCAGGATAGCTTGATTATTCGCGTTCCTGGACTTCGTGGCGCAGTAAAACAAATCTTTTGAAACTCATGCGGCGTGGCTGTGCGTGAATGTGGCCGCTCGTCACCGGCCACGACCATCTTACCAACGATCCGGTCGCCGTCCGCGTAGCTCGAGGATCATCACCACTTCGACCCCTATAATCGTCACGGAGGCTTCACGATCTCGCTTTAACCCCCTATTCGCCGAGCCGGGGGGCCATGCTCGACGGAGTTTGCCCGTGTTGCTGTTGACGTCTGCGCATCCGAAGCTGCCTTATTCCAAGCTGATCTGGCTCGCGCTCGCCTGCGCGCTGGCGGGGTGCAAGGGGCATCCTGGCAGCACGGCCGAAGGAGAGACGGCCAACGCTACCGCGGCCACCAACACCGCCGCGGCAGCCCCGGTCGCGCCAGCGCCCTCCGCGCCCGAGGCGGCCGCTTTCTCGATCGACAGCGTCCCCATTTCCAACGCTCCGCTCGGCAAGTTCCCCTATTTCGGCCTGCCTGCGCGCTACGTTGTCCAGAACCAGGCGATCACGCGGGATTATGGCCGCTTCCCCTTCTGGACCGGCAAGGATTTCGCCCAGATCGAAGGCAAGACCTGGCTCGCCAGCATCGTCGGCGAAAAGGAGGCCGATTACAGCGCGTTCGAGATCAAGAAGAACATGGAAACATTGTTCGCCCAAGCCGGGGCAGTCAAAATCTTCGAAGGGCGCATCCCCTATGAGCGGATCAAGGCGCTGCCCCAGGAGGAATTGCAGGAGATCAATTCGGGCTTCGGCGATGCCTATAACAATCCGGCGGAGGTCTGGGTGATCCGCCGCCCCGACAAGCAGATCTGGATCCACTTTGCGCAGGACAGCGCGCATTCGGGCATGACCGTGGTGGAAACCAAACCGTTCGTCGCCACCGCGTCCCTGCTCCCCGCCGATCAGCTCAAGGCTGATCTCGACAAGAGCGGCAAGGCCGTCATCCACATCAATTTCGCGACCGATCAATCCGCGATCTTGCCGGCTTCGCGCCCGCAGGTGGATGCCGTCGCCGCTTTGCTCAAGCAGAACCCGCAGCTCCGCCTCGCCATCAACGGCTATACCGACGAAACCGGCACCGATGCCCACAATCTGACCCTGTCCGACGAGCGGGCCAAGGCGGTGATGGCCGCGCTCGTCTCATCCGGTATTCCCGCCGCGCGGCTCCAGGCCAAGGGCTATGGCAAGACCAACCCCGTCGCCGCCAACAGCGACGAGGCGGGCAAGGCCGCCAACCGGCGCGTGGAGTTGATCAAGCTGTAGGGGCGTTCCGATCTGCTCGTCCGTATCGCTCACGGGCGGGATGGTGCTCTTGCGCTCCCGGCCACAAGTACCGTTAGCCGCTATCCGGCCGCCAAACGCCTTGGTGTGGTGGTCAGCCACTATCGTCTCATGTCTGACGGGGTCGGAAGCCCCAATGATGTGGCACCTATCCAGTAAGACTGCGCGGCGCTAATTCCCCTGCATGACCCTGCGGCTTTCGCGGACTTTTCTCGGCACGTCCTCGCTTGAGCGCGAGTGCGGTGATTTCCGGGTGGCATTACGCAGAGCGACGGTCCCGGCCGAAGCAGTGCCGGAGCATTCGCACGAAACCGCGCATGTCATCCTTGCGATTGACGAAAACTATCTCAGCGATGCGGCCGGTGCGTCATCCTGGCGAGGGCCGTCCATGCTGGTCTATAATCCCCCCGGGACGGTTCATCGGGACAGATACGCCGCGCACGCTGGCCGGTTCGTCTCCATCGATCTCCCGTCGGGATTTGAGCCGGGTGGTATTCTTGATGCGACGGTCGTTCGGTCAGGCCGGACGAGGACACTGACCTTGTCCGTCGTCGCAGGTCTCCTGGGCGATCTTCCGGCCCTCGATATGGAAGACCGGCTTCTGTTGATGACGGGAGCCTTGTCCCCTCCTCGTCAAAAGGGCCGTGCGCTACCTCCCTGGCTCGAGCTTGCGGCCGAGGCGATTGGCGATCTGGCGGGCAACGCCGAACTAAGGGTGCGCGACATCGCGCGGATTGCGGGCGTTCACCCTGTCCACCTGGCGCGTGCGTTCAAGGAGCATTTCCGATGCTCTCCCGGCCACGCAATCAGGCGAATACGCGTTGAACGTGTGGCGGCGGAGCTTTCGAAGCGCCGGCCGATGGCCGATCTTTCGCTTGCCCACGGCTTCGCCGACCAGCCTCACATGGCGAGGTGCTTTCGCGAGTTTTACGGAACGACGCCCTCCGCATTCCGCGCCGCATTCGATTAGGAGGACGGAGGATGTTTCACCCGTTCAAGACGCGATAGCCCGGATCTGCCAATCGGCCACCTGCGCAAAATGGGACAGGACATCTTGATGAGCAGCTGGCGCCTTTCACACGCACTGATCACCATCGCCATGTTCGGTATTGGCACGCCGATATCGGGGCAGGCTCCATCCCCGGCGGATCCCGCAGGAAGCCCATCCACGCGAATTTCGGCGATGGACGCGGCGGTACGCGCGGGCGATTTCAAACAGGTGACCAGCATCCTGGTGTCCAGGCAGGGCCGGATTACGTACGAAAGCTATTTCGATGCAGGCGGCGCGGAAGAGCGCCGCAACACGAGGTCCGTGACAAAGACAGTAACGGCCATGCTTGTCGGCGTGGCCATCCAGGCGGGACGCCTGCCGGGGGTGCAGGCCCGGGTCATGTCTTATTTCGCGAACATGGAGCCCTTCGCCAATCCGGATCCGCGCAAGCGCGCAATCACGGTCGAGGATTTTCTCACGATGAGCTCGCTGCTAGAATGCAGCGACGAGAACGAATATTCCCGAGGCAATGAAGAGAGGATGTATCTGGTCGAAGACTGGGTACGGTTCACGCTCGACCTGCCGGTGAAAGGGTTTCCGGACTGGATGCCGAAACCGGAAGCCTCGCCTTATGGACGGGCCTTCAGTTATTGCACGGCCGGCGTCTCGACGCTGGGCGCGTTGTTAGAACGCGCGACTGGGGAGAGCCTTGATAACTTTGCGCATCGCAGCCTGTTTGCTCCGCTCGGAATAAGCGGGGAACGCTGGGCGCATTCGCCGACTGGATTTGCGCAGGGCGGCGGAGGACTTATGCTGCGCAGCAGGGATTTGTTGGCGCTCGGCCAGCTCTTGTTGGATCACGGCCGCCGCGACGGCCGCCAAATTCTGTCCCAGGCGTGGGTGACAGCCATGATGACGCCGCATGTCCGCATCGACGACGAGCGTGGGGATTATGGCTATCTCCTCTGGCTCCCCACCTTCAAGGTTCAGGGCCGCTCGATCAACGCGGCTGGCATGTATGGCAATGGGGGGAATAAGGTCGTCATTATTCCCGCCCTCCAGATGGTGATTGTGATCACGACAACCAATTATGGCGTCGCCCACTCCCATGCTTTGTCGGAAAGACTGATCACGGACTATATTTTGCCGGCGGCACTTGCGACTGATTCTGCCCCTTAAGAAAAAGCGGCATTCGGCATGCGGCCAAAGTGGTCGTGGCGTCGCGCGGGATGGGCCCAGCCTGCCGCGACGACGCGCGGCCCGGGCGAGCGCGGCGGGCGAGCGGGTGCATGTCGTGGGGGCGGGCGGTTGGCGTATCTTGCACAATGTCTATCACACGCCGGTTGAGCGCCGCGCAATCCGATGGTCTGTCGTGTGACATTTCGGCGCGATGGAAGCCGAAGCCTAGTTTCGAGCGCGTGGATTACGATCGAAGCGCATGTCTCTCGGAGATAATCCTCAGGCAAGTGCATCGACAACCGGAGCTATGCCTCGGTGGCGATAGAGGGTGGGAGAAGCGCCGACCTCATTCTTGAAGACCGTGTTGAACAGGCTGATGGTGCCGAATCCGCACATGAAGGCAATCTCGGTCACGCTCAATTCGGTCGAGCGCAGCAGCCGCTTTGCGCGTTTCAGGCGCTGGGTCTGGATATAGCGCGTCGCGCTGACGCCGAAGGCATCCCGGAATGCTTCGGAAAAGCGCGAGTGCGACAACCCCGCGAGGCGATACAGCTCCTCCGCTTCGATGCGATCGCCCAGCCGCTGGTTGATGTGTGCCATGACCGAAGCGAAGCGGTGCGCCTTCGTTATCCGCCCCGATACGCCCAACGCATCGCACTGCTCCGCAAAGTGCCGTGCCACGATCGATAATATGTGCGTGATCAGCCCGCGGCTGGCGATCTGCCAATTGCTAACCTGCGGGTCCGCAGTCGCATGCAATTGCCGAATGAGCGACCGAAGCTGCGGATCGGCAGGGAGTTTGTTGCATCCGAACTCGCCGGCATGAAGGAACGGCTGTATCCACTGCGAGCACTCCTCCGGATCACCGAACAGCGAAGCGCCGAAATAGGTCACCAAGGCACCCTGATTGTGGCCGCGCGGAATGATCGGCTGATGGATCTCGTTGGCATTGACGATGAAGACGTCACCCGGCGCAATCGGAATCTCGACGTCCTGGATCATGTATGAGCCGTGATCCTCGGGAATATAGGCGATCTCATATTCCGGATGGCAATGCAGATAGCCGAATGCCGATGATAGCGGCGCTACATGGCTCGTGCGCAGTGGAAAATGCGGGTCATGAAATGGAATGCGCGCGCGGAACGGATCCACGCGCGTGCCACCGCCCTGCCGGCGTCGTGCCTTGGCCGCCATCCTCACCACAGTCAGGATTGACCGGAAAATAGTGAAAGCCAACCGGAAAGCGGCGGATAGCTCGCCACCGCGCCACGGCCCTAACCATCGGGAGCAAAGGAGATGCTCTCATGCGGAAATTCACCAAGGGCGACCGGATACTATGCAGCCTGGCTATTCTGCTCGCTGCAACATCGGCGCCGGCACAGATACTTCGGGCGCAGGCGAGCGCGGGCGTGCCGATCGCGCTCGCGCTCGATCGCCTCGAAGTGGTAAACCGCAGCGCTACCGCCGCCCATGGCGAGATCCGGCTGAACGCCGCGCCCGATGCGGGACTGGCGTGGATCGCCGGCGTCATGCGCACCGAGGGCTGCCTTTCGCTGGAGGTACGCGGGTCGAACGAATTCGGCCGCAGCTTCGTGGGCATCGCCTTCCGCGGCACCAATCGAGACACGTACGATGTCGTCTATGTGCGACCATTCAGGTTCCGCTCGGACGATCCCGCCCTGGC
>Ga0207647_10004198_pt1 | contig 10686 bp, 7 predicted proteins | sample KBSCornC2_FD_184295 | JGI IMG/M metagenome (GOLD analysis project Ga0207647, IMG submission 184295) | Corn rhizosphere microbial communities from Kellogg Biological Station, Michigan, USA - C2 (SPAdes) (version 2) | ecosystem: Host-associated > Plants > Roots > Rhizosphere ...
CGGACCTTGGCCGGGAGCTCGTCGAGCTTGGCGAAGTCGCCGCAGGTCAGGACCGAGCGGCCGAGGTTGCGGCCGGTGGACAGGCAGTCGATCCAGGCCACGGTGTAGGGGTACTTCTCGTCCGTGGCGGCGAGCTCGGCCAGGACGCCGTCCAGGTCCGGGGCGCGCCAGATGTCGGCCTTGATGCGGGCCGTCTCGACCTTCTTGAAGGCGATGGTGGCCTGGGTGACGATCCCGGTCAGGCCCATGCCGCCGGCCGTGGCCCAGAACAGCTCGGGCTCGGTGGCCGGGGTCAGGGTGCGCAGCTGCCCGTCGGCGGTGAGCAGGTCCATCGACAGCACGTGCTGGCTGAACGTGCCGGCGCTGTGGTGGTTCTTGCCGTGGATGTCCGCGCCGATCGCCCCGCCGACGGTGACGTAGCGGGTGCCGGGGGTGACCGGGACGAACCAGCCCAGCGGCAGCATGGTGTTCATCAGCTGGTGCAGGCTGACGCCGGCCTGGGCGGTGACGATCCCGCGCTCGATGTCGATGTTCAGGATCTTGTCGAGCGAGGTGGTGCGAACCACCCGGCCGCCGCCGTTCTGGGCCGGGTCGCCGTAGGAGCGGCCCAGGCCGCGGGCGATGACGCCGCGCGGGCCCGCGCCGGCGACGAGCTCGGCGAGCTGGTCGATCGCCGTGGGGTCGGCGACGTCGGCGACCGAGGGGCTGGTCATGCCCCAGCCGTAGAGGCGCTCGGGGTGGACCCCGGCGCCGGGTGAACTCTGCTGTGGCACGGCCACGTCTCTCACGTCCCTATTCATTTCGACTTCAGTACCGCTGTGCGGGCCCGCGGGCTGGCTGGCCCGGGGGCCCGGGGGCCGCCGGGTTCAGCCGCGCGCGCCGACCAGGATCACGCCGGTGGCGAACACCACGAGCCACACGGCCCCGATACCCATGATGACGCGGTCCTTCAGGACGACGTCCTCGGGCTCCCCGGCGCGGCCGGTGTCGATGAACATCGAGTAGCGCAGGAAGATGAAGACCCAGGGGATGACCGAGATCTCCAGCCACGGCTTGGCGGACTTGTGCGCGACCATGCCGTTGGCCGCGGTGGCGAGCTGGAAGGCCCACAGCGAGTAGGTGATCATGGTGACCGTGGCCGCGGCCTGCCACACGAACCGCAAGTAGGTCTGCGAGTACTCCTGCAGCGACTTGCGGGAGGAGGCGGCGTCCTCCCCCATGAGCACCATCTCGGAGTAGCGCTTGCCGGCGACCATGAACAGCGAGCCGAACCCGGTGGTCAGCAGGAACCACTGGGACAGCTCCAGGTTCGCCGCCACGCCGCCGACGATGGCGCGCAGCAGGAAGCCGGAGGCGACCATGGCCAGGTCCAGGACCGGCACGTGCTTGAACCACATGGAGTACACGATGTGCAGCGCCATGTAGACCGCGACGACCAGGACCGTGGTCCAGTTCGCTATGGCCGCCACGCCCAGGCCCACCAGGCCGCTGATCGTCCCGGCGACCACGGCCGTCGGGATCGGCACCCAGCCGGCGGCGATGGGCCGGAAGCGCTTCTTGGGGTGGCGGCGGTCGGACTCGACGTCCATCACGTCGTTGATGAAGTAGATGCACGAGGCGGCGAAGCAGAACGCGACGAACGCGATCGCGGAGGTCCGCAGCACGTCGGCGTGGCCCAGTTTGGCCGCCGACAGCGGGGCGGCCAGGACCAGCACGTTCTTGACCCACTGCCGCGGCCGCGCCGCGAGCACCAGGGCGACCGGCAATGAAGGACGCTTGCGCAGGTCAGCCGGGGCATCGGTGGCAGTGGCGCCATCCGCCGCGGGCTGGGGCTCGGACACCTGCGGCTCAGCAGACTGCGTGGGAAGGGATGTCACCGGGCAAACCTATCGGATGGTTGAATCGCGGAGTGTAAGCAGTTCGGACCAGACTCGATCCGTTTCCTGATCGAGGTCTTCGAGCGACCCGTTGTTTGCGATGACGTAATCAGCCGCCGCGAGACGGTCCTGCCGCGACGCCTGCGCAGCCATCCGCGCGGCGGCGTCCTCTCGGGACATGCCGCGGTTGGCGAGCAGTCGCGCATATCGGACTTCCTCATCGGCGTCGACCACGATCACGGCCGCATACCCGCGGTCCGCCCCACCCTCGACCAATAGCGGAATATCGTAGACGACGATGCCCCCTTGCGGGGCGGCATCAGCCCATTCGGCCATCAGCGCGCCGACCCTGGGATGCACGATGGCGTTGAGCGCGGCCAGCCGCTCGGGGTCGGCGAAGACGACGGCGCCCAGCTTGGCGCGGTCGAGTGCGCCGTCGGGACCGACCACCTCGGAACCGAACTCCTTGACGACCGCGTCATAGCCGTCGGTGCCGGGTTCGACGACCCGGCGCGCGGCCAGGTCCGCGTCGACCACGGTGGCGCCGTGGGCCTTGAGCCTTTTGAGGACTTCGCTCTTGCCCGAGCCGATGCCGCCGGTGAGGCCGACGCTGAGCGTGGTCGGCTGGTCCTTGTGCATGGGGGCTCCGTTCAGCTGGGGTTCGCGGTCGCCGTCAGCAGAAGGCTAACGTGGCGCTGCACGCTTTGAGGTACCGGCTTCGTGCCCCCATCAAGAACGGAAACGAATGGACGAGCGGGGTACCGCGTTGGGAAACGCTAAGGGGCCGGCGCGCTGGAAAACCGTCACCGGTTCCGCCGCCTTCGCCGCCGCGGTTTTCGCCCTCGGCTACGGCTGCACCGGTGCCTCGGCCCCGGCCGTGGTGAGCGCCGGGCCTCCGGTGAAGGTCACCTCGCAGACCCCGGAGCAGCCGAACCCCTATGGGAAGCTTCCGCCGGACCGTACCGGGCCGTCCACCGCTCCGTGCGCGACCATGGCCCGGCCGGCCGGCTGGGTCAAGGAGGAGAACGCCAAGCCGGGTGACTCCTCGTGGCGCTCCAGCTTCGATGCGGACACCGACATAGTCGCGGGATACCTGGACCACGTCAGCGCGGCCTGTGGGGACACCCTGGCGCTGCATCTGTCGGGTTATGTGTCCTCCGCCTCGGTCACCGCCTATCGGATGGGCTGGTACGGCGGCGCCGGTGCCCGCGCGGTGTGGACCTCGCCGCGTGTTCCGGTCACGGCGAGCCCGACGAAGAACTCGGGGGCGCCGACGTACACGGTGGAGGCTTCGTGGCCGGTCGCGGAGCGCATCCCGGTCACGCCGGCCTGGACGCCGGGGTACTACCTGCTCGTGGTGCGCGCCAAGCCGCATGATTCCGGGGACGCCATACCGCTGATCATCCGGGACGACAGTTCGGGGAACGGCGCGCCGGGTACCGGAAGTTCTCCGTTGCTGTTGCAGGCGTCCGTACTTACGTACCAGGCGTACAACAACTACGGGCGGTACAGCCTCTATTACGGCCCTAAGGATCAGTCCGCTAAGCGTTCGGACCGCTCGCGCGTAGCTTCGTTCGATCGTCCGTACAACGGCGACGGCTATCAGGCGCCCTTTCTATACGACATCCCATTGGCGCAGGAGGCCGAGAAGATCGGTCTGGACGTCGACTACACGACCGACATCGACGTGGACGAACGGCCTAGTCAGGTCGCCGCGCACAAGGCGCTGCTGATCGGCGGCCACTCCGAGTACTGGACGCGGCGTATGTATGACGCGGCGCTCTATGCGCGGGGCAGGGGAACCAACATCGGTTTCTTCGGCGCTAACGAGATCTATTGGCACGCGCGTTTGGAGGCGGCGCCGTCGGGTCCGGATCGGCGCATGGTCGTCTATCGCTATGCGAATGAGGATCCGTTGGCGAAGTCCGATCCTTCGCAGGCGACGGTGCTCTGGGATTCCCCCCAGTTGCAGATGCCGGAAGCGTCCATCGTGGGTCCGGCTTATGGGGAGCTCGGTGCGGACGGTGGTGCGTTCCGGGTGCTTCAGCCGGACTCGTGGATCTTCGCCGGGACCGGGGCCGTCAAGGACCAGGTGCTGAAGAACTCTCTGGGCGGCGAGTACGACACGGTGAAGAACCTCGCCGCGACGCCTCCGGACATAGACGTCGTCGCGGCGGTGCCGATCGTGTTCAGCGGACAGTCGACCATGGCGACGATGTCGTACTACACCGATCCGTCCGGGGCGGGGGTGTTCGCCGGCGGGATGACGTACTGGGACTGCCAGATGGCCGGGATGTGCGGGGACCGGCCGGTGAATCCCGGGACGTCGAAGCTGCTGGCGGCGATGACGGACAACGTGCTGCGGGTCTATGCGCAGGGCCCGGCGGGGAAGCGGTACCCGTCGGTGCATCGGCCGGCGCCGACCGCGCAGGCGTTGATCTCCACGGCGGCTTCGCAGAGCGACGTCGGGATCGGGCCGCCCAAGCGGACCGAGGGGTAGGGCTCGGGAGAGGGCTCGACGCGACGCCGAAAATGCTTCGCGTGCCTTCGGAGTCGGCGCCGGGTCGCTGGTCCAAGATGGCTCCAGCCCAGCGCACGGCGGGCGCGGAGAACGGAGCCAGGTGTGCTGAGGGACGTGTGGCGGCTCGTGCGATTCGGGCTGGCCGCGGCGGCCGTCGTCGTGTGTGCCGCGGACCTGCCGGGGCAGACCGCTGTGCCTGGAGGCTTGGGGTCCTACACCGGCTCTGGCTATAGCTACAGCTATGGCTCTGGTGATCAGATCGCGTTGTCCGCAGGCGACGGTAAGGCTGGTTGTCCCTTAGGGCTCGCCCGCGGGTGGTTGCGTAAAGAGAACGCCCTGGCGGGGACGACAGGGTGGGAAGACGCTAAGCGGACGCGCGCCGGGAGCGTTAACGGATACCTCAACCGGGACAGCGCGCAGTGCGGGGACACGGTGACGGCGTATCTCAGTTCGCTGGCGCCGCTGTCGAGAGCTTCGCTGTCGGCGTACCGCATGGGGTACTACGGCGGGGCGGGTGGTCGGCTGATCTGGCAGGTCACAGGCATCACGCTGGAGCCGCAGCCGGAGGCCGCGGTCTCGGGCGGGAACCTGCTGACGGTGGCGCAGTGGCAGCCCACGCTGACCTTCCGGATCACCGGGCGGTGGACGCCTGGGTACTACCTGCTGGTGGTGCGGGCGCCGAGGCAGACTGCGTCGTCGATTCCGTTGGTGGTGCGTGCCGACGAGGATCGTGCGCCTTTAGGGTTCCAGGCCAGTGTGCTGACGTATCAGGCGTACAACACCTTCGGCGGGCACTCGGCCTATGCGAACTCGCCGCGGAAGGCGGCAGCGAGCACCGAGGTGAGTTTCGATCGGCCGTACGAGGACGGCGGGTACTACTCGCCGTACCAGTACGAACTGCCGTTGGTGCGGGAGATCGAGAAGCTCGGCATCGACACGGATTACTTCACGGACATCGACACAGATCACGACCCGGCGCAGCTGTGGTGGCACAAAGGGATCGTCACCGGCGGGCACTCGGAGTACTGGACGAAACGGATGTACGACGGGGCTGTCGCGGCGCGGCAGGCGGGGGTGAACATCGCCTTCTTCGGAGCGAACGCGGTGTACACGGCTGCCCGCCTCGCCGGTTCCCCGCTGGGACCGGACCGGCGGGTGGTGATCCGCCGGATGGTGGCCGGCGACGCGCTGGCCGCGCGCGAACCCTCGCTGGCGACCGTGAACTGGGCCGCGCCGCCGCTGAACCGGCCCGAGGCGGCGCTGACCGGCGAGGGCTACGGATACCTGGGCGCGAGCGGGTCGCTGCGGGTGCTGCACCCGGCGTCCTGGCTGTTCGCCGGGACCGGGGTTACTGCCGGCCAGGTGCTGCGGAACACGGTCGGCGGGGAGTACGACCAGGTGGACGTGAACCAGCCGACGACGCCGGCGGACGTGGACGTGCTGGCGGCCATACCGATCAGGTTCGTGAACGGCCGGGCCGGCATGGCCACGACGACGTACTACGTGGCGGCCTCGCGTGCGGGCGTCTTCGACGCGGGGACGACGTACTGGCCGTGCGTGATCAGCGGCGACTGCCTGCACCTCGCCCCGGCCCCGCCGGCAGCGCGCGCCGTGGTCACGCGGGTGACGGACAACGTGCTGCTGGCGTTCGCCGCCGGACCCGCCGGGCTGGAGCATGCCTCGACGCCGAACTGGCCGCCCACGGCGGAGGGGCTGGTGGGGTCGGCTCGGGCGTTGGGCGATGTGGCGGTGCGGGCTTACTGAGGATGGCCACGCGATCCGCGATCCTGCAGCCGCCAGCCCTCCAGCCCTCCAAACGCCAGCCGCCAGCCGCCAACCGCCAACCGCCAACCGCCAACGACACGCTTAACTCAACCGAACTGCGTCACCCGCGAGACCATTCAGTCGGCAGCCGGGGAGCTCGGCGGCGCGGAGCTGCCGCCCGCCGGAGCCGTGCCGCTCGGCGAGCTGGACGCGCCGGGGGCGCCCGGGGTGGCCGGCGTCGAGGCGCCCGCGCTCGGGGTCGCGCCGCCGCTCGTCGGCGTGGTGGCCGGCAGGTTCGCGGTGGTGTGCTTGTACAGGGCCTGCGCGATCTTCAGGGTGAACGCCTTCGCGTCGTCGCCCTTGACCAGCGCCTCCTGGGTGGTGATCAGGTAGGTGCGGTTGCCGTCGTACATGACCAGGATCGCGTCCTTGCCGGCTTCGGTCACGTAGGTCGCGGGGTGGCCGCCGACGGAGATCTGCGCGTACTGGTCGCCCTGCCCGGCCAGGGTGCCGACGGTGGCGGCGCCGTGGCTCTGGGCGGTGGCGGCGTCGGCGTAGGCGGCCAGCTGGATCTCGACCTGGTTGCTGGTGATCTTGCCGCTGTTGTCCTGGACGACGCCGTACTGGCACACGACCCGGCCCAGCTGCTTGGCGGCGGTCGGGGCGAAGGGCTGGAAGTAGTCGCCGCCGTTGAGGGGGTTGCCCAGGGCCAGCTGCATGTCGGCGTCGGTGACCAGGCCGGCGCAGTTCTTCGGGAGCTGGGCCGCGGTCATCATGGGGCCGGCCGCGGGGTCGAAGCTGGGCTGCGGGCTCGGCGAGCTGGACGTCTGGGCGCCGGGAGAGGACCCGGCCGCGGTGTTCGACGAGCTCTTCTTCGCCGAGCCGCTGCCGCCCCCGCCGCACGCGGCCAGCGCCAGGGCCGCCGAGCAGGCGACGCCGAGCACGGCTATGCGCGTCAGGGTCCGGCGGGCCGGCGTGGGCGCCGGTGCCGGGGCTTGGGCCGGGGTCGTAAGGGTCCGCATGGTTGGCAACCTATCGAATCGGCGTGTCGGGCGAGAAGCTTTCGGATCAGCGGCGCAGCCTCCGAGCGGCCTCAGAGCAGCGTCAGACCGGCCTCATCCGGAGGTCACCGACGGCGACATCCCGTTGGCGGCGAGCAGCCGCGGTGTCCCGCTTCCGTCGGCGGGGACGGCGTACAGGTCGCTGCCCGGGTCGTCGTCGTGCGGGACCGCGTACATGACCGTACCGTTGTCCAGCCACGCCGCCTGGTCGTCGACGCTGCGGGTCTCGGTCAGCGGCGTCTCCTGCAGGGTGGCCAGGTTCAGCACGGTGAAACGCCAAGGATGCCGGATGTCGTCGGAGACCCGCTTCTTGAACACCAGGCGCGTGCCGTCGGGAGAAAGCGATGGGCACTCCACGTTCTGGCGCAGAGCGTGCAGCGAGTGCGCTTTGAAGTCGCCCTTCATCAGCCATGTCTTGCCGCTGCTGCCCATCGTCGCGTAGAAGGTGTCGTCGTCGGCGGCGAAGGTGACGCCCCAGAAGTTGACGTCGACGGCCTTGTAGAGCTTCCCGTCCACGAACGCGTCGAAGCTCTCCAACGAGTCGACGTACTCCCCCGTCTTCAGATCCAGGATCGACGTACGGGTCGACGCACCGGGCTGCGTATAGGAGTCCCCGGTGACGAAGGTCGTCCAGGACGCCATCCGTCCGTCCGCGGACAGCCGCGCACGGTTGGGCGTACCGGTGATCGCCAGTTTCTTAGTCTGCTTAAGGGAACTGTCGTAGATCTCCGCATAGGGCTGGCTGATCAGGTTGCCCTCGGACTGCAAACACAGCAGTACGCCGGAAGCCGTATAGGACCGCTCGCACGGGACGTTGGAGACCACGGGCACCGCGTTTGCCGCCGCCTTGGAGCCGACCTCCACGACCTTGCCGAAGTCCGGGCCCTGCACCGTCGAGCGGTAGGTCAACTCCCCCGCGGCGACCGTGAATCCGCCGCTTATCCCGGCGCGCTTGGTGGAACGCCCCAGGAAAGCCGTGAGACCGGCCACCACGGCGATGATCGCCAGCACCGCGATCGACAAGATCAGGATCTTGGCGCGATCGCCGCGCGGCACCCCCTCGGCCGCGGCCTCAGTCATGGAAATGCTCCTTCCAGGGCGACACCAGCAGCGTCGAGACGGTGATCGCGACAGCCATGGCACCGGCGAACCAGACCATGACGGACTTGGGATCGGAGTGCGACCAAGCGTCCCCGAACGCCACGGACGAGGCGAATCCGGCCACCGCACCGATCGACTGCATCACCGCGAGTCCGGAAGTCCGCAGAGCCGACGGGATACGCGGTCCGCAATACGCCATGAGAACGCCGTCAGAGGCCGCGTAGGCGATGCCTGGCAACGCAAGTGCGGCGACAAGTAGAACGGCGTCAGGGACGCTCGCAGCCAGCAACGCGTAGGCGATGACCAACAGCAGATGCCCGCAGACGAACACCTTCCACCGCCCGACCCTGTCGGCCAGGCGACCCACGGGGATGGCCATGAAGACGAACATCCCCATGGTGCCGGTGGCCAGCAGTGCGTACTCGGACGCGCTGAGCGCCATCCGGTGCGCGAGCGTCAGATAGACGAAGGTGTCGCTGACCCAGGCGAGCCCCAGGAGCGCGACAGCGAGGCCGGTACGCATGAACCACGGCTGTCGCAGCAGTGCGAACGCCGCATGCAGCGACGCCTCGGAGCGGTCCCGCAGTTCCTCCTTGTGGTCCGTCACGTAGAGGCAGAACACCACCAGACCGACGGCGGCGACACAGAACGCGATGACGAACAGCGCGTTGAACGCCGAGCGCTCCGTCCCGAACTTCATCGTCCACAACAGCACGAGGGAGGCGATGAGCGGACCGACGGCGGCGCCGATGTTGTCGAGCATCCGGTGCACGCCGAACGAGCGCCCCTGGATCGCCGGCGGAGACGACAGGGAGATCAGCGCGTCCCGCGGGGCCGAGCGCATCCCCTTGCCGAAGCGGTCCGCGCTCAGCAGCCCGCTCAGCCCGCCGAAGGAGGGCCCGACGATCGGGAACCCCAGTTTGGTCACCGCGGACGCGCCGTAGCCGAGGCCGGCCAGGAGCTTGCGGCGCTGCCAGCGGTCGGACAGATAGGCCGCCGGGATGGCCAGCAGCGCGGGGATGCCGTTATAGAGGCCGTCCAGGAATCCGATCGCGGTCGGCGTCTCGTGGAGCACGTTCAGCAGGTAGTACCCGACCACCGCGACCAGCATCTCGGAGGAGACGTCCGTCAGCAGGCTCACCGTGCCGAGCATCTTGACGTTGAACGGGACCCGCTCGCGCGTACTCCTCGTTTCCTGGATGCGTTTGGCGGTCCTCGATCCCGTCAAATACACGTCGAAACAATAGCGAAAGGTCCCGTCCGCTTTGGGCGGACGGGACCTTTCAGCTAGGAACTGTTACGCGGCGAGCCTCAGCTCTGGCCGCCCGACAGCTTCTCGCGCAGCGCGGCCAGGGCCTCGTCGGAGGCCAGGGCACCGCCGGTGCTCTCCTCGGCGGCACCGGAGGAGTAGGACGAGGGCGCACCCTCGGCGTTCTCCTGGACACCGGCCTCGGCGTCGGCCTTGCGGGCCTCGGCGATCTGCTTCTGGTGCGACTCGTAGCGGGCGTGCGCCTCGGCGTACTGCCCCTCCCACACCTCACGCTGGCTGTCGTAGCCCTCGAGCCACTCGCCGGTCTCCGGGTCGAAGCCCTCGGGGTAGATGTAGTTGCCCTGGTCGTCGTAGGTGGCGGCCATGCCGTACAGCGCCGGGTCGAACTGGTCGGTCTCGATGTCGCCGGTCAGGCCCTCGTTGGCCTGCTTCAGCGACAGGGAGATGCGACGGCGGTCCAGGTCGATGTCGATGACCTTGACGAAGATCTCGTCGCCCACGTTGACGACCTGCTCCGGGACCTCCACGTGGCGCTCGGCCAGCTCGGAGATGTGGACCAGGCCCTCGATGCCCTCGTCCACCCGGACGAACGCGCCGAACGGCACCAGCTTGGTGACCTTGCCGGGCACGACCTGGCCGATGGCGTGGGTGCGGGCGAAGGTCTGCCACGGGTCCTCCATGGTCGCCTTCAGGGACAGCGAGACGCGCTCGCGGTCCATGTCGACGTCCAGGACCTCGACCGTGACCTCCTGGCCGACCTCGACGACCTCGGAGGGGTGGTCGATGTGCTTCCAGGACAGCTCCGAGACGTGCACCAGGCCGTCCACGCCGCCGAGGTCCACGAAGGCGCCGAAGTTCACGATCGACGACACGACGCCGGAGCGGACCTGGCCCTTCTGCAGGGTGGTGAGGAAGTTCTGGCGGACCTCGGACTGGGTCTGCTCCAGCCAGGCACGGCGGGACAGGACCACGTTGTTGCGGTTCTTGTCCAGCTCGATGATCTTGGCCTCGAGCTCCTTGCCCACGTAGGGCTGGAGGTCGCGAACGCGGCGCATCTCGACCAGGGAGGCCGGGAGGAAGCCACGGAGGCCG
>Ga0207647_10004203_pt1 | contig 10679 bp, 10 predicted proteins | sample KBSCornC2_FD_184295 | JGI IMG/M metagenome (GOLD analysis project Ga0207647, IMG submission 184295) | Corn rhizosphere microbial communities from Kellogg Biological Station, Michigan, USA - C2 (SPAdes) (version 2) | ecosystem: Host-associated > Plants > Roots > Rhizosphere ...
TGATGAGACCGATCGTGCCGCCAATCACGATCGCCCCGAAGATCTGCAGAATGGTTCGTAAGTCGAATGTGGCTAGATAGAGGAAAGTCGCGGAAAACCCCGGTTCCTGAACGAATTCGTATCTGGGAACATGGGTAACTAACGTGGTCACCACCGCAATCAGCATGCCGATCATGCCCAGCCGATTGCCCCGGCGGCTGCTCTCTGGTCCTGACAGCCCCCTCAGCGCGAGAATGAAGCAGACACCGGCGACTAGATAAGCGAGAAGCACCCAGGCGGGCGTCGCCGCCGCCTCATGCATCCTTTCGCTCCTTCTTCTTATACATCGCGAGCATGCGCTGAGTGACGGCGAAGCCGCCGAAGATGTTCACGCTCGCCAGCGCCACCGCGACCAGGCCGAGCCATTTCGAGCTCGCACTTCCGGCGGCCGCAGCCGCAATTAGCGCACCGACTACGATGACGGAGGAAATCGCATTCGTCACGCTCATCAGCGGTGTGTGCAGCGCCGGCGTGACCGACCAGACCACGTAATAGCCGACGAAACAGGCCAGTACGAAGATCGACAGGATCGAGATGAAGTCCATCAGCCCCTCAAATTCCTCGAGATTCGTGCTCGGCAGTCCCCCGGACTGGCTGCGCGCGAATCTTCACGAATGTTCGCAGTGACGTACAGCATTTGCTTCCATGCAGATGCAGGCCACGAATTCGGCGCGAACATCGAAGAATTCATCGGGCGCAGTCATGCACAAATTACAACTGTAGGACAGAGGCAAAGTTCGCTTCACACCCGCGCTCCCGCTCGGTTGTTAATCACGACGCGGTTAGCGTTTTCCTAACCTTTACGCGCGCATGTGTGCGTCACCTAGGGAAGGAAGCACGCGCAGGTGTCCAAGCGCACCGATAAAGGCCTTGAAAATAAGCCGTGGAAGCTGCTGCTCTGGACGGCGGTGGCCGCGCTCATCTTCGGTTTCATTCAGCTGGGCGAGATCGCCGAAGATTGGCTACGCGTCACCCGAAACTCGTTCCATCAGCACAAGGCCAGCGGAGATGTGGTCGTCGTCAAGTTCGACGATGCGTCGCTGAAGCAATACGGCAATTGGCCCTGGTCCCGCCGCATGCAAGCACAGCTCGTCGATAAGCTCACTGCTGCCGGAGCCGAAGGGATCTTCTACGACATCAATTTCTCTTACCCGGGCGACGCCGCGGGCGATGCGGCATTTGCCGATGCGCTAAGGCGGTCTGGGCGAGTGACGCTCGCCGCGCGTTTCCGCGCAGGCGCCGACCATTCCCAGCGCGACACCAGCGTACACGGTCGCCCGTTGCCGATATTCCTCCGGAGCGCGAAAGTCGCGACGCTGAGTGTCAGATACAATTATCAGAACGCAGCGTGGACCGTCCCCTATGCCGTGAATCTGGATGGGCAGATTGTGCCATCGTTCGCCGCGGCCATTGCCGGCAAACCGGGCCCTGCCGGCAAGGAATTCTCGGTCGATTATTCCACCGACGTGCGTAGCATTCCCAGCTATTCGGCGGGTGATGTCCTCAGCGGCAAAGTGGGCAAACGAGCGCTCACGGGCAAGAAAGTATTGATCGGAGTCGCCTCGGACATCTTGGGAGATACGTATTTTCTGCCCGGCTATGGCAGGAATTACGGCGTCTACATTCACGCAATCGGTGCCGAGACGCTGAAAGAGGGACGGCCGATCAACATCGGCTGGATTCCGGGGTTCCTGCTAGGATTGGGCGCGGCAATTGCCGCACTGCTACGCAAGCGATTCGCCGAGCGCCTTGTGATCTTCACGGTGGGATTTGGCGTTTTGCTTGTGGGACCGGCGTTTCTCGAGGCCAGGCTTGTCTTCGCAGACGTGACACCCGGTCTGTTCGCCCTCCTCATAGTCGCGACGGCGCTCGGATGGCGGCGCTATCGTGCCCGCGGCTTCGTGAACCCGGTCTCGAATCTGCCGAATCTTAATGCGCTGCGGATCAACAGCGAAGGCCGCAAGCAGGCGCTCGTCGCCGCACGCGTCCTCAATTATGAGGAAATCGTCGCGGCTCTTCCGCCCAACAGCGAAAAGCAGCTCGTGGAGCAGATCGTATCACGGCTGAAGGTCGGCTCCCCCAACCGGGTCCTTTATCACGGGGATGCGGGCATCTTCGCCTGGTTCGAGGATACGCGCCAGCCGTTCGGCAATCATCTTGAAGCACTATACTCGCTGTTCCGCACCCCCGCGCGTGTCGCCGGGCTGCCGATGGATCTGACGATAGCGTTTGGCGTCGAGGTGGGAAGCGGCAGGACGATCACCACTCGCCTCGCCAGCGCTCTCGTCGCCGCCGACGAAGCCGCTCACGACGGCCTCAAGTGGAAATATCACGACCCAGAAACCCTCGAGGACGCCTCGTGGAAGCTCTCGATGCTCAGTCAGCTCGATGAAGCGATCGACCGCGGCGAAGTGTGGGTCGCCTACCAGCCGAAGCTCGAACTCTCGACCCGCCGGATCATCGGAGCCGAGGCGCTCGCACGCTGGACTCACCCGGAAAAAGGCCCGATCGCCGCGTCGGAGTTCGTCGCCGCAGCCGAGCAGCACAACCGGATCGGCAAGCTGACCGATTTCGTTCTCGAAAAGGCTGTCGCCGCCGCTACCCAGATCAATAAGCGCGGGACGGATTTCGAGATTGCGGTCAATCTCTCGGCGCGGCTGCTTGCCGACAAAGGGTTCACGCTGCGCGTTTCCGCGCTCCTCGCACGTCACGGGCTCGACCCAAGCCACCTCACTCTGGAATTGACCGAGACCGCGGCCCTGACTGGGAGCGGTGAAGGCCTCGATATGATCGGGCGCCTGCGCGACCTCGGGATCAACATCTCGATCGACGACTATGGCACGGGCCTATCGACCCTCGACTATCTGAAAAAGATTCCGGCGAACGAGATCAAGATCGATCAAAGCTTCGTCAAAGGCGTTGCGGATAATCGCAGCGACCGCCTGATGGTCCAGTCGACCATCGGGCTCGCCCACTCCCTCGGCCGGAAGGTCGTTGCCGAGGGCGTCGAGCATCGCGACATCCTCGATATACTGATCGAGATGGGCTGCGACATTGCCCAGGGCTTCGCCATCGGGCGGCCGATGAGTCTCGACAGCCTGACCAAGCGCATCATTTCCGACCGCAAGCGCACCGCCGCTTAAATCCATTAAAGCTTCTGGGTAGTTTCAGACCGGGACAAAAAGTCTCAGCCGAAACGTGGTTACTTATTTGCTAACCATATCGATTAAGGTTAATATCCCTGCATCTGCCGAATCGCATTTGATGATGGGGGTAACAAAAATGAAGAAAGCTAAGACTGGCCGCGTCGGCTTCTGGAGCTGGCTCATGGGTTCGGGCTGGGATTCCGCTGGCGGAAACGGCTAAGCCGCTTAGGACCTGATCTGTCAGGTCTTAAAATCAAAGAGTTAGGAAGCGCTCGCCGAAAGGCGGGCGCTTTTGTTTTGAACTCTTCAAGGTACCCAGCTCGAAAGGCTGGTGCGGCATTCGATGGCTCGTTAGTCGGCCCCAATGCTTCGTCAATCGAGTGCTGTTCTCCCGATTCGCGCGAGTCGTGCCGGGCTCACCGAAATCACGGAATCCGTGCGCGAATTCGTCGTCGACAGCGGGATTCAGGAAGGTCTGCTGACGATTTTCTGCCGTCACACCTCGGCTTCGCTGTTGATCCAGGAGAATGCTGCCCAGGCGGCAAGGCGGGACCTCGAACATTATTTCGAGCGGATGGCGCCTGAGGGCGCTTGCTACGAGCATGACGATGAGGGCCCCGACGATATGCCGGCGCACCTGCGCAGCGCGCTAACGGCGACCCAGCTGTCGATACCGGTGCAGCTTGGGCGGCCAGTCCTTGGCACCTGGCAAGGCATCTTCCTCTTTGAACATCGCCGCAACACGCCGGAGCGCCAGATTGCGCTCCACCTGATCGGCGAATGAGTCTCAACTCCGTACGTGCTTGGCTCGCGGCCACTGCGCCTGACCTCCGCCTGATCGAGGTCTCAGAGAGCACCGCAACCGTCGAAACCGCGGCGAAGGCGCTCGGAGTCGAGCCGGGGCGAATTGCCAAGACGCTGGCGGTACGCGCCGGCGACCACCTTTTCCTGCTGTGCACGCGGGGCGACGCCCGCCTCGACAACCGCAAATGCAAGGACGAGTTGGGCACCCGCCCGCGGATGCTCGGCGCCGAGGAGACTTTCGAGCTCACCGGCCATCCGGTCGGTGGCGTCTGCCCGTTCGGGCTAGAGAACCCCCTGCCCATCTATCTGGATGTGTCACTCAAGTCGTTCGATGTCGTCTATCCGGCTGGGGGGTCGCTCAACACCTCTGTCAAAGTGTCCACCAAACGGTTGTTCGAGCTGGTCGCCGAGCGCTGGGTCGATCTATGCCGCCTGCCGGAGGAAGCGGGCGGGATCTAGATCGTCCGCATTGACGTCGCTCATCGGCCAGGGCTGATGCGCGATCAGGCAAGCGGTAATCATCGCCATTGCCGGTGAGGTCTGGAGCCCGAAGCCGCCCTGCCCAGCGAGCCAGAAGAAGCCCTTCGCATCGGCCGCGAATCCGGCGGCGGGATGACGGTCGGGCGTGAAGGTTCGGAGGCCTGCCCAGCGGCTGTGGATCCGATCAACCTTCACCGTCGTGCGCTCCTCCATCCGGTATGCGGCGAGCGCAACCTCATATTCGTCGGGCTGGGCGTCGCAGGGGTCGCTTGGCACCTCGTCCATCGGCGAGGCGAACAGCCGCCCACTCTCCGGCGCGAAATAAAGCTCGTCGCCGACGGTTTTGGCAAAGGGCAGCCCATCGAGCTCAGTCCCGGGCGGCGCGTCGAAGGTGATGATTGTGCGTCGCTTGGGCTCGAGGCCAAGCGGCTGAACCCCGGCGAGGACTGCGACTTTGTCGGCCCAGGAGCCGGCGGCGTTCAACAGAATCGGAGCTGAGAAGGTTTCGCCCTTTTCGCTCATCGCTGTCCAAAGGCCATTCGTGCGTTCGATTCGGGCGATCCGCTGACCCGTCCGAAGCTCACCGCCACGGCTCTTCATATGCCGCAAATTGCCTTGAAGCAGCGCATGCGGATCCAACCCGATGCCGTTGCGGTCGGCGATCCCGTAAAGCGCATCCTCCTTGAGCAGCGGGCACAGCGCGTGCACTCCGCGCGCGTCGAGACGCTCAAGCTGTGCAAAGCAGGACAGCTCGGCCTCAAGGGCGTCCAGCGCCTCGAGCTCCGCCTCACGCGCATGAATCAGCACGGGCATGCGCCGGCCGATCGGTACGTCGGTGAAGTCAGCCGGCGGGTCGTCGAAGAAGGGCCGGCTGGCGAGCGTCAGCGCCCGGACCAGTCGGTCGCCTAACGCGTAATGAAGCATGGTCGCGCTTCGACCTGAGGAGTGGAAGCCGATCTGCTCCTCAGCCTCGAGCACCATAACGCGCGCATGCTTCGACAGCGCCGCTGCAGCGGAAAGTCCGGCGATGCCGCCGCCGATGATTAGGATGTCCGGACTGTTCATTCGCTCAGACGGCGCTGAGCCGCTCGTTCACGATCTTGCCGCCCTGCGTCAGGCGGACGGCTTTTACGATCTCGTCATCGTCGGGGAGCACGACTTTTCCCTGCTCCTTGTCCCAGAAAGCCGAGAGGAAGTTGTAGAGGTTGCGCGCGAACAGTGCCGAGGCGTCGGCGGCGAGGCTGCGGGCGAGGTTGGAGGCACCGATGATCGTCACGCCATGCTTCACCACGTGCTCGCCCCCCACCGTGCCTTCGACGTTTCCACCGGCATCCGCCGCCAGGTCGACGATGACGCTGCCGGGGCGCATGGTCGCGACCTGGGCATCACTGATCAGCCGCGGCGCCGGACGGCCCGGGATCAGTGCGGTGGTGATGACGATGTCCTGCTTGGCGATATGGCTCGATACGAGCTCGGCCTGCGCCTTCTGGTATTCGGGCGACATTTCCGTCGCGTAGCCGCCGGCGCCCTCGCCTTCGATCCCTGCGACATTCTCGACGAAGATCGGCTTGGCGCCCAATGACAGGATCTGTTCCCTGGTCGCCGAGCGGACGTCTGTCGCGCTGACCTGTGCTCCCAGGCGTTTGGCGGTGGCGATCGCCTGCAGGCCAGCGACTCCGACGCCCATCACGAAAACTTTCGCCGGGCTCACCGTCCCGGCGGCGGTCATCATCATCGGAAAGGCCCGGCCGTAGGTACCCGCCGCATCGACCACCGCCTTGTAACCGGCGAGATTCGACTGCGAGGATAGGATGTCCATCGACTGGGCGCGGGTGATGCGTGGCATCCACTCCATCGCCAGCGCCTCCAACCCGGCCGCCGCATAGGCCTCAACGGCTTCGCCCTGGCGGAGCGGATCCAGCGCTCCAACGATGAACGCCCCCTTCTCGGTGCCCTCGAGAGATGACGGATCGGGACCGTTGATCGCCAGAATGATGCCGGCACTTTTGAGCACTTCCGCCCGCGAGCCGACTTTCGCGCCCGCCGCTTCGAATTCCGAATCAGCTACAGACGCGCCCTCTCCTGCCCCTCTCTCGATTGCCACCTCGGCCCCAAGCGCGGCGAATTTCTTGACGGTCTCGGGAATGGCCGCGCAGCGCGTTTCGCCCGCGCCCTCCTTCAGGACCGCGATCTTCATGACCGGCGTCTTACCAATAGGCCTTAACGATGAGCATCCAGCCGAGGCCGATGATGAGGCAGCCGATCGCGCCCCATTTCAGCAGCCGCGTGAAGTTCGTGTAGTCACGGACGTGCGCAGCAACGTCTTGGGTTGGCGGGCTCACGAGGAGCGGCTCTTCTTCGGCCATTTATAAAATCCCTCTCACCTGTCGATGCTTCGAGCCGTCCATAACAAGGCAATCGCCAGTTCGGAAAGCCCCAGACGGCGTTGCGCTTAAGCTCGCCTTTACCGCTTTGGCCTATGACGCCACGCATGCGCGAAGAACCAACCCGCTCGCTGCTGTTGCTGGATTCCAATCCGGAAGAGCGCCGCCTGATCTCTGCCATCGCCGGCCGTGCCGGGTGGAGCGCCGTCGGCGCCGCCGACGAGGAGACGGCGCTCGCATTGCTCCAAGGCCCGCATGGACGCGAGGTCCAGGCCGCCCTCCTGGGCGGCTGGGACGCCGAGCGCGGCCCGGAGCTGATCGCCCAGATGCGCGAGCATCGGCCTGATCTGCCGGTCATCGTGCTTTCCCATAGCGATACCGTTTCGGTCGCTGTCGAGGCGATGCGTGCCGGTGCCTCGGATTTCCTGGTGCGTCCCGTCGCCCCCGAACGGCTCCTGGAGGCGCTGGCCGCCAATGCCGATCGCCGCCGCGCCGCCGGCGAATTGGCCCCAGTTTCAGAAAAGCTCGCACCGGCCCTCGCGCTCGAGCAACTGATCGGCGCCGCGCCTGAATTCCGCGCCGCACTCGCCGTCGCCGCCAAGTCGGCGCGCAACCGCCTGCCGGTGCTGATCATCGGCGAACCGGGAACGGGCAAGGAAACGGTCGCCCGCGCCATTCACAGCGCCAGTCTGCGCGCCAAGGGGCCGCTGCTCGAGCTCGACTGCAAGGCCGTTGCAGCGAACATCATCGACAGCGAATTGTTCGGCCATGACAAGGGGGCGTTCCCGGGCGCCTTTACCGCCAAGACCGGCAAGCTCGTCCAGGCGGACGGCGGCACCCTCGTTCTCGATGAGATCGCCTGCCTGCCGGCCGAGACCCAGGATATGCTCGATCGCGTGCTCGCCACCGGTGAAGTGCGCCCGATCGGCCTCAACGGCAGCTATTCGGTCGACGTCCGGGTGATCGCGACCAGTGGCCGCCCGCTGCCCGAGGACTTCAATCACGGCCTCGCCGAGCGCATCGGCGCGACAACCGTCAACCTGCCGCCCTTGCGAGATCGTAGCGGCGACATCCCCGCGCTCGCCCGGCACCTGTTGCAGCGCATGGCCGAGCAGACGGGCCTTAGGACATTGTCCATCGGCAATGACGCGCTGGCTGTGCTGATGCGCTACGGCTGGCCGGGCAACGTCCGCCAGCTCGCCGGCGTCCTGTTCCGAGCGGCGCTGCAGTGCGAGGAGAGCTCCCTCACCGCGCAGCACTTCCCGCACATTGCAATCCAGTCGCGCTACACGGGCCGCCAGACCGATTTTACGCCGACGATGAGTGCGGCGCGCAGCGATCAAGTGATCGCCGGCTCTCCGGGCGTAACGCTGTACAGCAGCGACGGCCATCTGCGTCCGCTCGAAGAGATCGAAGCCGACATCATCCGCCTGGCGATCGGCCATTACCGCGGGCGGATGACGGAAGTCGCCCGCCGACTGGGGATCGGTCGCTCGACGCTCTACCGCAAGCTCGGCGAGCTGGGGATCGATACCGCCGCATAAGCGAGGTGACTGTTGCGGCAAATGTCCGCTTTCGACCCAAAGTGGACATTAGAACCCTTGCACTCGTTGACGCGGATGGGGATGCGTTTCAGTCTCCACCGCAACATGGACCAGAACCCATTCCCCGTTTGGTTCCCGTTCCTGGCGATTGCCTGGATCGCGTTGGTCATCGGCGTTTCCATCGTGTTCAGGCGGAGCAAGGGGAAACCAGTGTTCCCGGCGGTTCCGAATGAAGCGCTGTACGTTGACAAGTGGGCATCAGGACGTTGGGCGAGCAACTGTCTGCTCGTCGCTGTCACAGACAAGGCGCTATCTGTCGTCCCCAAATTCCCATTCAACCTCATGTTCCTGCCTGAGATCTACGGACTGGAACGCACGATATCGGTTCGCGATATCCGAGAGGTTAGGCGGCTCCGTGGGCTTGGATTGGGCAACAATGTCGCGGTGGATTACGGGGAAGCGGAGCTGCGCTTAAAGGTTCGCAACCCGCAAGCTTTCGTTGATGCACTCGCCAGGTCGTCCGTCCACGTTTCGCCGTAGCGTCCACTTTCGACGCATTGCAGACATTAGGACATTTCTCACTCACGGTCGGATACGTGGGTCAGCGCGACCGACGCTAGCGTTAGTGAGGACCTAATGATGAAGCCGTTTTTAGGCTGCGCTATTTGGTTTGGTGCGGCTTTGATCGCGAGCCCGGCAACGGCGAACGATCCCATTCCAGTCTTTCAGTGCGTGCTCAGCGCCCCGCTACCCGACGGCGGTCCTCGCCTGCTGGTCTTGAAGTCTTTTCGAGAGAACGGCCGCGTCAACAGCATGCACGTCTCTTGGGAGGATAATGCGGCCAGCGGACTGGTGCGACCACCTAGTCCCAACGACCGCATTTTCGTGAGCCTAAGATGGCCGGGAGAACATCGGATCGGTAGACCAGACGACCCGTTCGATTGGTCGGAGGGTTCGATCACAATGAACCTGTTGCTGGCTAACGCAGCAGCGAACTTCGGCCTCCGGCAGGGAGAGGAGTGGCGTCAGGTCATGGTTGACCGGGATCAGTCCGTGACCACAATATCCGAGGAGGGTGTAAGACTTGCGATCGCCTCGCCCATCGACATGCTCCTGATGAGCGACCTCGAACCGACGACCACACCGGGCCGGATGAGCATGTCCCTCAACTCTTTCCTAGCTTGGGGGTCAGGTGTTCAACATCTCACTGTTTATGAAACGCGCGTCACACGTCGCAATCCCGTTAAGAACAGCTATCCAACATCGCCAGCGGGCGCACATCGCATCATCGGTGCCTACGACGTGGACATGCCTGCGCTGGGGCGCACCGTCGCATTGATCCGGACGACGACAGAACGGTGGGAGCGTAGTCTCTCAACTAGCTGGCGAACCTGTCGGCGCACTACGGAAGGCGGCGATATGGTGGTGATTGACCGTCGCAAGCCGTGACAGGAGTGTCAGTTTTCCACCCAAAGCGGACATTAGCCTCGCGGATGAATCAAACCCTCGGCGTCAATGCCTGATCGCGCATTCCGCGCCAGACGCGGACCGCCTGGACGGTCTCGAACACGTCGTGGACGCGGAGGATCTGCGCTCCTTGCTCGCAGGCCTTCATTGCGAAGGCGATGCTGCCGCCGAGGCGCTTGTCCGCCGGTGCCTCCGCTGAAAGCGCACCGATCGTGCGTTTGCGGCTTGCACCGACGACCAGGGGGCAGCCGAGTGAGTGAAACAGCGCGAGGCCGTTCATCAGCTCGAGATTGTGGCCGACATTCTTGCCGAAGCCGAAGCCGGGATCGACAAGGATGTGCTCGCGGCGAACGCCAGCCTCGACGGCGGCGGCGATGCGTTCCTCAAGCCAGAGGAAGACCTCTACCAGCACGTCTTCGTAGTGCGGATCGTCCTGCATCACCTCGGGCGCGCCCTGGTGGTGCATCAGGACAACAGGAACGTTGAGCCCGGCGGCGCCTTCGGCCGATCGTGCATCGTAGGTCAGCGCCGACACGTCGTTGATCATCCGCGCCCCGGCCTCAACTGCTGCCGTCATGACGTCAGCCTTGCGCGTGTCGCAAGATACGGCGGTCCCCGCCGCAGCAAGCTGGCGAATGACCGGGACCACGCGCTCGATCTCGTCGCCTTCCCAGATCGAGCGAGCCCCAGGCCGGGTGGATTCGCCGCCGACATCGACGATCGCAGCGCCTTCCGCTGCCATTCGCGCGCCGGCCTCGGCTGCCGCCGCCGCATCGGCGAACTGCCCGCCGTCGGAGAAGCTGTCTGGCGTAGCG
>Ga0207647_10004205_pt1 | contig 10676 bp, 7 predicted proteins | sample KBSCornC2_FD_184295 | JGI IMG/M metagenome (GOLD analysis project Ga0207647, IMG submission 184295) | Corn rhizosphere microbial communities from Kellogg Biological Station, Michigan, USA - C2 (SPAdes) (version 2) | ecosystem: Host-associated > Plants > Roots > Rhizosphere ...
GGAGAAACCACGATTGACGCCGCGGGGCAGCGCTGCCGACAATGGCGGCGTCTGAACGCGCGTCCCGGCCGTTTGCATTAACCTTGACGCGTTCCCCGGCCCTCACCCTCTTCCGGCAATGGCACACGAACTCGTCGTCGACGCCAGCAACAGCAGCGCGAATCTGCGCGACCTGATCGCGGACAGCTTCCTGCCGCTGGTCTTTCACGACACCGGCTCGCAGTTCCGGATGTCGGTGCGGGTCGCGACGGTGGGCGGCCTGCGGATGGCGGAGGTCGATACCACCGCGATCCGCGTCGATCGCGACCGCTCGCTCGCGTCGCGCGCCGACAGCGATTGCTACAAGATCCTGTTCCAGATCGCCGGACAAAGCCGCGTCACGCAGCGCAACGCGACGTCGATCGTCAATCCGGGCGAATGGGTGATCTACGATGCGACGCAGCCGTACATGATCGAATCGGCGAACGCGTCGCGCTTCGTCGCCGCGCTGACGCCGCCGCGAAGCGGCACGATGTGGCGCTGGTTCGTCGAGCGTGCGGGCGTGCAGGTGCGCCGGACCGTCGGCAATGCGCAACTGGCCCTTCAATCGATCCATTACCTGATGGACGGGCAGGTGCCGAACGATCCGGAAAGCCTGTTCGGCTTCGAGCAGTCGACGCTGATGCTGCTCGATTCGGTGATTCGACGCGAGGCGAGCGATTCGCTGACCGGCGCGGATGCGCGCAGCGCCGCGCTGCGCATGAACGCGGAAATCTACCTGTCGCATCACTACAGCGATCCCGACTTGTCGCCGGACAAGCTGGCGAGCGCGTTGAACGTGTCGCGGCGCACGCTGTATAGCGCGCTGGCCGCCTCCGAACGGACTCCGCAGAGCCTGATTCAGGAGTATCGGCTGCAGGCGAGCCGGCGCGCGCTGGAAGATCCGGCCGATACCAATCGCACGCTGCTGGAACTCGCGATCGCGTGCGGGTTTTCGGACATCACGCATTTCGGGCGGGCGTTCAAGGCACGGTTCGGGTGTAGTCCGGGGGTGTATCGGGATGCGTATCGTAGTGCTTCGAGCGAGTGATGTGATCCGCGTGGTGCGATTGCGTTGATCGGTCGGGCGGATCACAGCGTCCTGCTGCAAGGCTTTTCGCAGCCCCCACGAGCCCAATGTTTCGCGAATCCGGATTGCCCGACGACGAAGGCGCGGTGCCGGGTCGAGTCGCTGCTTTCATCCCGTTCGACGACTACCACACCCCTGCTCCCCTCGTGTCCCCTATCGCGGCACTGCGACGGTGTAGTTGACCGTCGGGCGCCCCATGAAACCGCCGGTCGGAATCTGCCGGCCTTCGAGCTTGCTACCCAGCCTGCGAAACAGCGCAGCGTGTCGAACATCCGTGCACCGGATGCAGCATTCACATGCACGCGCCGCCAGCATCACGCGACGGTGTAATCACGTGTAATTGATTCGATACCCCTCGTCCATCTAGCCTTGGATTCGAACGGGAACGGCCCGCTCGAACGACCGCGACACCGCGCAGCCCGGCAGGCGGTGCAACGCATGCGTCATGAAGCGGAATGCCGGACTCAGCGACATACGCATCCCGTAACAAGGCACCTGCATGCCATTTCCACCACCGATGAAGCGAACCGGTCGATTCGCGTTGCAACGCCGCGCAGTACGACTGCACGACGCGTCAAACCGTATCCGGCGTCTTGCCTCACTGACCATTGAACGAGCGGAGAAACGAATGAAAAGCCTTGGCACTTGCGTGGCGATCGCCTTGATGAGCTGCTGCGCCGGTTTCAGTCAGACCGCGGCGGCACAAACGTGCACGGCATTCGACAAGTGGTTTACGTCCGCCGGCGTCACCGAGCCGGATTACCTCAATCCCCAGTTCCAGGATAAAAACGACCCAAAGAACGAGAACTGCAACTTCCACCGGTTCTCCTGGCATGCGTTCCTGTGGCTCACCGACAGTTTCAATGGCGCGCCGCGCTTCACCAGCCTGTATTCCGATGCGGCAATCGACCCGGGCGTGGCGACACCCACCGAGCACGTGCTCGACGGCGTGCAACAGGCGGATTCGCTCGGCATCGTGGTCGACCAGAACGGCCGTGCGGTCTACACGAACATGTACATCAATTCCATTTATCGCAACTTCGCGATCTCCAATCGGCTGTACACGCGTGCGGGCATGAAGAACGCGCCGCCCAAGCTGGAATTCACGACCGGCGCGCTGTCGCTCAAGGCAGCGTGGAAAATCGTCGGAGCGAATGAAGACACGAGCCGCTTCTATACGACCACTGCGAAGATCCAGCTGCTCTCGAAGATCGGCAATTCCGTCGGCATCCCGCCGCAACCGACAACCGCCACCGTGAAGGTCGCGCTGGTCGGATTCCATATCGCGTGGGTCGTCCAGGGGCATCCGGAAGCAATCTGGTCGACGTTCGAGCACGTCGACAATGCGCCTGACTTCAAAACCGATCAGCGACCCTCCCAACCCGTCTCCGACAAGTCGTTCACGTTCTACAAGGCAGGCACCAAGGCCGCGGATTGCAACGTCAACAATGCGTCTCGGCTGACGATCGACGAGCAGACCCAGATACTGAGCCCGATCACGCAGGTGTGCCGGCAATACCAGTACGGCGGGGCAGACGACATAAACCAGCCCAACATCGAGCAACTCAACAGCGACATCCTGGCCCGCCTGGCGAAGCGCAATTCCGTCTGGCAGTACTACAGGGAAGTGGGCGCGGTCTGGATCAAGGATCCGGTAGAGGCGTTCCACCCCGACTGGAGCCCGAATTTCGACTCCGTCGCCATCCGCGGCGCGTCGAAACTGTCCAACTCGGTCATCGAGACCTTCACGCAGAACCAGGTTTCGAAGAATCAATGCTTCAGCTGTCACAACTCGATGGCCGTCACCGACACCAACGACCTGACACTGACGCTGCCGGGCAAGGAAATCAGCACCAGCCACATCCTGCTGCGCAAGTACATGAACAACCCGCAGATCCAGCGATAGCGCCGGCACGGCTCCACTTCAGTCCATCCGTGCAGGACGGCGACGTCCTGCACGACCGCCATCGAGCTTCCAGAGGCCCGTCATGTCAAACACGAAGTTACGCATCCATCCCGCTATCGGATTCGCGCGTGTCGGTAGCAGCCCGGAGTACTACATCGCGCCGGAGACCTCGGCCGGCATGCCGATTGCCGGGCAAGCCCTCACGGGAGGGCTGCCGATCAAGCCGGGCACGGAAAATACGCCGATCACCAGCAGCGACCTGCGCGATGCCCAAGGGCGCCTCAAGCGGCAAGCCGCTCGCTTCAGGATCTATCAGTACGACGACGCGGCGTTGAACCGCTATCCGTCCGGGTCGGGCACCGAAGTCGTGATCGGCTCGTCGGTGGACGGCAAGGTCGTGAAGGACATCGTGTGGACCGTGCACCTCGCCAACAAGAAGGCCAACTGCTGGGTGCTGGAGTCGACGCCCGCGGGACTGCCCGCCTACGAGAACGACAAGCATCCGCCGATCCGCAACGCGGGTTTCGCGTCGACGTCCGATCCTTCGAACACGACGCGACTGCAAAAGCTCGTCATCGATGCGGGCCCGCGCGCGATCAAGGCATCGGTGGGCGGAACCGTCGCGTTCGACAAGAACACGCGGGCAAGCTATGGCGCGTCTTCCGGCGACGTGGTCGACGTGCCGCGTTATCCGATGTCGTTTCCCGCGTCGAACGTGGCGAGCTTGCCGCCCGCATCGGGATGCACGCCGATCACCACGCTCGGCGCGATGACCACGGAGCCGAACGGGCGCCTGCTCGTGCTGGGCGCAGCCGGCCTTGCGTGCGGGTTCGACGCCGACGGCCGCGCGACCGCCGACGCCCCCCTGGTGCAGGATGTCGACAACGACAACTGGCTCGACGATACCGGCGACGGCCCGGTGACCGCGTGGATCGTTTTCAGCGACGGCAGCGTGCGCGCCGCCGACAGCAGCGCGTGGGTGGTCTCGACCGATCCGTCATACGCGCCGCAGACGAGAAACGCCGTTACGCTGTGGGACGAGATTCTGACAACCTGGATCGAGACATTCCAGCTGCGCCCCGACATCCACGACCGCCTCGTTTACCGGCAGGACTTCCGGCCGTCGTTCGACGAGCACATCCTTCCGATCCTGCGCGCGGCGTCCTTGCAGATGTGGAATACCAATTTGCCGGCGAAGGCAATGAAGAGCCACGAAAATATCGACAAGCTGACGGCCGCCAAGCCGCCCTTCAACATCATGTCGTTCATTCGGAGTCCGCATCCGGATTCGCCGTCGTCGGCGGTCGGCTCGCCGCTGATGCCGCTCGCGCTGGGCGACAACCAGAGCAGCTTCCTTACCCTGACCGACGCACAGTACTTTTTCCTCCAGCAATGGGCGAACGGCATGTCCGAGCAAGCGACGCCGGCGTCGTACGGCCCCGGCGAGGCGCTCGACAGGATCGTGCTCTCGAACTGCCTCGGCGGGCGTCTCAGCCCCGGCATCGACCTGACGTTCATCGTCCGCGATCCCAACCTGTACAACCCGAGCTGGTCCGCCGATCACGCGGTCGGGCCGGTGGTCGGCCCTTTCCGCATCAACATGCGCAAGCTCGACTACACGACCGTCAGCGCAAACCAGCCGTTCCTCGGCGTCGGTTATTTCCCGCGGCGCGACGCCAAGGTAGAGCCGGGCGACCTGTGCAAGTTCATGTCGATTCCGTGGCACACCGACTACAACTCCTGTGCGACGCACCTGCCCTCGCCCAATCCGGGCGGCGAGATCGATCCGGACGGCAGCAACGTCTATAGCGGCGTAAACACCACCTTGTACTGGTCCTGGCCCGCGCAGCGACCGGTGGCCGTCTATACCTACGACGACCTGGTCGCAAACAACGGCGAGTTGCCCGTGCAGCGTTACTCGTTACGCGGGGAAGGCACGGCCGCCATTCAGCAGGATTCGACCCGCGAATTCAACTCGCCGCCGATGAATGTCGGGCGCTATCAGAATCGCCCCGACTTCCTGCTTAACTGGGACAAGATCGGCTTCGTCATCCAGGGGGTGGCGATCGACCGGTACGACAGCAGTTATCCACCGAACTACTATCTCGAAGTGCAAAGCCTCTTCAAGCGCGACTACAGCAACCTCGTTCAACCATGGCCCAACACCGTGACCGATCCGCTCCTGCCGCCCGATAACGGCTGAGGTCGCGAGATGCGCGCCGAACGAGCCACGCAGATGCCGACCGTCGAACGACCGGATCCGCCCGCGCCCGGCTTGGCCCGCTACCGGGTCGCGGTGATCGGCGGCGGGCCGGCGGGCAGCAGTTGCGCGCTGGCGTTGGCAAGGGCCGGCATCACCGACGTCCTGGTCGTCGAAGCCGGTACCTATGCCGACGCACGGATCGGCGAGAGCATTCCGCCGGAGAGCCGGATACTGTTCCGGCGCCTCGGCATCGACGAAGCCTTCGTCGCGCAGGCGCACGAGCCCTGCTACGGCAGTTGCTCGTACTGGGGCAGCGACAAGCGCGGCTATAACGACTCCGTACTGAGCCCGCACGGGCACGGCTGGCATCTCGACCGGCGCAGGTTCGACGCCTTCCTCGCATCGCACGCGCGCGCCGCGGGTGCGGAATTGCTGACCGGGCACGCGCTTCTGGCATCCGGGCCGGGCGACCCGTCCGGGTACACGTTGAGCCTGGGACGCGCGGCACATGTCGCGTCGCGTGTCCGGGCGGATTTCGTCGTGGACGCGAGCGGCGCACGCTCGGTATTTGCCCGGCAGCGCGGCGCGACACGGCTCGATTCGTATCCTCTGATCTGCATTGCGGCAAGGCTTGCGCGGCCGGACGCCGGCGCGCCGGTTTCGAAGCTGACTCACCTCGAGGCGGTCGAGCATGGCTGGTGGTATCTCGCGTCCGTGCCCGACAATAGGGTCGTCGTCATGTTCGCCACGCATGCGCAGGCAGTCCGGACGATGCGGCTGCATCAGCCGGAGCCCTGGCATCGCATGCTGTGGGCCGCACGGCGCACCTGGCAGCTCGTGTGCGACCTGGGCCTGGATCTGCAGGATCTGCGCCTGAAAGCGTATCCCGCGCCGTCCCATCATCTCGACCGGCTGTACGGCGATCACTGGCTGGCAATCGGCGATGCGGCGGCGGCCTACGATCCGATCACGGCTCAAGGCATCATCAAGTCGCTATCGCATGGCGTCGCCGCGGCGGAGGCGATCCGGAAACGGATGGGCGGCGATCCTGATGCGCTGGACGCGTTCTCGCGGATGGTGCAAGCGCAATACCGGCACTACCTGCAGATGCGGCATCACTTCTACAGCCTCGAACAGCGGTGGCCGGCCGCGGATTTCTGGCGGCAGTGCACTGAGTCGTCAAACCTCGGATGACGTGCGGCCGCGACACCGTCGCCCGGCGTCGGCACCGTCACGCACCGCACGCTGAGTCACACGCACACTGTAACCACCTGTAATCGATTCGCAGACCAAACCTTCGTACTCTGTCGATACGCTTCCACGCGCCCGATTTCTCGACGGGCACCGCTTCGCAGGATGGAAGAGGTGCAGGCGCCACAAGCGTCGTCACTCAGCAGCGTGTTTCGCCAACGATAAAGTGTGAAAGGAGTTGCAATGTCTCAAATCTTGAGTAGCTACAACATCGTCGACGTCCTGACCGCGTTCGACGTGGAAAAAATCCTGGGCTATCAAAGGCCGGGTAATCAACTCAGCAAGGATCCGACAAAACCGACCCTGTTGCCGTCCAACGGCTACGACGAGGTCTACATGATCACCACGGACCGGAATGTCATTTCCGGCCAGGCCGGGAGCCATCTGAGCATGCGGGTCGAGGTCAACGACGTCGTCCGGTGGCGGACGATTTCGCTGACCGACGTGGCGGACTACAAGTGCTTCATTCACACGTTCAAGTTCATCAGCATCACGACTCCGGATGACCCGCCGCTGTCCACGCCGAAGTTCGAGCATACCCATCCCAGCGAGCCCGATCCCGCGCCGGGCTGGCCGAACAACGGCGTGAACGAACGGCCGGGCTCGGATTTCTACTGGCACGCCACCGCGCAACGCCCGGGCACGGCGACCTATACGTTCGTCGTCGCCGTGTACCAGCACCGCGGCGAGCTGGTGGGCTACTTCCAGTGGGACCCGTCCATCACGATCCGCTACTGAGCGCGAACGGGCGCCTTGAATGCCGCGAAGGCCGGAGCCGGACCAGGGCGCCCGGCAGTTTTCGGTGGGCAGGTCAATCGGCCTGCCGTTCCTGCCCGGCAATTTCAGAACGTTAGCTATCCGACCGTTCAACCATGCTGCATCCAGGCGGCTCGAAAAGCCGGAAGGGCCGCTACGCGACACACCGTTTTTCAACTCTCACGCTTGAAGGAACTGCCATGCCTGAAATTCTGAGTACCTATAGCATCATCGATGTCCTGACCGCGTTCGACGTCGAGGAAATCCTGAGAAAGAACAACAACGCGCTCAGTTCGAATCCGAGTGCGGCGACGTCCCTCGGGAACAATCCCGATACCGTCTACATGATTACCACGCTGGCGAATGCGGCGTACGGCTACGGCCAGGGCCCGAAGCCGGGCACGAACCAAGGCGAGGGCGGCAGCAATTTGCGGATCTTGGCGAACGTCAACGACGTGATTCGCTGGCGCACCGTGTCGCTGACCGACACGGCGGACTACAAGTGCTTCCTGTATAGCTTCAAGGCGATCGGCACCAATCGGCTGGGCGAGGTCTCGTACATCACCGCCAACGTCGCCGAGCCTTACCCCGCATCGGGCTGGCCCGGAAACAACCAGGTGAAGGAAGAACTGCGCGCGGACTACTACGCGCAAGCTACCGTGCTCAGTCCCGGCGACGAAACCTACACGTTCGTCGTCGCCATTTACGACCGGCACGCGCAGCTGAAGGGCTACGTCACGTGGGATCCGTACATCTCCATCAACAGCCGGTGAGCTCCAGCCGGCGCCTCCGACACGACCGACGTCGCGCCCGGAACCAGGCGCCGGCCGGCTCCCGGCGCCGCCGGCGGACAACCGATCAATTCACAGAAACAGCAGCGCCGGATTCAGCTCCATCTCGTCGCAAGGCTGCGCACGCCAACCCCGTTCGACCGGCACCGAATACAACCGTCGCGCGCCGAACCGCGGCCAGAAATGACACAGCCCCGGCGCGATGACCTGCACCACGGACAAGCCGATGTCGGGCCGCGTCTTGTCGACGACGAGCACGTCCATGCCGGCCGCCGCGATGCGCGCGATGCAATGCGCGAGCGCCACCGGTAGCGACGCGGCCTCGACCGGTTGCCACGTCGAACGCGTCGTCGCACGCGCGCCCGCCGCCGGATACAGAAATCCGGTGGACGGGAGCTTGTCGCGGTCCCACGGATGTGGCGCATCCGCGGCGACATCGAGCAACTGGTTGACTTCCGTCAGCGCCCGCTGCACCGCGATCCGGCCGTCCGGATGGCAGCCGAAGCCGATCGAGAAGCGCCCGTCTTGCGGATTTTCCGCGAGCGCGGCCACGGTCGGCACCGCGAGATCGGTGGTGATGTCGAGCGCCCACAAACGCCACCCGAGCGTCGCGTATTCACGCACGAGCGCATCGAAATACGGGTCGTCGAAACTCGCGAGATCGATGCCGGGGCGTGCAAGCCGGTTGTACCACCAGATCGCGACCGCATCGCGCTCGATCAACTCGAGCATGCCTTGCAGAATCGCTTCGTCGATGCTCGAACCCGCCGCGCAGCCGTTCGGGTTGTGCACGCACGCGGCCGGCGCCTGCGCACTGTCCGGCGTTTCCGCATAGCAGTAGCTCAGCGGCACGAGGCGGCGCCGGCCACTCACGAGCGACCATGCAGGTGTCCAGTCGATCACGTCGCGCGACGTGAAGCGCGGCGGCACCCGCTTGCGGACATCGCGGGTCAATGCATTGATCGCGTCGCGCGCATCGAATTGCCGTTCGCTGAACTGCTGAAGCTCGTTCACGTGGATGGGCTCGGCGTCGCAAGCCGGATCGGCGAGCAGGCTTTCCATGCTGCCGGTCAACCTCGCCTCGTCGCCCTGATACACGCTGCTGTATCGTTCGAGCGCTTCGCATAGCGCGCTCACGCGGGCTTGCTCGTCGGTGCGGCCCTTGCCGGAGCAGATCCTGTCGAACCGGTTGCTGCCCGGTACGGCGGCCGGGCACACCAGAAAGCCCGACGCATAGACCTTGCGCAGCCCCGCGTGCCGCTTCGGCATCGGATGCAGATAAGCGATCGCGCCGCTCACCGGCGAGATCAGATGCGCGTGACGCTCGAACACCTGTTGCGGATCGGCGGTACGGTAGCCGCCGTCGGCGCGCGTCAACGGCGCATGATCGGCGAGCCGCGGCGCACGCGCCGCCTGCTCGCGCATCCATGCGGGATTGCCGCAGCACGGGCATTGCGGACGCCTGATCACGCGGTGCCGTTCGACGGTCAACGTATCGATGCGCTGCGCCACGAGATGCGTTTGCGAACGTTCCGCTATCGTGCGGTTGACCGTGATCTGCTCGACCGTCGCCGCCACGAGCGCCGCGGCGGCAGCGGCGCCGGCACGCGACGCGGCCGGCGGCAGACGCGTTGCCGCGCTGCCGTGATGGCGTGCAAGCAGTGTCTCGACCGGCCGGTTGATGCGAATCCAGTAGCGCACGCATTCGATGCACGGCGCATCGGCCAGCGCACCGCCGCCGGCCAGCAACGGACCGATCAGCGTCTGCACGCCACCGGCCGCCACAAGGAGCAATGCCCCGCCGCGCGCCGCCACGCGGGCGGCGCACGCGGCGAGATCGTCGCGGTCGTGCGTATCGGCGATCGCGACGGTCAGTTCGGCGTCCGGCACGACATCGATGCCGGCCGTGTCGAGCGCGCGCCGGAGCGCCGCATCGTCGACGCCGAACGCCTCGACCGCGACGCGCAGTTGAACGACGCGCGCGCAAGCCGCGTCACCGTCGAGCCCGGCGCGCTCGAAGAAGCCGCGCGCCGCGTCGTCGTCGTGCGGCGGATCGGCGCGCACGTACCCGCGGCGCACCAGGTGATCGAGCCGCGCGAGCACGTCCCATTCTCCAAACGTGTCGGCAAGCGATGTCACGATCTCGGCGATCGTCATCCGCGCCCGCAAGCAGGCGGCGATCCGCACGAAGATCGCGCCCGACAGCATCGTGCGCTTGAATTCGTCGACGACGAACAGCGTCTCGGGGCCCGCATCGAGCACGAGCAAATGCGGCTTGAAGCGCAACACGCGCGAAAGGTCATCGAGCATCGTCTGGTTCCGTGCGGCGGGTCGGAAAAACGTCGCGCGGCCCGGGCAACCGCCCCCGGGGCCGCGCGTGGGTACGCGGCTCGGCCGCGCCGGATCAGCAGCAGGTGAACAGGTAACACGGCCCCGCGTCGCAGTACGCCGCGAGCGCAACGGCCTCCTCGTCCAGGTTCGTCGGCTGCTCCGGTATGCCGACCGTCATCACGTTGCGCGGCAGGTTCCAACTCCCGCCGCCCTTCCCGTCACTCGTCCAGCCATGATCGCCGTGCGTCTTCTCGATCTCGATGTCGAGGATCCACGGACACTGGTAGCCGAAGTATTTCGCGAGCGTATCCAGCGGCTTGCCCAGCAGTT
>Ga0207647_10004207_pt1 | contig 10674 bp, 5 predicted proteins | sample KBSCornC2_FD_184295 | JGI IMG/M metagenome (GOLD analysis project Ga0207647, IMG submission 184295) | Corn rhizosphere microbial communities from Kellogg Biological Station, Michigan, USA - C2 (SPAdes) (version 2) | ecosystem: Host-associated > Plants > Roots > Rhizosphere ...
CGTCGATCCGCTGCTGCTCGGCCGCTACCCCGCCGAATTGCCCGCTTCCCTCACCGCGACGGCGGTCCGCGACGGCGACCTCGCGGCGATCGCGCAGCCGCTCGATTTCCTCGGCGTCAATTATTACAACACCAACTTCATGCGCGTCAGCCCGCCGGGCAGCGCCCAGCCGATCGAGGAAGCACCGCCGCCGGCAAAATTCGCGCGCACCGCGATGGGCTGGCCAGTCGACCCGCAAGGCATGACCGACCTGCTGCTCGGGCTGCGCGATCGCTACGGCACCGCCTTGCCCCCGATCGTGATCACGGAAAACGGTGCGGCCTTCACCGACACCGTTGCGCGGGGCGCGGTGCATGACGCTGACCGGATCGCGTTCCTCGACGCCCATATCCGCGCGGTCCGGAAGGCGATGGATGCCGGTATCGATGTGCGCGGCTATCTGGTGTGGTCGATCCTCGACAATTTCGAGTGGGCCGACGGCTATGGACCACGCTTCGGCCTCGTGCGCGTCGATTACGCCACGCAACGCCGGACGCCGAAGGAGTCGTATTATTGGTATCGCAAGCTGATCGCGGATCAGACCGGTGCCGCGAAATGATGGATTTCGGCGACGCGGGTATCGCGGCTGGCTTGCATTCGAGCGACTTTCATCAACCTGACCATCAAAGCACATGCCGACCGCCTATGAAGGCTGAGGCCCATTTGCCGACGTCCATTCGGCATCAAAAACGGACCGCCATCGGGCGACCGGCATAGGTGATGCGCTTGGCGGCCGCGGCGGGGGCCAGCCCACCCTGGCCGGCGGTCGCAACGAGCACGAGATCAAGCTCCCGCGTCTTCACTATGCCCGGAAACGCCCCCTGCCGCGCACCGACCCTCAGGGTGCGGGCTTTGTCGTCCCAGACGAGATCGTATGTCGCGCGCTGACCCTTCTCGTAATCGTAGGTCTCGTTGTCGTCCTCATAAACCGTGAACCGGGCATCGGCGCCCGGATAGATGCGCACCTCATAAGGGGCGTCAGCCTGGGCGGTGGCATATTGCACTTCCGGCCCCATCGGCACGATCGAGCCGGCGCGGACATAAAGCGGGACTATGTCGAGCGGCGCGTCCCGCGTCACCGTTCGCCCGCCGGAGAGACGCTGGTTGTTCCAGAAATCGAACCAGTCAGCACCCTTGGGCAGATAGGTCGAAACCGAGGTATCGAGTACCTGGGTAGCGTTTCCCGTAGCGTTCAACTCGCTCGGCAGTCGCCAGCCGAAGCGCAGCGAACGATTGCCGCCACCCTGAAAATACTCGATCTTGACGGCAACCTGCTGCCCCTTGCGGAAGGACAATTTGGCGCCCTCGTAGCGCGCGGCGCCAACCTGCCAGTTCGACACTATCGTCTTGCCGTCGACGATCAGGCGGAACCCGTCATCGCCTTCCAGCCCAAGTTCGTAAGTGCCGTCCTCGGGCGCGGTCAGCGTGCCTTGCCAGCGGACCGAAAAATCGTTGAGCGTAGTGAGACCGCCGGGAATGTCCGCTAGCGGCGGGCCGGGCCAGTTGTGATCGATCTTGGTGTCGACGAAGCGGCCTTTCGGCGTCCCGAAGTCTTCGCCCTCGAAATACTGGCCGGCAAGCCCCGGCTGGCCATCCGGCGTGCGCAGATACTCGGTCGGCACGGTCGCCGCCGGCGGCGGCTGGATGTGATACATTGCGCGCGTCACGGGATGGACGAGCAAAGAAGGCCCGAACATGAAGCTGTCGTCGATCGTGTCGGTCGCCCGATCGTCGGGGAAGTCCATCATCAGCGGCCGCATCAGCGTGTAGCCCGCCGACGTGACCTTCCAGCTCAAGCCATAGATATAGGGTAGCAGCCGATAGCGCAGGCGCGTGCTGTCGAGCAGCGAGGCATAGACTTGCGGGTCGAGCGTCTTGAAACGCCAGGGCTCGCGCTCGACGTCGGTGCCGTGAATGCGCATGATCGGGTTGAACGCCGCGAACTGCAACCATCGCGCGAACAGCTCTCGCCATGCCGGATTCTGCTCGCCACCGGGGAAGTCTGAAACGAAGAAGCCGCCGGTGTCGTTGGTCCAATAGGGGTTGCCCGTCACGGTCACGTCGACGCCACCGGCGATCTGCTGCTTGAGCGTTTTCCAGCTCGCGGAGATGTCGCCGCTCCACGACGCCGCGCCCGTACGCTGTGCGCCGGCCCAAGCCGATCGGGTGAGGGTAAAGACGCGCTTGTTGCTCGTCGCGCGCTCGCCGTCATAGGTCCCCTGCGTCGTCAGCAACGAATAGGGATTGAGATAGCGCGAGAAATCGCCGAGCGCGTTGGAGCCGAGCGCCTTGGTGTCGCGGATATTGTCGGCCGCGTTCCACATGGCGCTGCTCACCTCGACCTCGGTGCCGTCCATCCACAGTGCATCGACGCCTTGATCGAGCAGGCCTGACTTGATGTACTTAAAATAGATTTGCCGCCCGAGCGGGCTATAGGCGTCGTAGACACGCGCATGCTTCGAGATCCAGTGCAGCGGCTCGAAGCGCAGATGGTGCGCGTCCAACGCGCGCGCGAGCGCGGTATCGTTGCCGATCGACGGCCAGATCGACACCATCAGCTTCAGGTTCATGTCGTGGAGCTGGCGAGTCATGCTGCCCGGATCGGGATAGCGGGTCGGGTCCCATATCATCCCGCTCCAGCTGCCGTCTTTGTCCGAGCCCCAATATTGCCAGTCCTGCACGATGTAATCGAGCGGGAACTTCTCCTTGCGGAAGGTGCGCGCGATATCGAGCAGCTGCGCCTGCGTCTTGTAACGCTCCTTGCTCATGAACAGGCCGAACGCCTGCTTCGGATACATCGGCACCTGTCCGGTGAGTGCACGATAGGCGGCGACCACGTCGTCCGCCGACGTGCCCGCCATGAAGTAATAATCGACGCCTCCCGGCGCGCTTTCAGCCCAGAGGGAGGCGCCGCCCGCATCATCCTTGAAGCGCATCTGGGAATACGTATCCCACATTATACCGTAGCGCCGGGTCGACATCATGACCGGAATGATGATGCCGACATTGGTCTGGACGAGGAGCAGGTCCTTGCCGCGCCGGTTGCTGGTATCGTCGCCAGTGAAACCGAAGCCGTAGATCGCCTCGTCCGGGCGCAGGGTGAAGCTGTTGGTCGCCTCATAGGTAGGGGCGCCCGCGACGGTGACTTTCTTCAGCTCCTGCGGCCCATCCGCCTTTTCCTGAGTGAAGAGCCCCCCCTTCGGATCGAGGAAGCGCAAGGCCCCTGTCGCCTTGTCCACCTCGATCCGCAGCTTCTGACCGATGATCGCAAGGGTTCTCGGCGTCTCGGCGATCGTGAAGGGAACCGGCTGCGGCTTCTTGACAATGACGATGCTGGGCGCCGTCCAGTAATTCTCGCCCAGATTGGCGTTCACCCGCACCGTGTCGGGGCCGTAGAAGATGATATTCTTGGTGACACCATTGACACGCAACTGCAGGCCATCGGCGAGGCGTTGGTAAGCGAAGGCACGGTCGCCTTTTGGCGAGACTAGCTGGAGGTGCCCGTTCGCATCGAGTCCTGTCGGAATCTCCTTCGCGTTGGCCGCGCCGCTACCGGCGATCAGCGCTATCGCCGCCACACGGAGCGCGAAAACCACGATATTGCCGCCGCCCATCCGGTTCTCTCCCACTTCAATTGTTCGCCACAGCCCCTGCTTGGAGGGACGCGCCGACTATGATAGCGCTATCAGTTGCAAAACATGCCGTGCATGGCAATCGCCAAATGGGATCGGCACGACGAACATTCCGCGGGCCGCCGACGGCCGTCCAGATTCGCGAGGGATTGATCTCAGTAAAGGGGTTATTGCACGTGTCGCCGTAATTGGCGGAATTGCCGGATGCCCTCACCGCGACGGCCGTGCGGGACGGCGACTTGGCGACGATCGCGCAGCCGCTCGATTTCCTCGGCGTCAATTATTGCAACACCAACTTCATGCGCGTCAGTCCGCCGGGTAGCGCCCAGCCGATCGAGGAAGCGCCGCCGCCGGCGAAGTTCGCGCGGACCGCGATGGGCTGGCCAGTCGACCCGCAAGGCATGACCGAAATGCTGCTCGGGTTACGAGATCGCTACGGGAGTGCCCTGCCCCCGATCATCATTACCGAAAACGGAGCGGCGTTCACCGACACCGTTGCGCGGGGCGCGGTGCATGACGCCGACCGGATCGCGTTCCTCGACTCCCATATCCGCGCCGTCAGGAAGGCGATGGATGCCGGTATCGATGTGCGCGGCTATCTGGTGTGGTCGATCCTCGACAATTTCGAGTGGGCCGACGGCTATGGACCACGCTTCGGTCTCGTGCGGGTCGATTACGCCACGCAACGCCGGACGCCGAAGGATTCGTATTATTGGTATCGCAAGCTGATCGCGGCCCCCGATCGCGCCGCCTCGTCGTACAAGAGCTCGAGTTAGGCTCGTAGTCGCCCTCTTCGAAGAACCCCTGTTGCCGGCGATTGCCGCGCTGGGTCACGCGATAGGGATAGTCGGGCAGCACGAGGCGAGGAAGACGAGCCATGGCGCAACTCTATGCGCGTTCCGCGCTCGGCGGAGCCGAACTGGCTCCAATTTGGTGCTTTGGTAAACTGTCACCGTAATTCCCGTAATCCCCGTAATTCGAAATTACACGTTTCTCCGCAATCACTAACTAAAATGCCAAAAATGCGACTCATTTAAACCAGTAATGATTGTTAATGATGATATTATCGTGACTGGATAACTATTGTGTAGACAATACACTGTGAATTGCGCATGTCCGCTTGTCTATTTTAATAAACGAGCTTCCGCCAAAAGATTTTGGTATAGAATATTTAAAGTTCCAAAAATATTGATCTTCTGTTACATCTAATTTTGCATACTCTTTCACACGCCCGGGAAATCTATTTTTCATTTCTATATAGCTAATCTTCCGCGCCATAGAAGGCGAGCAATTATTATATTCGCTACACCCGAAAATAGAGCAGATAATTATGGGCAACACAATTGCTATCCTAATTTTTTCTTCCGTCATAATAATATATCCCGTCTATCTCATACATTACACCGATTACACCTCGGCTTTTGAAGTACGTAACATCCCCTTCACTGAACCCATAAACATATCCTTCACTCAATAAAAACGGGTGGGCGTGAAACATTACATTATCCCCTTGGCGCCGGTTGGCGTCAGCAATCACGTATGTGATACCGCCTGCCTTACCAGGAAATATTTTTCCAACTGCTCCATTGTTACTGTTTGACCAAAATCCATGCTCGTTCTTATCAGCTAGATCACCGTTTGGTTTTGATGCAAAAAATGCAGCAACAATTTGTGCTCTGAATGTCTGCCCTTTCATCAGAGGAAGTAAAGCCGCGGCAAGCGATCTCGGAACGTTACCTCCGCATCTCGGCTGAGTGGCGCATGGGCCATCGTTCGATGGATCAGCATCTCGACGTACCTGAGAGATTACTCCGTCCACATAGCTATTCGCCCTGTCTCGGATCGATGTGCAGTTACCACTGCAGCTGCCCGGGCCAGCTACGAACCCTCCACCTGTGCAACCTCCATCGGAATCGGAAAATAGCGAGCCCGTACACATACCCGTAGGATCAACGCCATCAATCGGATCATTGCCGACATAAGCATAAAGGTTGTTCTGATCCTTATACCCAATGGGATCAGTCTGCATGAACCGCCCAATGGTGGGACAGTAGAACCGGGCCTTGTAATACCAGCAGCCGACTTGCGGGATCCATATCTGTCCGGTGAAGCCGTACTTGCCGTTTTGCGACCACGGAATGCCATATTCGTCGTATAGGTTGAGCCAGAGTTGCGTGCCTGCAGCATTCACCACCGACACGATCGATCCCCGTTCGTCTGCTTGCAACGATCGCCGATCGCTCAGGGTCGAGCCATCATACCAGAACAGCGGATTGTCCTCGCCTGCGCCAAGCACATAGCGTTTTGACAGAACCGCGCCGTCATATTCCGCGATCCGCTGGTCGCCGTCATACAGGACGGTCTTCGTCGCCGATCCCTGGATGGAACCATAATAGCGACCCAGAGGATCATAGAGCAGCGTCGCACCGGTACCGAACGTCGTCGCCACCATCCGGTTCTCGACATCGTAGGTGTAGCTTGTGGTCCCGTCCGACACGAGATTACCGTTATCGTCATAAGCGAACGTGGCGCCACCCACCGTCGCATATTGGTTCAGGCCATTTGCCGTGTACGGTCGGCTGACGTTCACATAACCGGGCCAGGCATAGCTGGCGTTCGTCCGGGTGCGGCTGATCAGTTGGTTCGCGTAATTATACGATAGGGTCGTCGTGATATCGCCGGCCGTGCCCCCGGGAAGATCGTCCGACAATGACGACAGCCGCCCGATGCCGTCATAGCCGAACGTTGTCGCCGCGCCGCCGCGCGTTTCGCTACTTTCGAGGCCCGCTGCATTGTACACCATTGTTGCGATGGTTGTTGTCCCGTTCTCCTTGACCGCCACCATGCGGTCCAACCCGTCATAATCGTATGTCCAGTAATTGCCGTCGGGATGGGTGATCCGCATCTTGTTGCCGTCTGCGTCGTAGAGATAGCTTACCATGCGGCTAGCCCCGCCAATCGCCGTCGTCTGCGAGGAAAGCTGCCCGAACCCGTCAAATACATTGTCGACCGTATCGGCGCCCGTCGCCGAACCGAAGCGCGCGAACTTCTGCAGCCCGCGCAGGTCATAACCGTAATAGACGTCGGCCGCGGTCCCGCCCGGGATATCCTTGATCGTGTTGCGGTTGAGCGTGTCGAACGCGTAACGGATGACGTTGCCGTCGCGCTTCATCAGCTTGGCGCGGTTGCCGTTGCGGTCGTAAGCGTATTTCTCGCAATCGTCACCGGCGGTTCGCGTCTCTGACGGACCGGTGACCGCGTTGCCAAAGCCGTCGGTCGCCTCGGCAATCGTCCCGATCGTGCAGGGCGCCGAACTGCCGGTCACCGTCTTCGACGGGAACGCCCAGGCAACCAACCGATCGAACCCGTCATAGGTATAGGTGGTGAGGTTGCCGTTGGCGTCCTTCAGCGTCTTTTGCTTGCCATTGTCGGTATAAGTGTAAGTGACGTAATCCTGCTGGAGTTGCGGCAGGCCATTCGCCGTCGTCTGGCCATAGGCCTTGATGACCTTCAGTAGCTGCCCGGCATCGTCATAGACGTTCTTGGTGATCCGATCGGGGCCGTAAGTGCTGCTGGTCGTCGCGAGCGTGCAAGCCGACGCCGGGAGCGCGCTCCAGGTCGCGGGGTTCATCCTGACCGCCGTGCAATCCAATCGGCCGACCGGGTCATAGCTATATTGAGTGGCCGCGGTCTGCGTCCAGGTGGCACCGCCGTCAGCCGAACCTGAGGTCGTCTCGAGGACCTTGCGGTCGAGGGCGTCGTAGCTGGTGACGACCTTGGCGAACATCTGGAAGCCGGTCTGGGTCGCCGGGTTCCAGACGGGCCATGCCGATGGCAGGACGCTCTCGCTCTGCCAGCTCGATAACTGACCCTTCTCGACCACGGTCAGCCGACCGTCGATGTCATAGGTGTTTCTGACCGCCGCATAGAACAGCGGCGCCGACGGTCCGCTGCCGTCCGGATCCGGCGCGATCGTGCCCACCACGCGATTGGCGATGTCGTAGCGGGTCCCGGTCGTGAAGTCGGACGGCAAGGCCTGTGCGAGCGCAACCGCCGGCAGTAAGCCCAGCACCAGCCCGGCGAGCGCGCCCAGCCGGCGCATAATTCCCGCGCCGCTCACGGGCACACCGATATGCTGACGGCGGCGGTGCCGCGCGGGCTGGTTTCGCTGATCTTTCGGCCTATCGGATCATAGGTATAGCACGTCAGGCGGGTCGCGCTCGTAACCAGGTCTTTCACCTCGACACCTCGCGCCAGCAGGTTGTTGGCGGTGACGGCTGAGCTGTATTGATAGGTTGTCTGCAGCCGCGGCGCGCCGGCCGCCGTATCGCAGGCGGCAGTGCTGCTGCCCGCCACCGTCTGGCATTGGATCATCGTGTTGATTACCCAGATCGGCACGCCGGTCGACACCAAGCTGCCGCCGGAATTCTTCACATACGCGCTCTTCTGTACATAGGTATACAACTTGAGCGGGCGTGCCGCGCCACTGGTCGGCGCCGGCTGCATCTCCGACAACACGCCACCGTGCGTGCCGTCATAAGTGAAGTCGGTGACGTTTCCCTTGCCGTCGGTCACCGTTAGTGGTTCGTTGCAGGTGACCGGGTTGGTGCAGGTGGCGGGATAGGTCCCCAAACCCTGATTGATGGTGGCAAGTCCCGAACCGGTCTTGGCAACGAACGTATTTCCCAACTGCTCGAATCGCAAATTGTAACCCGGCATGACCTTGTTGCCCTCGGGCAGAGTTATGATCGCATCGAATCCGCTCGCTGTATCGACCTTCGTCGTGCGATGGAGTTGGTCTACGATCGTATAATAATTGAGACCGAGTTCTGGTTGTTCGGTATAGTAATTGAATATCTTGCCATTGGGATCCGTGACCGTCATCGACTCATAGGTGGTCGGTCCATTATTGAAATCGATGTCCCCTTGTCCGGCATAATTCCACACCGTTCCATCAGCGAGTTGTTGGTCCCCACTGTTAAAAAATGCCATGGTGCAGACTCCGGACACCGCGTAGATCAGACAGCTCGGCGTCGACCCGTCCCTGTCGCCCAAGCCGATCGCGGCGGTGTTGCCGAGAACATTGGTAAAGCCCGACAAGCGAGTGGCGCCGCCCATCACCGCATAGGAATATTGCGTTTTCAGCGATGCCCCGGTGCAGGTCGTGCCGGTCGAGACAAACGACACTGCGGTGTCGAAACCGCAGGCCGCCGTCACGAAGCCATTGGCATTGTAATCGAACACCAAGGCATAGCCGTCATTTCCGGACACCAGCCGCAACTTGTTGGAAGAATATGAGAAAGTCAGCACCCGCCCGTTCGGATAAGTGACGGATGCGACGCGCTGTCCCCCTCCCGGATAGGCCTGCACCGCAGCAGTGAATTGATATCGAACGCCGTGCCGGTCGACGAACAGATAGGTCGAGCCATCGAACGTTAGCTGCGTGCCGGTAGCCGTGCCTTCAGGGAAAAACGAATATGAGCCAGACGAACCGAAACGGTCGAATTTATACGTCGTCCGGTCGATCACGATCGATATGCATGGATTATGCGCCAGGCAGTTCGCCCAGACATACACGTCGTAATTGTGAGTCCAGTTGGGTCCGAAAAACTGGCTGGCGATCATTTCCGGGCCGGAAATGTAGCTCCTTTCTAGCGTCATCGGCCCGATGGACAGATCCTTCGACCGATATGTGTAGCGACCGTCGTCGAGGTTTATGCCGGTCGGGCTAACCCGCATGACTTGAGGCGGGACCAGGATGGAAGACTGGCCGAAAGAAGGAGTTGCAGCACCTGAAATCAGGGTAACCATCATTCCCCTGCATAAGAGGCGAACAAGAGCACTCCGGGGGTAAGCGCCAGGTCGCGAACATCCAGCAATTCGATAAGAAAATCGCTGAATCACCTCGCGCAAAATTACTCTCAAGTCTGTCATGAAAATTCCTCGCCTTTGCGCGGTAAAACCTCTTATTTTCTGTCGTCCAACGACAGATCTTCAAGGTGACGAGGAAGGCGTGGGCGTGGGTGTTGGGCAGGCGGCTGGCGCGCTGGTCGCGACGTCATAGCGTGTGCGGTTCCCCGCGGCGTCGAAGCAGGTGCCGGTCTTGCGGCCATTGTTGGTGCCCCCGGCGATCGCCGAACCTTGGAGCCGGCCCAGCCCGTCATAGCTGTAATTAGTCGTTTCCTGCGCCAAAGCGCTACACGACAGAATGGCGGCGGTCGTTACCGCCGCTGCCAGCCAGATCTTGGCACGATTCATGGAAATCTCTCCTGCCCGGATCGGCAGAGAGCATGCGCAGCGAACGAGATGCAACAAGAGATGCATCCATTTTAGAGCTAGTTAAGGGTTGACGCGCTGGCTTCGCCCCGCGTCCCGCTCGACCGAATCTATTGCGTGGATCGTCTAAAATCAGCGATCGCACGCCAATCGCGAAAGGCCTCAAACCGCCTTCGCCAACACCTTCTTCAACCGCGCATGCGCCGACGCCTTGATCTGGCACACCCGCGCCGCCCCGACGCCGAGCACATGCCCGATTTCCTCGAGGTTCAATTCCTCGACATAATACAGCTGCACCACCTGCGCCTCGCGTTCGGGCAAAGCGGCGATCGCGCCGACCAGCGTCTCGCGCAGATCGGCTTCGGCGAGTTGCTCGAACGCGTCGGGCTCGTCGGACATGAACCATGGGCCGTCGTCGGTATAGACTTCATCGAGCGAGTCGAACCGGACCGCTTCCGCGCTCGAATAATCGGCGCGCAGTTTTTCGACGCTGACGCCGAGTTTCTCGGCGACATCGGCGTCGCTCGGCGGCTTGCGATCGACGGTCAGCGACGCGACGGTCGCCTGATATTGCTTGCGCCGGCGCATCGCGCCACGAGTCAGCGTCGCCTGGCGGCGGAGTTGGTCGATCATCGCGCCGCGCACCCGCGTCGCGAGATATTGTTCGAACGTCACCTGGCCGCGATCCTCGAAGCCGTGGATCGCCTCGACCAAGGCGACCAGCCCG
>Ga0207647_10004208_pt1 | contig 10673 bp, 11 predicted proteins | sample KBSCornC2_FD_184295 | JGI IMG/M metagenome (GOLD analysis project Ga0207647, IMG submission 184295) | Corn rhizosphere microbial communities from Kellogg Biological Station, Michigan, USA - C2 (SPAdes) (version 2) | ecosystem: Host-associated > Plants > Roots > Rhizosphere ...
AGGGGCTAAGTCTTTTAATCGTAACGCTAAGGCGAGGACGAAATACTCATGAAGAGCTGCCTGGTAGTCGACGACTCCAAGGTCATTCGCAAAGTCGCAAGGCATATCCTTGAGACCCTCGACTTCACCGTCGACGAGGCAGGCGATGGGCAGGAAGCTCTGGTCGCCTGCAAGGCTTCGGCGCCAGACGTGATCCTGCTCGATTGGAACATGCCGGTCATGAGCGGCATAGAATTCCTCCGCGTGCTCGGCGAAACCGATTTGCCGCGTCGCCCAAAGATAGTGTTTTGCACCACCGAAAACGGCATGGGCCATATTCGCGCCGCGATCGACGCGGGCGCGGACGAATATGTTATGAAGCCGTTCGACCGCGAAACGCTGGAAAGCAAGCTCCAGATCGTCGGCGTCGCCTGAGGCGGACCCAAGTGCTCGGCACGCTCCACAGCGAGGCGAAGCGATCCGTTGCGAGCCGCGCACAAGCGCGGATCCGGGTGTTGATCGTCGACGATTCGGTTGTTGCCCGAGCTGTGCTTTCGCGACTGCTCGGCGATCATGACGATATCGAGGTGGTGGGGCAGGCCGGGAGCGCGGCCTCAGCCTTCAAGATCCTTGAAGAAAAGCGCGTCGACATCATCCTGCTTGATCTGGAGATGCCGGGAATAGATGGGCTGGCCGCGCTGCCCGATTTGATCCGCGTGAGCGATGGCGCGCCGGTGCTGATCGTCTCTTCTGCCTGTGCTGATGGCGCGGCTTCCAGTATCGCCGCATTGCGTCAGGGCGCCGCCGACACTCTGCTGAAGCCCAGCGCCGCACAGTTTGCCGGGCCATTCGCCGATGAACTGGTCGATCGACTGCGTCGGATCGCTCGGCCAGGCAAACAGATCCCGCAGGCCCGCGACCAACACGGTGGTGGGGTGGTCCAGCCTTCGGCCGGCAGGCGGCTGGAATGCCTCGGCATCGGCTCTTCTACCGGTGGTGTTCACGCGCTCGCACGCTTTTTTGCTGCTTTGCCCAAGACGTTCACCACACCGATCCTGATCACCCAGCATTTGCCGGCGCCATTCATGCCCTATTTTGCCGGGCAGCTCGCAGAAATGACGGGGCGTCCCACCCGCCTCGGCGCGCCGGGTCTTCAGCCTCGTTCCGGTGAATTGCTGCTCGCACCAGGCGACGCGCATATGACCCTCGTGAAGACCGGTCCGGTCATCCACGTCCGGCTCGAACGGACACCTGCGGCCTCCGGTTGTCTGCCGTCGGTTGATCCAATGCTCGCCTCAATCGGGCGAATCTATGGGCCGACGGCAATAGGGGTGATTCTGAGCGGCATGGGGCGCGATGGCCTTATCGGCGCGGGCCAGTTGGTTGATGCCGGTGGAACGGTCATGGCGCAAGACGAGGCGACCTCGGTCGTGTGGGGCATGCCGGGAGCGGTCGCCAACGCACAGCTCGCGCAAGCCATATTGCCGCCCGACGAACTTGCGCGTCGCATCGGTTCGTGGAGTGAAGGTGCCGCCGCGTGGAGATGACCCCGCTGGCCGCGCGCTCGCTCGCCGGATTGCTCGAACAAATGACCGGCCAGCAGCTCGCGAGTACGCGGCGCTGGCGAATTGAGACCGCGCTGCAGCCGCTCATGCGGCACCACAATATATCGAGCCTGGATATGCTTGCGGGATTGGCATCACAGCCTGGATCGACACTTCGTGAGGACGTGGTGGAGGCCTTGCTCAACCACGAAACCAGCTTCTATCGCGATTTGCCGATCTTCAAGGCGATTGGCGACGAGGTCTTGCCCGTGATGGCGGCGGGGCGACCGGGCACGAAGCTGCGGATCTGGTCTGCCGGCTGCTCGACGGGCCAGGAGGCATATTCGCTCGCTTTCATCTTCTCCAACCAAGGTGCGCGCTGGGACGATTGGCAAATCGAGATTCTCGGTACGGACGTCTCTCCCCACGCGATCGCCCAGGCACGCAACGGCATTTATTCGCAATTCGAAGTGCAGCGCGGTCTCCCGATCGGCGATCTGATCGCGCGTTTCGATCAAGAAGGCGACGATTGGCGTGTACGCCCGATGCTCAAGGCGCGGACCAGTTTCATGGTCCACAATTTACTCGATCCGGCGCCGGCGAGCCGTTTCGACATGATCTTGTGCCGCAACGTCCTGCTCTATTTCTCGGCGGAGCGGCGGCGTGCCGTGCTGGACAGGCTGGCAAGCGCGATCGCCCCGGACGGAATGCTGATCCTGGGTGCCGGCGAAACCGTACTTGGCCAGACCGAGGCTTTTACGCCTGACCCGCAGCTGCGCGGGGTTTACCGTCCGACCGCATTCTTCCGAAAGGGCTGACGCGGGCCCCGGCAGGCGTTATGCGGCACCATGACCGACGGCATTATCGAGCGCCCATCGCCGAACTACGACGAGCGCAAGCTGCCGATCAGCATGATCGTCATCCATTATACCGGGATGGTCGACGCGGCTTCGGCGCTTGAACGCCTGACCGATCCGGCCAGCAAGGTTTCCAGCCATTATCTGATTGCGGAGAACGGCCAGGTCTACCGGCTTGTCCACGAGACCAAACGGGCATGGCATGCCGGCAAGGCGCATTGGCGCGGTTTGGACGATGTCAATTCAGCGTCGATCGGTATCGAACTGGTCAATCCCGGCCACGAATACGGTTATCGTCCCTTCGCTGAACCGCAGATGGAAGCGCTGATACCGTTAATGTCGGGGATTGTGCGCCGTTATGGCATCACGCGGGGCAATATAGTCGGCCATTCGGACGTCGCTCCGTCGCGTAAGGATGATCCTGGCGAATTGTTCGACTGGGAGCGGCTCGCCCGGCTGCGGCTCGCTTTGCCCCGACCCAAAAAATATCTGACCGATCCTCTTTGGAGCGACGCCAGCTTCCTGCTTGCGCTCGAGCGCTTCGGCTACGATGTGGTTGACGCCGAGGGCGCGGTCCGCGCGTTCCAGCGCCGCTTCCGCCCGGAAATCATCGACGGCGTGATTGACGGGCAGTGCCGCGCCATCCTGCTTTCGTTGTTGACTGGTGGGGACAAGGCCGCCGAGGCGCGCATCGGTCGCAAGGGCTGACTTCGCGCATAAGGCCCGCTATGCTAGCGCCGTCAGAGGGTCGGGCGGCCGCCGGCGCGGAAACGCGCGGGAGGAAAGTCCGGGCTCCACAGAGTGACGGTGCCGGGTAACGCCCGGCGGGCGGCATGGCGACGTGCCGTTCAGGGACAGTGCAACAGAAAGCAGACCGCGCATGGCTTCGGCCGCGCAAGGGCGAAAGGGTGCGGTAAGAGCGCACCGCGCTTCCGGTAACGGCGGCGGCACGGCAAACCCCACCGGGAGCAAGACCGAGTAGGGACGGCATATGGGTTGGCTCGGCCCCGTCGTCCGGGTTGGTTGCTTGAGGCGGCGCGCGAGCGTCGTCCTAGAGGAATGGTCGCCCAGTTCCGGAAAACCGGAATGGACAGAACCCGGCTTATAGACCCTCTGGCATTTTTTTGAGCGTATGGGGCATGGCGATATCGCGCCGGCTTGCTTATTTGCCTGATTATGGCGCGATCGACCCGATCCAATGACTGGGGTTTTCCCCGCTGGCGCGGCTATGGCAGCGAGCGCGGCGCGGCGAAGGTGCGCCTGTGCGATCGTCATGGCTGCGACCGGCCGGGAAATTGCCCCGCTCCCAAATCGCCCAACAGCCGCGAGCGCTGGTATTTTTGCGAGGAACATGCGGCCGAATACAATCGCAATTGGGATTATTTCCAGGGGCTGAGCGCGGAGGAGGCCGCGGCGCGCGAAGCCGGAGAGCGTCGGGACGCGTCGGGCTACGCCGATGCACGCTATTATGCATGGGGTGGCCCCGGCGATGGCAGCCGTTCGCGCGATGAGATGCGCGCGCTCGTCGTGCTCGAGCTGGATAGCGACGCCAGCTTCGAGGAGATCAAGGCTTCCTGGCGGCGACTAGCCAAAGCCAACCATCCCGATGCCCGTCCGGGTGATGCGGAGGCTGCCGAACGCTTCCGCGCGGTGCAGGCGGCGTGGGACGTGCTGCGCCAGGCCGAGGAACGGCGCGCGGCGTGATCCTGGATCTGCCCGCGCGGTGGCGCGCTTCCGTGCTGGTCTGCGCAAAGTGCGAGAAGAAGCTCGACAAAAAGGGCTTTGGAGCCAAGGGCAAGCAGCGGCTTTCCAAGTTGCTGCGCAAGCGCGCCGGCGGCGGCTGGGGACGAAAGGCGAAGCTGGGGGTCGTCTCCACCGGCTGCCTCAAGGTTTGTCCGCGCCATGCCGTAACGGTCGTGAACGGCGCCCGTCCGCGCGATTGGATGATTGTGCAGGCCGGCACGCCCATCGAGCAGGTCGAGGCGCGCCTGGGTCTCGGTGAAACGATGGCGATCGCCGCCGAATGACCGATCAGCGATAGCGCGCTGCGGTCTGGCGGATCAGCGCGATCATGTTGGGGATGCCCTGGGTTCGGTTTGAGCTCAGCTGGCGCGTAAGCTCGAACGGAGCCAGCGCTCCCTCGATATCGGTAGCTTCTATCTCAGCGGGCAAGCGGTCCTGCACCGTCAACAAGACCAGAGCGATAATACCTTTGGTGATTGCGGCGTTGCTGTCGGCGAGGAAGTGGAGCCGCCCGTCGTCGGTGCGTGTCGGATAGACCCAGACCGCGGCCGAACAGCCGCGCACCAGCGTGGCGTCCGTCTTGAGCGCCGACGGCATCGGTTCCAATTCGCGGCCCAGGTCGATCAGCAGCCGGTAGCGATCATCGGCATCTAGGAAGCCATATTCTTCGAGTAAATCGTCGAGACGGGAAGACATGGTGTGCGCGCTAGCAGAGGCCCTAACGGCAAGAAAGCATGCTTGCGACCGGGGGCCTAGAACCAAAACCTCAAGCCCATAACGAAGTTCCTGCTCTGCACATCGTCGCCAGCGGCGCGGGCGAACCGTGCCGTATCGCCGACGCTTCGCTCCCACGAGAACCCGATATAAGGCGCGAATTCGCGTCGAATCTCGTAACGAAGCCTAAGGCCCAGTTCTGCGCTGGAGAGGCCCGACCCGATCTGATTTTCACGCACGTCCTGCGCGGAGAAGTTTAGCTCGGCGCGCGGCTGGAGGACGAGGCGCTGCGTGATGCGCTGGTCGTAATAGGTTTCCGCCCGGGCCAGAAGGTCGCCTTTGCTGGAGAGGAAGAGCGAGGCCTCCGCTTCCAGCCAATAGGGGGCTAGACCCTCCACGCTCAGCACCGCATAGGGCCGATCGGGGCCTGGCTGAAAACTTTGGCGAATACCGGCCTGAATGTTCCAATAAGGATCGATCGCCCGGGAATAGAGCGCCTGGATGTCGGCGTTCCCCACGGCGTCCTTGAAGGACCCTTCGCCCTCGCTTTTGAGCACGAGGCGATTGAGATCTCCGCCGATCCATGCCTCCCCGTCCCACCGATAACCGTCGCGGCCGCGGCGCGCCTGATATTCGGCGAGGTTGACCAGCAGATTGCGATAGATGGCGCCGCCGTGGGCGTTCATCATCCGCTGCTCCGCTTCGGCCATGACCGCGGTGCCGTAGAGACGGTCGGCGCTGCGGTCGTGCTGGATTGGCGGCGGTAGCGCGTTTCCGGCGGGAAGATCCGTGCCGCTCGGTGCGGGCGCCATACCCTTCATGCCCGGCATGCTTTGCATCTCCGGCATCGCCGACATGTCATGCGCACCATGATCCGGATGATCAGCCGACATATCCATGCCTGCCATCGCGTTGGCAGGCTTATGTTCATGAGCGGGGGCGGGCGAGGATTTCTGTGTCGCCCGCTTCTTTTCGGCGGGATGCTTCTTCTTGTGCGCGGGAGCGGGCGCTTTCGCGGCGGTTTTTGGCGCGGGCATGGCCATGCCCGGCATCTGCATTCCGCCCATGGATTGACCGAATGCCGCTTGTGGCAGGGCGACCGCGGCGGTGCAGAGGAGAAACTTCCTCATGCCGACGCTCCGGGGAAAGGGCGCACCTGTACGACGCGCATCATGCCGGCGGCCATGTGAAGAAGCATGTGGCAATGAAAGGCCCAGTCGCCGGGAATGGCGGTCACATCCCACGTGACCTTGCCCCCGGGGGCCACGTTCACGGTGTGCTTCCGGGGCGCATGAGCGCCATGGCCGGTGACCAGCTCGAACAGATGTCCGTGCAGGTGAATGGGATGCGTCATCATCGTGTCGTTGATCAGCGTGACCCGGACGCGTTCCCCATCTCGCATCGGGATCGGATCGTGGGCCTCCGACATGGTTTCCCCATCCATCGACCACATGTAGCGTTCCATGTTGCCCGTCAGATGCACCTCGATCGCGCGTGCCGGCGCGCGGACGTCGGGGTTTGGCTGGAGCGCGACCAGATCCCGATAGACGAGTACCTTATGACCGACGTCGGCCAAGCCCTGGCCCGGCTCGCCGGTACGATCGACCGGCATCGGTGCAATCGTCTGGACACCCGGGCCAAGTTTCACCGAGGGCGCATTCCGTTGGTCGCGCATCTTCATGCTGGCCATGGTGGGAGCGGGGGTAGCCGGAGAGCCGCTCTCCGCCTGATGGGAAACATGATCCATCCCCGGCATGTTCCCCATATCGGATGCTGGATCGGAGCCATGCGCCGCGCCGCCATGGTTCATCGCCGCCATGTCCATGCCCATGTCGCGCATTGTGGCGATTGGGCGCTTGCGCAGCGGCGGTACAGGAGCGGCCATGCCGGCGCGCGGGGCGAGCGTCGCGCGCGCCATGCCCGAGCGATCGACCGCCTCGCCGATGATCGAGAAAGCGCTATCTTCAGCCGGGACGACGAGCACGTCATAGGTCTCGCCCGGCCCGAACTGAAATTCGTCGACTTCGAAGGGCTGCACCGCCTGGCCATCGGCATGGACGACCGAAAGCTTGAGCCCCGGGATCCGGACGTTGAACACCGTCATGCCGGCGGCGTTGATGAAACGGAGCCGGACGCGTTCGCCAGGGCGGAAGAGGGCGGTCCAATTGTCCTGCGGGCCGTGACCGTTCACGACATAAGTAAAGGCCTCGCCGGTCACGTCCGAGATATCGGTCGGATCCATCCGCATTGCCCCCCACCGCAGCCGTTCGGCTAACGGCTGGTCGCGCCCCTCCAGTAAGCCGGCGAGCGTCTGGCGCTGGCGATTGAAGTAACCAGGATCCTGCTTGAGCTTGGCATAGATGCTACGCGGCGAGATGCGGGCCTGCTCGGAGAGCATGATCACATGCTCGCGATCCGCCTTGACCGGATCCTCCGCCGCCGGCGCAATCACGATCGGTCCGTAGAGGCCCTCCAATTCCTGAAAGCCCGAATGGCTGTGATACCAATAGGTGCCGGATTGGACGATCGGAAATTCATAGGTGAAGCTGGAGTGCGGCTTGATCCCGGGAAATGAGACGCCCGGCACTCCGTCCATCTGCGTCGGAAGCAGCAGGCCATGCCAATGGAGCGACGTCTCTTGATCCAGTTCATTGCGAATGTGCAGCCGCACGCGCTGTCCCTCACGCAGGCGCAGTAAGGGCGCAGGAACGGTCCCATTTATCCCAACTGCACGAGCCTGGTAGCCGTCCACCGTCACGGTCTGGGCAGCGATCCGGAGCATGATGTCCTCGCCCGTGACCTCCGGCAGCGCCGCGGTCGTGCCAAGCGACGCTCGCTGAGCCCAGGTGGGCCATGCCGTGGCCAATGCGGCACCCCCGCCGGCCCAAGCAGCGCCCCACAGTAACTGGCGGCGATCGATAGCTGTCATGGACATCGTCCTAGTCATTGATTCATACGGGCGAACCGCGCAGGCGAAATTGCCGATCGCCCCCTGATCCGCGCCAAACCAGCCCCAAGTAGGGTCTGACACTATGTCAAGGTCAAGCCCGTGCGGGCATCGTCGAAAGCGCATCCAGGATGGGGCAACTCGGACGATTATCGCCGTGGCATCGCTCAGCGAGGTCGAGCAAGGATCGACGCATCGCCTCCAAAGCTTGCGCCTTCCGTTGCAGTTCCTCGGCGCGCGCCATTGCCAGCGCCTTCACCTCCGCGCTGCTCCGATGCGTGTCCGACCAGAGTGACAGCAAAGTGCCGATCTCCTCGATCGGAAAGCCCAGGTCGCGCGCGTTTGCGATGAAGCGCAGGCGCTCGATGTCCACGCTGGAATAGTCACGATAGCCGCTGTCGCGTCGCGGTGGAGCGGGAATCAGGCCGATCTTCTCGTAATGGCGGATCATGCGTTGCGACACATCGCTCGCCTTGGATGCCTGGCCGATATTCATATGGCTTGCCTGTTAAGCCGCAAGGCGTTGGCAACAACGCTGACCGAGGAGAGCGCCATCGCCGCCGCGGCAATGATGGGAGAAAGAAGGATTCCGAAAAAGGGATAGAGCAGGCCAGCTGCGATCGGAACGCCCGCGGCGTTGTACATGAAGGCGAAAATTAGATTCTGGCGTATGTTCGACATGGTCGCCCGCGACAGACGCCTCGCCCGAACTATCGCGGTGAGATCCCCCTTGAGCAAGGTGACCCCCGCACTCTCCATCGCGACATCGGTGCCGGTTCCCATAGCGATACCGACGTCGGCGGCCGCCAGTGCGGGGGCATCATTGATGCCGTCCCCGGCCATGGCGACGATGCGACCTTCTCGCCTAAGTCGCGCAACAACATCGCTCTTCTGATCCGGCAACACTTCCGCCTCGACGTCGGTGATTCTCAGCCTCGTGGCAACCGCTTCAGCGGTGGTTCGGTTGTCACCGGTCAGCATGACGATGCGAATGCCCTCCTTGCGAAGCGCAGCCAGCGCCTCCGGCGTGGAGGTCTTGACCGGATCGGCGATGGCGATCGCTCCCGCAACCGTTCCATCGATCCCAACGAGGATCGCGGTCGCTCCGTCGCGCCGGAGTTCGTCGGCGGAAGCCCGCACTGCCGTGGTATCGATGCCCTGCTCCTCGAGGAGCGAGGCATTGCCGAGCACGATCTTGCGGCCTTCCACCATTCCCATTGCGCCGCGCCCGGTCGGTGCTTCGAAACCGGCTACTGCGGGCACGTCTACCCCCCGCGCCTTGGCGGCTTCGAGGATGGCCAGCGCGAGCGGATGCTCGGACGCACGTTCCACCGCTGCCGCGACGCGAAGCACCTCCGACTCATCATAGCCCGTCGTGGCCGCGATACGTGCGACGGCGGGGCGACCTTCGGTCAGCGTGCCCGTCTTGTCGACCACCAGCGTGTCGACTTTTTCGAAACGCTCGAGCGCTTCGGCGTCCCGGATCAGCACGCCCAGGCCCGCGCCGCGTCCGACCCCCACCATGATCGACATAGGGGTAGCGAGGCCCAGCGCGCAGGGGCAGGCGATGATCAGCACTGCTACCGCCGCAATTAGGGCATAGGCAAAGCGCGGTTCGGGGCCCCAGAAACTCCAGGCGAGAAAGGCTAGGATAGCCACCGCGATAACGGCGGGGACGAACCAGCCCGCGACCTGATCGGCCATGCGCTGGATCGGCGCGCGGGAGCGCTGCGCCTCGGCCACCATCTGGACGATGCGCGCGAGCATGGTGTCGCGGCCGATCTTTTCCGCCACCATGACGAGAGCGCCGGTCTGGTTGAGCGTTCCACCGATCAGCTTGTCACCGACGTCCTTTCCGACGGGCAGCGATTCGCCCGTCACCATCGATTCATCCACCGACGAACGGCCGTCCTGAACGGTTCCGTCCGCCGGAACCTTTTCGCCGGGGCGAATGCGCAAATGGTCACCGATCATGATCTCGTCGAGCGGTACCTCTTTGTCCGATCCGCTCGCAGTGATGCGGCGTGCCGTTCTCGGCGCGAGACTGAGCAACGCCTTGATCGCGCCGGACGTCCGTTCCCGCGCTCGCAATTCGAGCACTTGCCCCAATAGGACCAGCACGGTGATCACAGCCGCCGCTTCGAAGTAGACCGCGACTGTTCCTTCCGCGCCGCGGAAGGCGCGCGGGAAGATTTCCGGAACGAGCGCGGCCACCATGGAATAGGTCCAGGCCACGCCGGTGCCGAGCGCGATAAGCGTGAACATATTGAGGTTGCGGTTCTTGAGCGACGCCCAGCCACGCTCGAAAAAGGGCAGGCCGGCCCACAGGACCACCGGGGTCGCCAGTAGGAGTTGAGCCCAGATCGAAAGCCGCGCCGGGATAAGCTGATGCAGACCCGGGAAGATGTGGCCGCCCATTTCCAGCACGACAACCGGCACGGCTAAGCCAAGGCCGATCCACAAGCGCCGCGTCATATCGAGCAGTTCCGGGCTGGGCCCGCTCTCGGCGGTGGCGGTCAACGGCTCCAATGCCATGCCGCAAATCGGACAGGCTCCGGCATGGTCCTGTCGTATCTGCGGATGCATCGGGCAGGTCCAGATCAGGCTGCCGGTGGCTTGGTCAGCCGACTTCGGGGCGCTTGCGCCAGGTTGGCGGGTGCCGGTTATCCCGCTCGCCGAATCCTGCGCCGATCCGCGATGGGGGTGCGTGTGCGCGCAGTGATGATGTGCTGGATTTTCCATCGATCTCTCCAAGGATCGAATGGCATGTGGGGCCTGACATCATGTCAAGGTCAAGCCTCCGCAATGGGGGGCGCTGGAAAAATCCTTGCACCTGCCGCCATTGCCTCTAGTGACACCGCGACCTAGCTTCATGCCGTGCGGGCGTGG
>Ga0207647_10004212_pt1 | contig 10668 bp, 9 predicted proteins | sample KBSCornC2_FD_184295 | JGI IMG/M metagenome (GOLD analysis project Ga0207647, IMG submission 184295) | Corn rhizosphere microbial communities from Kellogg Biological Station, Michigan, USA - C2 (SPAdes) (version 2) | ecosystem: Host-associated > Plants > Roots > Rhizosphere ...
GGCTGGCCGCGACGCATCGCGCCGTTGCAGGCCGAAGCGCGCCGATTCAACGATTAGCACAGCGTTCGTGCTGACCTATTCCGGCACGCCAAAGACAAAACGAATGCAATCCTGGGTGCCCCATGAACAATGATCGCTTTCTGCGCGCGCTACGGCGCGAGCCCGTCGACTGCACACCGGTATGGATCATGCGTCAGGCCGGACGCTATCTGCCGGAATACCGTGCCACGCGCGCGCGCGCCGGCAGTTTCGTCAATCTGTGCAAGACGCCGGAACTGGCCTGCGAAGTGACAATGCAGCCGCTGGCGCGCTATCCGCTCGATGCCGCCATCCTGTTCTCCGACATCCTGACGATTCCCGACGCGATGGGCTTGGGACTTTCCGTCGAAGAAGGTGTCGGCCCGCGACTCGCGCGGCCCGTGCGCACGCGCGCGGACATTGAAAATCTGCGCGTGCCCGATCCCGAGACCGACTTGCGCTACGTGATGGACGCGGTGCGCCTGATCCGCCGCGAGCTGCATGACAAGGTACCGCTGATCGGCTTTGCCGGCAGCCCGTGGACGCTCGCCTGCTACATGGTCGAAGGCCAGGGCTCGGACAGCTTCGCGCGGGCGAAAGCGTTGGCATGGGACGATCCGGCGACGATGCATCGGCTGCTCGATGTGGTCGCGCGCAGTGTCGCGCAATATCTGTGCGCACAGGCCGCAGCCGGCGCGCAAGCCCTGATGATTTTTGATACGTGGGGCGGGCTGCTCGCGCCCGACATGTTCGCGGAGTACTCGCTGCGTTATCTTGCGCAGATTGCGCAAAGTTTAAAAATGGATAATGCAGCAAAGTCGGTGCCGCTGATCCTTTTCAGCAAAGGCGCCAACTCGCATCTGGAGGAACTCGCCGACACCGGCTGCGCAGCGCTCGGGCTGGATTGGACGATCAGCCTCGGCAACGCGCGCATGCGCGTGGGCGATTCGGTGGCGCTGCAGGGCAATCTCGATCCGGCTGTGCTGCATGCAAGCCCCGAGGCCATTCGCGCCGAGGTACAAAAAGCACTGAGCAGCTTCGGCGCATATCCGGGACACATCTTCAACCTCGGGCACGGCATCACTCCCGACGTCGATCCCGAACGGCTGCGCGTACTAATCGACGCCGTGCACGAATTGAGTGCTCATTGAGCAGACTCCGGGGCCGCAACGGCCCCGGAGCCATTGACGATCAGCGATTAGTGATCGTGGTCGTGGTCGTCATCACGATCAAGCTTGCGATCGAGTTTGTTCTTGTAATGCGCGATCACGTAATCGTGACGCTCATAAGGACGGTCCGTGTCGAGCTCGATGGAGACGCCGCGGGTGCGCACGTACGGCAGGTCTTCCGGTGGCAATGTCGTGCCGGAAATCCAGTTACCGTTGGACTGCCAGTAATACGTCTTCGACTCCGGAGCGAAATAGATATCGTGTTCCGGATAATAGACGTAGTGACGCTTGGTCACGGTCGTCGTGGTCGTGGTGCTTTGATCCGCCGGCATCGGATTGTCTGCCAGCGCCGGCTGGGCTGCGCAAAAGATCAGCGACGCGACAGCGGCGGCAAGATAGGTACGATGGATGGTCATGGTTTTTCTCCTGCGTAAAAAAGGTGTCCATCACGGAGCCAGCACATTCCATGGGCTCCTGCGGGCAAACTATCCCCGCGTCAATGAACGCCAGGGGAATACAAAACGACAAGTCAGCGAAGCTTCAGGCCTTGCTGTGAAGCACGGCGATTTGCTCCTGAACGAAGTGGTTTGCTAGCCTTTGCCAAATTCACTGGAGTTCGATAATGCGCAAGGCATTCGCAAGCGTCGCAGTGTTACTCGTCGCAAGTACGGTGCACGCACGCGATGCGTCGCAGCCGGTCAAGGTCGAGTTGTCATGGCGACTGACCCTGGACGCGCAAGGCCACGTCACGCGGTTGAATGCCGCAGAGAATCAACCGGTCGATCGCGTGCCACAGATCCGCACACGTCTGGAACAAGAAATTCGCGACTGGCAATTCACCTCCGGCAAGCTGGATGGTCAGCCGGCACCTACCGAAACCGCGCTGCACGTATGGCTCACGATCGTGCCGCAGGACGCCGACACGGTGATCATGCATGTGGACAAGGTCACCACCGGCGCCACCTTCACGCATACGAAACCGCCGCGCTACCCGTCCAGCGCGGTGCACGATCACATCAGTGGCCAGGTCGTGCTGCGTATCGGCTACGACGGCAACGGCAAGATCTCGTCCATCCAACCCGAGCCCAGTGCGCCGAAGGCCCCGAGCGTGCTCGTGCAGTCGGCGAGCAAGGCGGTACAGGCATGGACATTCCAGCCCGAGCTCGTCGGCGGCCACGGACGCGCGGGCTACGTGATAACGCCGTTCTGCTACCGGCTCACTGAAATGATCACGGGCCATGTCGCGGGCAAGTGCGACTGGAAAATGCCCGACATGGCGCAATCCGTGGGCGAAGGCGAGGCACTCGCGCTCGATCCCGCCGCGCGCCTGCTCACCGACGTCGTCGGCCACGCCCTTTGATCAAACCACGACGCGTCGATCTTCGGCTTCACTCAGGCAGTCAGCCAGCACCGCGGCGGCAACCGGCTTGCGCACGAACGCGTCCATGCCGGCGGCCAGACACTGCGTTTCCTCATCGCCCGCCGAACGCGCGCTGATACCGATCAGTCGCTGGCGCGCGCCGGCACTTGCGCGCGAGCGGATCATGCGCGCGAGGGCGAGGCCGTCTACGCCGGGCAGATCCAGGTCGATCAGCACGACGTCGTAGATTGCCGACGCCAGTTCGCTCAATGCAGAGAGTGCGTTTTCGGCATGGCGCACTTCATGTCCGCTGGCGCCGAGCAGGCCTGCGATCACCGCGGCGACGGTCGGATCGTCCTCGACGAGCAACACGCGGCGCGCGGCTGCCGAGGTCAGCGCCGCTGCAATTTCCACTTTTTCCACCGGCGTCGTTTCGATGAGCGGCAACGTTACGCGGAACGTGCTGCCTGCGCCGACTTCGCTTTCCAGCGTGATTTCTCCGTTCATGCGCGCGGCCAATTCGCGGCAGATCGCCAAGCCGAGACCACTGCCGGAGCGGCGCTGCGGGCCGTCGACTTGTTCGAAGCGCTGAAACAGCCGCGCTTGCGCCACCGCGGAAATTCCGGGGCCGCTGTCACGCAACACGAGCTGCGCGGCGCCGGTCGGCGTGCGCGACAGTTCGAGCGAAACACCGCCCGTGACCGTGAACTTGATCGCGTTGTTGACGAGGTTGAGCGCGATCTGCTTGATGCGTACGGCATCGCCGACCACGTGCTGCGGCGCGCCGTCGCCGATCGTCATGCTCCACACCAGATTCTTGTTGCGCGCGAGCGGCGCGGCAAGATCGGCGACTTCGCGCAGGGCGGCGTACAAGTCGAATGGCCTGGATTCCAGTTCCAGCTTGCCGGCTTCGATGCGCGCCAAGTCCAACGAATCGTTGACGAGGCGCAACATCATTTGCCCCGAACTCTGGATCGCTTCGGCAAATCCGCGTTGCTCGGCGGCGAGCGGCGTGCGCAGCAGCAGCTCGGTCATGCCGAGCACACCGGTCATCGGCGTGCGAATCTCGTGCCCCATCGTGGCGAGGAAATCGGTTTTCGCCGCACTTGCGCTTTCGGCAAAACGACGCTGCTGTTCGGCAAGTTCCAGCGCGTGGCGTCGGCGCAGGCGCGCGCGATACGCGCGGAACGCGAGCAGCAGCGCCAGCAACATGCCGGCGGCGTATGCGGCGTATGCCCATGGCGTCGCCCACGGTGGCGCCGCGACACGCAGATGCAATGGCGCAATCGGCGCGCTCCACACACCATCGGCCCCGGCCACGCGCAGTTGCACGCCGTAGGTCCCCGGCGGCAACTGCGAAAACTCGCGTTCGCCGCGCGCGCCGGCGTCGATCCAGTCGTGATCGAAGCCTTTGAGCCGCGATTGATAATGCGTCGCGGCGGGATTGGTGTAGCTCAACGCCCGCACCGCCAAGCGCAAATCGCGGTCGTCCCAGCGCAGGTCGAGTACGCGTGCGGCGGGATTGAGGGCGATATCCACGCCCTCGCGCCGTACGTGCAGCGATTCAAGCAGCGGCGGCTGCAATGCTGCATTTTCCACAATGTGCGCGGGGTCGAAAGAGACGATACCAGCCAGCGTGGCGCCAACGATGCGGCCATCGTTTGCACGCAGCAACGGCAAGCGGCTGAACTCCGCGCTGGCCAGCCCGTCGCCGCTGCCGAAACGTCGAATCGCGTGAGTGGCCGGATCGACACGCCACAGTCCGCGCGCACTCGTCACCCAGATCTTGTCGGCGCTGTCGATTTGCATGCCGCCGGCGGTCAGGCTCGGCCAGCCGGCCGACGCATCCAACTTTTCCATCGCGGCGAGTGCGCGATCGTGATAGTGGAAATGCGCGAGTGAACCGATCGTGTGCAGCCACAGCGAGCCGTCGCCGGCAAACGCAAATGCGAGCACGCGTTGCGCCGGCGCGCCGGCTACCGGCGCAAAGCGCGCGCCGACGAGACGATCCAGCCCCGCTGCGCTGGCGACGAGCATCGCGCCGTCCGGCGCGAATCCCGTTTGCCCGATATCGATGCTGCGCAGTCCGGAATCCGTGTCGAAGCGCTGCACCGCCAGCGTGACCGGGTCGATGCGATGCAAGCCACCGCCGTTCGCGCTCGCCCAGATCGCGCCGTCGGCGGCTTCGACGAGCAGATCGACGGTGCCGGGCGCCAACGCCGTCTTGCTACTTGCATTGACCGGCACATCGTGGAATTGTCCACTTTGCAATTCGTATACACGCAAGCCATGCGCGTGCCCAACCCACAACCGCCCTCCACGGTCGGCGAGCACTGACCACAGCGCCTTTTCTGGCGCGACCAGAACTTGCGCGTTGCGTTCGATCGCGCCAGTGGCATCGAGCCGGTCGATACCGCCAGCCAGATTCACCGACCAGATGCTGCCTTGCGCACCGGCACCGGTGCCGGTCACACGATTGTCGCTCAGACTGGTTGCGTCGGTGGGATCGTGTCGGAATAGCGCAAAGTTCCGCCAAGCGGATGTGACATATGCAAGTCCACCATCGGTCGTCGCGAACCACATGCCGCCTTCGCGATCGCGCAAGGCATCGAACAGTTTGCGTCCCGGCAGGCTGCCGGGCACCGCGGCGTTTTCGGCGTGAAAATCCAGACGCCCGTCCGTGCCGCGATGCGCCAGACCATCGCGCGTGGCGATCCACAGCGCGCCATCATTGTCCTCGGCGACACCATAAATCACACGATCGCGCAGGCGCTCGGCTTCGACCGTTTGCGCATGCAGATCCGCACCGATGCGCACGAGCCCGCGACGCGTACCGACGAGCATGCCTTCGGCGGTTTCGAGAAATACCGCGGCATTAATCCCGCCACTGCCGGAAACGCCGGAAAAATCGACGTGGCGGAAATGCCCGTCCGCGCTGCGCAGATCGACGCCGGCATCGCTGCCGATCCATAGATTGCCGCTGCGGTCGCCGCGCAATGCGAGCACGTTGTCTGAAACGATGCTGTCGGCATTCGCCGCTTCATGACGGAAATGTACAAATCCCTTTGTGGACTCATCGTAACGATCAAGGCCGCCGGCATAGGTTCCAACCCAGATCGCGCCGCGGTTGTCCTCGCCGATCGCCCAGACGTCGTCTGCTCCCAGACTCGCCACGTCATTCGCGGCATGACGGAAATGCCTGAACGCACCGTCGCTGCCGAGCAGATTCAGGCCGGCATCCTCGCCGCCGCACCAGACCCGGTTGCGGTGGTCGACAAACAGCGCAGTGACGTCGTCGCCAGCCAGCGATTCCGGATTGTCGGCGGAATGTCGGTAGATTTTGAAACCGACGCCGTCGTAGCGGGCCAGACCGTCCGCGGTGCCGATCCAGATGTAGCCGTCGCGATCCTGGGCGACTTTCCACACGGTGCTCGACGGCAGGCCGTCGGCGACGCCAAGCGTGCGAAAATATGGCGCGCTGCTGACCGGCGGCGCATCCGCCGCGATCGCCGCCACCGCGATCAATATGCTGCCAAGCATGAGCAGCCCCCTGTATGCCGCCGATAATGCCAGAGAACCGGCACCGACCCCACTTTCGACCGCTGGCGTGGGTCAGATGTCACCCAATCAGGGCGCCTCTACAATAGCCGGCACATGAATACTTTTCCGCGCAGTCTTGTTGGTGCCGCCCTGCTCGCGCTCAGCGCGTACGCAGAGGCGACCGATTACCGCTTCGACACGGTGCACACCCAAGTGTTTTTTTCCGCCAGCCACCTGGGTTTGTCGAACCCGCGCGGTCGCATGCACGTGCAAAGTGGCTACATACAGTTCGATGCCGGCGATTGGAGCCGCGCCAAAGTCGATGCCACAATCGACACGGCTTCACTCGATCTGGGCGACGATGCCTGGAACCGACGCCTGCGTTCGAGCGAATTCCTGCATGTGGAAAAATTTCCGACGGCGCGCTTCGTTTCCGAGCGCGTTGAGAAAACCGGGGAACATGAAGGCGTTGCGCACGGCAAATTGACGCTGCTCGGCAAAACAAAGCCAGTCGATCTGAAAGTAACGTTCAACCGCACCGCCCTGGAACCGTACTCGCTGCAGTTCACGGCCGGGTTTTCCGCCGAGGCCAAATTCAAGCGTTCCGATTTCGGCATGAAAAAATACCTTCCCGACATCGGCGATGAAGTAACCGTGCACATCGAGGTCGAAGCCTTGCGCGGGGCCGACACGAAAGGGCAAGCTGCACCGAACGAAACTGACGGATCGTAAGCGATGCTCAAGAGCGGAGCCGGACACTGGGGCAGCCTCGCCAAGTTCTTCCACTGGACAACCGTGGCCCTGATTCTCGTGCAAGGCACGATCGGCCTGATCATGGTCGAGCTGCCGAAGCGGCCGAACGTGATTCCGGTATTCAGTTTTCACAAATCGCTCGGCCTGACGATCCTCGCGTTCGCCACGTTGCGCCTGCTCTGGCGCGCGGTCGATCCGCGCCCGCACGAGCCTCCGAGCGTGCCTGGCTGGCAAGTCGTCGCTGCGCGCATCGGCCACGTCGTACTCTATGCGCTCATCTTCCTTGTGCCGCTGTCGGGTTGGTGGTTCGACTCGGTGGCGTCGCTGCGTCCTCTGTATTGGTTCGGGTTGTTCCAGGTGCCGCCGCTCGGTGGACCGGATCCGACGCAACCGGGCCTCAAGGAGATCGCCGCCGAACGCCACGCATTCCTGTTCTGGATGCTGATCTTGATCGCGGCCGGCCATGCCGCAATCGCGCTGTTCCATCATTTTCACGACCGCGACGACGTGCTGCGGCGCATGCTGCCGTCACGCTTGCTCAAACGGCCGCCATCGACCGGAGATTGACCATGTACAAATTTGTACTTTTGCTGCTGCTGCTGCCGCTGACCTGCCTCGCGCGCGACTGGCAGGTCGACATGGCCAAGAGCACCCTCACGTTCAGCGGCACGTATCAAGGCGGTCCTTTCACCGGAAAATTTCGCAAATTCGATGCGGCGATCAGCTATGACGAGACGGATCTGTCGAAGTCGAAATTCGACGTGAAAATCGACGTGACCAGCGTCGACACGCAAAGCAGCGAACGCGACGATACTCTGCGTACCGCTGATTTCTTCGACACCGCGAAATATCCGCAGGCGCATTTCGTCACCAACAGCTTCGAACGCGATGCAGCCGGCGTGCTCGCCAAAGGCACGCTGACGATCCGCGAAACCTCCAAACCCGTTACGCTGAAAGTGCACTTCGCCGCCTCGGCGGCGGGCACCACGCTCGACGTCGACACCACGCTCAATCGCCTCGACTTCGGTCTCGGCACGAGCAATGACTGGGCCGACATCGGCAAGGATATCGGCGTGCATGGGCATCTGCTGCTGACCGCAAAATAGCCTGCGCCGCAGGCTGACACACTCAGGCAAACCTGCGATCATCCAGCGCCCGCGTTCGGCGGGGACTGCGGGAAAAACCATGTCGGATAATCACGCCATCCGCCGCGATGTCGGCCCCTTCGCGCTCATGCTCACGGGCCTGGGTTCGATCATCGGTTCGGGTTGGCTGTTTGGTGCGTGGCGCGCCGCTGGTTTGGCCGGCCCCGGTGCGATCTGGGCGTGGGTGATCGGCGCGGTCGCGGTGACGATGATTGCGATGACATACGCCGAACTCGGCGCGATGTTCCCCGAATCCGGCGGCATGGTGCGTTACGGCCAGTATTCGCACGGCTCGCTGGTCGGCTTCGTCGCCGCGTGGTCGAACTGGATTGCGATTGCCTCGGTGATCCCGGTGGAAGCCGAAGCCTCGGTGCAATACATGGCCGGTTGGGATTGGCAGTGGGCAAAGGATCTTTACGCGCACGCGCCAGACGGCCGCGGCGAATTGACGCCGCCGGGCCTGGGCATCGCGGCGGTATTGGTAATTGTATACTTCTTGTTGAACTTCTGGAGCGTGCGGCTCTTCGCGCGCTCCAACACGGCGATCACCGTGTTCAAGCTGGTCGTACCGGCGCTCGCCGGCATTACACTGATTGCCAGCGGCTTCCACGCAGAGAACTTCCACGTCGGTGTCGATGGCGGCGTGCACATCGTCGACTTCGCCGCGGTGCTCAATGCGGTGGCCACCGCCGGCATCATCTTCAGCTTCAACGGCTTCCAGACGCCCGTGAACCTCGCCGGCGAGGCGCACAATCCGGGCCGCAACGTGCCGCTGGCGATCTTCGGCGCGATCGTGTTGTCGACGATCATCTATTTGCTGCTGCAGACCGCCTACCTCGGCGCGGTGCCGCCGGAGTTGCTGGCCAAATCCGGCTGGCACGGTATCGACTTCAGTTCGCCGTTTGCGGATCTGGCCAAACTGCTCGGCATCGTCTGGCTGGCAAACCTGCTGTTTTTCGATGCATTCATATCCCCGAGCGGCACCGGCATCACCTACACCGCGTCGACCGCACGCATGATCTACGGCATGCAGAAGAATGGCACGATGCCGGCAATCTTCGGCACCGTGCATCCGGTCTACGGCGTGCCGCGGCCGGCGATGTGGTTCAACCTCGCCGTCGCGTTCGTGTTCCTGTTCTTCTTCCGCGGCTGGGGGACGCTGGCGGCCGTGATCTCGGTGGCGACGATCATTTCTTATCTGACCGGACCGATCAGCGCGATGACGCTGCGCCGCACCGCACCGGAACTCGCGCGTCCACTGCGCATGCCGGCGCTGCCGGTGTTCGCCTGTCTCGCGTTCGTGATTTCGACCGAACTGCTGTACTGGGCAAAGTGGCCACTGACTGGCGAGATCATCCTGCTGATCGTCGTCGCGCTGCCGATCTATTTCTATTACCAGGCGCGCAATGGCTGGCGCGATTTTGGCCGTCAATTGCGCGGCGCATCGTGGCTGATGGCGTACCTGCCGACGATCGCGTTTCTTTCCTGCATCGGCAGCAGCAAGTTCGGCGGGCACGATTACATTCCCTACGGATGGGATCTCGTCGTCGTCGCCCTCGTCAGCCTCGTTTTCTACGCATGGGGTTTGCGCTGCGGTTGGCGCACACCGGATGTGGCTAACATGCGGTAAGCATCAAACGCGCCTGCCGGTAACCATAACCACCGGTACTGTCACCGATCTTTCGCCTTCAAGCGGTGGCGCCGTCGGGCTTCGCAGCCGGCTCGCGATTGACGAGCCAGATTGCAAGCGCAATGAGCGCACCGCCGACGAGTTGCATGCCGGTGAGGCCGGCATGCAGCACGAAATAGGAACAGATCACGGCAAACAGCGGCGCAAGAAAAAGATAACTGCTCGTCCTCGTTGCGCCGCCGCGCGCGAGCGCGACGAACCATAATCCGAACGAACCTGTGGAAGCTGGCACGGCCAGATAGAAAAACCACCACCAATTTGCCGGCGTCGTGTGTGCTGGCCAGTGCTGTCCCGACGCGTAGGCCAGGGCGAGAACGATGACGGCGCCGGTGAGCATCTGCCAGAACGTCAGCGCCCACACGCCGAATCGGGTGCTGGTGCGCTTGTTGATGATCGTCGATACGGTCCAGCACAGCGCGGAGCCGAGCCCGATGATTTCGCCGAAACCGATACCGGAAAATTTCCCGCCCAGGGCCAATGCGACGCCGACGATTCCGATCGCGAGTCCGGCAACGCGTGCGGCCTGCAGGTGATCTCCCAAAAACATCCGACCTGCGAGCGCCACCCAGATCGGATTCGTGAATAGCAGAATCGCGGCGCTCGACGCCGAAATCGAGCGCATCGCGTAGAACAGCAGCGTCATGACGCCGGCGGTCTGAAACAAGCCGATCGCGAAGGCAATTGCAACGTCCCGCCACTGCAAGCCCGCCGGCAACAGCGCCTGGCGCAGCCCGCCTTCGCGCCATGCGGCGAGCGGCAAGGTCGCAAGCGCGGCGACAATGAAGCGCCAGCCCACGAGCATCATCGGCGGGTATCCGGCGTCGATCAGGATCTTGCCTGCGACAAAGCTCGAGCCCATCAGGAACGTGGCTGCGATCAATATCGCCACGAACGAAGCGGAACGCGCGTTTGTCATGCGCCGCTCAACAGCGCACGCACGGCCGCTGCGTCGAACGGCCAGCCGAGTTCACGCCCGGAAACTGCGCGCAACAC